>Ga0224555_1001139_pt1 | contig 38391 bp, 35 predicted proteins | sample 714S23034metaG_FD_180687 | JGI IMG/M metagenome (GOLD analysis project Ga0224555, IMG submission 180687) | Peat soil microbial communities from Stordalen Mire, Sweden - 717 S2 30-34 | ecosystem: Environmental > Terrestrial > Soil > Wetlands > Peat | place: Sweden: Norrbotten County, Stordalen... | reverse complement strand
CGCCTATGGCGAGCCCTGTACACCAACCACGCCCGGCCCCATGCTGAGGAAAGCTTCGCTGTCCGCGCTCTACACCCCCGCCCTGAACGGCGAGGTTTTCCGCGCAATTAGGGATAAAAACCTTCAAAACCTGGCATAATCCCCGACCCCACTCTCTATAATTGAACTAGGACTAGGGCGTAAATCTAATCGCCCCGCAAACCACGCAGCGCCAACTAACTCCCAATGAATGAATACTTTGAAAGCAACTCACCTGCAATGAATACCTTGCGGGCGACGAACCCACAACTCCAATGTTTTGAATACTTTGCCAGTAAAGCATCTGAAATCTAAACCTTAGCGGAAAACGTGTCTGTAAGTCACTGATTCCAGAGACCACCCCAATTTAGGGGGGGAGGGGGGGCCCCCCGCACCGGCGGAGTCACATCACCGCCTATCATCAAACCAGACACATGCCAGCCAAGGACCCCAAGCCCGCAGCCATCTACCGCCAGCCGACCGCGGAAGAAGCCGAGCTCTATCGCAGCCGGGCCATGCTCGCAGTCATCCGCACATCGCTGGCAGAGCGCGAAGCCAGGCTCTCCGAACTCCGAGCCCAGATCAACAGCATCGAAGGCCGCTACATCCGCCAGGTCGGCGTCCTCTACATCCAGCTCGACGAGTGGGAAGAGCGCATCGCCGCACTCCACTCCCCGCTCCAAATCCCCGCAGGAGCCGAGAAGCTCGAGCCGCCTCCCATCGAGGTCGCCGAATCCGAGCCGGACGAAGCCATTCTCGACCTCAAAGCCCTCTTCCGCGAAGTCGCCAAGCGCATCCATCCCGACTTCGCCCGCGACCACCACGACGAGCGCCACCGCACCCACCTCATGGCGCAGGCCAACGACGCCTTCCGCCGCGACGACGCAGCCATCCTCCAGCGCATGCTCAACGGATACGACCCCTCCACCGACTCCGGAGACACACCCGACATCGCCGCCGAACTCGCCCGAGTCGTCGCCCAGATCGACCAGGCCGAAAAAGATGTCGAGTTCATTGACGCTGAGCTCGAAGCGATCGCGCAATCCGAGATGGCACAGCTCAAAGAGCGCATCACCATCGCTGCAACCAGGGGCAGAGACCTCCTCGCCGAGCTCGCCGCAAGAGTCAAAGGCAGCATCGGCATCGCGATGCGTCGCTACGAGCTTGACTTAGGTCGCATCCGGCGCAAACAACCGGCCTTCGATCCAGGCCCGCTTCTCTCCGCCGAGACCGCCAAACCCCTTACGACCAAAAGCCATCCACACAGACGGTAGTCGCGCGCACCGCCCACAGCTTCTCGCGCTACCATCAAACCAGACACGACATGCTAGCCGAGATCATCGCCGTTGGTTCCGAGATGCTGACGCCGCACCGTCAGGACACCAACTCGCTCTACCTCACCGCCGGCCTCAACGACCTCGGCGTCTCCGTAGCCTTCAAGACCATCGTCGGCGACAACCGCAAGCATCTCGTCTCCGCCATTCGCATCGCGCTCAGCCGCGCCGACATCGTCCTTCTCTCCGGCGGTCTCGGCCCCACCGAAGACGACCTCACCCGCGAGTGCCTCGCCGAGGTGCTCCACCTCAAGCTCCACCGCAGCGACGCCATCCTCGAGTCGCTGCGCCAGCGCTTCTCTGCACGCAACATCGCCATGTCGCCCAACAACGCCAAGCAGGCTGACGTGCTCGACGGAGCAACCATCCTGCCCAACGCCGCCGGCAGCGCGCCCGGCCAATGGCTTGACATCCACTACGAGGGAAACCGCAAGCTCGTCGCCCTTCTTCCCGGCCCCCCCAAAGAACTCAAACCTCTGTTCGACGCCGAATGCAAGCCGCGTCTCGCCGCAGCTCTTCCCGGGAACCATCTTGCGCGCCGCATCCTGCGCATGGCGCTGATCCCCGAAAGCCAGGTCGACGAGCGCACCGCACCGATCTACCAGCAGTTCCCCGACGTCGAGACCACCATTCTCGCCGGCCACGCCGAAATCCAGCTCCACTTCGTCTGCGTCAAGCCCACGCTCGCCGAAGCCGAAGCCCGCGTCGACGATGTCTTGGATCTCGTCGCCCGCGAGATGGGCGATGCCATCTTCTCCTTCAACGGCGAGTCGCTCGAGGAGATCGTTCTCCTCATGCTCGGAGTGCGCGGCCACACCCTCTCCATCGCCGAGAGCTGCACCGGAGGCTGGCTCGGCGAGCGCCTCACCGCGATTCCCAACAGCTCGCGTGTCTTCCTCGGCGGAGCCATCGCCTACTCCGACCGCAGCAAGACCGCCCTCGCTGATGTCCCCTCCTACCTGCTTACAGAGCATGGCGCAGTCAGCGATCAGGTGGCGCGCGCGCTAGCCGAGGGCATCCGCCGACGCATCGGCAGCACGCTCGCCCTAGGCATCACCGGCATCGCCGGCCCGGCCATCACCACCGGCCCCGACGCCACCAAGCCCGTCGGCCTCGTCTACATCGCCCTCACCAACGGTGAAGACACGCAGGTCAAGCAGTTCCGTATCACCGGCGACCGAGACCGGGTCCGCCTCTGGGCCACCCAATACGCCCTGGAAATACTCCGTCACTACCTCCAGTGAACGCCCACTGCTAAACTCAACACCAACACCTATGAACCTCTGGCTCCTCACATTGACGATGGCCTACCTGCTCGGATCGATTCCGTTCGGCTATCTGCTCGTCCGCCTCTTTCGCAAAGAAGATGTCCGCGCCACAGGCAGCGGCAACATCGGCGCGACCAACGTAGCGCGCGCTGGGGGCAAAGGCCTCGGCCTTTGCACCCTTCTGCTCGACGCTCTCAAGGGATATCTCGCGGTCGCCATCGCAATGCACCTGGCGCCCAGCATCGGACATGTCCCCTCGAACCTTGCCGTCGCCGCGGCTGTCGCCGCTGTCCTTGGCCATGTCTTTCCCGTATGGCTCGGCTTTCGTGGCGGCAAAGGCATCGCCACAGCTCTTGGCGTCTTTCTGGCCCTGATACCCTGGGTCGCACTCTCGGCGGTTTGCCTGTTCATTCTCGTTGTCGCGACAACGCGCCTCGTCTCTCTGGGTTCGATCCTTGCCGCCGTCTCGATCCCTCTCTTTGCGCTGCTCCTGGTGCCGGCTCGGTCGGCGATCCTACTGGAGGGCATCAGCTTCATCTCACTCGTGGGCATCCTCAAGCACCACGCCAACATCGTGCGTCTCTTGCATGGCACCGAGAGCCGCTTTGGAAGCAAGAAGAACGCCGACTCAAACGAAAAGAAGGTAAATGCATGAGCCGCATCGCCGTCATCGGTGCAGGCGCGTGGGGAACCGCGCTGACCGTCTCGCTCGCCCGTCGTGGCGGCCACCAACTTAGCCTCTGGGCCCACTCCCCGGACCACGCAGCGCAGCTAGCCGATACCCGCGAAAACACCCGCTATCTCCCCGGCTTCATCCTTCCCGCGGACGTCCTCATCACGGCCAATCTGAGCCACGCCATCGCCGGCGCAGACATCGTACTTTGCGTCACTCCGTCACAGGCCTTGCGCTCGGTCATGGAGCAGATCGGCCCCATGCTCTCGACTAGGCAGGTCCTGCTCTCGGCCAGTAAGGGCATCGAGGAGAAGACATTCCTGCGCATGTCGCAGATCATGTTCGAGTACGCTCCATCGAACCCCATCGGGACTCTCGGTGGCCCCTCCTTCGCCCAGGAGGTCGCCGCCGCCATGCCCACCGCCATTACCCTGGCCGTCGACGACCCTATCCTCGGCAAGTCGTTACAAGACGACTTCAGCTCTGCCTCGTTGCGCCCCTACCGCAACGAAGACGTCATTGGCACCGAGCTTGGCGGAGCGCTCAAGAACGTCATCGCCCTCGCCGCCGGCGTTGTTACCGGTCTCGAGCTCGGCAATAATGCTACCGCCGCTCTCATCACGCGTGGCATCGCCGAGATCACTCGCCTCGCCATGGCCTGCGGCGGTCGCCGCGAGACCATGTCCGGACTCTCCGGCATCGGCGATCTCGTCCTCACCTGTACCGGCGGCCTCTCACGCAATCGCACCGTCGGCGTCGAACTGGGCAAGGGCCGCAAGCTGGACGACATCATCGCCGGCCTCAACGGCAAGGTTGCCGAGGGCGTCCGCACCACCACAGCAGCGCTCGGTCTTGCGCAGCGCTACGGCGTGGAGATGCCCATCACCGAGCAGATGGCCGCCGTTCTCCACGAGGACAAAGCTCCGCTCAACGCCATCAGCGAACTCATGTCCCGCCCCGGCCGCACCGAGTAGCAAGCCCATTCCGCTACACTAAAGCTCGATGGCCTTTTCTATCTTCGGCAAGCGCGACACCCCAACTCCCGCCTCCCAGCAGCCAGAGCCTCCCGCACCTCGCGGTCTGTTCGACCGCATGAAGCAGGCGGTCACCCGCACCCGCGAGTCGCTCTCGAACTCCATCGCATCGGTCGTTGCGCTCACCCGCGAGGTCGACGATGCCTCCCTCGACGACCTCGAGCTCGCACTCCTCGCCTCCGACATCGGCTCGACCACCACCAACGAGATCATCACCACCCTTCGCGACCGTGCTCTCCGCCAGGGGATCTCCGACGGCGCCGAACTCAAGTCCCTGCTCAAAGCCGAGATCCTCCACATCCTGCGAGCGGTCGACACCCCCGTCATCCATCCCGCTTCGCCTCCCGAAGTCATTATGATGGTCGGCGTCAATGGCTCTGGCAAGACCACCACCAGCGGAAAGCTCGCCGCACTCTATCGCCGCGAAGGCCACACCGTCCTGCTCTGTGCCGCTGACACCTTCCGCGCCGCAGCGATTGAACAACTTGAAGTCTGGGCCCAGCGCTCCAACGTCGATCTCATCAAGACACGTCAGGGCGGGGACCCATCCGCCGCGCTCTTCGACGCGCTCACCGCTGCCAAGGCTCGCTCCACCGGCGTTCTTCTCGTTGACACCGCCGGCCGCCTCCACACCAAGACCGATCTCATGAAAGAGCTCGACAAGATGCGCCGCACCGCCGAACGCCTGATCCCCGGCGCGCCGCACCAGACGCTGCTCGTCATCGATGCCACCACCGGCCAGAATGGGCTGCAGCAAGCACGCATCTTCACCGAAGCCGCCCACGTCACCGGCATCGTCCTCACCAAGCTCGACGGCAGCGCCAAGGGCGGAATCGTCGTCGCCATCGCGCATGAACTCGGGCTTCCCGTTCGCTTCGCCGGCGTCGGCGAGAAGCTCGAAGACATCCTCCCCTTCGACCCCGCCGCCTTCGTCGACTCGCTCCTCGACTAACCAGCGACTATCCTGATCCTGCATGTCCCTCACCCAGCAGGACGACCTCATCCTCTCACGCGCGCTTGACCTCGCTCGCGCCGCCCGCGGGCTCGCCTCGCCGAACCCCACTGTCGGCTGCGTCCTCGCGCACGGCGACACCATCCTCGGCGAAGGCGCGCACCTCTACGATGCACGCGACCACGCCGAGATCGCCGCTCTGAAACAAGCTGCGGCGCTCGGCCACAGCGTCCGTGGCGCAACAACCGCCTACGTCACCCTCGAACCCTGCGCCCATCACGGCCGCACCGGCCCTTGCGCCGACGCGCTCATCGCCGCTGGCATCTCGCGCTGCGTCGTCGCCACCGTCGACCCCAACCCGCTCGTTCGCGGAGCAGGCCTCGCCAGGCTCCGCGCTGCGGGCATCGAAGTCGCACTCGCTGATCCGCAATCAGCATTGGCTCAGCAGGCCCGCCGGCTCAACGACGCGTTCGCTCACTTCATCCAGCACCGTCGCCCCTTCGTCACACTCAAGGCCGCGCTATCTGTCGACGGCAAGCTCGCACCGCCGCCCTCAACCCGCACCAGCACCGCTCCACACTGGGTCACGGGCACCGCCGCCCGAACCGACGCGCAACTCCTTCGCCACGCCTCCGACGCCCTCCTCACCGGCATCGGCACAGTCCTCGCCGACAACCCCTCGCTCACCGACCGCACCGGCCTTCCACGCCGCCGCCCCCTGCTTCGCATCGTCCTCGACAGCGATCTCCGCACTCCACTCGACTCCGCACTCGTCACCACCGCAGCCAAAGACCTTCTCATCCTCTGCTCGAACGATGCGCCCACCGATCGCGAGACCGCTCTCCGCGCCCGCAGCGTCGAAGTCCTCCGCATCCCCACGCAAGCCAACCGCCTCGACCTTCACGCAGCGTTCGTCCTCCTCGCCGAGCGCAACCTGCTCAGCACCCTCGTCGAAGCCGGCTCCGCCCTCAACGGCAGTCTGCTCCGCGCCAATCTGGTCGACAAACTCGTCCTCTACTATGCCGAGCGCGAACTCGGTCTCGACGCCATCCCCTTCGCCGCAGACTTCGACTCCCCCTACGCCCTGCAGCAGCGCCTCATCCACACCACGCGCGAGAGCTTCCCCTCAGACATCGCGCCCAACGCAGAAGACGTCCGCATTACGGGCTACCTTCATGACCCATGGGGGCGAACATCAATTCCTAGTTCTCAGTCACAAGACTTTCCTTACAGATAAGTAAGGACGGTAAACTGAAATCCATGTTCACCGGTCTCATCGAAGTCACCGGCACCGTCGTCTCGGTCACCCCAACCGCCGGAGCTACGCGCCTGATCCTCGCCGCACCCACGCTCGCCGGCCGCTGGCGCACCGGCGACAGCATCGCCGTCAACGGAGTCTGCCTCACCGCGATCGCCGTCGAAGATCCCAGCCACTTCGCCGCTGATCTCGCTGCCGAAACCCTCGCTCGCACCACGCTCTCGTCGCTCACGACGGGCTCCGTCGCTAACCTCGAACTCCCCACACCCGCAGGCTCGCCGCTCGGCGGCCACGTTGTGCAGGGCCACGTCGATGCCACCGGAACACTCATCTCACTCCTGCCGATCCACCCCGACCTCGACACCACCGACTGGCGCCTCACGCTCGAAATCCCATCCCAACTCTCCCCGCAGGTCGTCTCTCAGGGTTCCATCACCGTTGACGGCATCAGCCTCACCGTCGCGCGCGCCGACTTCTCCAATCCTGACCTCCCGCGCATCGAGATCGCCATCATCCCCCACACCTACAGATCCACCAATCTGCACACCCTCGCGCCCGGATCTCCCGTCAACCTCGAGACCGACGTGCTCGCGAAGTACGCCGCCGCCCAGCGCACCCGCGCGCAAGAAGACTGGCTCACCCCGGCCTACCTTCTCGCCAACGGCTACTGAGCCGTCACCCGCGCAGCCACGCGCTATCGCTATCCCAGTTCCTCCAACATCGGCCCCATCTCGCTCGCAGCGTGCGCATTCCCGGTCCGCTCACAAGCTGCCAGCCCAGCCCGCAATCGCGCCCGCGCCTCGTCGATCCTTCCCACCTTGACAAGCTCCTGCGCCGCCATCTGATAAGCCGGCACATAGTCCGGGTTATATTCGATCGTCGCTGCAAACTCGCGGAGCGACTCCTCGGCTTTTCCCTCCGCCGCATACGCCATCGCCAATCCATACCGCGCAAACGCATCCTTCGGGTTCTGCTGCAAAATCCCGGTAAGCATTCCAATCTTGTCCATGGTTGTTGGATGCTGCCCACACTCTCCCGATGCAACGCTGCGAACAAGGAGCACCGCAATTACAATGGCAGAATGACTGAACGTCCGAAATCAAGCCCCGTCAGCGCCTCCCAGTCTGAGCGCAGTGAGATCGTCTTCCCCGGTGACGCCAACGCCCTTGGCAACCTCTTCGGCGGTCGCCTGATGCAGTTCATCGACCTGGTCGGTGCCACGGCCGCCAGCCGCCACGCGCGTTCCTTCACCGTCACTGCCGCCATGGACCACCTCAACTTCGTTGCCCCCGTCCGGGTCGGCGACCTGCTCATCCTCAAATCCAGCGTCAACCGCGCCTTCCGCAGTTCCATGGAGGTCGGGGTCAAGGCGATGGTCGAAGACGTCCGCTCGCAGACACTCCGGCACGTCTCCACGGCCTACGTCACCTTCGTCGCCGTCGACGTCACCGGTCAACCTGTCGAAGTCCCGCAGGTCATCCCCGAAACCGAGCACCAGATTCGCCGCTACGATGATGCCGGCCGCCGCCGCGAGATGCGCTCCAGCGAGACCCAGCGCAAGAAGGAACGCAGCGCTATCCTCGCACCCGAGTGGCACCTCTAACCCTTACCCAATTTTCTGAAGAGGTTCAAATGTCCCAAGCACAAGCAGCACCGCAAGGCCCTCAACCCCTCCCCGGCATCCAGCACATCCTTGCCATTGGCAGCGGCAAGGGCGGTGTCGGCAAGACCACCATTGCGGTCAATCTCGCCGTCTCCCTCGCCAGGCTCGGCTACCGCGTCGGCCTCATCGACGCCGATATCTACGGCCCCAACGTCCCCACCATGCTCGGCGCCACGCACCCTCCCAACGTCATCGGGGAAAACCAGATGGAGCCGATCCTCGCCCACGGCGTCAAGTTCATCTCCATCGGCCTCATCTCGCCTGGCGACAAACCCATGGTGATGCGCGGCCCAATGCTCCACCAGATCATCCGCCAGTTCCTTCAGCAGGTCGCGTGGGGCGAGCTCGACTACCTCCTCATCGATCTGCCCCCAGGCACCGGCGACGTCGTCATCTCACTCGTCCAAACCGTCCCGCTCACTGGCGCAATCGTCGTCTCCACCGGCTCCAGCGTTGCTCTTCAGGACGCCCGCAAAGCCCTTGAGATGTTCCACCAGGTCAACGTCGAAGTCCTCGGCCTCATCGAAAACATGTCCCAGATGACGCTCCCCGACGGCACGATCGTCGACGTCTTTGGCGCTGGCGCAACCCAGCAGACGGCCAAGCAGTACAACCTGCCCTTCCTCGGCTCCGTCGATCTCGATCCCCAGGTCCGCGAAGGCGGCGACAGCGGCCTTCCCGCCGCACTAGCCGGCGACTCAACCGCTCGCGGCAAGGAGTTCCTCGCCATCGCCGAGAAGGTCATCGCCCGCACCCAGGAGATCGCCCCCAAGGTAGAGGCCGTCCTCGAAATCTCTTAGCGCCGACCACCTGCGACTTTCTCCGAGGAAAGCGGTCTAATCTACAAACAGCAAACCCATGGCCAAGCCCATCACAACCCGTCAGCGCGAGATCCTCACCGCCATCGTCGAGAGCTACATCTCGACCGGCGAGCCCGTCAGCTCGGGCACGCTCGCGCAATCGGCCTTCGCCAACTCCATGAGCTCGGCCACCATCCGCCACGAGATGGCCGAGCTCGCCGACGCTGGCCTGCTTGAACAGCCGCACACCTCCGCCGGCCGCATCCCCTCCGCCGAGGCCTTCCGCATCTATGTTGGCCAGCTCACCAGCGCCCCAGCATCGCTGCCCAGTCCTTCGCGAACCGACCTCCAGACCCACATCGACACCAGCTTCGCCGGCATCGCCGGAGCCTCCGCGCTCCTCGAACGGACCTCGCACGTCCTCGCCGCGCTCTCCAGCAGCGTCGGCCTCGCCATCGGCGCAGCAGCGTCCAGCGACCTGCTCGAGCACATCCACTTCAGCCGCCTCACCCAGCGCCGTGTTCTCGCCGTCGTCGTCACCCGTGGCGGCATGGTCCGCGACCGCGTCCTCGCGCTCGATCCAATCGTTGGACCAGACCTCTCGTCGGTCCAGCTGGAAGCCGCTGCCAACTACCTCAACTCGCACTTCCGCGGCTGGAACATCGATCGCGTCCGCAACGAGCTCACGCACCGCATTGAGCACGAGCGCACCGCCTATCAGCAGCTCTCCGACGCCATCGAACTATGGTCTCGCACCATTCCGTCCGGCTCCGTGCAGCAGCAATCCGTCTACATCGACGGCGTGGTGAACCTCATTGGCCTTCCCGCCGATCGCGATCGTCTCCGCGTCATGCTCTCCGCGCTCGAGGAGAAACAGCGCCTCATTGAACTCCTCAACGCCTACATCGACACTTCGGAGCACTCCGTCCGCGTTATCTTCGACCTTGAGCAGCAGGACCCCGGCATGGCCGGACTCGTCCTCATCGCCGCCCCGGCACAAATATCCGGCGACAGCGCGGTGGCCATCCTCGGCCCCAAGCGCATGAACTACGAGAGCGCCATCAACGCCGTCGGCTACGTCGCCCAGCTCCTGCATCGAATAGACACCGGCGATGTTGCCCCACTGTCCCCCTAGCGGGCTGCACGCAGACAGGATTTATCCATGACCACCGTCAAAGACCGCTTCGCGCGTTGGCCGCGAAACACAGATAGTAAAAGGGAAAAGCACATGAGTACCAAGCAGATCGACCACAAGGACATCGCCGAGCAGGAGACCGCGCAGGTCGCCCCCGAAGGTGGCGCCGAGGCACAGGACGTCAACCCCGAGCTCGAGCAGCTTCGCGCCGAGCGCGATCAGTTGAGCCTTCAGCTAGTGCAATCCCAGGACCGCCTCGCACGTCTCCAGGCCGAGTTCGACAACACCCGCAAGCGCGAGATCAAGGAGCGCCAGGACATCCGCGACTACGCCATCCAGTCCGCCGTCGAACCCTTCCTCAGCGTCCTGGATAACTTCGCTCTCGCCCTCAAAGCCGACGCCTCTATCGAACAGCTTCGCTCCGGTGTGCAACTCATCGTCAAGCAGATGGAAGAGGCCCTCCGCGGACTCAACGTCCAGCCCCTCGAATCCGTCGGCGCGCAGTTCGACCCGCGAATCCACGAGGCGCTCGGCAGCATCGAAACCCTTGAGCACCCCGACCACCAGGTTCTCGAAGAGATCCGCCGCGGCTACAAACTCCGCGACAAGCTCCTTCGTCCCGCCTTGGTCCGCATTGCCAGTAACTCCGCGCAAAAGAGCGAATAGCTTCACCGGATTAGCAGCGGCGTTTAGGCCGCTGAAACCAGAAGCACCACAGCAAGGGCTTTAGCCCCGGACCGCGGCGGACAGGTACCGCCCCAATCACTAGGATTCAGGAATGGCAACCGCAACGATGAAGACCGACTACTACGAACTCCTGAGCGTCGAGCGCACCGCCTCCGATGGCGAAATCAAGACTGCGTATCGCAAGCTCGCCATGCAGCACCACCCCGACCGCAACCCGAACAACCCCGAGGCCGAGGATAAATTCAAAGAGTGCAGCGAGGCCTATCAGGTTCTCTCTGACCCCGACAAGCGCGCCGCCTACGACCGCTACGGTCATGCCGGCGTCAATGGCGCCGGTGGTTTCCCCGGCGGTGGCAATCCCTTCCAGGGCCAAGGCGATCTCAACGACATCTTCGGCGATCTCTTCGGCGAAATGTTCAACATGGGCGGCGGCAATCGCCGCGCCACTCGCCAGCAGCGCGGTCGCGATCTCAAGTTCGACATGAAGCTTGAGTTCGAAGAGGCCGTCTTCGGCATCGAGCGCGAGATCACCATCCGCCGCGCCGAGGCCTGCGAAGACTGCCGCGGCACCGGCTCCGCCAACGGCAAGCAGCCCGAGACCTGCCAGCAGTGCGGCGGCCGCGGTCAGATCCGCTCCCAACAGGGCTTCTTCTCCGTTGCTCGCACCTGCCCCGTCTGCAGCGGCACGGGCTCGGTCATCCGCACCCCCTGCCCCACCTGCAAGGGAGATTCCCGCGTCACACGCGAACACAAGATCCTTGTGAAAGTTCCTGCGGGCGTCGAGCAGGACACCCGCATCCGCTACTCCGGCGAAGGCGAAGCCGGCCGCTTCGGTGGCCCCGCCGGCGACTTCTACGTCGTCCTCGAGGTCAAGCCCCACAAGTTCTTCGAGCGCGATGGCGACGACCTGCACTGCGTCATCCCCATCAGCTTTCCGCAGGCAGCGCTCGGCACCGAGATCGAGCTCGAGACCCTCGACGGCTTCGAGACCATCAAGGTTCCCGAGGGCACGCAAAGCGGTCGCGAGATCAAGCTGCGCGGCAAGGGTGTCCCCCACCTGAACTCCCACGGCAAGGGCGACCTCATCGTCGAAGTCCGCGTGCAAACGCCATCGAAGCTAAACAAGCAGCAGAGGGAACTCCTCAAGCAGCTCGCCGAATCGATCTCGGTCGAAAACACTCCAGCCTCCCGCGGCCTCTTCAGCAAGGTCAAGGAAATGTTCAGTTAGGCTGACGCCACTCAAGGACAAGACAGCGACCGAGGATGCCATCGGTCGCTGTTTTATTTTCGTCGCTAACCTGCCCTTAAGCGAAGTCGAAGGTCTAGATCCCCTATCTGCTTTTCGCTCACACTGCCACAAACAAGGGGTGCCCCATGTCCGGATTCTCGGACATGGGAACAAAGGACGCTCGCACTACAACATCGCTGCGCACACCGCCAGCCCGGCAATCGCCGCCGTCTCCGCGCGAAGTATCCTCGGCCCCAGCGTCACGTGCTTCCAGCCGTGCTCGCTGAACAGCGTCATCTCCTCCGCTGTCCATCCACCCTCCGGCCCAATCGCCAGCGCCACACTCGCAACCTCGCCCTCCAGCGCCGCCTTCAACGAATTTTCCTGCTCCGTCTCGGCGAGCAGCAACTTTCTCTCCGCGCTCACCATCTCCAACGCCGCCTTCAGCGCCACCGGATCATCCACCTCCGGCACATCACTTCGCCTCGACTGCTGCGCTGCTTCGCGCACGATCCTCCGCCAACGTTCCACGCGCTTCGCCGCAGCCTGCGCGAGATGCTTCTCCGTCCTGCGTGCAATCACCGGCGTAATCCGAGACGCACCCAGCTCCGTCGCTTTCTCAATGCCCCACTCCAGGTGATCGAACTTGAACACCGCCATCAGCAGGTGCACCGGCAGCGCACTCTCTGCCTCTAACTCTTCATGCAGCGTGAACACCACCTCATGCTCATCGGCCGACACAATCTCTGCACGGTGCAAAAATCCATTCGCCACCACATCGAACACCTGCCCGGGCTGCGCCCGCAGTACGCGCGCAAGGTGCACCGCCTGTTCACCCTGCAACGATGCAGTTGTCTCTGTCCACGTATCGGCAATCCATCTTCGTCTTGTCATGCAGTACAGGATACTGCGTCTGCACTGCACGCAATAGCCGCATGAACACTGGCGATTAAACACCTCAGGGAACGCTATGATCGCGTTCCCTGAGTGTGTTGCCTTTACTTTGATGCTTTGCCTTGGTTGCGTTTGCCTGCGCTCCCATTCGATGTTGAACATCGACGCTACCTCCACGTGCATGAAGCAGCTAACGAAGGTATAGTTTTCTCGCGTCGAAGAGTCAAGAAAAAAACGAAGGTATCGCAACGAAATCTCATCGCTGCTCTTCGTCTCCTCGCGCCCACCGCATCGCACTCCATCGAGATGCTTCGTCGTGATCATTAGCAACGTCAGAAAGTCCTGCAGCACATGCGCCACAATCACTGCTCGCCGGTTGCCAGGACGCAGCGCAACCACGGCACGCATCGCCCCTAAACACTTAATGAGCACCACCCCGCCAACATCGGCTCTGCGCCCTGCTCGCCCCGATCGGCGCGAGGGCAATCAACTGCACCAACACCGTGTGCCACCACGGCGCGATCATCCGCGATCTTCCTCCGCCGTCGACCGTGCCCGCCATCAGAGACTGCTCGTCATAGGTCTTGCGTCGTATACTACGTTGTTCCCGCGGCAACTCTATCGAGTGCCGCAAACACAGGAGTCACATGCGCGAAGTCGTTATTGTCAGTGCAGCCCGTACGCCCGTAGGCAAGTTCCTCGGCGCGCTCTCCCACCTCTCCGCCGTCGAACTCGGCGCCATCGCCGTGCGTTCCGCCGTCGAACGCGCTGGCGTCGAACCCGCCGACGTCACCGAATGCATCATGGGCTGTGTTCTTCCCGCCGGCCTCGGCCAGAACCCCGCGCGCCAGGCTGCGCTGCGCGGAGGCCTCGCCGATTCCGTCTCAGCCCTCACCATCAACATGGTCTGCGGGTCTGGTCTCAAAGCCGTGGCCCTGGCCGCGCAGGCCATCGCCGCGGGCGACTCCGAGATCGCCGTCGCCGGCGGCATGGAGTCCATGTCGAACGCGCCATATCTCCTTCCCAGCGCGCGCAAAGGCTTCCGCATGGGAGATGCACAAGCCATCGACTCCATGGTTCACGATGGCCTCTGGTGCGCCTGCGACGATCAGCACATGGGGCTGACCGGCGAACTCGTCGCCGAGAAGCATTCCATCACCCGCGAGCAGCAGGACGCCTACGCGCTCAACTCCCACCGCAAGGCCGCCGCCGCGCAACAAGCAGGCCGCTTCGACGCCGAGATCATCCCGCTCACCTTCGCCACAAAGAAGGGTGCCGCTCCCACCATCCTCACCCACGACGAGAGCATCCGCGCCGACGCCTCGCTCGAAGCCCTCGCTGCCCTCAAGCCTGCATTCAAGACCAATGGCACCGTCACCGCTGGCAATGCGCCGGGCGTGAACGACGCTGCTGCGGCCGTTGTTCTCATGTCGGCAGAGCGTGCTCGACATCTACACCTGACGCCGCTCGCGACCATCCGCGCGCAGGCGACCAGCGGTGTTGAGCCCCGCTGGGTCATGCTTGCACCCGTCACGGGTATCCAGAAAGTTCTTGCTCGCGCAGGATGGTCGCTTGATGACGTCGACCTCTTCGAACTCAACGAAGCCTTCAGCGTTGCGGCGCTCGGCGTCACCAAGGAGCTTGGCCTCTCGCTCGACCGCGTCAACGTGAACGGCGGCGCCGTTGCCATCGGCCATCCCATCGGAGCCAGTGGAGCCCGCATCCTCGTCACACTGCTCTACGAAATGCAGCGGCGCGATGCTCACAAGGGCGTCGCTGCACTATGCCTCGGCGGCGGCAACTCTGTCGCCATGGCCCTTGAGCGGTAGAGAGAGAGTGCGGTAGCGCCAACCTCATCTTCAGGCCAGCATTGTCTCTTCCCCGCCCTCGCTCGCCCGGGCGAGATGCAGCAACCATCCCATCAGCAGCAGCGCACCGAAGTACAGATACGACTGCAGAATATTCCACCCACGCTTGTCTGCAAGATAGTTGAACGCCGGCAGAAAGTTGCAGCACAGGAACACCGCCAGGCCCAGCACCCACGGACGTTTCTTCATCCAGCACGCATGGGCAAACCAGGCCCACGCCGCAATCGCCACCACGATGCCGTAATGGTGCTCCCACGCCATCGGCGAGGCCGCCACCGACGCCAGCCCCATCGCCGCAATATCCGCAGTCGACCCGCGCAATTTCTTCCACGGATACACCAGCACCGACCCCACCAGCACCAGCGCCGCAATCACCGTCGCGCGATACACCCATGGAATATATGGCGTGTACACATACGGCGTGTAGCCGATGTTCTCGCCGTTGAAGATCACGCGGTTGATCGTGCCAAACATCGACTGGTTCGCATAATGCGACTGTGCCTTATGGCTCAACCCCGCCAGCACGCCAATGTAATCCAGATTATTGTGCCAGCCAAACACCGCAACGGACGCCGCAATCAGCACAACCCCACAAGCCACGAATGCCACGCCGCGCCCCAACGCTTCCGCACCAGCATCCACACCAGCCGCAAAATAAACTGCGGCTTCACCGCCGTCAGCAGCGCCGCGACCACACCCGCGCTGCGCTCGCGCTCCGTCGTCCACAGCAGTAGCAACACCGCAAATCCAAACGACGGAAACGTCTGTGCATTTCCCAGCGAGTAGCCCTTGATCAGCGGATAGCATCCCAAAACCGCAAGCACCACCGCAACCACCACAGGCCAAGTCAACTCCGCTCCACGCCTGCGCAGCAGCCACCGCCCCATCAGGAGCGAAACCGCCGCCACACCCCACACCGCAAGAAATGACAGCACCGCAAGCGCGCGCAGCACCGCCGCATCCGACATCCCAATCTTCCGCATCGCCACCAGTGGCAGCTCACTCGCCAGCGAGTAGATCAGCGTGTCATACAGCTTCGCGTCATAGATTGGCAGCGTCGGATGCGCCTTGAAGTAATCCAGCGACTTCATCATCGGCAGCCACGAATCCGTCCACTGCCGCACATGAAAGAACTGCCGCAGATCGGGAACGATGCTCCCCGGATTCCCCAGGTGCAGCGCACGGCAAACCGCCCACTGCACAATATTCGCCAGGAACAAACTAACCAGCACAAAGATCAGGAGCCGCCGGTCATGCGTGCGCAAGCCAGGGCTCTGCGATTCCAACGGGGTCATGCGCTCCACTATACCAAGCGCTACCTGCTTGCTCAGCACTCGATAATATTCAGCGCCAGCCCCGCCAGACTCGTCTCCTTATACCGCGACTGCATGTCCATCCCCGTGCGATACATCGTCTCGATCACCTGGTCGAGCGAGACCTTGTGCATGCCCTGATCGTTCATCGCGAGCCGGGACGCATTCACCGCCTTCACTGCGCCCATCCCGTTGCGCTCGATGCACGGAATCTGCACCAGCCCGCCAATCGGATCGCACGTCATCCCGAGGTTGTGCTCCATCGCAATCTCCGCCGCATGTTCCACCGTCGCATTGTCGCCGCCCAGCGCCGCCACCAGCCCGCCCGCTGCCATCGAGCACGCCACACCCACCTCGCCCTGGCACCCAACCTCCGCGCCCGAGATGCTCGCATTCTCCTTGTACAAAATTCCAATCGCCGCCGCCGTCAGGAAGTACCGCAGCAATCCCGCCTCACGCTCTTCATCACTCAAACCAAGCGACGCGTGATGCACATAGTAGTACGCGATCGCCGGAATCACGCCCGCCGCACCATTCGTCGGAGCCGTCACCACCCGCCCGCCCGCGGCATTCTCCTCATTCACCGCCATCGCCACCAGCGTCACCGAATCCAGCAGTGCCAGCGGATCGCGCACCGCACCCACCGCCTCCATCTTCGCCAGCCGCCCAGCCAGCCCCGGTGCCCGTCGCCGCACATTCAGCCCACCCGGCAGCGTCCCCTCCGTCGCAATGCCGCGTTCGATGCACGCCTGCATCACATCCCACAGCTTCATCACGGAAGCCTGCACCACAGCCTCTCCCCCTGCACTGGGGTTGAGAGATGCTGGCCGCGTAATTGACGCATCACCCAGCAGCGCAACTTCATTGGCCATCACGATCTCCGCGATCGTCAGCCGCTTCTTCTCCGCGAGCTCCAGCAACTCCGCCGCGCTTGAGAACGCATACGGCACCACACGCCTCTTTGCTCCGCCGCTGCTCGCATTCGGCGCCGAAAACTCCGCCGCGCTCAAGATGAACCCACCGCCCACCGAATAGAACACCTCGCTCGCAATCACCACACCCGCCGCATTGCGAGCCGTAAACCGCATCCCATTCGGATGCGTCACCACATCCGCGTCCGGATACATCTGCGCGCGGTGGAAGATCAAATTCTCATCCTCGCGAAACGCAATCTCCCGCGCGCCCCCCAGCCGCAACTGCCCAGAACCCCGCACCTCCGCAATCATCGCTTCGATCTTTGCAGGATCCACCGCATCCGGCGCCTCACCCATCAATCCCAGCAAAACCGCGCGATCCGTCCCATGCCCCATCCCGGTCAGCGCCAGCGACCCGTACAGCTCGGCGTTCACCGACTCCACCCGCTCCAGCGGCAACCCCCTCACAAATCGCAGCGCCGCCCGCATCGGCCCCACCGTATGCGAGCTCGACGGCCCAATTCCGATCTTGAACAACTCAAACAGACTCGTATTCATCGCCGCATCCGACCTGACATTTCATCGATTGTAGACGCGCGCTTTCAGTAAAAGCAGGCGCGGGTGCTACACTTGCCGCACTTCTGCCTCAAGGATTCACCAGGCATGCTCTTCAAGGCTCGCAGCGCCGCCGTCTACGGCATCGACGCACACATCATCGACGTAGAGGTCGACTTTTCCGGCATCAAGACGCAGGAGGAGACCTTCTCCACTGTCGGACTCCCTGACGCGGCTGTCCGCGAGTCTCGCGACCGCGTCCGTTCGGCCATTAAGAACTCCGGCTTCGACCTCCCGCCCACCCGCATCACCATCAACCTCGCGCCCGCCGACCTCAAGAAAGAGCGCTCCGGCTTCGACCTCCCCATCGCCATCGGCATCCTCGGTGCCTACGGCGCCCTTGCCATCAAAGACATCTCGGACTTCGTTCTCGTCGGCGAACTCGGCCTCGATGGCTCCCTGCGCGCCATACAGGGCATGTTGCCCATCGCCATCGCCGCTCGCACCGCCGGCATCCACAACCTCATCATCCCAGCCGGCAACGCTCGCGAGGCCGCTGTCGTCTCCGGTGTCAACGTCTATCCCGTCATCTCGCTCCTCGAGGTCCGCGAGCTGCTCAACTCCGCGGCCCCCGACTCCCAATCCCGGGGCAACATCTTCGCCCAGCCTCTCGTGGTCGACAGCGCCACCCTCCTCAACGAAGCCGTCGAGTACCAGGCCGACTTCCGCGACGTCCGCGGCCAGCACGTCGCCAAGCGCGCCCTCGAGGTCGCCGCCGCTGGTGGCCACAACATCCTCATGATCGGGCCCGCCCGGATCCGGCAAGACCATGCTCGCCAAGCGGCGGCCGTCGATCCTCACGCCCCTGCGCTTTAAAGAGGCCCTCGAGACCACCAAGATTCACTCCGTCGCCGGCGTCCTCAACCGCAATGAGGGTCTTGTCACCCACCGGCCCTTCCGCTCGCCCCACCACACCATCTCCGACGCTGGCCTTATCGGCGGCGGCATGGTCCCCCGTCCCGGCGAGGTCTCCCTCGCGCACAACGGCCTGATCTTCCTCGACGAACTGCCCGAGTCCCCCCGCAACGTGCTCGAGGTCCTCCGCCAGCCGCTCGAAGACGGCACCGTCACCATCTCCCGCGCCCTCATGTCGCTCACCTTTCCCGCCCGCTTCATGCTCGCCGCCGCCATGAACCCCTGCCCGTGCGGGTAACTTCATTGCAGCGGGTTCCTTGGTATATTTGCCTCTGAAGGCGTTGCCGTGAATGGCCGAAGTCAAGAACTAACTTAGTGAGCAGATCCGACTCGAGCCAAAAGTTGCTGATTCTAAATTGGTTCCACCTGAAACAGATCCAGTGCAACCTCTAATATCCGGGAGCCGAGCACGTGCGCTATTGGTGGGTAAATCAGAACCAGACATTTCGGCATGAAATTCAAGGTGGATACCTCTGGTCCCCAAAGCGTAACGCGAATAGAGCGAGGAACCCCTTTTACGAATTCATGAGAGAGGTAGCACCTGGAGACCTCATCTTCTCATTCGTCGATGCACGAATTCTTGCGATTGGTACCGCACTCTCCTATTGCTACGAGAGCCCTAAGCCCCTCGAGTTCGGCGACGCCGGTTCGAATTGGGAGACAATCGGCTGGCGGGTTCGGGTTAGCGCTTGTGCACCCCATCCGGCCCAAGGACCACATTGACATCCTTCGCCCTCTGCTCCCCGCGAAGTATTCCGCTCTTCAGCAATCCGGAAATGGCTTGCAGTCGGTGTACTTGACCGAAGTTCCGGATCTAATGGCCGAAGCAATCATCGGTCTCATTGGGGCTGAAGCGACAATGATTGCAGGGCGTGGCGTAGCGACGAGTACGGACGCGATTCCGCAAAGTCAAAACGCCGACCTGGAGGTGTGGGAACACCACATCGAAGATCCCATTGAGGCTGATCCTCGAATTCCCGAAACTGATCGTGAATCGTTGATCGTGGCGCGCAGGGGACAGGGCTTGTTCAAGCAAAGAGTTATGCAGATCTAAACCCGCTGCCGGGTCACTGGCGTCTGGAACGCAACTCACTTACGAGCGAGCCACAGCAAGCCCTGGCATGATTCGGGTAACGAGGAACGTCTCGATGGGGAGAATGGGCTGCTCTTAACTCCGACCATCGATCACCTCTATGATCGCGGATTCATTAGTTTTGAGGATCCCGGCAATCTCATCGTCTCACCCGTCGCCCATATCCCTTCTCTAAACCGGATGGGGGTTGCCACGGACCGAGTGGTAAATGTGGGCACGTTTACGTCCGGGCAGCGGCATTTCCTTGAGTATCACCGCGACTCTGTGTTGTTGCGGGCTGCCCGGTAGGCTGCGCCATTTGCTGTTGTATGGATGTTGCGGACACGATAGGCAACTGTTCCGCTCACAACGAGGGCGAGATAAGTCGAATCCCTTACGCATGAGGCCCTCCCTGCCGGGACCTCTGTCGCGAACACTCCGATGAAACACGCCACAGCGTAAGAGGGCGCCGAGCAAATAAACGCTGCACGACGTAAACTGACAGGGTGGCCGCAGAGTCTGAAACCGGCGAAGTCTGTGCCCTTATGTCGTTACTAGTGCGGGCAATGGTGAGCAAGCCGGACGCTGTTCGTGTATCTTCCAAGCTTTCCCCAAGTGGCTCCACGATTATTCAAATCAAGGTTGCCCAAGGACAAGACCTGGGCAAGTTGATCGGTATCCAGGAGCGCACTGCACGCTCGTTGAGGATCATCTTTCAGGCCATCGCCAAGGAGCAAGGGAAGAACTATCAGCTCGACATCGATGGGGCGACTATAGATCCAACATCACGGTCACGGATGGACGAGCGCTGACAAGAGGCCGTGTCTGTCGCGTTTTGGCCGGGAGGCATCAAATAGACTCTGCCCAAGGTACACTCTGGGTAGGCTGCGCCATTCGCTGTTGTACGGGTGTTGCCGGGGTGATTCGCCCTCCGTACTCATAATGAGTACAATCGTTCTCATGTTGAGAACACAAGACTCTGCTCTCAGTCATCTACTCTTCGGTCAGACGAGGGGGCGCATTCTTGCCGCTCTATACGACAAGCCCGAAACAGTATTCTTTGTTCGTCAGTTGGCGCGCCACATTTCGAGCAGCGTGGGAACGGTACAGCGTGAACTAACTACGCTAACCGCCGCAGGACTGATTCTAAGGACAGACACTGAAAATCAGGTGTTCTATCGCGCGAATCGCCACCATCCCATCTTTGCTGAACTCCACGCCTTGTTGGCAAAGACCACGGGAGTCTTTCATCTTCTGCTCGAGGCTCTTGAACCCCTTGCCGCGAACATCGAGTTTGCGTTCGTATATGGCTCCTTCGCCCGCGGCGAGGAGAAAGCCGAGAGCGACATCGATCTCATGGTTGTGGGGGAGGTGACGCTCGACGATCTTCTGGGGCAGATCTCTACGATAGAACTGAAGCTGAGCAGGCCGATCAATCCGACCATTTATTCTCGGGAAGAACTTCGTACGAAGCTGCGTACAGGTAATCACTTCCTCAAGTCTATACAGAGTACGAAGCTAGTTTTTCTGATTGGAAACGAGCATGAGTTTAGAGAAATACGTTGAGAACGCTTGGTTGCGTCGTGAGGCGACCAGCCCTCAGGAAATTGCGGATCAACTGGGAATCGTGGCCCGGTCGATAAGAGATGCGAGCGTCAAAGACATCTCTGACGATCTGCGCTTCTATGCGACTTTCAATGCCGTGCTTGCGCTTGCCAATACCGCTCTACGAGCAAGCGGATATCGCACCACGAATCAGTCTGGTCACCACACTCGCACCATCGAGACTCTCGAATATACGATTGACGCCGATGCCAAGCTGATCCGGAAATTACTAGGTTTCTCGAAGAAACGGAACGTCGCCAGCTACGACTCTGCTGGTTCTATTTCGGATCAGGAATTAGAGCAGATCCTTGCTACGGCCGAGAATCTTCGCCAAACCGTCGATGCTTGGTTGCGATCGGTCCATCCAGAGCTCCTTGGAAACTCATGAGCCTATCCCATTTACGGATACGTCATAGGCGCCGGATTCGCAGACGTAAAGCATTTTCAGCTTAGCTTATCGCCTCTTTGAGGAGGTTCCATTCCTTCCCTTCTATCCAGATGAAGCGGCACCTGGCATTGCTTCTACGCGCCCACATGTCACGACCGCATCCTCAAGGTAGCCCGCACCATCGCCGACCTCGAAGCCGCTCCCTCCATCACCGTTCCACACATCGCCGAGGCCATTCAATACCGCACCCTCGACCGCAGCTACTGGTCGTGAGCCAAATCCCGTTTTCAGTAACCATTTCCCCGCTTTGTCCCAAAAAAAGGATTGACCCGAGCGACTGCAAGCGGTATGGTGCAAGTGGTAGGTAATAAGGCCTCAGCTCCTCCCATAGACACCACAAGAGCTGCCCTTGGTCTCGGTTCGGCGATTCAGCCGGTTTCAACCCGGATTTCCCTCCAAAATTCCGCCTTCTCCCGTACCTGAGAGACTTCCCGTGATAATGGGGGCGGGAGCAATTTGCACGATCGCCGCCTAAGTAGCTGTGCGGCAACAACTTGCAGTAGGCTGTCACCTGCATGAGATTTCGACGCATCTTCGTTGCCATGAACGCGTCTAACTAGTAACCGAAGTTTGCTTCCGCCACGCGGCCACAGCAAGCCACGAAGCATCCGGAAAAGGCGCTACGTATGACGCCCGGAGCCTCGCCCACCTTAGGAGAATCCTTTATGCGCTCAGATCTGATTTTTGGTGCTCTCACGCACGTAACCAACCGTTACGAACTCTGTCAACTCGCATCCAAGGCCACACGCAAACTGCATAAGCCGAATACTCGCGTGCAGGACACCACCAACGAAGTCCTCGACCGTTTCAAGGACACCATTCCGATGGACACCACCGCAGAAGCCAGCGCCGAAGGCTTACCCCCAACCGAGCGTCGCGCGGCCTAAGAGATCGCCGCGTGGCCCAGGCCGCGCGGCCATGTTTTTCCTCACACCTTTCTGCTACGCTCTATCGAAATTGCGCATTTCACTTCGCAATACGATTCAACACTCCCGTCATCTGTAGCCCCTCTTGATCTCTCCTGTAACTCCGCTCCCGGGAACTCCCCGTCCCAGCATGATTCCGCACCATCCCCCTGCACTACCCTCACTCCGCAAAAACTTATGGAAACTACTCAGGTACTCATGACCATCTCCGAGTTGAAAGAAAAGAGCATTGCCGAACTCGGCAAGCTCGCCCGCGCCCTTGAAATTGCCGGCACCAGTGCCCTGCGCAAGCAAGACCTCATCTTCAAGATCCTCCAGGCACAGAGCGAAAAAGAGGGCCATATCTTCGCCGAAGGCGTCCTCGAGATCCTTCCCGACGGCTACGGCTTTCTCCGCTCGCCGGACTACAACTACCTGCCCGGCCCGGACGACATCTACGTCTCGCCCTCGCAGATTCGCAAATTTGACCTCAAGACCGGCGACACCATCTCCGGCAACGTGCGCAGCCCCCACGAGGGCGAGAAGTACTTCGCGCTGGTCAAGATCGAGGCCATCAACTTCGAGTCGCCCGAGGAGACACGCAACAAGATCCTCTTCGACAACCTGACCCCGCTCTATCCCCAGGAACAGATCAAGATGGAGACCGTGAAGGATGGCATCCCCGGTCGCGTCATGGATCTTCTCTGCCCCATCGGCAAGGGCCAGCGCGGCCTCATCGTCGCTCCGCCACGCACCGGCAAGACCGTGCTGATGCAGTCCATTGCGAACTCCATCACCGCCAACCACCCCGAGATCGTCCTCATCGTTCTGCTCATCGACGAACGCCCGGAAGAGGTCACCGACATGCAGCGCAGCGTCAAGGGCGAGGTCATCTCCTCGACCTTCGACGAGCCCGCCGCGCGCCACGTACAGGTTGCCGAGATGGTCATCGAGAAGGCCAAGCGCCTCGTCGAGCACAAGCGCGACGTCGTCATCCTGCTCGACAGCATCACCCGCCTGGCGCGCGCCTACAACACCATCGTTCCTCCTTCCGGGAAAGTATTGTCCGGCGGTGTGGACTCCAACGCGCTGCAACGCCCCAAGCGTTTCTTCGGCGCAGCCCGCAACATCGAAGAGGGCGGCTCGCTCACCATCATCGCGTCCGCGCTCATCGACACCGGCTCACGCATGGACGAGGTCATCTTCGAAGAGTTCAAGGGCACCGGTAACATGGAAGTCATCCTGGACCGCAAGCTGGTCGACAAGCGCGTCTTTCCTGCGATTGATATTCAGCGCAGCGGAACGCGCAAGGAAGAACTGCTCATCCCCAAGGACGACCTGCAGCGCACCTGGATTCTCCGCAAGGTACTCAACCCGCTCTCGCCGGTCGAGGCCATGGAGCTTCTCTCCGACAAACTCGGCAAGACGCGCAACAACCAGGAGTTCCTGAACAACATGAGCTCGCTCTAACCAGCACCTCATCGCAACAAGGAAAGGCGCGGCCACCAGCCGCGCCTTTCCTGTTGTCGTTGTTTGCTTTTCATCGTCATCCTGAGTCGTAGGCAAAGGACCCCGCATTTGCTTCGCGCCACTACAACCAATCGGACTCCAGCAGCCGCCCGAATCCTCCGCTCCCGCCAAACATCTATACTTAAACGATGCCGCAAACCACTCTCCCGCACACATTAGGTCAGCTTCGCTCCTCTGAATACACCCCCGAACGCGTCGGTCGCAGCGTCAAAGACGAGCTGCGCGACAACCTCATTGTGCGTCTCCGCGAGATCGCGCCCGGCGGCGCGCGCGAAGGCGAGTCGCTCTTCCCCGGCATCATCGGCTACGACGACACCGTCGTCCCCCAGGTCATCAACGCCGTCCTCTCGCGCCACAACTTCATCCTTCTCGGCCTTCGCGGCCAGGCCAAATCGCGCATTCTCCGCTCCCTCACCACGCTGCTCGACCCTCACTGCCCCTATGTCGCCGGCTCCGAGCTCCGCGACAATCCCTACGCCCCACTCTCCAAGTTCTCCCGCGACCTCATCGCCTCTCTCGGCGACGACACGCCCATCGCCTGGATGACACCTGAGCAGCGCTACGTCGAAAAGCTCGCGACGCCAGATGTGACCGTGGCCGACCTCATCGGCGACGTCGACCCCATCAAGGCCGCGCGCTCCGGCCACGAGCTCGGCTCCGAGCTCACCATGCACTACGGCCTGCTCCCCCGCGCCAATCGCGGCATCTTCGCCATCAACGAGATCCCCGACCTCGCCGGCAAAATCCAGGTCGCGCTCTTCAACATCATGCAGGAGGGCGACGTCCAGATTAAGGGCTACCCCGTCCGCCTCGAGCTCGACGTCGCGATCGTCTTCTCCGCCAATCCCGAGGACTACACCGCGCGCGGCAAGATCGTCACGCCGCTCAAGGACCGCATCGGCTCCGAGATCCGCACCCACTACCCCGAGTCCCTCGACGAGGCCATCAGCATCACCGAGCAGGAAGCCTGGACCGCGCGCTCCTATGCTCCAGGCGCAGACGTAATCCAGAACATCATCATCCCCCACTACATCCGCCAGATCGTCGAGCAGGTTGCCTTCGTCGCGCGCGAGGACAAGAAAGTCGACAAGCGCAGCGGCGTCTCGCAGCGCCTCCCCATCAGCACGATGGAACTGGTCGTCTCGAACGCCGAGCGCCGCGCATTAATCCACGGAGAGAGTCTTGTTGTCCCCAGGGTCGGCGACATCTTCGCCGCGCTCCCCGGCATCACCGGCAAGATCGAGCTTGAGTACGAAGGCGAGATGAAGGGCGCCGACGTCGTCATCCGCGAGCTCATCCGCCAGTCGGTCGCCAACATCTACGACAGCTACTTCGCCGACGCCAACACCCAGCAGATCGAGCAGTGGTTCAACCTCGGTGGAGCCGTCGAACTCAACGATAAGCAACCCGCCGCCGCCGTCTTTACTGAGCTGAAGGGCATTCAGGGCCTCCTCGAAAAGCTCTCGCCGCTGAACATCACTTTGCGCACCCCCGTCGAAGTCGCCGTCTCCGCAGCCGAGTTTCTGCTCGAGGGCATGACCGCGCACAAGAAGATCTCCCGCTCGGAAGCCCGCACCTTTACCGCCGGCGAAAAGCGCCGCCGCAACGAGGAATCCGCCAACCTCGGCGAGCGAGCCCGCGAGCGTCTCCAGGAGCACGATCTCGACGAGATCGCCCGCAACCGCACCCGCCGCGGCTTCAACTAAATCATCGCCGCATTAGTTCTTATTATTCCCAAAATTGACCTTATTCCTATGGCTTATGCTCTCTACAGGAGCATAGGCCATATGAACAACACGCGCGCCGTCTTCGACGCCACCGCAGCCTCCTACGACCGCGACCGAATGCTGCTTCTTCCCGGGCACGAGGCCTTCTACGCCGCCGCGCTGGAGCAGATCTCCGCGGACGCCGGGCGCATCGTTGAACTCGGCGCGGGCTCGGGCTTCTTTTCCGCGATGCTCCGTGCGGCATTTCCTGCTGCGCACCTTCACCTCGTCGACTTCTCCCAATCCATGCTTGACCTTGCGCGTCAGCGCCTCGGTGACGACCCGCGCTTCACCTACACGCTCGCCGACTACACCGTCGAGCCACTTCCCCCCGCCTGCGACGCCATCGTCTCTTCACTCTCCATTCACCACCTTGAAGACGAGCACAAGCGCGCTATTCTTCCGCTGATCTTCGCGGCACTCAAGCCCGACGGCGTCTTCATCAACGCCGATCAGGTCGCCGGCCCCACCCCGGCACTCGAAATCATCTACCAGCAGCACTGGCTGGACGGCGTCCGCGCTCTCGGCGCAACCGAGCAGCAGATCGCCGACTCGCTCTATCGTCAGCAAGAAGACCGCCGCACGCCTTTGGATCTGCAACTTGCCTGGATGCGCGACGCCGGATTTACGGACGTCGACTGCTGGTACAAATCCAGCAGCTTCGCCGTATTCGCCGGGATCCGAGCCTAACCCTCATTGGGCTGCACTGCCCAGAATCTGCAGATAATTTCCGCGACACGATGCGCTCAAACGCTTATCCTTGAATCTACATGTCCGACACCCAGACCATCTTCGACATCACTGCCCCCACCTACGACGCCGACCGCGCCAAGCTGATCCCCTGCTTCGATGCCTTCTATCGCCGCACCACCGACCTCATCCCCGGCGGCGCCAAGCGGGTTCTCGATCTCGGCGCCGGCACCGGTCTGCTCTCCGCCTTCGTGCGCTCCTGGTATCCCGACGCCCACATCCACCTCATGGATATCTCCGAGCCCATGCTGGAGCGCGCCCGCACCCGGCTCGCCGCCGACAGCAACGTCAGCTTTGAAGTCGCCGACTACGCCACCGCCGCGCTCCCTCAGAATCAGGACGCCATCGTCTCTGCGCTCTCCATCCATCACCTCGACCACGCCGCCAAGAAGACGCTCTTCGCGAAGATCTTCGCCGCGCTCCGTCCCGGCGGCGTCTTCGTCAACGCCGAGCAGGTTGCCGGTCCCACGCCCGCGCTCAACGAGTTCTACCAGAAGCTCTGGCTCCAGCAGGTCCGCGAAGCCGGCGCCACGCCCCAGCAGATCGCCGACTCGCTCTACCGCCAGCAGGACGACCGCTGCGCCTCCGTCGAAGACCAGCTCGACTGGATGCGCGCAGCCGGCTTCACCGACGCCGACTGCTGGTTCAAGGACAACCGCTTCGCCGTCCTCGCCGGCTCCCGCCCGTAGCCACATCGCGCGGAGACAATGCTAGCTGCCGCCACCGCCTCAATCAATCGGTTCCATCTGCTTCGGACGGAAGCGGGGCTTCTTCATCAGATACCCGACGGGGATCAGGCACGCCGCCAGCAAGACGAGAACGTGCACGGTATCGATATATGCAAGCGTTCGCGCCTGTTGCAGCATCATGTTGTAAACCTGTGCCGCAGCCCGGGTGTTTGCCTCAACGATCGAATAGCCCTGGGTTTGCAATGTACTCGAGATGCCCTTCTGCAGCGCGCGATAGATGCCCGACCCGCTGTATGCATGTACGGACAGGATATGCTGGTGGGTCTGTGCCCGCCGCACCAGCATGGTGCTGATGAACGAAATCCCCAGGCTGCCTCCAATATTGCGCGCCAGTGCCGTCATACCGGAGACCTCGTTGTTCTTCTCCTGCGGCACGCCGACATACGACATCAAACTGATCGGCACAAAAAGAAACGGCATGCCCAGCACCATCACCACGCGCCAGCTCGCCGCATCCCAGAAGCTGATGCCCAGGTACAAGCCGCCGATCCTCCAGATACCGAGTGTCAGCAGGCTGAAGCCGATCGTGATCATCAGCCGTGGATCGACTTTTTGGCCAATATAACCGACAACCGGAAACAGGAGCATCAGCACCAGCCCGCCCGCTGACAGCGCCAGTCCGGCCTCGGTAGCCGTATAGCCCATCATCTCCTGCAGAAACTGCGGAATCATCACCGTTGTCGAATACAGCGCCGCACCGGTAATCAGCATGACCACCTGCGACATCGCAAAGTTGCGCTTGCGGTAGAGCGAAAGATCCAGAATCGGATGCTCCACCGTAAACTCGCGATACAGAAACGCAATCAGGCCGCAGCCGAAGAGGCACGCACAGGTGATAATGAAGCGCGAGCTGAACCAGTCATCCTCCTGCCCTTTATCGAGCATGATCTGTAGCGCCCCGATTGTCAGGGCAAGCAATCCAAGCCCAATTCCGTCGATACTGCCAACCTTCGCTCGCATCCTCTTCAAATACGGCGGGTCCTGCACCACGCGGTTGGTCAGCAGCAGCGACAGGATGCCCACCGGGATGTTCAGGAAGAAGATCCAGCGCCAGGTATAGTTGTCCGTAATCCAGCCGCCGACCGTGGGCCCGATCGCAGGCGCCAGCACCACCGCCATCCCATACAGAGAAAATGCAACACTGCGCTTCTCCGGCGGAAACGTATCTGCGAGGATGGCACGTTCACTCGGTTGCAGCCCGCCGCCGGCCGCTCCCTGCATCACGCGAAACACAATCAGCATCGGCAGCGAAGTGGCCAGCCCGCAGAGAAAGGAACACACGGTGAACAGCGCCACGCAGCTCATATAAAAGTTCTTGCGGCCAACCCGGTTGGCAAGCCAGCCGCTGATCGGCAACACGATCGCGTTCGATACCAGGTACGAAGTCAGCACCCACGTAGCTTCGTCGTAGCTCGCGCCGAGCGTTCCTGCGATATGCGGAAGCGCCACATTGGCGATGCTCGAGTCGAGCGCTTCCATAAACGTCGCCAGCGTCACGGTCAGGGTGATAATCCACGGATTGAACCGCGGTGTCCACGCCTCGTAGTGAAATTCGCTGTCGTAGTCCCGCCCGTTACCGGCAGAAACAATGGAAGACTGTGCCATGCCCCTCCCGGGTATTCTTCACTCGCAATGCGACTGCACCATCACATGATTCGGCGGAATGGCTCAGCCGAACCGGATGTATGCCCAATCCAGATGATTTCCCTATCCCCACCAGGAGAGCCAGAAATGTCCTCCGAATAGGATAAATGCAGTGCCGAAGCCACTGCTTCCGTTCACTCCCGTCGACCGGACGCAGTCGACGGCCCTTTTGTCCCTTCTTGGCTCGGCCGAAGCCGCCCCCCGCATCCACAGACCCCTCCGCGCGTCTAATCTATGGAAAGACCATTAGGTTCGTAGATCATCATCCAGACCACAAACCGGTCTTCGATAGGCCAGCATGAAACTCACCCGCTACACAAAATTCACCGGCGACCTCTCCACCAGCTTCGATCTCGAAGACCTCATGCAGGGGCTCTCCGACTTCCTGCTCGACTCCGGCTTCCAGGATCCCTACTCTCCCTACCAGAACATGGACGACTCCATGGAGAGTCTGCGCGAGGCCATCCGCCAGGCGCTCGAGTCCGGCGAACTCCTCGACGAAGAAGCGCAGGAGCAGTTCGAAAAACTAGAAGAGCCGCAAGTCGAAGAGCTCATCGACAAGATCATTCAGCGCATGAAGGCCGAGGCCTACCTCAATACCGAAGAGCCCGCCGAAGGCGATGGCCAAGCCGGCGAAGGCAACGGCGAAGCCCGCTTCGAGGTCACCGACAAGGGCATGGACTTCCTCGGCTACAAGGCCCTGCGCGAACTTCTCGGCCCCATGGGCAAGTCCTCACTCGGCCGTCACGACACCCGCCACGAAGCCGCCGGCGTCGAAACCAACGGCTCCTCCAAGCTCTACGAGTTCGGCGACTCCCTCAACCTCGACATCACCGCTACGCTCAACTCCGTCTTCGCCCGCGAAGGCCCCCCCGACGGCTCCGGAATCCTCAAACTTGAGTATTCCGACTTGCAAGTTCAGCAGGCCGACTACCAGTCCTCCTGCGCCACCGTCGTTCTCCTCGACTGCTCGCACTCCATGATCCTCTACGGTGAAGACCGCTTCACGCCCGCCAAGCGCGTGGCCATGGCGCTCGCCCACCTCATCCGCACCCAGTACCCCGGCGACTCGATCGACCTCGTCCTCTTCCACGACTCCGCCGAGCACATCCCCATCTCGCAACTCCCGCGCGTCAAAGTCGGCCCGCACTACACCAACACCCGCGAGGGGCTCCGCGTCGCCCAGCGCGTCTTAAGAGGTAGCGGGAAGGATATGAAGCAGATCGTCATGATCACCGACGGCAAACCCTCTGCCCTCACCATGGACGACGGCCACATCTACAAGAACGCCTTCGGCCTCGACCCCATCGTCATCGCCGAGACCCTCGAAGAGGTCAGCCGCTGCAAGCGCGCCGGCATCATGATCAACACCTTTATGCTCGCCAACGAGTTCCAGCTCATGCAGTTTGTCCAGAAGATGTCCGCCATGTGCCGCGGCAAGGCCTACTTCACCACCCCCCAAACTCTCGGTAACTATCTCCTTATGGACTTCATGTCCCGCCGCTCCAAGCACGTCAACTGAACAGCACCATCGTCTAACACAAGCCCTCTGCGCCCCTTCGCTTCTGCTCTGCCTCTGCCCTTGCCTGTGCCTTTGCCTGTGCCTGTGCCTGTGCCTTTGCCTGTGCCTTTGCCTCCGCCTCCGCCCTTATCCTCGCCCACTTCTAGGTAAGCCAAGGCTTCAGCCTTGGCCCTCCCACCACCCTGGTAGAGCGGGGGCTTTAGCCCCGGGGGTATGCTCTCCTCCATGGCCACCATTCGCCAGTCGCAGAGCACCTACGCCATCACGATCCTCACCTTCCAGCGCCATCGTCACTTCCAGCGATCCATCAACGCCGAGCTCTTCATCAGCACGCTTTTCCGATATCGAGACGCCGGGAAGTTCCAGCTCCACGGTTTCGCTGTGCTGCCCGATCACACCCACACCCTCATCACACCGGCGCGCGATCAGAGCACCTCCCGCTGCCTCCAACTCATCAAAGGTGGCTACTCCTTCTCCGTGCGCGAGCAGTCTCCCGGAGAAATCTGGCACCCGGTTATCACGAGCATCGCGTTCGCGACCTGACCGACTTCCTCGCCCAACTTCAGTACATAGCGAACAACCCCACCCGCCTGCATCTCGCAGGCTACCCGCACGTTCACACCGCATCGACCTACACAAACAAGTTGGACAGCTCACCTTCGAATTTGTGACTCTCTATTTCCTACTCCCCTGCCTGTCGCGCCACACCCGATACACGCCCCACGCCGCCGCCGTGCAATTATCCATCACGCGGCCATCCAGCAGCATCGCCTCAAACTCGCTCACCGCAACGCGATGCACGGTCATATCGTGCTCCTCCGGATCGCGTTCGGTCTCACCCTGGCTCAATCCCTCCGCTAGATACACATGATGAAGCTGGCGCATCGCTCCATACGCAATCCATAAATCTGTCAGCCGGATCATGCGCTCTACTCGCAATCCAGTCTCCTCGGCCAACTCGCCGCGAGCCAACTCCTCCGGATCGACCTCCGCCGTCTCCCACCCGCCCTGCGGCAGCTCGTAAAACGTATCGCCCACCGTGTACCGATACTGCCGCACCAGCCACAGAAACTCGCCGTCCTCCGCCCGCTCCAACGGAATCACAATACACGCGGGCTCTTTGTCCATCACGCCATAGATGCCACGCTGCCCACCGCCGCTCCGAACATCGACGCGCTCGATCACATCCTCTCGCACGCTGCACCACGGATTGCGATACACCTCGCGACTGCTGATCGTCCGGATTGGCTTTTCGCTCGACTTGCTCGGCACAAGATTTCTCCAGCGTCGATCTTATCTCGACCTTAGCTTGACCTTAGCTCGACCTTAGATCAACCGAGTATTCCGGTTCGCGGGTTCCATCCATCACCACCGCCAGACTCATCGGTGGAAGCGCAATCGAGCCACACCCGATCGCCACATCCTCCCGTGACCGAAGATGCAGACTCTCTCCGTCCTTCAGCTTGAACTGCACCGGCTGGCTACCGATGTTGAGCAGCGTCCGAACCGATCCGCGCTCCATCGTCAGCCAGCGCTTCTCTGCGTCGAACTGCACCTGCATGTGGTTTATGTCTCCATCATTCAGAGCAATCGTCGTGCGCCGCAGATGGATCAGCTGCCGCGTCCACTCCAGCATCTCCGCATGCTTGCCTTCATGGACCTCACTCCACTTCAGCTTGGACACCTCAAAGGTATGAATGTCCCCAGGATCGGGAATCTCTTCGTCCAGAAACCCGAATGAAGCGAAATCGTACTTCCTGCCTTCGGAGACCTGCTTGGCCATCTCCTCATCGCCGTGGTCGGCGAAGTACAGAAACGGACTCGAAGCCGCAAACTCCTCGCCAAAAAACAGCAGGGGAACAAAGGGCGCGGTCAGCGTAAATCCCAGTGCAACCTTCGCCGCGTCCATACCCACAAGATGCTCCAACCGCTCACCCTGCGCACGGTTCCCAACCTGATCGTGGTTCTGGATGAAGCAGACAAAGTGATGCGCCGACAGCCCCTCTACCGGACGCCCATGCGATCGCTGCCGGTAGCGCGAGTACGTGCCGTCATACACGAACACGTGCTGCAGCGCCTTGGCCAGATACTCCATCCTGCCAAAGTCGTCGTAGTACCCCATGCCCGGATTGCCCGGATGCAGCAGCGTAAACAGCGCATGGTGGAAGTCGTCGCTCCACTGCGCGTCCATCCCGCAGCCCCCAGCCTCACGCGGTCTCACCACCTTTGGATCATTCAGGTCGCTCTCCGCAATCAGCACCAGCTTCCTTCCCAGCGTCGTACCCAATCGATCTACCTCAGCAGAGAGCTGCTCCATAAAGCTCACCGCCGACCTATCGATAAACTCATGCACTGCATCCAGCCGCAGACCATCCACGTGATAGTCCCTCAGCCACATCTCCGCGTTGTCGCAGAAGAAACGCCGCACCTGGTCACTGCCACCCTCATCGAAGTTCACCGCCTCGCCCCACGGCGTCCTGTGCTTCTCCGTCAGATACGGCCCAAACTTGTTCGTATAGTTCCCCAACGGCCCGAAGTGGTTATAGACCACATCCAGAATCACCGCGAGATTCTTCGCATGACACGCATCGACAAACCGCTTGAATCCATCCGGCCCGCCATAGCTCTCCGTCACCGCAAACAGCGCCACACCGTCGTATCCCCAACCCCGGTCTCCAGCCCATTCCGCAACCGGCATCACCTCGACATGCGTAACGCCCAATTCGACAAGATGATCCAGATGGGCGATAGCGCTATCGAATGTTCCCTGCTCGCTAAACGTTCCGATATGCAACTCATAGATCACCGCGCTCGGCAGCGGTGGTGCCTCCCACCGCGTATCCGTCCACTTGAACAAAGTGTGGTCGTATATCCGGGAAGGCGCATGCACTCCCTTTGGCTGCCACAGGCTGCGCGGGTCAGGATACGGCATCGGATCGTCGTCGATCAGAAACGCATAGTCCAGCTCGCACTCCGCCCTCGCCACCCGGAGACTCCACCAACCCTGCTCGTCCGGCCCCTGCATCGGGCACACCTGGTCCCCACACTTCAGTTGAATCTTCTTCGCCAGGGGGCCCCAGACATTAAACTTATGCATATCGATTCCTCTCAGTCGCTCTTCACGCGAGCCAGCAGCGCCACCGGAAACTCTGCGAGCAAATCGCCCAGACGCACTCTCCCACCTGCAACATCAACTCCCGTCAGGAGATTGCTCCATCGCCCATCCGGAACCTGAATCGTCGTCTCTTCCCATGCCTCCGCCTCATGCGACCATCGCGGAGCAATCGTCAGCACATCATCTCCACGCAGATACGCAATCACGCGCTCGCTCTGTGTCCCCTCCGCTGCCACCGGCACATACGCCGCCTTCGCTCCGAACCACTCCGGATGCTCATTGCGCAGCTGCAGCGCATGATGCACCAGCCACAGTTTCGGCAATCCTTCCTCGCTGCGCTCCATCACCTGCGTCGCATTCATCGCCGCCATCTCCTTCAGCAGCCTGCCCCGCAGCGCATAATCGACAGGCCGCCGATTATCCGGATCGACCAGCGCAAAGTCCCACAGCTCCCCACCTTGATACAAATCCGGAACGCCCGGCGCCGTGTACTTCATCAGCGTCTGCGCCAGCGAATTGATCCGTCCCGCAGTTGCAACGTCCCGCACAAATCCCTCAAGGTCCTTCACAAAACCCTCGTCGGCGAGGATCGAATCAATGTACTCTTTCAACGCGCTCTCGTACCCCGCGTTGTTCGACACCCAACTCGTCCGCACCTTGGCCTCGCGCATCGCCTTCTGCATGTACTCGCGCAGCCGCTCCGTGCTGATCGGCCACACACCCACCAGCGTCTGATACAAAAACCACTCCGTCCCCGTATCGATCTGATCGCCGCTCCGATGCCTCGCATTCTGTGCGCTCCACCGTCGGACCGCCTCGGCAAACGCATCGGGAATCTCACTCAGCACCAGCATTCGCGCCCGCACATCGTCGCTGCGCTTCGTATCGTGCGTGCCCAGCGTCGTCATCGTCGCCGGAAACGTCTGCTGCATCTTCACGTTGTAACGATGGAAGTACTCCAGGCTGAATCCGTTGCAGTCAGGATCACCGCCCACCTCATTCATCGCAATCAGCCGGTTCGAGCAATAGAACGCCGTATCTTCAACACCCTTCGCCATTACCGGCCCCGTGAACTGCTCAAAGCGGTCTACAAACTCCGCCTCAATCTTCCCCGGCACCTTCAACGTCAGCACGTCGCGAATAAAGTTGAACAGCCCAGCATCGATGTCCACACGATTCGCCTTGGCGCACTCCGTCGCGCGCTCAATGCGCATGCGGTCATCGTCCGTGATCTCGCTGCGCTCCGGCACCACATACGTCCGGTACACGGAGAAGCATGCCGCCACTCCGCGAATCGCCCGCCGAATCTCCGCCCTCGTAAAGTCCCGCTGATCGCGATTGCCTTCGCAGATATCCACGAACAAACTCGCCAGTCGATTCACATCGCTGCCCAGCGTCTCCTGTGTCACAACGATCTTCTTGTCATGCGCAACCACGGGAAACGCCGTATCGTCCCCGGTAAACGCCGTATAGTGTTCGCCCAGTCGCTTCAGTCCCTCGCGGTGTACCAGCACGCCCATCGCCGCATTCAGGAAGTCATACCCGGTCGTACCCTGGATCGGCCACTCCGCGCGCAGCCACTCACCCGGCTCAAGAATCTTCTCCCCCACGATCCAGGCCTCGGGCGCGCGCTCGCGCAGCCGCTCAAAATACTGCCTCGGATCGCGCAGTCCATCCGGATGGTCGACGCGCACACCATCCAGCACACCCTGCCTCAGCCACTTCACGATCAGCGCATGCGTCTCATCGAAAACAAACTCACGCTCCACGCGCAGGCCGATCAACGTATTCACATCGAAGAATCGCCGATATCCCAGCTGCTGGTCCGCTGTCCTCCAATACGCCAGCCGGTAATACTGCAGCGACAAAAACTCATCCAGCGCATCGACATTCGCATTCAACTCGCTCACTACGCGATCAATCGCCTCGCAGAGATTGACCTCTACGCGAAACAGCCGCTCCAACAGCCCATGCAGCACATTCTTATCGCGATGCCGCGCAAGGATCGTCCTTCTATCCCAGAAGTCCGGCGACGGCAGCCGCGCAAAGCTCGCACTCACAAAGCTCAGCGCATCGCTCTTCGCATACTCGGCCGCTTTACCGAGGATCCGAGACAAGCTCGCCGGCGAAACTGGAAACGTCTGCCCTGCAGCCTCCACCGTGAACGTCGCTCCCTTTCGCGCGACGACCACGCCGCCCGCGCTCAGCGCCCGGCCATACTGGTCCGGCAGAATCGGCACCAGCACCTTATCCCGGAGCCGCTCCTCCGACGAGTTCCAGTCGATATCGAAGAAGCTCGCATAGCGGCTGTTCGTACCGTTCTCCAGCACATCCCACCAGTATCGATTCTGCGCTCCCAGGCTCATGTGATTGGGTACGATGTCCAGCACCTGTCCCAACCCGCTATCGCTCAGCCGCTTGCAGAAGCGCTCATGCGCCTCGGCCCCACCCAACTCCTCATTCACCTTGCGATGATCGACAACGTCGTATCCATGCATGCTTCCCGGTGCTGCCTGCAGATACGGAGAGCTGTACACATGCGTCACCCCGAGCGCCTTCAGATACTCGGCGATCGCCGCTGCATCGTCGAAGGTAAAGCCCTTGTGCAGTTGCAGGCGATATGTCGAACCCAGTACACGCCCCATGCTCTAGACCGCTCCTCACATCTCCGCCATTTGCGACGCGATCACTGGATAGACTCCCGATCGCACGCATCAGGTTGCATCAACCCCGCCGTGCATCAATTGCCCTCGCCACCGAACTCCGGCCGCCACTGGCCGGAGAGCGTAAACGCCGCATGCGTCAACGCGATATGCGATAGCGCCTGCGGAAAGTTCCCCAGCATGCGCTTTGCCTGCGGGTCATACTCCTCACTCAGCAGTCCAACGTCATTGCGCAGGGCCAGCAGCCGTTGAAACATCTCCGTCGCTTCATCCTTGCGGCCGATCAGCCACAAGCACGTCACCATCCAGAAGCTGCACGCCAGAAACGTCCCTTCACCGCCCGTCAGCCCATCGGAAGCCTTTGCCGTGTTGTAACGCTGCACCAACCCGTCCTTCATCAGGTATTTCTGAATCGCATCGATGGTGCCGATGATGCGCGGATCGTCAGCCGGCAGAAATCCCACCAGCAGCAGACGCAGACACGACGCATCCAGCACCTTCGATCCATAGCTCTGCGTAAACGAGTTGAGCTTCTTGCTGAATCCCTTGGCGCAGATCTCTTTGTGCAGCATGTCGCGATTCTTTCGCCATCGCTTTACATCGCCAACTCCATCAAAGCGCTCATGCCGCTTCGCCGCACGATCCAGCGCCACCCATGCCATCACCTTGCTATAGACAAAGTGCTGCGCCCCGCCCCGCGTCTCCCATATACCCTCATCCGGCAACGGCCATATCTTGCACAGGTGATCGATCAACGTGGCCTCTAAGTCCAACGATGGAATCCGCAAATCATCACTCGCTGCGGGCGTCCGGCTCAACGCCACCGCGACCTCGCCATACACGTCCAACTGAAACTGCTCGGACGCAGCATTGCCGATCCGCACTGGCAGCGAGTTCTCATATCCAGGCAGCCAATCCGGCTCCCACTCCACCAGCCTGCGTCCCCCATCGATCCCATACAAACTCTGCACCTGCCCCGGAGATCCCGCAATCGCGCGCAGCAGCCACAGCCTCCACTGCACCGCCTCCTCCACGTAACCCGCTCGCATCAGCACCAGCAGCGTGAACGACGTATCCCGCAGCCAGCAATACCGGTAGTCCCAGTTGCGCTCGCCGCCAATTCTCTCCGGCAAACCCGCCGTCACCGCCGCGACAATCCCTCCCGTCGGTCGATACGTCATCGCCTTCAGCGTCATCAGGCTGCGCTGCACCACCTCCGCGTACTGCCCCTTGTACGTCGAGCGTCCCGACCACTCGCTCCAATAAGCTTGCGTATCCCGCAGCGCATCCTCCGCCGCCACGCGCTCAGGAACGTCCTCGATCGAACTCGCATACGTCAGAGTGAAGCACACCTGGTCGCCCGCACGCACCGCAAGGTCGCTAACCGTCGTCAGATCCTCGCCACGCAACTCCACAGCCTTGCCACTGCACTCACTACGCAGCACCACCATATTCGGTCCCGCCACCGCGCGCAACTCCTGCTCATGCCTTGTCACCCATGGAACCGTCAGCCCATAATCGAACCGCAGCACAAGATTCATGTGCATCTTCACCTTGCCGCGCACCCCACGCACAATCCTCACGACATCCGAATGTTTCCCCCGCGGCGGCATAAAATCCGTCAGGCAAACCTCTCCATCTTTCGTCACAAATGTCGTCTCGACGATCATTGTTCCCGGCTGATACTGCCGTCGTGTCGAAACAATCTCAGCCTGCGGCCGTATCCGCCAGAACCCGTTCTCCGCGGTCCCCAGCAGCGCCGCAAAACACGCAGCCGAAGAAAACGTCGGCCAGCACAACCAGTCAATCGAGCCCTCGAGGCTCACCAGCGCAGCCGTTTCGCAATCGCCAATGACCGCATAGTCTTCAATGCGTGCACCATGCAGCGGAGCCTTTTTTTTCTTTCCGAACAGCTCGGGCAATTGCCCCTCCAATAACTTCGCGCCTTCCACCCTCCGCTCGACAACCGGCCCAACCTGCGGCGCATCCCTCATCGTAACGCAATGGGTGTAAGGTGAAATCGCCCAACACCGTTGTTCCGATGCCGTATGCG
>Ga0224555_1001138_pt1 | contig 38436 bp, 33 predicted proteins | sample 714S23034metaG_FD_180687 | JGI IMG/M metagenome (GOLD analysis project Ga0224555, IMG submission 180687) | Peat soil microbial communities from Stordalen Mire, Sweden - 717 S2 30-34 | ecosystem: Environmental > Terrestrial > Soil > Wetlands > Peat | place: Sweden: Norrbotten County, Stordalen... | reverse complement strand
ACGGCCACAATCAAAACCCCAAGCCTTTCATCTGGACCGCCAAGGCCACAGACATCCTGGAGAAGGTGACCCGCGCTCGCACCGCTCTCAATAAAAGACGAACTGCATGAGACACTACACTAGATGCAGCGGCGCCGGTGATCGAAAAGCCGATGTTCGCCATCGGCGATCCGCCCGTGTTGCTGACAGTGGCCGTTTGCGGCGCGCTCGGCACGCCGGGCTGCTGGTTGGTGAAAGTCAGGCTGGAGGGATTGACGCTCAAGGCCGGAGGCGCAAGTCCCGTTCCACTCAACGACACTGTCTGCGTGCGCAAAGCGTCGGCGATGGTGAGCGTACCGGGGACCGCGCCCACCTGGGTGGGAGCGAAGATCGCGCTGATGGTGCAAACCGCACCGGCCGCCAGTTGCGTTCCGCATGTGTTCGATTCCTGGAACTGCGCGCTCGCCGAGATGGAGATCGAAGTCAGCGGCAGGCCGCCGGAGTTTGTGATTGTGACGGATTGCGCGGAAGAAAGCTGGCCCTCCGGCGTCGGCGGGAAGTAAAGCGACGCGGGATTGAGAACATCAGTGGGCGGAGAAGCGCCTGTCCCGCTGAGTTCTACGGATTGCGTGCCCGCTCCGTCGGTAAAAGTGAGCAAGCCGGAGGCCGGACCGGCTTCAGTGGGCGCGAATTCTACCGCCAACTGGCAACTGGAGTTTGGCGCCAGGCTAAGTGTCCCGCAGGAGTTGCTGAAAACAACGAACGGAGGCGTGATGATGACACTGCCGATGGGCACTGCCGCTGCACTACCGTTGGTTGCGGTCACCGGGAGAGGCGCAGACGTGGTTCCCACCTCCACCTGGCCGAAGGTAACGGTGGCTGGGGTCAGATTCACCACGCCCGCCGGGGCGCCGATTCCGGTGAGGTCGATTGTCAGTTGCCCGCCGTAGACGTTGGCGTAGATGGTCATTTCGCCGCTCAGCGGCCCCGTGGCTTGCGGCGCGAACGTCACCTGGATAGCGCAGCTTGCGTCCGCGGCGACGGTTGCATTCACGCAGTTGTCGGTCTCGCTGAAGTCTCCGTTCATCGCGATGGACGTGGGTGTGAGCGCGAGGCTGCCGGTGTTTGCGAGGGTGACAGTGAGCGGACTGCTGGGGGTGCTGAAGACCTGGCTGGGAAAGGCGAGCGACGAGGGGGTGGCGGCTGCGGCGGTCAGGCCCGTCCCCGCGCTCCATAGCGGGGTCTGCCAGATTCCACGCCCGTAAGTGCCTGCAACCAGCGCCGACGCGGAAGACGTGCCGGGAGCCGCGCTGAGGGCAATGGCCGGAGCAGCGGGCAATCCCGAGCCAAACACCGACCAGCAGTTGGAGGTCGATTGCGCGCAGTTAGCAACCTGCGTGGTGAAGTACACGCCCTGGTCTGTGGCGACGTAGACCGTATTCGCATTTTGCGGGTCGATGGCAAGACTGTTGGCAGGCGCGAGAGGCAGGTTCGCCGTGATGCCGGTCCAGGTTGCGCCTCCGTTGCTCGAGCGGTATACCTGCTGGATTTTTGCGGCCGAGTCATCCATGCCAGCCAAGGTTATGTACACCGTGTTGCCGGTTGGATCGTGAGTATCGATGGTAACGCTGGAGATATCGAAGTTTTGGGAGTTGAACGCGCGGGCGCTGTTGACGACGGGATTCAGCGTGAGATCCCACCACACGGGCATAGCACTGGAAAAGCGATCAAAGGTCGCGCTCAAAATATAGCCGGGCAGGTTGGCGCCATTGCTGGCGGCGCCATACATGCCCACATAGATGACTTCGCTGCCGGAGGGGAGCAGCATGGCGGCCATGGCTCGGATGAGTCCGTCGCCATTGCAGGGAACGCCCGTGGCTCCGCTATCCAGGATGGGGCTGATCGCATTGCCTGCGGTCCAGCCCGCGCCGTTGGCCGGCCCGCGCCACACACGGCAGGTACCGATGAGCAACTGGGCGCTATCGACAGGATCGACCAGGAACGGCGCCGGCGTGGGCATGGTGTCACCGTCGCCGCCAACGTCCGCGTCTGTGACCACCGGGCTTGTGCCGAACGAGGAAGGCGTGCAGGGAGCTGCCTGCGAGCACAGATAAATGGCGACTCCCATTTGGTTGTTCACATACCAATTGAGACTGTTGCTGAAGTCGGTGGCCACAGGGCCGCCATAGCCAGACAGAATCTGCGGCCAGTCCACGGTGGCGGCAGAACTTTTCACGCCGGCGGTTCCGTTCACGCCCAGACCAGCCATCAAGCTGAACTGCGACGTCAAAACCAAAGGCAGGCTCACCACTTCGGCCAGCGATCCCAGGACACCGTTCAGGTTCTGAAAGTGCGAGGAGTCGGTTGCCGCGCAGGGCGATCCTGTTTCACCGATGGCGTCGGTGGAGCGCCAAAGCCCGCTATCGTTGCCCAGAAAGATCTCCAGTGGATTGGCGGCGTTCCATGCAAGCGCATGCTGGTATTCAGCCACGTGCGCGCTCATGCAAGTGGTTGAGTTGGTGGTATTGCGCCACACGCATCCCATGGCCAGGCTGCATTTCCAAAGGTCGTTGGCTCCGGCCAGCACGAGCGTGTCCTGCTGCGATGGAACCGCGGACAGCGTGAGGTTGTAGTCTCCATTCAGGATGGTGGCTGCGCCCTGGAGCGTGCTGGTTTCAAGCGCCGCGGTGTTCCACTCTGTGGCGAAGGTGATGGTTGGATTGCTGCACGCGCTGCCACTGAGGTCGCACTGATCCTGCCAGAGTCCCTGGTCCTGATTATTCAGGTCGGCGGTCCATGCAAACGTGTCGCCGGTTTGGGGATTTACTGCCAGCGCGCCGCGATAAATGGGACAGGCGATGGAGCCGATCTGCCCGGCGTTGGCAGGGCACATCTGCGCTGTGAGCCCGGCGCCAGGCTGCGCGGCTATGCGCGTCCAGGTAACGCCGTCCGCCGACTGGTAATAGCCGTGATCGCGCACCGCGGCCACATACAACTGCCGCATCGGATTCCAAACCACCGCAGTGGCGGCGTTGCCGTGCGAAGTGAGAGGAGTTAGGGGACCCTGAAGGATTTCGCCAGTGCCGTCGGTGATGGTGGCCAGGTGCCAGGTAGCTCCACTATCCGTGGAATAGAAGAGGCCCTCGAAGGTGTTGACCGGCCAATCGGCTCCCACGAGCGTGCCTTCATAGGCCTGAGAGACCGCGGCCACGACAAGCTGCGGATTGACGGTACTCCAGGCAAAGCCGGCAAAGCCCTGCCCGGCGAAGCTGGCGTCCTTGGCGCTGATGCCCTGCTCCTCGTCCACGGTCTGCGGGATCAGGCTCCAGGTGTTGCCGCCGTCAGTGGAGCGCAATATGCCGGCGCCGTAGTAGGAGTCGAGCACGTCATTGGGGTCCCCGGTGCCGGCAAGAACGACGCCGGTTTCGCCCGGCTGGATCGTAAGAGCGCCGATGCTGATGGAAGCGTCATTGGCTCCGCTGAGAGCGGGGACATTATCGGTGAGCGGAGCGAACACGATGGAGGCAGGCGCCGAAACACCGGCATTGTTTGCGACCCATACACCGCCGCCCGTAGTGCCGATGTACAGGCGATTGCCGGTGGCATCGGAGGGATCGAGGGCGATTGCGGCGACGCGGCCCGTGACGAGGCCAAAGTCCGGCGTTTGGACGGCTGTGGGGCCGAGAGGCAGCCAGGTATTTGCGGACGCGGCGCTGCTTGCGCTTTGCATCTGGACTGCCGGAGTGCCAAATGGAGCGCCGAGGCTCATCCCGCCTAAGCGGCGGAGGGTGCTCGACCTGGGCGGCAAGCGGTGGCCGGACGCAAAGCCGCGTTGGGCGAGAAAACGCTGCGCCTCAAGAACGCGAGGGGGAAGCGCCGTGGGCTTCAGCGTTTGCTGTGGAGCGGGATTGGCTTGTGCGTTTAGCGTCTGCGCTTGAGCCGCCGGGCCAGGCGACAGAAGCGCCAGGAGGCACGCGGTCAAGGCTGCACCGGCCCATGCGCTAGGGGTTGATTGCTGCCCAGGCCGCCCGGGTCGCTTCCGTGCCCCGCCGCCACTGACCGGGCTCATGCTCTTCGGATCGAACATTGGATTCGTCTCGCGTATCCGGACTTCGATTCCGGCTTCCCCTATTCTGAAAATCTTCCAATTGGGATGAGCACGGAATCCATCCGATAACGCTCAACGAAACACGCAATTTCCGGGAATGAGATTGTGGCCCATTATAGGACGGGATGAAGGATCGTCAACTGTGATCCGTGATACAGGCGTGGGGGCTGGAGAGTTCGCAGCCTCGCGCTGCCGGAATCAGATCTGACATGCGCCCTCTGCGGGCGATTAGGATGGAATGGTTGCGCGTCTGCGCGGCTACCCGCATATCCCCGCTTCTTCGCGATTGAGGTTTCCCAATGCGCCGTGCTGTATTCTCGATCCTCTTGGCCGTTGCCGCCATTGGTCTTCGCGCCCAGGACTACACTCTTGGCCCCGATTCACAGCCGCGAGACGGCGTGCCTAAAGGCACGGTGACCAAATTCACGCTGGCGCCGGGCAAAGACTATCCCGGCACGCCCCACAACTGCGCAATCTACGTGCCTGCGCAGTACGACCCCAGCAAGCCGACACCGTTCATGATTTTTCTTGACGGCAGCCAGGCGCTCGGCGACAGCATGCGCGTACCGGTGGTCCTGGACAACCTGATTGCCAAACACGATTTGCCGGCGATGATCGCGGTCTTCGTCGATCCCGGCATTTTGCCCGTGGTTACAGATCCATCGCGCCCGGAAGTCGCCCAGAACCGCTACAACCGAATCTACGAGTACGACTCGCTGACGCCGCGCTTCTCGGATTTTCTCGTCAATGAGCTGATCCCCGAAGTGGCGAAGCAGTACAACCTGTCAAAGAATCCCGATGACCACGCCCTAAGCGGCGTGAGCACGGGCGCGGTGGGCGCATTCATGGCGGCGTGGAACCGGCCCGACCAGTTTCATCGCGTGTTGAGCCTCATCGGCACGTACGTTTCAATGAAGGGCGCGGATGCGCTGCCGGCGCTGGTGCGCAAGACGGAGCCCAAGCCGATTCGCATCTTTATGCAGGATGGGAGCAACGATCACATTGTTCCCGCGGAACCCTACGGAACCAACTTTGCCGGGAGCTGGCCCATCAACAACCAGGTGATGTACGAGGCGCTGGAGTTTGCCGGCTACGATGCGAAGCTGGTGATGGGAACGGACGGGCACAGCACGAAACATGGAGGAGCGATCCTGCCCGATGCGCTGCGCTGGCTGTGGCGCGACTATCCTGCGCCGATTGTGGTGCACGAGCCCGCGGCTGCGCAGAAGCCGGGATGGGATCCTTCCGGGACGGTCTTCTCGACGATCTTCGTCGACAAGCCGTGGCAACAGATTGGCGGCGACTGCGGTTCCATTTCTAGCCTGACGAGCGACCGCGAGGGCAACGTCTACTTCGCCGACCTTAAAGCAAGAAACATCGAACGCGTCGATACGAATGGGAAGATCACGCAATTCGCCGAACCACCGAATGACTCATCGATTCTACGCATGGGAGCCAACGATCGCCTCTACACCTACTCGCCTTCCACAGGAGACATCGTCTCCTCGAACACAGCGACCGGCACAGCGAACGACCAGAAAACCATCGCCAGGAATCTCGCGGCCGTCGTCGACTTTGTGGTGACCGAGAACGGCACAATTTACTTTCTCGACGGGACAGCGGCCACCATCGGTGTGATCGACTCCTCGGGCCAGCCGCGTGTCGCACTCCACTGGACCGATCTCGGCGGGGAGATGACTGCTCCCAAGGGTCTGGCGCTATCGCCCGACCAGTCGATGCTGGTGGTGACCGACACGGTCTCGCGCTATAGCTGGTCGTTCCAGATCGCCGCGGACGGCACGCTCGAAAACGGCGAGCCGTTTTACCGGCTGGAACTGCCGGAAACCACAGTGATGAGCTGGCAAAGCGGAACGCGCGGCGCGGTGGAGGACGTGAGCGGCATGGTGTATTTCGCCACACCGCTGGGCATTCAGATCTGTATGCAAAACGGCCGCGTGATGGAGATTCTGAATCCGCCCGTGCCGGGCGCGCCGATTACCGCCCTCGCATTTGCCGGCGCGGGCGATGCGAGCTGGGTTTACGTTGCGGAGAACGGCAAACTCTACCGGCGGCCGGTGAAAGTGACCGGGGTCAATGCGTGGACGGTGGTGAAGCCTCCGAAGCCTACGCTGTAGGCGCGGAAAATCGAGCTGCACGCGGCGAAACAACAAGGGCCGCCCTCCGGCGGCCCTACAAGCTAACGGCTAAGAGCTAACGGCTAATGGCTGCTTTTCTACCACCGTCCCCAGGCGCGGCTGAAGTAGTCGGCCATCGTCATCCCGATGAGCACGAGAAAGAGGAACACACCTGAGGCCACGGTGAGCTTGGTCAGCCTGGTACTGTACTTGGCGTGCATGAAGAACAGCACCACCAGCATGGCTTTAGTGGTGGCAATGGCCAGAGCGACCACTGGATTCCAGAAGAGCGTGAGGCCCGGGGCGATATGCCACTCGCCGAGGTCGATGTAAGAAGCGGCCACTGTGGCAGCAGTGCCCACCAGCAACGCGAGGAGAATAACGACGTAGATCCCCGGGCTGACGATGTGGTGTTCGTGCTCGTGTTGCTGATTTTGTTCGCTCATGCGCTCAAGCCTCTTAGTGCCTGCTGATCAAATACAGCAGGGCGAAGAGATAGATCCAGATAATGTCGACAAAGTGCCAGTACAGCCCGAAATTCTCAACAAACGTCACGTGCCCTGTGGTGTAAGCCCCACCCCTGGCGCGAAAGATCATGAAGATCAGGATGCCGACGCCAATCACCATGTGCAGCGCGTGCATGCCGGTCATGGCGAAGTAAAGGAAGAAGTACTCTTGCGTCTTTTGTGCCATATCGGGCGCGAGCGGCTGGTCGTGATACTCCTTGTAAACTTCGGGATCCGACGCGGGATTGACGAACGACTGCACGCTGAAACTTGGGCCCGGAATATGGTGCTTCTCCCATTTCTCGTGCCACTCGATGCCCTTGATCCCTAGGAATGTGAAACCGAACACGAGCGTGAGGCCCAGGCAGAGCAGCAGCGCGCCCTTGCGCCGCGTCTCAGCCGACCACACGCTCATGGCCATGGTGAAGCTGGAAGCAATCAGAACGGCCGTGTTGGCGGTTCCCCAGAAGATGCTCAACTGGTGCGAACCCTCCACGAACGCCGGGTAGTACCAGTTGCGCATGATCAGGTAGGCAGTAAACAACCCGCCGAAGAACATAACCTCAGTGAGCAGGAAGAGCCACATGGCAAAGTTCGTCGTGTCTGCCTGCTGCTCGACGGATTCGAAGTGGTGGCGCTGATAGGGCGGATGCTCGTGATGAACCTCCGGGGCGGCGCTGTTGGAGATTGCCGTGCTATCCGACACTCGCCACCTCTTTCTGTTGTTGATGCTCGAGCCACTCGTAGTCGTAGGCTTCGTGGTCCATGATCGGGATCTCAGGGAAGTTCTCGGTCAATGGCGGCGACTGCGTTTGCCATTCCAGGCCCGTTGCCTGCCAGGGGTTGTTGCCGGCGACTGCACCGTACTTCAGCGACCAGGTGAGGTAAAGAACCGGCAGCAGGTAGCCCACGCCGAGAATGGTCGCGCCGGCTGTTGAGAAAACGTTCAGCGCCTGGAACTCCGGCGGGTAAGCGGCATAGCGCCGCGGCATGCCCAGCGTGCCCAGGATGAATTGCGGGAAGAACGTGAAGTTGAAACCGATAAACGTGACGATCGCAGCCAACTGCGAGATCTTCTCCGGATACATGCGCCCGGTCCACTTGGGCCACCAGAAGTGAATGCCCGACAGAAACGCCATCAGCATGCCGCCCACCATGACGAAATGGAAGTGGGCCACGATGAAGTAGGTCTCTGTGAGGTGAATGTCGGTGCCGGTCGAGCCGAGGAAGACGCCCGTCATGCCGCCGATGGTGAACAGGCCCATGAAGCCGAAGGCGTAGAGCATGGGCGTTTCAAAGGTAATGGACCCTTTGTAGAGCGTGAAGGCCCAATTGAAGATCTTGATGGCCGAGGGCACGGCCACGAGCATGGTGAGCAGCGAAAAGACCAGCGCCGCGTAATTGGAGATGCCCATGATGAACATGTGGTGCGCCCAGACGAAGAATCCGAAGACGGCGATGGCCACAGAGGAGAACGCGACCGCTGTGTAGCCGAAGACGCGCTTGCGGCTGAAGGTAGAGATCACCTCGGAGATCACTCCCATGCCGGGCAGAATCATGATGTAAACGGCGGGGTGCGAGTAGAACCAGAACAAATGCTGGAAAAGAATCGGGTCGCCGCCGTAAGCGGGATCGAAGACGCCTATATGCAGGGTGCGCTCCAGAACAACCAGCACCAGCGTGATGGCCAGCACGGGCGTGCCTAGCACCATGAGGATGCTGGCTGCATAGTTTGCCCAGACGAAGAGCGGCAGCCGGAACCAGGTCATGCCCGGACAGCGCATCTTGTGGATGGTGACGATGAAGTTGAGGCCGGTAAAGATGGAGCTGAAGCCGGCCACGAAGATGGCCAGGCCAGTGGAGATGACGTGCGTGTTCAGGTAGTGCGTGGAGAGCGGAGTGGTGAAGGTCCAGCCTGTGTCAACGCCGCCCGCGGCCATGGTATAGATGGCCATGATGCCCGCGATGACGTAGAGATACCAACTGAGCAGGTTGACCTTGGGCAGCGCCAGATCCTTGGCCCCGACCATCATGGGAATGAGGAAATTCCCGATCGTAGCCGGAACCGAGGGCACCAGAAAGAAGAAGACCATGATGACGCCGTGCATGGTGAACACCTTGTTGTAGGTGTCGGCGGCCATCAGGGAAGTCTGCGGAGTGAGCAGTTCCAGGCGAATGAGGCCGGCCAGGGCCCCGCCGATAAAGAAGAAAAACGTAATCGAGATCAGGTAGAGCGTGGCGATCCGCTTGTGGTCGCCGGTCAGCAGCCAGCTAAGCAGGCCGTTTTCTTTAGTCAGGAAATTCATCTTGGGGATCCTGGCCGTGGACTGATCGGGAAGACTGACGATGGTGGCAGCGCTCATGGTTTGACCTCCTTCTGCGTCGCCGGCGCCTTGCCCGGCGTCGCTGGTTTACTGCCTTGGCTCTCAGGAACCAGATCGGTAGTGTTGAGAGTCTGCTGGACGCGGTAATCGGAATCGAGATTTTTAATGTATTCCACCAGCGCGACCACGCCTTCTTCGCTCACCTGGCCCTGGTAGGTGGGCATGATGGGCGCATAGCCCTGTGTGATGTGCTGCGAGGGGTTCAAGATGGCCTGGCGCAGATAGGCGTCGTCGGCGGTAATGGTCTCCCCAGTGGAGAGCGTGAGCCTGGAGTCGTAGACGTTCGCCAGGCTGGGACCGCGGGCGTCGGGCCGCGTGTTGTGGCACGAACTGCAGCTCAGGCTGGCGAAGAGCCGCTCGCCGTCCTGCGCCAGCGAGTTGCCGCTGGTCGAGCTTTGCAGCCACTTCCTGAAGTCGTCGGGCGTCATCACCACCACGTCGCCGATCATCTGCGAGTGGTTGGTGCCGCAGTATTGGGTGCAGAAAAGGTGATACGTGCCGGGCGTGGTGGCCTCAAACCAGACCGTGGTATAGCGGCCCGGAATCGCTTCGCGCTTGACGCGAAATGCAGGGATGGAGAAGCTGTGAAACACATCCTGCGAGATGAGCGTCAACTGGATGGGACGCCCCGTGGGCACATGCAGAGCGTTGATCTCGTGCTGGCCGCCGGGATGCTCGACCTTCCACATCCACTGTTTGCCCACGACGTAGATGTTCATGGCGTTGGCCGGAGGCGTATAGATGCGGAAGTAGAGCAGCGCGCCCCACACGAACATGATCAGAAACAAGCCCAGAGGAATAATGGTCCAGGTGGCCTCGAGAATTGTGGAGCCTTCGATCTGCACCGCATGCGGGTGGCGCTTCTTGCTGTAAAGGATGGAGAATCCGACAATCAGCAGAACCACAATCGTCAGCCCAACCAGGCTGACCAGGACCATGAAGAAATAGAGCGCATCCATTTCGGGCGCAATCTTGGATGCTTCGGGCGGAAAGAGCGCGAAGTGCGTCAACCATTTGACGAGAAACTGCCACAATACTGGGCTGATGTGGTCCATTCCCTTATCCGTTCACTTTCTTTGCCTTACCCTGAGTCCCTGTTGCCGCTGGGTGATCGTGTTTCAAATCGCGGCGGAACATGACCAGCATGAATCCGCCTAAAAGCACTACCGTGAGGAACCCTCCCAACTGGATCACGCGCGCAATGATCAGATCGTGCGTGTTGGTAGTGGGATCGTAGTGATAGCAGTAGGTAAGAATGTTGTCTACCGGCGATCCGATGCGATTCGACGAGGCTTCGTCGAGGCCCAGCAGCATGTCTTTGGGCGAGTACTCGACTCCCATGTAGTACTGGGCCAGCTTTCCCTCCGGGGTCACGATCTGAATCGAGCTGGCGTGCGCATACTGCATCTGATTGCTGCCCGGCACGGTGAGCTTGACGTAGCGGAAGCCGACTGCCTGGGTCAGTGCATCGATATTCGGCTGCGTGCCGGTAAGGAAGTGCCATCCGTTAGCCGTTTCAGGACGGCCATAGCGCTTCAGATACTCGCGCTTCTTTGCCGCCGCCAAGTCAGTGCCCTCGGTGGGATCGATGCTGACCACGATGATGTTGAAGTCCTTGCCGGGAAGGTACCTGACCATCTCGAGGGCGCTGGTCAGGCCGTCAAGTTCCTCCGAGCAGAGCATGGGGCAGCGGTAATAAACGAGGGCGAGAATCGCGGGGCGCTTGCCGAAGTAGCTCGCTAACGTGACTTGATTTCCGGTGTCGTCAGTGAAGGCAAGGTTGAGCGGCAATTGCGTGTTGAGATGCTGGTCGATGCCTACGCCGTTGAGCAACGACGGCGGCCTGTCGTTTGTCGGACCCGTTTCCTTGTCGCCGTAACTGGAGACCTGCGCGGAGAGAAGCGGCGCGGCAAAGCAAAGCACAATCGCGACCGTGGCGGCCACCGCCGTGCTGCGCAAATGTCTCCGGATTGTGCGTCCCGATTGCATGGCTATTTTTGCTCTCCCTGTTGCTGCCTGACGGCTTCTTGCTCCGCCTCTTCCTGCTCATAGCTGGTGCGTGCAAATCCGTTGGTCAGAGGCACGGTGATAGTTGGCGTGCTTTCGCCGGTCATCGGCTGCTGCGTTTGAACCGCCGGCGCTACCGGCAACCCGCGTTGCGCAATCAATTGTATGGCCTGCTCGATGGGAATTCTGACCGTGCCCTTCGACTGATCGACCCAGCTGTAGTTGTTCAGCAGCAGATCCTCGCGCGCATGCAGATCGGCCACGTCTTGATCGCCGTCGTCGGTCAGCAACCGCGGCGTTGGGAAGGTCTGCGTGATCTCAGCCATCTTGTTCTGTAGTTCGGGACTGGAGGGCATGTTGCCCAGTTGCCGCACATCCACCGTCTTGGTCCACTTGCTGTTGGGGCCGTCTTCCTTGTTCATGTGCGCGTTGATCACTTTGCCGATGCCGTAGCAGAGCATCCCGACTACGGCCACAAAGATGAGGAGCGAGACCAGGAACACTGCGATTCCCGTTACGCTGGCGTCGCTGCGCTCAAATCCCGCCGAAGCGTCGACTTCGTGCTTTTCCGGCTCATGGCCGGGATCGGGATGATTATGCGTGGGCATGCTCGGGCTCCAGAATCTCCGCTAGATGCGGATCGTTAACCTGCACCAGCGGCCGCGTCTTCAGCTGCATGCAGAAGTAAGCCACCCAGAAGCTGAACAACGCGACGGGCACCGCAACGTACTCGAGGATTCCCCAACTGAAATGCAGGTTGCGCGCGGCGTCTTTGAAGTTCGGCTCGATCAGCCAGAACATGTCGAAGGCGCGGGCGAAGATCATCCACTGGCACACGCGCACGATCCGCTTCTTGTTCCGTTTCAGATCGCGCGAGAGCAGCATGGTGAACGGGATCAGCCAGTGGAAGATGAAATCGAGGGTGATGATGACGCCCCAGCCACCCCGAATCCGATCGAGATACCAGTTAATCTCGTCCGGAAGGTTGCCCGACCAGATGATAAGGAACTGTCCAAAGGCCAGGTAGATGTTGAGCATCACGAAGGCGAAGGTGAGTTTGCCCAGGTCGTGCTGCTCAGTCTGTCGCAGGATGGTCTTGAGCGGCTCGGCCTTGGAGAGCGATACAGCAACGATGATGGAGAACGCGAGCGTCGCGTATCCCTGTCCGACGAGGAACAGCAGGCCATAAACCGACGAATACCACGTGGGATCCATCGACATGACCCAGTAGACGGCCGCAGCAGTCATGGTGATCGCATAGACTACGATGCCGGGGCCGCTGATGTTCTCGAGCTTCTTGATCCAGTAAGGCGTGGTCTCCGGCCCCTGCGCATCGCGCTTCAAGCCCAGCGTGTTGAGCCGCCACGCGTAGAAGCCCCAGATGGCGAAGCAGAGCAGGCTCACACCCACAAACGAAACCGGGTTCAGCATGGGCCGCTTGAAATCCATGCAGTGCTTCTGAAATTCCGTGATCAGCCCGGCCTTCACGCCGGCTGTCGTGTCACTCACACTCGCGTAATTCGCCCACAGGTAGAGCTTCTTCATGAAGATCGCGATTACGACCCAGTAGACAAAAACCAGCGGAAGCGTGCGGCTCATCGCCTCGAACGGCCGCCGCAACAGCAAGCCCCACTTGCCGCCGGAGCAATACTGCACCATCAGCATAGCCAGACCGCCAATGCAAAGCCCCCATGTGACCATCGTGGCAAGCGTCCATGCACGCAGAAAATGATCCCAACCCAGGTGCTCCGGATCTTGCGCCTGGCCCAGGAGCGCCAGAATCACGGCGATCACGGAGAAGATGGCGCCCACCGTCAGCGCGCGGCTCGTCCAGCGGTCCACAAATGCGGGCGCGACCAGGTCCGCTGGGAGTTGCTTGGCGTGCGAGATTGCGTCGTGTGCCATTCCTTCTCGTCCTACTTCTGGGCCGCTGGGGCGGGTTTGCTGTGTGGAATCGAAATCTTTGGATCTGCAGGATAAGCCGGAGCCATGCCCGGCGTTCCTTCGCTGGCGATCGGCTTGTATGCCTCGACTGCCGTCAACGGCATGGGCCACGGCTGCGCGTATTCGGGATGACCTTCCGCCGCGGCCAGATCTTTGAGGTTCGCGATGTGGACGCCTGCAGGAACGTCCTTCGCAGTAGCCGCCTCGCTCAGTTGCAGCGCGCGGATATATGCCGCTACCGCCCAGCGATCCGCGGGCGGCAATTGCGCCGAGTAGTCGGGCATGGCGCCGTAACCGTGCGTCATCACGTAAAAGTAGTGCGAGAGCGGCTGCGACATGCGCACTTGGTCGTGGAAATTGGCGGCCGGCTTGAAGCCGCGCTGGACAATCTCACCCAGCCCGTTGCCTACACGCGAGTGGCACGGAGTGCAGTAAATATTGAAGCGCTCCTGCCCGCGCTCGAGCACTTCCATCGTCACCGGGAAGGGCATTTCGTCCAGTTCCTGGCGATAGCCGTTCGGCCCCTGCACTACGCCGGTGTAGAAGTAGCTGTCGTCATGCAACTGACCGCGCGCCACGGTGTCGAGCACCTGCGGCCGCGCGCCGCGATGATCGGCGAAAAAGTCCGAACCGCGCTGCGGAACCATCTTCGGCTGGTCCTGCATGTCCTGGCGGCAGCCGGCAGCGAAGAAGAGCACTGTGAAGCCCGCAATGGCCGCGATCCCCGCAAAAGCCTGCTCCCTTGTTCCCTTGGTCGCTTGGTCCCTGAAGTGGTTCATTAGTACTCCACCTCCACCACCGAGTTCGGCTGAAACTGCGCGAGGTAGGCCTTGGTCTCGGCCAGATCGAACTTCGGATCGAGCGCTTCAAGGCACAGGAAAAATTTGTCGGTCGTGGCGCCGTCGCGGAAGTTGGGCGCGTTGAACAGCGGATGATAGAGCGACGGCAGGCCGTTGAGCGCGAGCATGCCAAAGGCAGCCGAAAGACCGGCCCAGAGAATGGTCCACTCGTAGGCGGGCACGATAAAAGCCGGCCAGGAGTACATGGGACGGCCCCCGATATTGAGCGGATAGGCCAGCGTGGAGATCCAGGTCTCCAGCAAAAACACGGCCGCGCCGCCCATCAGGCCGCCGATGAGCGTAAGCAACGGCACCTTATTGCGATGGAAGCCGATGGCTTCGGCCGCTTCTTCCACCGGGTAGGGCGTATAGCAATCCATGCGCCGCCAGCCGTCCTCGCGCGCCCGCCGCGCGGCCCTCACCAAGTCGCCTGGTGTATCGAATTCGGCGAGCAGGCCGTAGGTTCCTTCGCGTGCGGGCATCAGTCAGCAGCCTCCGCCGCCTTGGGCTTGATCTTGGCCGCCGGCAGCAACATGCGAATTTCGTTCATCGGAATCATGGGCAGGAACCGAACAAACAGCAGGAACAGGAACGTAAAGAATCCCAGCGTGCCCACGAAGGTCAGGTAGTCCCACTTGGTCGCGCGGTAGGTGCCCCACGACGAAGGCAGGAAGTCGCGATACAAACTGGTCACGACAATGACAAAGCGCTCAAACCACATGCCCGTGTTCACCACGATGGAGATGAAGAACATGAACGGGATGGAGGTGCGCAGCTTGCGCGACCATAAAGTCGTAAGCGGGATTGCCAGGTTGCATGTGACGAGGACCCAGTAGGACCAGCCCATGGGCCCGAACACGCGGTTCCAGAACATGAAGGCTTCCCAGTGAGACGCTGAGTACCACGACATGAAGGCTTCCATGGCGTAGCCGTAGGCCACAATGAAGCCGGTGGCGAGCATCACCTTGCCCATGTTGTCGATGTGGCGCTCGGTCACCAGCGACTCCAGGTGATAGAACTTGCGCAGCGGAATGGCCAGCGTGAGCACCATGGCGAAGCCGGAGTAGATGGCGCCGGCAACAAAATAGGGCGGGAAGATGGTGGTGTGCCATCCGGGCAGGACGGCAACCGCGAAATCGAAGCTGATGACGGTGTGCACCGAGAGCACCAGCGGTGTGGCCAGGCCCGCCAGCAACAGCGAGGCCGTCTCGTAGCGCATCCAGTGGCGCACCGAACCGCGCCAGCCTACGCTGAGCATCCCGTAAAAATACTGCGCGATCTTCGATTGCGAACGGTCGCGCAACGTCCCGAAGTCGGGCACCATCCCGATGTACCAGAACACGACCGAGATGGTGGCGTAGGTGGAGACCGCGAAGACGTCCCACACGAGAGGCGAGCGGAATTGCGGCCACACCGTCATTGTGACGGGCAGCGGGAAGAGCCAGTAACCCAGCCAGGGACGACCCATGTGAATGACCGGGAACATGCCGGCGCAGGCCACGGCAAAGATGGTCATGGCCTCGGCGAAGCGGCTGATGGCATTGCGCCAGCCCTGCTTGAACAAAAGCAGAATGGCGGAGATGAGCGTTCCGGCGTGGCCAATGCCGATCCACCAGACGAAGTTGATGATGGCGAATCCCCATGCCACCGGCTGCGTGATGGCCCAGATACCCACGCCCTTGAGGAACAGCCAGGTCACGGCCACCAACAGCACGGTAGCCCCGCCGCCGGCAAACGTGAACAGCGCAAACCAGCCCATCGGCGTGTGCGGCGTGAGCACAATGCGCGCGATCTTCTCAGTGATCGACCGGAAGGTCTGACCCTGCGCAATGACCCGGAATTCTCCGGTTGCCGGATCGATCATGGGATCGTCGGGTTTTACTTCCCTGGTTGCCATGGCCGCTTCAACCCTTTGCCGGCGCGATTTCCGTCGGCGTCACTTCGAGTTCCTGGTTCACGTTCAACACTTCGGCCAGATACTGCGTTCTCGGACGCGCATTCTGGTCGGCAATCACCTGATAGCTGCGCTGCTGGGCCCTGAGTTTCGAAACACGGCTGTTGGGATCGTTGATGTTGCCAAATACGATCGCCTCGGCCGGGCACGCCTGCTGGCACGCGGTCACGATTTCGCCGTCGCGGATGTTGCGGTTGTCCTTATCCGCCTCGATTTTGGCCGCGTTGATGCGCTGCACGCAGTAACTGCATTTCTCCATTACGCCGCGCGAGCGCACGCTCACGTCGGGATTCCGCATCAGCTTCAGGCTTTCGGTTTCGTAATCGGAGAAGAGCAGGAAGTTGAACCGCCGCACCTTGTACGGGCAATTATTCGAGCAGTAGCGCGTGCCCACGCAGCGGTTGTAGACCATCGTGTTCAGGCCTTCCGGCGTGTGTACCGTGGCGCCTACCGGGCAAACCTGCTCGCAGGGCGCGTTCTCGCAGTGCTGGCAGGCCATGGGCTGAAAGTGTGCGCGCGGCGCTGACAGGTCGCCCTCGAAATAGCTGTCGATTCGCAGCCATTGCATGTTGCGGCCAATGCGCACCTCCTGCTTGCCCACTACGGCAATGTTGTTCTCGGCGTAACAGCTCACGATGCAGGCATTGCAGCCCGTGCAACTGTTCATGTCGATCGACATGGCCCAGGCATTGGCCTCGTTGTACTCCCAGTTGGGGAACAGCGAGGTGTCGCGAGGCGGCGTGTCGTGATTGTCGCCCTCGTGCGCAAAGTTGGGATTGACCTTGAACTCATCCAGCGTCGCGTAGCGGATAATGCCGCGCGGACCGAGCGCTTCGTCGGCTTCAAGGGAATTGTTGCCGTGCCCCTGCTCACCGAAAGTCTTGCCGCGCTGATCCTGGTAGTGGCTCTTGGTAATCGCGATGCCCCATTTGCCCGGAACCTGCCGGATCGACCCTGTCGCGTAGAACGGCGCCCACGTGTTGCGGATGAGGTAGGCATTGAAGCCCTGGCCTGAGCCGACGCGTCCGGCAGCCTCGCGCCCGTAGCCGAGGTAGACCGTCACGGAATTGTCCGGATGGCCGGGAGCCACGATCACCGGCGCTTTGACCTTGCCGTTTCCCACGCACAGCTCGACGATGTCGTCTTCTTCGAGACCCAGCTTTGAGAGCGTAGCGCCGGAGACGATCGCGGCGTTGTCCCAGCTCAGACTCGTCACCGGCTTCGGCAGTTCCTGCAGCCAGCCCACGTTGTTCCAGCGGCCGTCGTAGATATTCGGATCTGGCCTGAAGATGATTTCGATCGAATCCTTCGGTGTGGGAGCGGGCACACTGCTGCCGCTCTTTGTGCCGCTGCCAGTTGTCGAGCCCTTGGCGTACGCCGTGTCTGCAATCCAGCCGTCGTGCAGCGCTTTGCGCCAGCCGGCTTCAAAGTCGCCCTTGATTACTGTCTTCCAGGTCTCGCGCACTGCGTCGTACGGGCTCACCATCGGATCGTTGAGTAGCGCTTGGAAGACATGGTGCGCTGTATGCCCACCGTAAAGCGGATCGATCATCGGCTGCACAATGGAAACCGTGCCGTCGTAGGCGCGCGCGTCGGACCAGGATTCAAGATAGTGCGCGGCGGGAATGTGCCAGTGGGAGAGCTGCCCCGTCTCGTCGTAATGCGAGCCAAGATAGGCCACGATGTTGGCCTTGTTGAAAGCGTCGGCGAAGTTGAGATCGGCGGGCGCATCGTAGATGGGGTTGGCGTTCAGAATTACCAGCCAATCCACCTTGCCCGCGTTCAGGTCAACGACAAGCGCCTTAAAGTCGCCAAGCTGGTCGCTGGGAATCGGAATCGCAGGCTCGCTCGCGATAGAAACTGTCTTGCCCACGTTGCCAAGCGCGGTGTTGATGGCCAGCGCCAGCGCAGCAACCGACTGATCCTGATAGAGCCCCGGAAGCACAGCGCTTTTGCCGGCGTTCGCCTTCAAATCCTTGGCGACCGCAGCGAGGAACTTCTGCTGCTCGTCGGTCCACGCGCAGCTCGGAGAATTCACTCCCGGCGCGCCAACAGCCGCTGCCAGCGCCGCAGCGAACGAAGGAACCTCGCTGGCGCGCAGACCCAGCCGGTGCTCGGCCTTCATGCCGGTGGTGGTGGTCGTGCTCTCCACCGCGTAGAGCCGGTTCATTCCGTTCTCCGGCTGCTTGCGCCGGGCGGCGTAGTCGCGCACGAGGCGATGGAAGCCTGGATAGCTTGCGCCCGAAAGAAAATCCGCGTCCAGCGAAACGATCACATCGGCGCCGGTCAGGTCGTACTGAACGTTCACCCCGCTCGCGAGAAACGTTCCGGCTAGCGCGGCATCGTACTGCACGAGCTTCGCCTTGGGCCACGCCGTTTGCACTTCCTTCCACTGCCGCGCAAGCGTCGGCGAAGTAATGGTCGCGCTCAGGAAGTAAATGCCGGCGCCATCTTTGGTCGACGTGACTTTATCGCGTAGCGCCTCGGCAAACTCCGCCCACTCGCGGCCTTCGCCGCGATAGGTGACGTGCTGCGAGCGGTCGGGATCGTAGAGATCGAGCAGGGTGCCCTGCGAGTAGGGATCGGAGCCGCCCTGGTTGTAGGCGTGCTCGGGGTTGCCATCGATCTTGATGGGCCGGAATTCGTCGCTCTTGACCAGCAGCGGCACCGCGCCGGTCGAGAATGGATGCGCCGTGGCAAAGTACATCGGCTTGCCCAGAATCAAGTCTTCAGGCGCTTTGATGTAGGGATAGATCGGCTCATCGGGCTGCTTGGTGCAACCGGCGAGCCCTGCGAGAGCCATCGACGCGCCCATCAACTTGAGGAAGCCGCGCCTTGAAACCGGGTCAACCCACTCCTGCGCTGCTGACGGAAACTCGCGCTCAACAGCAGCTTGAAACTCAGACGTGTTGGCCAGCTCATCGAGCGAGCGCCAGTACTTTTTGCCCTTTGTGCCGCTCAGCTCGCGACGCACCGCCTCAAGCGTCATCGGCTCGACCTTCGTGGGCTCGGGCGTCTTGGGCTCCGAGGTCGCGGATTGCTGCGCGCCGTTGACAGCTTTTTCCATTGGCTTCTCCACCGCAGGCGAGTTCTTTCTCTTTGCGCTCATCGGTGGCACACCTCGCAACTGGTCAGGTCTTTCGGCGTGCGAATCTTGTAGTGATCGATCAGGAACAGGCCCAAATCCTGCTGGCTGGTGAACTTCTGAAAGGTTGGCGGCCCCACCGGCATCGGCGCCGCGGCAACATCTCCCGACAGACCCTTTGCGCCGGCTGGAGGCAGGTGCAGAGAAGCCATCTCCGCGCCTGTGCCGCTGGGATCGTTCCTCGTGCAGCTGACGCTTTGCGCCGTCGGCACGCCCGGCTTGTTGTCGGCCGCCGCGCACCAAACCGGATGGTCGTCGGCCGGCGCTTGCCAGTCCATGTTGTAGATCGCGCTCGTCGGCCGCAGGTTCTTGGCCGGGTTGCGATGGCAATCCAGGCACCACTCCATCTGCAGCGTGTTCTGCGCGTACATCAGCGGCATCTCATCAACGCGTCCGTGACAGCTTTCGCAGCCGATGCCCTTGTTCACATGAATCTCATGGCTGAAATAAACGAAGTCGGGCAGGTCGTGCACCTTGATCCAGGGAATCGACTGGCCCGTGTACCAGCTTTGGCGCACCGGCTCCAGCAATTGCGCGTTGGTCCAGATCTGCGCGTGGCAGTTCATGCAGGTACGCGTTGGGGGAATTCCCGCGTAGCTCGATTTCTCAACTGTGGTGTGGCAGTACTGGCACTGCAGACCGAGCCCCTGGACGTGATGCTTGTGGCTGAAGGGGACCGGCTGATCCGCGCGCTGGCCCTGCCGCGTGATCCACGGCGAGCGCTGCAACTCGTCCAGCGTGACTCCCAGGGCAATGACGATCAACCCCGTCAACACAAGGCTCATCCGTGCCAGTGCGTTGGAGCTGCGGTCGAAGATTTGCGCCATGAACGAATCCCGGTTTGACTTACGTTGTCATGCGCCGCGTGTGCTGGCGGTCACATAGTTCATGTACAAGAAACGCTCGACGATAGAACTCAAGGGAGCGGGCGGGGACGCCCGAAATTTCAATATAGCAGCCGGAGGTCCTTGTGCATCAAGCGCTGCGTGCCACATCGCGAAAAAAATTTGTGGGAATCCGGATTGCAATCGCTTGAAAAGAAAATCCTTTGTGACAAGCGTGACTGCGGGGAAACCATCACCGCTCTCCTGGCGCCGAGCGTACCAGAAGTTGGGATTGCTAAACCAAAAATATCACGCCAGAACCGATTCCTGGCAAGTTCGCTCAATTCGCGCGGCCCGCGCAACATTCTTCTTCTCTGCACGGCGCCGTGCAGGATGAGGCACACGACCCTGAACAGGCTTCTCCGAAGGCGCTATCCGGCGACGTCTTTGGCCAGCCGACAATCACGAGAAACACGTCGAGGACAAAGAGAGCGATCGCAATGTCATTGAAGAGTGTCGCCTGGGGAAGGCCCGGCCAAAACTGATTGGCGGCCCAGAAAAGAAAGGCAACAGCCAGCATCATCGCCTTCAGGAATTCCATGGCGGCCGGCCGATGCGCAATCTGGTAGACAAGGTATGCAAGCGCGATCGTGGCCAATGAAAAAGCCGCGAGAAGATGATGACTTCCGGCCGGAAAGAACCTGGGAAAGGCGTCCCAGGACAACAAGACCGCGACGCCAGCAAGCGTGACGGTGCCGAGGATCGCAGGAACCAGTCTTTTGCTTCGGCCAAGACGCGTGTACATAAGTTTCGATTCCCGCGTCTCCGAACGAGACGCCAAGGTTCTCTCGCGGCGCCGCAGCAGTCCGCTGAGCCGATGCTAACAATTGGATCGTTTAGAATTCATAAGGACGTAACAACCGCTCTCAACAAGATCTCAATGCGCGGGACTCATCGGCTCGGCTCCGTGGACACAATTCCATCGATTGCTGCCGAGTGAATGCCCGCAAACGGTCCGTCAACGAACGAAAAGGAAAGTGCATATGAAGTACGCCGGACTGCTGGTGATGCCCGCCGGATTCTTTCTCGCGCTAGCTGCGCTGGCACTGTTTCCCGAACCCGGGCCGCGCACCGCGTTTGTGCTGTGCGGTTTGGCAGTCGAGGGTATGGGCCTGGTTGTCGCGGTGCGCGGCCACATGCTGCCGCGTGGGGCGAGCCGCCCATGAACCCGATCCCGCCGATGATTCCCGCGCCGGTTCCCGCAATGAGCGACGCTGCATTTGCGTTAACACTCGGACTTTTGCTGCTTGCGCCCATGGCGATTGCCGGCGTGGCGCTCATCAATACCGGTCTGGGCCGGTCGCGCTCGGCCGCACAGGCGATGCTGGGCAATCTGGCCCTGATTGCTGTTGCCGTCATCGTGTTCGCTTTCATCGGAGCATCCTTTGCGGGATCGCTGGGATCGAAAGAAGTCGTTCTGCATGCGGCCGGCAAGCCCTGGAGCGTGCTCGGCCTTGGGCCGTTTCTTCTCCGCGGCCTTGGCGCTGCTGCGCCGCAGGCCCAGCTCGCGGTTTTGTTTGAATTCCTGGCCGTCGCCATGACGGTGCTGCTTCCCTGGGGCTCCGGGGCGGATCGCTGGAGGCTGTCGGCCGGTTGCGCAACCGCAGCGGTTCTGGCGGCGATTGTCTTTCCCCTGACTGCGCATTGGATCTGGGCCGGCGGATGGCTGGCGTCGATGGGCGTGAACTTCTCGCTGGGCATCGGCTTCGTTGACGTCGGAGGCGCGGCCACTGTGCATGTGATCGGCGGCCTGACCGCGCTGTGTTTGGTCTGGATCGCCGGGCCTCGCCGCGGAAAATTCCCCAAAGAAGGCCTCTCCACCGCCATGCCCGGCCACGACGCCACCTATGTGCTCTTCGGCTGCCTGCTCGCGCTGGTGGGCTGGCTGGCCTGGAACGCCGCAGGCGCAATCCTCTGGTTGCACGCTCCACTCAGCGCGATTCCGGGAACGGCGATCAACACGCTGCTCTCTGCTTCGGGCGCGCTGGCCGCCACTTTTTCCGTCACACGAATCCGCTTTGGCAAACCCGACGCCAGCCTCTGCGCCAACGGCTGGCTGGCTGGTCTTGTCGCCTCCAGCGCATGCGCGGCCTTTGCTTACCCGGTGGAATCCCTCTTTGTCGGAGCCGTGGCCGGCATCTTCACGCCGCTGCTGGTGGAGGTGCTCGAACTCGCGCTCTCCATCGACGATCCCACCGGCGCTATCACCGTCCATGGTGTAGCGGGGTTGTGGGGATTAGTTGCAGCGGGCGTCTTCGCGCCGCAAGCGGGCCAGCTTCTTGCCCAGCTTGTCGGCATCGCCGCGCTCCTCGGCTTCGTCTTCCCGCTCATCTATCTGCTACTTTCCCTGCTCAACCGGCTGGTTCCCTTCCGCGTGGACCCGGACGGCGAGCGGATGGGGATGGACCTGTACGAGCTTGGCGGCGGAGCCTATCCCGAGTTTGTCATCCACCGCGACGAGTCCTACCGCTGAGCAGGAATTCACTTCGGGCTCGGCAGATTCGCATTAGGATGGAATGCGCATGGGAATCCTTGGTTCGTTGTTTTACCCGTGGGGCCTGTTGCTTCAGGCAGCGGCCATCGTCCACTTCATCCGTCGCCGGCCGGATACCTATTGGATTTTCATTATTCTGTTCCTGGGCCCCCTTGGCGCGCTCATCTATATATTTGTCGAGGTACTGCCCGATTTTGGACTTCTGCGGCAATCCTTCAAAACCTTCCCCCGCCGCAAGCGCATCTCCCAACTGCTCGTTGAGATTCACGACAATCCATCTCCGGGAAATTGGGAAGAGCTGGGCGATCTTTATATGGATGAGGGCAAGCTGCAATTGGCTCGCGACGCGTTCAACAAAGCGATTGCAGTCCGCTCCGATACTCCCGATTGCTTTTACCACCGCGGCGTGTGCGCGGTCCTGCTGGGCGACGCGGCAGCCGCTGTGCCGGACCTGGAATTGGCCGTGCGTCGCGATTCCGGCCACGACTTCTATCGTGCTGTAGGACTGCTGGCACGCGCCTACGCGCAGACAGGGCAAGACGAAAAAGCCGAGGTGTGTTTCCGCCAGGCCGTGGAGCGATCGACGCTGTCGGAGACCTATCTGAACTACGCCGATTTTCTGGCGTCGCACGGACGCAGCGCCGAGGCTCGCGAGTGGGCGCAAAAAGTGCTGGATAAGCGGCCCACCATGCCCGGTTATCTCCGCCGCCGCGAGCGTCCCTGGTTTCGCCGCGCCAGCGCGCTCCTGAAGCAACTGCCGGCGTGAGACGCGATTCCGAATCGATAGCATTTTCGGAATTGCTGTAGACCGAAAGCACACGCTCAAGTGGCTTTTTCCTCAAGAAAAAGCCACCCATCAATCCACTCAAGAAGTCTACGTGTATTCCGAAAATGCTCTGTCAGCGCCGAGCCACCAGCAACATCGCGAAGAAGAGCGCCACCGGAACCAGGGCCAGAGCCGCGTAGAGCACCAATTTGCGGCGGTTGATCGCAAATCGCCCCAACATGACCGGCCGATCGAAGCCACTCTCGACCCCCACAAGCTCCTGGTGCTCCAACTCCCAGGCCATCTCGGCGGCCGTGGCATAGCGGCGGCGGGGGTCACGCGCCAGCGCGCGGAAGAGAATCTCTTCGATTTCGGGCGAGATCTCCGGCTCCAACTCGCGCACAGGCGCCGGATCGGTCACCACGCGCTCGTTCATCACCACCAGAGGGCTCGGTCCCGTGAACGGCGGCTGGCCGGTAAGCATCTCGTAGAGCATCGCGCCCAGAGCGTAAACGTCGCTTCGCTGATCGCCGCGCTGGCCCATCACCTGCTCGGGAGAGATGTAGTCGGGCGTGCCCAGAGCCGGCGTAAGCCCCACATGCGTAATGCGCCGCGCATCCTCCTTCAAGGCAATTCCGAAGTCGATGATCTTGATGCGGCCGCCGTCGCACACCATGATGTTTTCCGGCTTCAGATCGCGGTGCACCACGCCGTGCTTGTGCAGGTTGTCGAGAGCGTCGCAGATGGCAATCGTGAGAGCCACGGCCCGGTCGACGGGCAGCTTCCCTTCCTCGTTCAGAATCGCGCGCAGCAGGCGGCCTTCCACCCACTCGATAACCATGTAACGGCGGCTGCGCTCCTCGCCGTCGAAGGTCTTCACAACTCCGGGATGGTCAATTTCCTGGCCGATCTCCTCCTCGCGCCGGAAGCGCTCGAGAAGAACAGGGTCGGCTTCCATCTCCGGATGCGGAACCTTTACAGCGACCTGGCGGCCGGTGCGCAGATCGGTAGCCCGGTAGAGCGTGGACATTCCGCTGCGCGCAACCTCTGCGTCCAGACGGTAGTGGTCCAGCGTCTCTCCGGCTTCCAGTTTCGTCATGACTTCAGTCAGCATCGCAGGTTCGATTGTTGCACGCAATTTGTAAGAAAATCGCAAGGATCGGCCAAGCCTTCAAGGGCAGCGAAAGGGGGCGAATCGGGGCATTCTTTTTGGCTGAACGGGCCCCCAAACGGCTGACTTTTCGCGATTTGCCGGTGCAGTCAAAAACTTCCGACCAGCCCGCCGGGAATCACTATGATGAATGTCACGATGTCCCGTTTATTTCGCATCTGTGCGGCCTGCCTGGGGCTGGCCTGCGCAACCTGGCCGGCGGCTGCCGATGTTACTGCGGCCAAGCCTCACCCGGCCAAGCCCCAGCCGCCGCAGGATACAGGGTTCCTGAACCGGCGCATCGTGCTCAATGGGATGACGTACCGCTTCCAGGTCTACCTGCCTGAGGAGTGGCGGCGCGACGACGGCAAACACTGGCCCATCATCCTCTTCCTGCACGGCCGGGGCGAACGCGGCTCCGAGGGCATGTGGCAGACGCAGTTCGGAGTTGCTGAGGCGGTGCGCAGTCATCCCGAACGTTGGCCATTCGTGATCGTGATGCCGCAGTGCCCGCAAACCGCTCACTGGACCGATCCGGCCATGCTCGATCTGGCGATGGCCGAGCTCGATCAAGAGGCCTCCGAGTTTCACGGCGACCCTTCGCGCACCTATCTCACCGGGCTTTCCATGGGCGGCTATGGCGCCTGGGAACTGGCGCGTCTTCATCCCCATCGTTGGGCCGCGATCGCTATTGCCGCGAGCGGCGTCTTCTGGAGCTACGAACCGGACCGCTGGCAGGAGGTCTCCATCCTGCCCGCCGAATACGCTCGTGCCGTGGGCCGCACGCCCGTCTGGCTCTTCCACGGCAGTCTCGACGCCACAGTGGCGCCGCGACAAAGCGAGCTTATGTACGACGCCTTCAAAGCCGCCGGCGGAGACATTCGCCTTTGGATTTACCAGGGGCTCAAGCATGATTGCTGGACCCGCGCCTACGATGAGCCGGAGCTCCCGCGCTGGCTGCTGGCCCACCACCTTCCCCTGACGCCTGAGGTCCTCGCCGAACGCCTCGTGATTCCACTGCGCCCGCCCACCGTCAACCTTTCCGCGGCGCAGCTCGACAACTTCGCCGGAGATTATCGCGAATCCAATGGGCACGAAATTCAAACCGTCTTCCGCCAGGGCGACCAGCTTTTTGAAAAGGGCCCCGGCGGCGATGTCGTCGGGCTGGAGGCGGAGTCGGCCGACAGCTTCTTCCGCCCCGTTGATCCGACCGGTGCGCACAACGTCCAATTGACCTTTGAATACGATCTCAATGGGCACGTCACCGGCTATCTCCTCCAGGACAACCGTCATGAGGAGCACTGGGTGAAGCTGGGGGCAGGCAGCAAGTAATGCAGTTCGCCGATGGCCGGCGGGCAGGTTTGAGCCGGCTGGAACATTCAAGGTCAGACCTGCGTATTTATCCTTCAAGAGCAAGGAGGCAACATGTTTTGCAGTGGTTGTGGCCGTTCGTTGGAACAGGGGCAGATTGTTTGCCCGCAATGCAACCGGCCGGTGGCGCCGTCGGTGCCTCCTGTGCCCGGCTTCGAATTTGTTTTGGCAGGCTACGCCAGCAAAGTCAGAGTGCTCGGCATCCTGTGGCTAGTTTACGCCGGAATCACTCTGGTCTTCGGCATTATCGGACTGGCTTTCGCTCATGCGTTCCTGTCGGGCGGCTTTGCCCCGTGGATGCACGGGCACGCGCCGCAGATGTGGTTCTTCCCGGGACTTCTACGCTTTGCCTGGGTGTTCCTGCTGGGCCGGGCCGTTTTGGCAGCCGTGGCCGGTTGGGGTCTGCTGGAGCGCACGCAGTGGGGCCGGATCGTCGCCATCATCGCCGCCATCCTCAGCCTCATTCGGATTCCTCTTGGCACAGCACTCGGCATCGCAACTCTGATCATTCTGATCGGGGCACGGAACTGGATGCTCTACGACGAGTTGTGAAGGCAGCTTTCAGCCGTCAGCTTTAGCTCCTCAACGGCCAGCCGGACGATCGAAGCAATGGCAGAGGTCCTGCCCGCGAATTGCCGTATGCGAACCTGAATGATTCCAAGGAACAACCATTCGCATAAACGCCGCGCTTTTCCGACGGCGATCGGCGCAGCAGAATGGGCTGAAGGCTGAAAGCCGACCGCTGATAGCTGTCTTACAATCACTTCATGACCTTCCCTGCCAACCGGATGCGGCGGATGCGCCGCAGCGAGCCGTTGCGCGCGCTGGTGCGTGAGACCGTGCTCGATCCCGGCGACCTGATCTATCCCCTGTTCATCTGTCCCGGCAAGGGCGTGCGGAACCCTGTCGGCTCCATGCCCGGCGTCTTCAATCTGTCGGTCGACGAAGCGGTGCTTGAGGCCGAGGAGGCTGCGCGGCTAGGTCTCGGTGGATTGCTCCTTTTCGGCTTGCCTGAAACAAAAGACGAGCAGGGTACCGGCGCCTGGGACGACAACGGCATCGTGCAGCAGGCGCTGCGCGCGCTGAAGCGGTCGGAAGCAGCAAAAAAGCTCGTCTTGATCGCCGACGTTTGCCTGTGCGAATACACCAGCCATGGCCACTGCGGCGTGGTGGTCAAGTCGGGCGACGACTTCGAAGTAGACAACGACCCCACGCTGGAGCTGCTGGCGCGCACGGCGGCGAGCCAGGCCAAGGCGGGCGCTGACGTTGTGGCTCCCAGCGACATGATGGACGGCCGCGTTGCCGCCATCCGCCGAGCGCTCGACGCCGAGGGCTACGCACAAACGCCTATCCTCAGCTACGCTTCGAAATTCGCTTCAGCCTTTTACGGACCCTTTCGCGAGGCCGCCGATTCCGCACCGCAGTTCGGCGACCGCAAGACCTACCAGATGGACGGCGCCAACCTCCGCGAAGCCATGCGCGAAATCGATCTCGACATCGAAGAGGGCGCGGACATGATCCTGATGAAGCCCGCGATGCCGTACCTCGACGTTGTCCGCGCGGCACGCGAGCGCGTTGATGTGCCCATCGGCGCTTACCAGGTTTCGGGTGAGTACTCGATGCTTCAGGCGGCGTTTGAGAAGGGGTGGCTGGATCGCGATCGCGCGATCATGGAGTCTCTGGTCGGCCTGCGCCGCGCCGGAGCAGACTTCATCGTGACCTACTTTGCCAAGGAAGCTGCCAAAATGCTTGGCTAGCGCTTTCCCCTCCACCGAACGGCCATTTGAGGGTCTCGCCCCCCGGGCTCGCAGTCAACCGAACGGCCGATGCAGCTCGCATTGGGCCGGGCGTACGATAACGAACCAGCACGGCTATCCCGCGATGGAGGTCTTTCCGTCATGCCACACATCTCTCTTCCCCCCGATCTGCCCGGAATTCGCGGCGCCATGGCGTTCCGCCCTGAAACTGCGCGGCCTCTCAATGCGCTGGTCGAGATTCTGCTTCGTGGTCCGAACACGCTTTCTCGTGGCGAGCGCGAACTGATTGCCACCTACGTCTCCAGCCGCAACTCGACCGAGTACTGCCACAACATTCACGGCGCCATCGCCGCTGCTCATCTCGGCGGCAACGAAGAACTCGTCCGCCAGGTCAAGGTGGATTACATGCAGGCTGAGATAAGCCCCAAGCTCAAGGCCCTTCTGGCCATCGCCGGCAAAGTGCAGCAGGATGGCAAACTCGTTACCGACGCCGACATTGACGCCGCGCGCAAAGAGGGCGCGACAGATCTGGAGATCCACGACACCGTGCTCATCGCCGCCGCCTTCTGCATGTACAACCGCTACGTCGACGGCCTCGGCACCATCCAGCCCGCCGACCCGGCGTTTTATCGCGACCGCGGCGCACGCGTGGCCCGCGATGGCTACGCCGCCGTGAGCGAGGAGTATCTGGCTGCTCACGCACCCGCGACCCGCTCCCAATAGCTGCCGCATGAGCCCGGCGCAAACCACCGAAAGCCCTCACACCCGATAGCCCTGCGCGCACGAGCCGCCGCTTGCAGGACTTGTGTCGCACAAATCACTTGGGATTCGAGCCGTAGTATGTTTTCCTATCAAGAATCCTTAGCAAGATTCCATTGATGATCAAGCGACTCGAAGCATATTTCGAATTTGCCCGTCTGGAGACCAACTGGCGCACGGAGATTCTGGCCGGCGTCACGACGTTCCTGACCATGGCCTACATCGTGCTGGTGAACCCGGCGGTGCTGGCCGATGCCGGCGTGCCGTTGCCCGCGGTCACCGCGGCCACTTGTTTGTCGGCCGCCTTCGGCTCCATTTTGATGGGAATTGTCGCGCGCTATCCCATTGCGCTGGCGCCGGGCATGGGCCTGAATGCTTACTTCACCTACACGGTTTGCCTCAAGATGCATGTGCCCTGGCAGACGGCGCTGGGCGCGGTGTTTCTTTCCGGCGTTATCTTCCTCGCCATCACCGCGGTTGGCATCCGGCAGATGATTCTGCGCGCCATTCCTCATCAGCTTTACGCCGCGGTGGCGGGCGGCATCGGCCTCTTCATCGCATTCATCGGCTTCCAGCACGCGGGGCTCGTGGTGCGCGACCCCAACACGCTGGTCGGCATGGGCAGCATCCGCAATCCCACAGCCTATCTCACGCTTATTGGCCTGATTCTCATGGTTGCCCTCGAAGTCCGGAAGGTGAAGGGCTCCATCCTCATCGGCGTGCTCACCGTAACCGGCATTGCATGGGCGTTTCACATGGTCCACTGGGCTCCGTCAACGGGCGGCATTGGCGCGCTCACCCAAACGGCGTTCAAGCTCAACATCATGGGCGCGGTCAACAAAGGCCTGCTTGAGATCATCTTCGTCTTCTTCTTTGTCGATCTCTTTGACAACCTGGGCACGCTGGTTGCGGTCACCAAACGCGCTGGCCTCATCGCACCCGACCACTCCATTCCCCGGCTGAATCGCATTCTCTTTGCCGACGCGACCGCGACCGTCTTCGGCTCGCTGGTAGGAACCTCCACCGTGACCAGCTACGTGGAGTCCACCGCAGGCGTGGCTGCGGGAGGCCGCTCGGGCGTCACTGCCATTGTCACTGGCTTGCTTTTCCTCGGAGCCATCGCCGCCGCACCATTTATCGGCATCGTCCCTCCGGCGGCTACGGCGCCGGCGCTCATTCTGGTTGGCTCGCTCATGCTGGCCTCCATTGCCGAGATTCACTGGCACGAGCCCCTCGTCGCCGTTCCCGCGTTTCTCACCCTCATCCTCATCCCCTTCACCTACTCCATCGCCAACGGCCTCGGCTTCGGCATCATTGCCTGGGCCATCCTGCACCTGTTCGCAGGAAAGGCTCGGCGTCAGGATTGGCTGCTCTACTTGCTCGCGGCGCTCTTTCTGGCCCGCTTTATCTATTTAGGGGCGGGTTAGGATCTAGTACGATGTAGATCGGCCTTTGGTGAGGCAGCGCCATGTTAGTTGTCCACTTGATCGAATGGTTTTTCGGCGGGGCATTCCTCGCGAACTCCGTGCCGCACATCGTGAATGGAATCTCCGGCCGCGCTTTCCAAAGCCCCTTCGCCAAGCCGCCCGGCCAGGGCCTGTCATCCTCGACGGTCAACGTACTTTGGGGCTTCTTCAATCTGGCTGTCGCTTACGTTCTTCTGGTTTGGCTCGGTGAGCTCAACCTTCATTACTGGTGGCAGATTGCTACGGCCGGCGCCGGCGCGCTCGTCCTTTCTGTCATGATGGCCCGCCACTTCGGGCGTTTCCATGGCGGATTATTGAAGAGCTAGATCGCCGTCGCGGTCCGCCCGCATGTGGCTGCGTTTGCCGTGGCCAAAAAGTCGTAAACTCGACCGATTCGTTGCCTGTACTATGAGTGCAAGGCTTGTGACCCTCGCCAAGATGCGCACCATGAGAACGAGCACCCGGCGGATGCGATTCTCGCGGCAGTTAACCCTGCCCCGATTGGCCATTGCAGTTGCAGCCTCTTCGACGCTGGCGTTTGCGATCTCAGCCTGCGAAAAGGTGGCCACCTACACGCAGCCAAGCCTGGTCCGCTTCATCGACGCTTCCTACATCGCTCCTGCAGCCAACGTTCTTGTCGAAGGCCAGCTTCTGGCAGCCAACGCCGGCGCTGGAACGATCACGCCATACGGCACGGTAGCCGCCAACAATGCGGCGCTCATTCAGATCACCGCTGCCACCGGCGGCGCGGCGCTGGTCACCACGAACGGCACTCTGCTCCCAGGCCATCAGCACTCGGTTTTCCTCACCGATAACGGCGCGGCGCCCAATAGCTACACAGTTACCATCCTCGAGGATCAGCAGGTGCAGGCGGCGAGCAGCCTCTCGGCCTCTCGCTTCCTTAACCAGACGCCCAAGACCGGCGCCGTCGACATTTATATGGTCCCGGCGGGAGTTACGCTGGCCGACGCCATTCCGCTGGTCACCGATCTACCCGTGGGAGGCACCGCGGGATATATCAGCTTCACCTCGCAGGCCGTCACCATGGTCGTTACTCCCACCGGCCTCACCAAACCGCAGTACACCTCTACGCCGATCTCCCTCATCGGCGGCGAGGTACGCACGGTGCTCATCATGGACACGCAGTTGACCAGCAATCCGCCCGTCCAGGTGTCCATGGCCGACGACGCGGGACCGGCAAATTAAGCGCGCCATCTCCCTATGCGTATCTCGGCCACTTATCGCACATTCACCGCCGCCATTCTTGCCGTGGCCGCATCGCTTGCCTTCGCAGCAGACGGCTATCGTGTCATCCACACATACCCGCACGACCCTCAGGCCTACACGCAGGGTCTTCTCTACGAGGATGGATTTCTTTATGAGAGCACCGGCCTCAATGGGCGCTCCTCGTTGCGCATGGTGGATCTTGAAACCGGACGCGTCCTGCAACGCGCGACTGTGCCGGACAATTACTTCGCTGAAGGGCTTGCCTCCTGGGGCAGCACGCTCATTCAACTTACGTGGCAATCGCACATTGCCTTCGTCTACGACCGCTTCAGCTTCCGCCTACTGCACACCTTCAACTACAAGGGAGAGGGCTGGGGTCTGACGCAGGACGGGAGAAACCTGATCATGAGCGACGGCACCGCGACCCTCCGCTTCTTCGATCCGGGCACATTCCGCGAGGTCCACCGCATCGTGGTCAAAGATCAAGGCGCCCCGGTGACCCAATTGAACGGGTTGGAATACGTTCGCGGTGAGATCTACGCCAACGTGTGGCACACCGACCGCATCGCGCGCATTTCGCCCGCAACAGGCAAGGTGCTGGGTTGGATTGACCTGAGTGGGCTGCTTTCAGAGAATCAGCGCTCCGACCCGGAGGCAGTACTCAACGGGATTGCCTGGGATTCCGCGCATGACCGGCTCTTCGTGACCGGCAAGCTCTGGCCCAGACTGTTTGAGATCAAAATCGTCCCTGAAGGGACAAATCTCGTTCCCGCCCGGCACACGAAGTAACAAATTGGAACCGGCAGCTGGGAGCCCGGCCGCCATCACCGTCCCTCCGCCTGCCGCGCGCGTATACTTTCCGGCGAGGTAGTGGAATTTCGCCGTGGATCCTTCCTCGATCTTGATGCCTGCCGGCCTGCAAAACGCTGCGGTGTTCACCATCGTGCTGGCATTTGCCGGCTACCTGGTCACTTTCATGAGCAGCCGTATGATGGCCCGCCGCGCCGACCGGCTGCGGCTCGTGAACCAACGCCTCAACGAGTTCTACGGTCCGCTCTATGTGGCCACGGTGGCAGGCAACATCGCCTACAACTCGTTGCTCGCCAAGCAAGGCAAGACGCAGTGCCATCCCATCCGCGACGAGGATTTGAAGGAGTGGGCGCTGTGGATGACCACCATCTTCATGCCCCTCAATAATGTTCGGGAAAAGATCATCATCGACAATGCCCACCTGATTGTGGAAGAGCAGATGCCGCAATGCCTGCTCGACTTTGTCACGCACGTCGTGGGCTACAAGGCTCTGCTGTCGAAGTGGGCGGAGGGCGATTACACAGAGCGGCGCTCGATGATTGGCTGGCCGGCTGATTTCGATGGATACGTCGAGCGATCCTACCAAGCCCTTAAAGCCGAGCAGACGCGCCTGCTGCACAACTTTCTGTGGCGGTTCTGGCAGCGCTTTGCCCGGCGCAAAAGCCGCTAGGCCTTAGCGGACGCGTCAGCCGTCATCGCCGGGTTGAGCGAGGTCACGCGCGCCACGGCCTTGGTCATTCGCGCCTCGTGCGGCCGCGCGCCCTTCGTCTCAGCGGGCGTATAGATATGTTCGATTGACTCGACCAGGTATGCTCCGGGCAAGAAGACCGAGGTAGCTGCTACGCCGTCGCCCGGCAGCAACAGCACATCGCCCTCGCGGGGCAACGAGTGTAGCGTCTCCAGCGGCACCACGTTGATGCAGGTGCCATCCCCGGCTATGAACTCCAGGCAGTTGGCGCTGTTCAGAGTTCCTTCAAGCGCACGCCGTGCCTCCTGCCGCGCCCTAAGAGATTCAAAGTACGTGCCCGCCATGATCGGCAGCCCGATCATGAAGCCGACTACGCTGCTGTACTGCGCAATGATTGAGATCCAATGGTGGTTCATCCGGCCGTTCGCCTCCAACGCAAAGGTTAACCCGGATTGGGGCGCTGTGCTGTGGTCGCTAAGGCGTTCCGCACCTTCGTAATCACCCGCGCACAGCAACGCCAAACAACAGGGCGCATTGGCGACCCACAGCCCCACTAATGCCGGAAGCGCATCGCCACCGAGACTCGACCGTATGGTCCGCGAAGAACCTCAATTGTCAGCCGGCAACAACGTCTGTTTGGATATCTTCGAGGGACGAAAAACTCCGCCTCGGCATTCGGCACGTTTAAAGGTGTTGCTATTGCCCAACAGACCCATTGTGGTGGACTCGCTGACCTTGAAAAAAGCGGTGATGCGCCATGCTGAGCCCAAGCAGGAAAACAAGGACAACAAAGACAGCTAAGAATACGATCTTTCCAACCTGTAACAAGCGTGTTTCTCGCTCGGGAGGGGGCGATGAATTCGCGTCATTTGCCATTCGAGTTGCCTCGTTCTGGGCTCAGACCCGCTATACGGCACCAGGAAATCCGCCGCACTTTCCCGCCTCGTTGAGCCCGGAGCAATTCCTGAATTCGCGTGCGATCGATCCACGTACCGTATAGAGTTTAGCTCCGCTTAAGCGGATACGCCAAGGTGCAGATTCTCCCAAAGCCGCAGCGTGGGGCCGGCCTGATTGATGGTGTAGAAGTGCAGTCCGGGAGCACCATTGCTGAGCAGCGTCTTCGACAGCCGCGTAACCACGCTCAGCCCGAATTCGAGCAGTTCCGGTTTCGAGTCCTGCAATTCTTCCAGGCGCAAGCGCACCCAGCGCGGCAGGTCGGCGCCGCAGCCCGAGCAGAAACGCATGGTGTTGGCGTAGCTGGTGATGGGCATGATGCCGGGAACGACGGGGATTTTGATCCCAGCCTTCTCGCACCGCTCCATGAAATCGAAGTATGCGTCGGCGTTGTAGAAGAGCTGGGTCAGCGCAGCATCCGCGCCCGCTTCCACCTTGCGCCGGAAGTGCTCGAAGTCTTCGCTTGGCCGGTTGGCCTGCGGATGCATCTCGGGATAGGCGGCCACTTCGATCCTGAATGCGTCGCCGTGCTCCTTGCGGATAAAGCTCACCAGCTCGTTGGCGTAGTGAAACTCGCCCGGCGCGGCGGCGCTCATCGCCGTCGCCGGTAGATCTCCGCGCAGCGCCACAATGCGCTTTACGCCCGCCTCGCGGTAGCGGCGGAGCTGCGCCGCCACATGGGCGCGTGTCGAGCCAACACAGGTCAGGTGCGGCGCGGCCTCCGCGCCCGAATGCTTCACCACCGCCAGCAGCGTCTCGTAGGTGCCTTCCTGATCGGAGCCGCCCGCGCCGTGAGTGATGGAGAAATAATCCGGCCGCACCGCCGCCAGTTGCGCGATCGTCGCCGGCAACTTGGTTACGCCTTCCGGCGTGCGCGGCGGAAATAACTCGAACGAAAAACAAAGTGTCGAACTCATAGATCAGGGAACTAGAGAGCAAGAAAATAAGGGAACAAGAAACCCTCTTCGGTCCCTTGTTCCCTTGGTCACTTGGTCCCTGCCTTTCAGTATCTGTAGTTCTCCGCCTTGTACGGCCCTTCCACCGGCACGCCGATGTAGTCAGCCTGTTTCTTGCTCAGCTTTGTCAGCTTCACGCCGATCTTCTCCAGGTGCAGCCGCGCCACTTCCTCGTCCAGCTTCTTGGGCAGCGTGTACACGTTCACCTTGTAGCTGTCGCGGTTCTTCCACAGATCGATCTGTGCCAGCGTCTGGTTGGCGAAACTGTTCGACATCACGAAGCTGGGATGGCCCGTTGCGCAGCCCAGGTTTACCAGGCGCCCTTCGGCCAGGATGAAGATCGAGTGCCCATCAGGGAAGGTGTACTTGTCCACTTGCGGCTTGATGTTGATCTTCGTCACGCCCTTTGCCTCGTTCAACCGGTCAATCTGAATCTCGTTGTCGAAGTGGCCGATGTTGCAGACGATCGCCTGGTCCTTCATCTTCTCCATGTGCTCGAGCGTGATGATGTCGGTGTTACCCGTGCAGGAGACATAGATGTCGCCGCGGCCCAGCGTATCTTCAACGGGCGCAACTTCGAACCCTTCCATCGCCGCCTGCAGCGCATTGATGGGATCGATCTCCGTAACCACCACGCGCGCGCCCATTCCGCGCAGCGAATGCGAGGAGCCCTTGCCCACGTCGCCATAGCCGCAGATGACCGCGACCTTGCCCGCCACCATCACGTCCGTCGCGCGCTTGATTCCGTCGGCCAGCGACTCGCGGCAGCCGTAGAGATTGTCGAACTTCGATTTCGTTACGGAGTCGTTCACGTTGATCGCCGGCACCAGCAGTTTGCCCTGCTCCATCATCTTGTAGAGCCTGTGCACGCCGGTTGTCGTTTCCTCACTCACGCCGCGCCAATCCTTCACCACCTTGTGCCAGTGCTGCTTGTCCTCGGCATAGACCTTCTTCAGCAGGTCCTTGATCACCTGCTCCTCGTGGTTGCCTGAAGGCGTGTCAACCCACTTGTCGCCGTCTTCGAGCTCATAGCCCTTGTGGATGAGCAGCGTCGCGTCGCCGCCGTCGTCGACGATGAGCTCCGGCCCTTTGCCGCCCTTATGAGTGAGCGCGCGATAGGTGCACTCCCAATAGTCTTCGAGGCTCTCGCCCTTCCACGCGAACACCGGAACGCCCACCACCGCAATCGCTGCCGCGGCATGATCCTGCGTGGAAAAAATGTTGCAGCTTGCCCAGCGCACTTCGGCACCCAGGCTCACCAGAGTCTCAATCAGCACCGCTGTCTGAATGGTCATGTGCAGCGAGCCAGTAATGCGCACGCCGTTGAGCGGCTTTTCCGCCGCGTATTTGTTGCGGATCGCCATCAACCCCGGCATCTCCTGCTCGGCAATGACGATCTCTTTGCGGCCCCAATCGGCCAGGCCCAGGTCAGCCACTTTGAATTCGGTCCCGACTTTTTCGAGGGTTGCGGTTGCCATTCAGATCTCCTTTTATCGTCGTATCGTGATATGTTGATATGTAGCAGAATTCTCCGATGCCGTCAATCGTCAAAACGTTAAAGATAGTGGCCGATCCCAACCGCCTGCGTATCCTTTTGCTTCTAAAGGGAGAAGAGCTTTCCGTGGCGGAGCTCCAGGAGATTCTGGGGATGGGCCAGAGCACCATCTCCACCCACCTTGCGCAGCTAAAGCAAGCGGAATTGGTAGAGGATCGCCGCACCGGCAAGAGCAATCTCTACCGCCTCAGCGCCGCCGCTGCGCGGGGCGGGCTTTTGGATGAGTTGATTGGGCAGGCGGGAAACGAGATCCCCGAAGCCGCTCCAGACCAGGCCGCGATGCGCCGCGTGCTGCGCAAGCGCCAGGATAAGACGCGCGCGTTCTTTGACAGCGTGGCCGGCCGGCTGGGCAAGGACTACGTTCCTGGCAAATCGTGGAAGAGCCTGGCCGAAGCGCTGCTGCGTCTGATGCCCCCGCTTATTGTCGCGGATTTGGGCGCGGGCGAGGGCGCTTCCGCTTTGCTGCTCGCTCAGCGGGCCAAGAAAGTGATCGCCGTTGACAGCTCAGCCAGGATGATCGAGGTGGGCCGTGAACAGGCTCTTCGCCACGGCGTGAAAAACGTCGACTACCGGCTCGGCGACATGGAAGAGATTCCCATCGGTAATGGCGAAGTCGATCTGGTGTTCTTCTCGCAATCGTTGCATCACGCCCTGCACCCCGAGCGCGCTCTGACCGAGGCGGCGCGAATTCTCGTTGCCGGCGGCCGCATCGTAATCCTCGATCTCGTTCGTCACCGCTTTGAGGAGGCGCGTGAGCTCTACGCTGACGAGTGGCTCGGCTTCGGCGAAGCGGATCTCGAATCCATGCTCCAGAATGTAGGCTTCGTCAATGTTGAAACCACGGTGGTCGACAAGGAGCCTGAGGCTCCGCAGTTTCAAACGCTGCTGGCTGTGGCGGACAAGAAGAATTGAGACCGGGAAGCGAGCATTCGCGGCCAATCCTCGCCGCGGGTCGCCGTGTTGATCCGCCGGGGCGTTCGTGAACAGCGGCACCATGAAACTTAAGCTGGGCATCCAGCGTCATCTGCAAATGGGGATTGGGCCGCGCGTCAGATTCTTCTCTATCCGTCAGCGGAAAGATGCTATCATCGGGTTCGATCAGCGGAATCCCCGGACAACGGCTTAGAGATCAGCATCACGTCGTTCAGGCTCCATCCAAAGATCCCGGTCCCCCCCAAAGAAAACGGAGGTACGAAATGCGTACGCTACTCAGGTTTTTTGGGCCCATGCGGAGCCCAGTCGTAGTCTTCTGCGCAGTCTTGACGTTGGGTGCGGCGGCCTTTGGCGTGTCGTCGAAGAAGGGATCCGCACAGTCCTCGAAGGGATCGGGGTCGAGTTCTACCACACCGCCGGGAGGGAACGCGAGCAGCGCGAATCCAGAAGGATTCGCCATCGAGTCGGAAATGCTGACCTACACCGCGATGGATTCCGAAGGCACGGCGCTTGCCTGCGGCATCGGACGCAACGTGGGCGCAGCCGATTCCGGTTGCAACCCGCAGGCAATCTCCGGTCCGCACGTAGGCGTGGTGGTCGTCGCCGGGGATTCCAGCGCGCTCTCTGAATTCCAGCTCTGGCGCACGGACATTTCCACCATGGACATGCTGACCCTGCGCGCCAATCATTATTGCGCTCCAAGTGCGTCAACAAGAGCAGCCACAACTCTGGGCGGCACGATTCTATCCATGTTCCCGGAGAGCCAGGCTGCTGAATTTGCGGCCTCGCTGCTCAGCGCCACCGCGGAAACCTCTCCACTCGCAGGCAACATCCTGGATCGCACACTTGTCGATGACGTGGCAGGTCACCTGAGAGCGCTGGGGATTGATGTGGTGATCCCGGACAACTACATGCCGTATTCGCTGACCGCGATCGACGCAAACCACTCCCCGTTTTTGAACAAGTACGTTGCGCTCATCAAAGCGCGCGAATGCGTTGCTCCGAAGGGAAATGCCGACGCGGCGCCGGCCGCCGAACCTGGCGCAGCCGGGAGCGGAGAAGCAGACGCGCATGCGGAGGCCGACAAGCACGCAATTACCGCGGCAATCGACAGCTTCCTGAAATCGCTCACCGAGCCCGATGTCTTTGACGTGCCCAAGCCACCGCCGGGCGCGCCGCCTACTCCGCAAGCGCCGGTCATCTCTCATCTGAACGCCGTTCTCAGAGCCGACGGCCTGGCGCAGGAACTTGACGCAGCTTCGCCCGACGCACGCTCCGGGGCAAACGGCGTCTGGTACGTGCTTTCGCTCACGGCGCTGGAATCGGGCGGGACTCTGCTTAAGTCCGGAAACGGCATAACGGGCACAAAGACCAGTTACAGCGGCGGGGCCGTAGGAACCTACGCGCTCTTCCATCTGAATGGGAATATCGCGTGCTCGGGAGTCTTCTTCAACTATGAGCCGCCCACGCTGACCAGCAAGATTCCAGCCCTGCTCGCGACTCCTGGAGCGGCGGGAGGAAAACTGGTTGGCGGCTGCCACTAGGTGTGTGTCGGGCATAGATTGGTGACGGAGCCTACAGCGTGGGCAGCAGGTTCTGTTTTAAGTTCTAGCCATGGGCCAGAACTTCATTCCTGACACGGTCAACCAGACGCTTCTGTTTCCC
>Ga0224555_1001137_pt1 | contig 38451 bp, 29 predicted proteins | sample 714S23034metaG_FD_180687 | JGI IMG/M metagenome (GOLD analysis project Ga0224555, IMG submission 180687) | Peat soil microbial communities from Stordalen Mire, Sweden - 717 S2 30-34 | ecosystem: Environmental > Terrestrial > Soil > Wetlands > Peat | place: Sweden: Norrbotten County, Stordalen... | reverse complement strand
TGGAAATCCCCGTCAAAGATTTTGCCCCCCCCGGTTTTGGAATCAAGGCAAAGCGGTATAGACAGTCCCATTGTAAGCTCCATTATTTTGCCCCCCCCGGTTTTGGAATCAAGGCAAATCCATCAAACCGGAGAATGATTCTTCGCTTGGCTTTGTTCGGTCTTTGGTTTCTGTTCGGGATTCGTTGCTTCCTTGCTCCCGGTTCATCCACGCGGCGAAGAATCATTCTCCGGTTTGATGGATTGTGCCCTGGCGCCACCCGGCAAACGCATGACAAAATGCGAAGAGGATTTTAGTGTTTTAAAAATTATGTCGCCAGACGGGCTGTGGCGGGTTAAGCAATGCGCGATGAACGGCCAGGTTGTCAGCATTTCCGGCCGCCGCAATTACCCGTTGCTGCTGGCCAGCCAATTCTTGAGCGCGTTCGCGGACAACTTCATCCTGATGCTCATCGTGGGGCCGTTGCTGATCGCCTTCAAGAACGGCAACATCACCGCCATGCAGCAAAGCATCGGCAACATCTACTACACCAGCCTGCTGATGGCGCCGTATGTATTGCTGGCGCCCTTGACCGGCTATTTGAACGACCGCTATTCCAAGAACCGCTGGCTCTCGGCGGCCAATTTCATCAAGCTCCTTGGCGCCGCCGCCGCCGCCATGAGCATCGTTTCCGGCCAGGGATGGCTGGCGGCGGGGTATCTCATTGTCGGCATCGGCGCGGCTTTCTATTCGCCGGCCAAGTACGGGATACTGCCGGAGATTCTGCCCAGAGAGCGCCTGGTCAAGGCCAACGGCGCCGTCGAATTGCTGACGCTGGTGGCGATCCTGACGGGCAATGTCGGCGGCGCCATGGCCTTCGACAAACTGCCCTTGGCGGTCTGCTATGTCATCACCATGGCGGTGTACGGGTCCTCCCTGGGATTGAACCTGCTCATGTCGCGCACGCCGTTCTACCCGGAGGTAAAATACAACCAGAGCGCGCAGGCTTTTTTCCGCAACCTGGCCCTTCTCTTTTCGCAAAAGCGCCTGGCGCGCGTGCTCATCGGCACCGCGCTGTTTTGGGTGTGCGGGGCGGTGCTGAAAATGAACTTCCAACCGTGGGGCCAACAGGTGTTAAATCTCAAGACGATGACGCAAATCAGTCTCCTGGGTTTGTGGCTGGCGCTGGGCGTAATGGCCGGCAGCATGCTGGCGGGACAACTTTACGCGGTGGGCGATTTGCGCGGCACCCGGCGCTATGGCTGGCTGCTGGCCGCCGGCATCGCCGCCCTGGGCAGCGTCGGCCTGCTCCTGGACGCGGGATTCAACTATCCCATGACGCTGACCATCTCGCTTTTGACCTTCACGGGGCTGATGGCAGGATTGTTTTTGATTCCGCTCAACGCCGCCTTGCAAGCGGAGTCGCACAAGGATTCGCTGGGCAAGACGATTGCCTTGCAAAACGGTTTTGAAAACCTGGCCATGCTGTGCGGCAGCCTGATTGCCTACCTGGACGTTAAGAAGGGATTCAATCCCTCGGAACTGTTGCTCCTGCTGGCGGCGTTTGTCGCCGTCGTGGTCGTTTGGTTGAAAATCCCCGAAAAAGCCGCCGTATGATCCCCCCGTTCACACCAAAATATAATCCCTTGATGTTCCTGATTGTTGACGCCTGGTGGAACCCCCGTCCCCCTTGGGCATGAAAGCGATTGTCCTTTTTATCCTGCGCCTGCTCTTTCGGTTTCGCGCCGCGAACGCCGCGGCGCTGCAAACGCCGGGGCCGGTCGTGCTCCTGCCCAACCATGCGTCGTGGGTGGATTGGCTGTTTATCGCCGCTTGCATTGACACCCGCTGGCGTCTTGTGACCTCCAGGGAAGCCGCGCGGACCAGTTGGGCGCATCGGTTCATCATGATCAATCGTTTCACCTTCCCGGTGGACATGGATTCGCCCTACTCGCTCAAGCGCATCGCCGAATACCTGCACGGCGGCGGCAAGCTGGTCATCTTTCCCGAAGGGCGCCTTTCGCGCACGGGTTCGTTGATGAAGTTTTACGACGGCACCGGATTTCTGCTCCTGAAAACCAAGGCCAAGGTCATCACTTGCTACTTGCGCGGCGCGGCGCGCCTGCCGTTCTCCCCCAACCCGAACCGCAAACAATGGTTCCCGCGTGTTTCCGCCCATTTCAGCGACGTGTTGACTCCGCCCCGATGCGAGGGCATCAGCGCCCTGCGCGCCCGCGGCAAGCTGACCCTGTGGCTCTATGACGCGATGGTCCGCCAGCAGTTCGACGTGGAGATGGCCGCCTGCCCCGCCAATATCTCCGCCGCCATTGCCGCCACGGCGCGAAGCCGCCCGTCGGCGGTGGTGTTGCAGGACGCGACCCGCAAGCAATTGACCTACCGCCGGCTGCTGGCCGGAACGGCCGCCCTGGCGGAGCGATGGAAAGCCGTGCTGCCCGCCGGCGGCGGCGAGCGCGTGGGCGTATTGCTGCCCAATTCCAACGCCGTGCCCGTCGCGCTCCTGAGCTTGTGGACGGCGGGCAAGGTTCCGGCCATTCTCAATTTCTCCGCCGGCGCGCCGACGATGCTGGCCTGCGCCCAATTGGCGCAAGTCAAGCATATTATTACCTCCCGCCTTTTTCTGGAGCGGGCGAAATTGAACGTGCAACCAATGAAGGACGCCGGGCTGGAGTTCATTTATTTGGAGGACGTCCGCGCCGGCCTTTCGCGCGGGCGGCAATGGAGCGCGCTGGCGCAAGTCATCTTCCGTCCGGAGTCCATCGTCGGCCCGCAACGGCAGGACAGTCCGGCCGTGATCCTGTTCACCAGCGGCTCCGAAGGGCCGCCCAAGGGAGTGGAACTGACCCACGGCAACCTGCTGGCCAACACGCGCCAGATGATGGTGGCCAGTGATTTTGTGGACTGCGACCGGGTCTTCAACGCCCTGCCGCTTTTCCACAGTTTCGGCTTGATCGCGTTGCTCCTGCCGCTGACGCGCGGGTTGTTTGTTTTTCTCTATCCCTCCCCGCTGCATTACCGCGTCATTCCGTCGCTGCTCTACGACCGCGATTGCACGATCTTCATCGGCACCAACACCTTCCTCAACGGCTACGCGCGCAAGGCCAACCCGCATGATTTTCGCAGCGTGCGCATGCTGGTGACGGGCGGGGAAAAACTGCAGGAAGCAACCGCCAATGTCTGGGCGCGGCGATTTGGCGTGCGGCTGCTGGAAGACTATGGGGTGACCGAATGCAGTCCCATCGTCACTGTCAACTCCTTGGTGAATCCCCGCTTCGGCTCGGCCGGCAGGTTTCTGCCGGGCATCGAATACAAATTCGAGCCGGTGGAAGGCGTGTCCGACGGCGGGCGCCTGTGGGTGCGCGGCCCCAACGTCATGCGCGGCTATTTGAACGCGGAGGCAAACGCCAAGTTCCAGGCGCAAGGCGGATGGTACGACACCGGCGACATCGCCCGGGTGGACGAGGACGGGTTCCTGTTCATTTTGGGACGCCTGAAGCGGTTTGCCAAAATCAGCGGCGAAATGGTCAGCATGACGGCCGTCGAAGAGGCGCTGGCCGGGGCTTTTCCGCAATACGGCCTCCACTTTCAAGCCGCCATCCTTGCCCGGCCCGACGCGGAGAGGGGCGAAGCCCTGGTCGCCGTTTCCAACGATCCGAAATTGAGCCTGGACGAAGTCCGCGCCGCCATCAAGGCCAGGGGCTTGAGCAACCTGTGCGCGCCCCGCGAACTCAAATTCGCGCGGGAGATTCCCAAGCTTGGAACCGGCAAAGTCAACCATCGTGAACTGCAAAAAATCATTTTCCCAATGGCTTGACACTCCTCCTTTTCTGATTTGCAAGTGGTTATCCATGAGGGCCTTGCAAGGATCAAAAATCACCACGGCAGCGCCATGACTGTCATCTAAACGATTTTTTTTTAGATTTTTCTTGCGTTCCGCGGCGGTTGGGCGTAATTTTTCCGAAAATCGGTGACGATTTTTAGATTTTATTAAGTCTGCGGGTATCCCCAAGGGAGAAATAGACCTCGAGGGTGGAAGCAGAGCGTTGGAAATGATGAGGCGCTGTCACTTATAGTCTGGTCACTTAAGTCTGTTGTGACTTTTGCCGATGTAGAGCATGTAGGCACAGGGCACGGTCACTTATAGTCTGGTCACTTAAGTCTGTTGTGACTTTTGCCGATGTAGAGCATGTAGGCACAGGGCACGGTCACTTATAGTCTGGTCACTTATAGTCTGGTCACTTAAAGCCTGTTGTGACGGCTGTTATAATGTGGGAAAGTATAAACAGTTTGGGAGATTATAAACATTATGGAATCGCTTGTGCAAGGATCATGGGACGTTCAAAAGCCGTTTGGTATTTCGGTCAGAACCTGGCGAAGCCGGCTGGCCATTTCCCAGGAGAAATTGGCCGAGAGGGCGGGACTGCACCGCACTTATGTTTGCGACGTGGAACGAGGAGCGCGCAATGTTTCCCTGCAGAGCATCGAGAAGATCGCGCGCGCCCTGTGCATCTCAACCGCCACCCTCTTTTCCTACAATGCGCCCCCCGGCGAGACCGAGACCGCGCGCCTGGCGGGCGAGGGACTGGTGGACATTCTTTTTGTGGAAGACAATCCGCAGGACGCCGCGCTGGCCATGGAGGCGCTTAAACGCATCACCAACAGCGTGCAAGAGGTGCATGACGGGCAGGCCGCCCTGGATTTTCTTTTCTGCCAGGGCGAGTTCGTCCAGCGCCACCCCAACCAGCGGCCGCAACTCATTTTGCTGGATTTGGGGTTGCCGAAAATTGGCGGATTGGAAGTGTTGGAGCGCGTCAAGTCCGATCCGCGCACCGCCATGATCCCGGTGGTGGTGCTGACGGGTTCGGACCGCGACCGCGATATTCGAGCCAGCAAGCGGCTGGGGGCGGCGGCCTGCATCGTCAAGCCGGTGGACGTGGCCAATCTGGCCCAAGTGACTCCGATCTTGCATTATCAATGGGCTTTGCTCAAACCAGCGCCGGCGCCGTGCCCGTGAGCGGCACGACCCTCAGAGCCACTTCTTGCGGATGAGCCACATTTTGACCAACTGGGTCAGCACCACGTAACACAGCAGCGTCAAGAAAAGAATCGGCCAGAACAGGCCGGGCAACGGCACCAGCCCGATCATGGAGGCCAGGGGCGAGAAGGGCAGCCAGACCGAAATGGCCATGATGACCACGGTCGTGATGGTCAGAGCGGTGCTGGCCCGCGCCTGAATAAAGGGAATCTGCCGGGTGCGGATGACGTGAATAATCAGCGTCTGGGTCATGAGCGATTCCACAAACCAGCCGGTGTGAAAGAGGGCCGCGCCGGACGGAACCCAACAGTGGAAAAGATACAACATGACAAAAAACGTCGTGTAATCGAAAATGGAACTGACCGGCCCGATGAATAAAATAAACCGCGCGATTTCTCCCATGTCCCACGGCTGCGGCTTGCTGATAAGGTTGACGCTGACGTTGTCCGTCGGTATGGCCACCTGCGAAAAATCGTAAAGCAGATTATTGGTCAGAATCTGAATGGGCAGCATGGGCTGATAGGGCAGGAAGGCGCTGGCGCCCAGCACGCTGAACATGTTGCCAAAATTGGAACTGGCCCCCATGCGGATATATTTAAGAATGTTGACAAACACCTTCCGCCCTTCCAGCGTTCCTTCCACCAGCACCATCAGGTTCTTTTCCAGCAGAATCATGTCCGCCGATTCCTTGGCGATATCCACCGCGTTGTCCACCGAAATGCCCACGTCGGCCGCGCGCAAGGCGGGGGCGTCGTTGATGCCGTCGCCCATGAAGCCGACGACGTTGCCGTTGCGGCGGAGGGCCTCGACGATGCGTTTCTTGTGGGTTGGGGAGAGCCGGGCAAAAACCTGCGTTGTTTCCACCGCCTGGCAAAGCTGCTGGTCGCTCATCGTTTCCACCGCGTTGCCCAGCAGCACCTGGCCCGTGTCCAACCCCACGTCCTTGCAGACTTTGCGCGTCACCAGATCGTTGTCGCCCGTCAGCACTTTGACCGCGACCCCGTTGTGCTGCAAGGCGGCGATGGCCTGGCCGGCTGTTTCTTTGGGAGGATCCAGAAAGGCAATGTATCCCTTGAGAATCAACTCGGATTCATCGGCTTTGGAGTAGGCGGCGCGCTTGTCCAGCTTGCGCGAGGCCACGGCCAAAACGCGAAATCCGTCGGCGCTCAAATCATTGTATTCCTGAATGAGATCGCCGATCAAGATGGGTTCCATCGGCAGTATCTCGCCGTCGCTTTCAAACTGGGTGCAGCGGGCAAAAACCGCCTCCGGCGCGCCTTTGGTCAATATCAGGTAGTCATGTTCCGGCGTTTCGACAATGACCGACATCATCTTGCGCGAAAAATCAAAGGGGATTTCGTCCACTTTTTTGTAGTGGTCAATGCACAGTTTGGTTTGCGCCTCCGGATGGCTCAAGACCGCGCGGTCCAGCACGTTCTTTAGCCCGGTCTGGAAATAACTGATGAGGTAGGCGTCCAGCAAAACCGGGTCGCTCTCGTTTTTAAAAACGTCGCAGTGCAGTTCCAGGATGACGTGGTCGCGGGTCAGCGTGCCGGTCTTGTCCGTGCAGAGCACGTTCATGGCCCCAAAGTTCTGAATCGAATTAAGCCGTTTGACGATGACTTTTTTCCGGGCCATGGCCAGCGCCCCCTTGGACAGGCATACCGAAACAACCATCGGAAGCATCTCCGGGGTCAACCCGACCGCCACCGCCAGCGCGAACAGAAACGCCCCCGCCCAATCATGCCGCCCGCTTTTCTTCAATATCCCCGGATAGGCCTCCTGCAGGAGCAATCGGTTGAGCCTGAAATCATGGCGGGCCGGATGTTGGAGGCGCGACTTGGTTTCCGCTTGCAACGGGATATTCACAAAACGCTTCGCCTCGTAGATGGAGGGGCCGGACACAACCATGTTCAAGTTGGAAACGAACATCGCGGCCAGATCGGAACTGTTCGTCGGCGAGAGTTCGTAGGCCGTCAGGGCGGCTTGGTCGCCGGAACTCAATTGCCCGCTCAAAAACGCGGAGACAGGATCGGCCTTGGCCGCCAGTTTGCCGGCCAGGGAGGGAAGATTGATAATGTCCCCGTCGGCCACGACGGAGGGCGATTTGCTCAAGGCGTTGATGAAGAATACCGCCGGGACCATGACCAGCATGAAAGTGAGCATCAGATAAGTAAACTTTTTGATGCCCTTGTCAAAGTTGGTCTCGACCCCCTGCGTCGTCATGCTGCTGGCGATGCCGCCCAGATAAGTGCGGGGGCCGCTCTCTACCACCAAGGCCTGCGCGGTGCCGCTCTCCACGCTTGTCCCCAAAAAACAGACATTGCCCAATTCCAGGGGCGAGATGTTCTCCCGCGTTTCCCGCGTGTCGAACTTTTCCACCGGCAGCGATTCTCCCGTCAGGGTCGCCTGAATGATGAACAAATCCTTGGCCGCCAGAATCCGCACGTCGCCGGGGATCATGTCGCCGGCGGACAATTTCACAATGTCGCCCGGCACCAGGCGCTGCAAGGGGACCTCCGCCGCCTGGCCGTGGCGCACCACGGTGGCCGTGACCTTGATCATCGCCTTTAATTTCGCCGCCGCGGAATCCGCCTTGGATTCCTGGATGAAGCGCAGGCCCAGGCCCAAAACCACCATCAGCACCATCAGCCAGGCGCCGACGAAATCGCTGGTCTCCTGGGCCGTGGAAAAGCTGATGACGGCCAGCACAGTCAAGAGAATAACCAGCGGATTGCGCACGGCGTGGAACAGGCGCGTGGCCCAATCATGCCGTTTCTCGCTGGAAACCTCGTTGGGGCCGCATTGCTCCAGGCGCTCCGCCGCCGCCTCTTCGCTCAACCCGTCCATGGACGTTCCCAGCAGGGTCAACGCCGCCGCCGCGTCCATGCGAGCCGCCTCCGTCAGGCGGGAAGACGCGCGCGCGCCGGCCGTCTTGCGTTTTGACGGCGGCTCGCTCGCCGCGGGTTTTTCCGCAGTTGTCATGCTTGTTTCCAGGATATTGAGAGGGAGCGTCCCCGCCGTCCCCGCTCAACAGGGCAAATCCTAAAACGGAACCGGCAAAGCGCAATCCCCATTTTCGGAAGAAAGCGAAGAAACATCCCCTGGAAGAGAATGCGCCGTGGTCCGAATCCCCTGCCCTGCTATTGTGGCTTGCGCCCCTGGCTGGCCGCCTCGTAAAGTTGGATTTCCTTATCCAAGATGTCCGCGAGAGCGTTGTTCTTTTCTTTCCCGGCTAACTCGAACGCGCGCCTGGCGACGGAGGCCGCCTCTCCATAGCGGCCGGCGGCGGCATACGCCGCTGCCAGTGTGCGCAGCATCGCCGGGTTGCTGCCGCCGGTCAATTTGCTGGCCTGACTGGCACACACAATGGCTTCCTCCAAGTTGCCGTTTTGCAGAAAGCTTTGGCCAAGCTGACACCATCTTTCCAGCGCATCCGAACTTATGGCGGTGGTTTTTTGGAAACACGCCATGGCTTCCTCCAAATTTCCTGTTCGCAGCAGGGCTTTGCCCAGGTTGAATCGGGCGTCGGCGGAACCAGGCATGATTTCCAAGGTCTTGCGCCATTCGGCGATGGCGTTCCGCGTGTCTCCCTTCTGCGCCAGGGCCAGGCCCAGATTGTAGTGGGCTTGGCCAGAATCAGGCACCAAGGCCAGGAGCTGGCGGAATTGCAGGATAGCTTCCTCCATCTCTCCTTTGTGCGCGAGTGCAAGGCCCAAGTTGTAGTGGGCTTGCGCAAAATCAGGCGTCATTTTCAGGAGCTGGCGGAATTGCGTCATGGCCTCCTCCGTTTCTCCTTTGCGCGCCAGGGCAACGCCCAGATCGCTGCGGGCGCTGGCAAAGTCAGGTTTGATTTCCAAGGCCTTGCGGTATTGCGCGATGGCTTCCTCGATGTGTCCACTCTCAGCGAGCGCAACGCCTAAGTTGTCACGTGCGAGGAAGTTGCCGGAGTTGCAGGCCAGCGCATGCGTCCAGAGCGTTTGGCTGTCTTTCCAATATGAAGTCTGGAGATAGCCCAAGACCAACAACGCGCCCAGGACGGCGGCCATCAGACCGCCCCTTATGGCCCGCCGATTTTTCCAGCCCGCGCTCCACTCCGCCGCCGCCCATGTCCCGGCCAGGGCCAGCCCAATTTCCGGCAAATAGGTGTAGCGGTCGGCGGAGGCGACGTCCTTGGATATTTGAACGATCCCAATCACCGGGACCAACATCCCCAAATACCAGAGCCAGCCCACAAGCAAGAACGGGTATTTTTTCCGGCACACCAACGCGCCCGCGGAAATCGCCGCCAGCAGCATCAAAGCCAGGGAAACCTTCCCTAACGGCAGCCCACCGGGAGCAAAAGAATAGCCAGGGGCCAATCCTGCCGGAAAAACCATCCGCCCTATGTAAACAACATAACCATAGATGGCGTTTTCCATCCGTTCCCAGAGCGGGAGCCGGTCGGCGTTAGTCAGGGCCAGCCCTGGCACGAGATAATTAGCCACGCAGGATCCTATGGAAAGCGCCCACAAGGCCATCTTCTCGCGCAGCAAAAACAGGAATTGCCGGGGATTGTGGCACCGTCCCAAAGGCCAATAATCGAGCAGCAACAACACCAACGGCAGCGTGACTAACATGCTCTTGGACAAAAGTCCCAAGGTAAACCACAAAACCACCACGCTGAAACCCAGGCCGGACGGTTTGCGCACGTAACGGACATATCCCCCGACCGTGAGCATGAAAAAAAACGCGCTCAATACATCCTTGCGCTCGGAGATCCATGCGACCGATTCCGCCCGCAAGGGATGGAGGGCGAACACGGCCGCCACAAAAACGCTGCGCCATAGCGCGCCCGTCATATTCTGCAACACCAGAAACAGCAACACGGCCGTGGCCGCGTGCAACCAGAGATTAACCAGGTGATGCGCGCCTGCGTCGAGGCCAAACAGTTGGCAGTCCAGCATGTGAGAAAGCGTGGTCAGAGGAACCCAGTTGCAGGTTTGCGGGTGAACAAAGGCCCAGCCAACCCCCTGCAAGCTCAGACCTCTTTGAACCACCGGGTTCTCATACACATTTTCGTTGTCATCGTAACCGACGAACCCGAAACCCAGGGTCTGTCCGAACACGGCGACGATTGCCAGGACAAGAAAAACGCCCGCGACAAACTTTTCCCAGCCACCCGCCACCGAAAGGCTGCCTTGGGCGGTTTTGCCAGGAGGAATGCGCCCGCAGGGCAAGTGATCTTTCTGTGCCACAATTGTTTGATGGTTGCGGCCACGTTGAGCAAAGTCAACGAGCAAACTCCGGGGCGACAGGAAGTTTCAACGCAAGTTCCTCTCCATCAAAGTCAAAGGCGGCCTTTGCCGCGCCCTAAAAAACGTACTGACAGAAAAAAGCAGCCTTTTTGGGGGCCGTTTGGCAGAAAAACGGGGGGTCCGCGCTTTTAAATAACCATTTTTTTCGTGTTTTTTCGTTTTTTGGGGATTTTTAGCCCCGGAAGACGTTGAGGCTCAGGCTTTTTCGCGGATGCGCCCCCTCCAAAAAAATTCGTGCCGAAAAACCTACTATAAGGTTTTTGGGTTTTGGCGGCTCCTGGTAATATCCTCGCGTGAACGTCAAAAAGGTTCAACGCGAGACGGGTCTCGTGGCGCAGGTTTCTCCCGATTCTGAATCGGGACTGTGCCGCGGATTTCCAATCCGCAGGCGTCGAAACTTCGCACGCTCTGCCGGCTGGAAGCCGGCGATACAGCAGGTTGGAAACCTGCAGCGCGCACCATGCCCCCGGTTGCGACAGGTCGTGACCAAGTGTGACAGGAAGTGACTTATCCCATTTGTTTTCAACGGATTGCGACGAGGTTTGCACGCCCCCATTTGTGACAGGCGATGACCCCGAATGACCGGTTGCGACTAATTCTTGTGAGTCCAGTTGTGAGTCTCCGATTGAGAGCTTGCCGATAGCCGAGCGCAAGCCGAGCATCCGTGAGTCGGTGTAGGTTGAAGCGGTCAAGCGCGGGTCACTGTGCCGCATGAGTTCCATTATTTCGCGTTGCGACACCCCGGCACGCTGCAAGTAAGTGCAAAAGGTGTGGCGCAGGCTGTGGAAATCCGCGACGCGGCCTTGCGTGTCATGTTTTGGTATCCCCGCCGCTTCTAAAAGCGCGTTAAACCGCTTGGAACGGGGCACTAGCCCTTCAAAAGCAAAATCCCCGTCCGTTGTGCCGTCCGGTTTCAGCCGCGCAAGCTCCACGACCACCGTTGGATGCAGCGGCAGCGTTGCTCTCTTATGATTTTTGCTGACCGCCGCTCGCACCGTGAATGTTGGATTATCCGACACCAAACCGAAATCGCCCCATCGCATCCCCTTCAGTTCGCCGTGACGAATTCCAGTGAGAACCGCTGTCAAAATGACAACACGCTGAGGCCCCGCCACCGCCAGCAAACGTTTCATTTCCTCATCGGTGTAAACGTAGCGGATTCGCGTTTCTCTGCCGCGCGTTTCCACCTTGCGAACCGTCACAAGTGGATTTACCGCCACTCGCCCATTGCGCACCATCCAACTCAGAAGTGCCGCGCACGCGCCCAGGTATTCGTTCAAAGTTTTCGCCGCCTTTGTCTGGCGAGTTCGCCATCCCTGGAACGAATCCGCCGTGACGTTCTGAACGCTTTTCCACTGGCAGTCTGTAGCCACTTGCAACATGGCGTTTTGAACCTGTCGAATGTGGCGGCTGTTTCGGCCTTGTGCCTGCAAATCGGCCACATAATCGCTCAGATGCTCCGTGAGCGGCTTTTGCAGGCTGTCCCGCACCGATTGCGCGGGAATACGGCCGTACTTTTCCATTTCGCAATCCTTGACAATCGCGGCCAGCTTTTGCTCCGCGACCTGCTTGTCGCAGACGCCAAGCGGCACGTCATGAATTTTTGATTCGCCGTCAATCCGATATTTGGCGCGGTAAAGACGCCCGACGATTCGTTTGCCGTTGCGCATCCGTTTGGTTTTATAGACGTGGTTTATCATGATATTCCTTCCCTTTGTATTTTCAAAATGTCCGACAGGTGAAAGAGCACGCGGCCCCGAATCCTGACAGCCACCAATTGCCCGACATCCACCATCCGGCGTAGCGTCCGCACGCAAACATTCAGCATGGCCGCCGCCTGTTTGTAACTCAGCAAAGAGTCTCCATTATTTTGGTTTTTACATTCACTGTTCATTAGTCCCCCTTTTTCCCCTTGCCAGACCGCTTGAAACAGCTTGCCCATTTTCCAAGCCCACCTCCGACCAAGAATATCCTTGATGTTTTCCTCGGTGATCTTCGCGCCTTTATAGTTCAGAACCGTCACTGCCTGCTTGACCATTTCCCGCCAGGCGCAAGCGCGAGGCGTCATCCAACCAAACTGGGACTTGTGCGGCGTTGTTTTTGCACGTTTCCCCTCTTGCCTTGGTTCCTTTGACCAGTGGCCGAAATAGCGCACGCACCTGGCCCCCTTGTCTTCCGGCAATCGGTTGTCCCAATCCTTTTGCAGATATGCACCTACGTAACGCCCCAAGGCTTCCCCGTTTGTCCGCATCGGCTGTAGCTGATGACGACCGAAACCGTAGAGCTTGGCCGTTTTTCGCCAGTAGGCCCATTCCCGTTTTAGGGCATCGTTTGCCGTTGAGTAATTCGGCTTATGCAACGTCCCATCCCAGCCTTTTGGCGGGAAGCAGGCAGCGAAATCAATTTGTCCGTAAATGTCCTTTTTGCAGACCACCGCCAGATGTAAATGAAGGCCACGGTTCTTGTGGCGTTCCGTTACGGTGACGCCGCAGACGTAACGCTTTGCAATCTCATTCGTCATCAGCGAATGGAAACGCCGTTGCGCTTCTTTCCTGTCTCGCAAGTTTCGGTATCTTCCACCCGCCTCAAAATCGCCGAGGGTCAGCGTCAAGAATCCAATTCGCTCTTTTCCGAAAGTGTCAGCCATCCACAGGATGTTTTGCGTTAACGCTTCCGCCTGCTTCTTGCGCGGCCCCGGAAGCAGTGGTTTTTCGTCATCCTTCGATGCAGTTGTTACAAATAGACAAGGAAGGCCGGAGGCGGGCGGCGCTTCGCGCCGCTCCGCCCCCGGCCCTCCTGAATCTTCCGCCCCTTGCGTGCCCATAATGTGCCTTTTATTTCCCGGCGGTCCACGAAATTTGGCAAACTGCTTGGCCGCTATTGACAATATCCCTCGGAAGCGAGAACTTGAAGCAAATGGAAATTACATTGCCATTGGAGAAAATGACCATCGCCGAGAAACTTCGGATGATGGAGACGCTTTGGCGCGACTTGACACGCGACGAGGAGGGGTTTGAATCCCCCGCCTGGCACGGTGAGGTTCTCCGTGAAAGGGCCGCGCGAGTGAAGCAAGGCAAGGAAGCCTTCATGGACTGGGAGACGGCGAAAAAGCAGCTACGCGCCAGGGTGAAATGAGTATCCTTATTTTGCCTTCGGCACGGGATGACCTCGCCGACGGATTCGCGTTTTATGAACGGCAGGAAGCAGGTGTTGGTGATTATTTTCTGGAATCGTTGTTTTCCGACATCGAATCGCTCCGAATTTACGCGGGCATTCATCCCAAACAGTTTGGCTACCATCGGCTGCTGTCCAAGCGTTTTCCCTATGCCGTCTTTTACGACCAAGAAGGCAAGACGGCCCGGATATGGGCTGTCTTGGATTGCAGGAGTGATCCAGATGCAATTCGTGAAAGGCTCGCAAGCCTTCGCAAGAAATAGGCGATCAAAAGGGAAGTCCTTTTTCACCGGCCCTCCTTTTCTATTCCCGCGTTGACAATCGCCAAGATTGCGGCCTTAAGTGGCGGACGAAGTTTATCCCATGAAGTGACTACGCGTGACAGGTCGTGACCCAATACGACAGAACTTTGTGAGTCCAGTTGTGAGTCTCTCGCTGTAAGTCCTTCATTATCAGCGGAAGCGTGCAAGTTCGAAACCTGCGCTACGAAAGAGTGGCAGCGGCGTCCCGCCGCTGTTTTTCCCGGCACAGAAGCGGGAGAACTGAACAAATGTTGGAGTGGCCGGCCAACACGCCTCAACACGGCTAATCGAAGCTAAACACGGCTTAACACGCCTTCCGCTTTTTACGGCAATGGGCGGCAAGGCGGCAGCGCCGTGGTCTGAGTGCTTGTGGCCAGACTTTAGAGCAGCCCTGTTGGCCGCCGGATTTTTGCGTCGCGCCCTTGACATTGATGCAAAATTGCCCAATTTGCGGGGGTGCGCCCAAGCCGGGTACTATTATATAGAGTAGCCAAACAGACGCCAAACTGGCGGAATTTGAACATGACAAGGAGAATTGTTAAGTGCTGAAAGCAGGCATCGTCGGATTGCCCAACGTGGGCAAGAGCACCCTTTTTAACGCCCTGACCCGCACGCGCAAGGCGGCGGCGGCGAATTACCCCTTTTGCACCATTGACCCCAACCTGGGCATCGTCACGGTGCCCGATTCGCGCCTGGCGCCGCTGGCGGCCATCGCCAAGACCACCGTCATCATCCCGGCTGCCATTGAGTTTGTGGATATTGCCGGGCTGGTCAAGGGAGCATCGCAGGGGGAAGGGTTGGGCAACAAGTTTCTGAGCCACATCCGGGAAGTGGATGCCATCGTGCAGGTCGTGCGATGCTTTGAGGACCCCGATATTCATCATGTCGCCGGGGCCATTGATCCGGTGCGGGATATTGAGACCATTTTCACCGAATTGCTGTTGGCGGACCTGGAGTCCGTGCGCAAACGCCTGGAAAAGAGCGTCAAAGAGGTCAAAAGAGGCGAAAAGGCCGCCGTGGCGGAGGCGGAGGTGCTGCGCAAATTGGAAAAACACCTTGACGGGGGCAAGTTGGGGGTCACGCTGGAATTGACTCTGGAGGAGAAGGCCCTGGCCAAGTCCTTTTTCTTGCTGACGGACAAGCCGACAATTTTCGCCGCTAATGTTAAAGAAAGCGATTTGGCTGGCGTTGCGACCAATCCCTACGTCAGCAAGGTTGTTGAGTACGCCCGCACCCACCATGCTTGTGAGACGGTGGTCATTTCGGCGCAGATCGAAAGCGACCTGGTTGACCTTTCACCGGAGGAGGCGGCGGCCTTTTTGAAGGCAATAGGGGTGGCGGAATCCGGGGTTGGCTCGTTAATCCGCAGCACGTATCATTTGCTGGGCTTGCGGACTTTTTTCACGGCCGGGGAGAAGGAGGTTCGAGCCTGGACGATTCACGCCGGGGACACCGCGCCCCAGGCCGCCGGGGTCATCCACAGCGATTTTCAAAGGGGTTTCATTAAGGCCGAAACGGTGGCTTACGATGATTTGGTGCGGTGCGGCTCGGTGGCGGCGGCCAGGGAGCGTGGCCTATATAGGATGGAGGGCAAAGAGTACGAAGTTGTGGATGGGGACGTGATGATGTTCAGATTTAACGCATAAAGTGGTTAAATCACGCAAGATTCGCGTGTTATTTTCACGCTTTTTGCGTGAAAAATTCACGCACTCGATAAAAATGCGAGAAAATGAGCATGTGACGAGGGTAAAATGGCCGGGAAACGATCTATTCCGCATATTTGGGGCAGATGGCACTGTCTTTGCTTATTAAACTCAAATGGAGTCAACACAGATAAAAGATTTAAGTCGAGTGAAGCTCCATCGAGTAGAGAAATAAACAACGAAAGAATTATGAAAAAATTAAGGAATAGAAGAATCGGAGCCTTCACTCTTATTGAGCTGTTGGTTGTCATCGCCATCATCGCCATTCTGGCCAGCATGCTGTTGCCAGCCTTGGCCCGCGCCAAGCAGAAAGCCCAGCGTATTTCGTGCGTCAACAACCTCAAGCAGGTTGGCACGGCGTACCGTATCTGGTCCAACGACAACGGCGAGAAGTTCCCGGCCCAGCAATCCGTGTCTTTGGGCGGCTGGAGCGATTATGTCAGCCAGTCTGCTCAAGGCACGCAGCTCGCTGCATACACCTATTACAATTACTGCCTGATGCAAAACGAGATGGGCCAGTCGCCCAAAGTCGTGGTTTGTCCCGCTGATGACCGGAACGCCAATTCGAACTTCTACGCATTCAACAGTTATGGCATTTCCCCCACTTCCATCAACGGTTCCACCGTCGCGGCCATGGCCACCACGGGAAATTTCAATAATATGTATCTCTCCTACTGGGTTGGCGTGGGCGCCAGCGACACCTATCCGCAATCACTGCTGGGTGGGGACCGCAATTTGGGCGCAACCGGCAATGCCGCCTCAGCCTCCCAAGACCAGAATTACGGCTTTTCGCCAGCCGTCTCCACCACCAGCGGCAACGACGTTATCATGAGCACCAATGGATCGATCACCAGCCAAAACACCGCTCCCTCGGGTGAGAGTCCGACCACCGGTTTGATCGGCTGGTCGGCCAAACTGCATTCCGCTGGTAATTTGGCGGGCGCGGGCAATGTCCTGCTCGGTGACGGCAGTGCTCAACAGGTCACCTCCGGCAGCTTCCGCCTCAACTGGCTCAAGAACGCCGCCGATAACGGTGGATTCCAATCCGCTGATACAACCCATACCTCCGCCCTTGGCTACGTTCGTTTGCTTTTCCCGTAACGAATCAGTTTATCGTTCTTATTTCAAAAAGGCATCCGCAAGGATGCCTTTTTTTTATTCCACCGATGCCGCCGTTTGCCGGATGATCTCCGCCAGTGTGGTGGCGGGTTGGAAACCGACATAGCGGGCCAATTTGGCCACAACCGGTTTGCGCCGCAGCATGTCCTGAAATCCCGGCGGGCACGCTTTCTCGTAAGGAATGAATTCAATGGACGAGGGCGAGCGCAGATGGGCGATGACCATTTCCGCCAGCCGTTCGATGCTCACCTCCTCTGTCGCCCCGACGTTGAAGATTTCGCCCCGGGCGGCGGGGCAGTTCTGCAATCGAATCAGCGCCTCCACGGTATCCTGCACGGCGCAGAAGCAGCGCGTCTGGCGGCCATCCCCGAAAACCCGCAGCGGGCGGCCCTGCTTGGCGGCTTGGATGAAGCGCGGCAACACCATCCCGTGTTGGCCGGTCTGGCGCGGCCCGACGGTGTTGAACAGGCGGGGGATGACCACCGGAGTACCGTATTCCCTGGCGTGCGCCAGGGCAAGGAATTCATCCATCAACTTGGAGCAGGCGTAACTCCACCGGCTCAAATGCGGCGGCCCGATCAGCAGGTCATCCTCCTCCGAAAACGCCTCCTGCTGGCTCTTGCCATAAACTTCCGACGTGGAGGTCAGCAGCATGGGCACTTTCGCGGCGCTGGCCGCCTCCAGAATGACCTCCGTTTCGCGCAGGTTGGTCTGGATGGTGCGAAGGCCCGAAGTCATGACCAACTCCACCCCTACCGCGGCGGCCAGATGATAGACAGATTGGGAGCGGGCGACAATTTCCCGCACCTCGCGGCATTGGGAAACCTTCGATATCACGAGGGTCAAGCCCGGATGGGACCGCACAGCGGCCAAGTTCTCCAAACGCCCGGTGGAAAGATCATCCATGACCGTCACCGCATGGCCGCCAGCCAGAAGGCGCTCGACCAAATGAGACCCGATAAAACCAGCCCCGCCAGTAACGAGGATATTTGATGTGTCGCTCATAGAATTTATGGCCTGCTCAGAGCTTGCAGCCGCTCTTTGGCCTGGGTGAAACCCGGGGCCAACCGCAACGCCTCCGTGAACTCCTCCCGCGCTTCCTGCCGCCGGCCTTGCAGGGCCAGAACCGCGCCCAGGTTGGAGTGGATTTCGGGGCTGCCAGGCTCAAGGCGAAGGGCGGCGCGATACTCGGCGGCGGCCGCGTCCAATTGGCCTTGCTCGGTCAGCAGGTTGCCCAAATTGCAATGAGCGGAAGCGTCCGAGGGACTGAGGCGAAGGGCCTCCCGCAATTGGGCCAGGGCCTCTGCATTTTGGCCCTGGGCGGCCAGCGCGCAGGCCAGGTTGCAATGCGCGTCCTCGCACTCCGGGTCCAATTGCAATACCTTGCGATACTCGATGACCGCCTCGGCGTTCTTCCCGGTGTCGGCCAGGCTGTCGGCCAGGCTCATGCGCGCCGGGATGTAGTTCGGGTCCAAGGCCAGCGCCCGGGCAAAAAAGCGGTCGGACTCCGAGGGACGGTGAAGGGCTTTGAGAGCGCGGCCCATGTTGCGATAAGCGACCGCCGTTGGATGCTGCCGCAAGGAGGTTTGGAAGCATGGCAGCGCGTCCGTGTTCCTGCCCTGGCTCAACAAATGCGCGCCCAAGTTATTCCACGCCATGTAATTGTCCTTCGTCACCTCCAGCGCGTGGCGGAAGAGAGTTCCGCTGTCGGTCCAATAGCTCAGTTGCCGTTCCGTCGCTCCGGCGCAAGCAGCCAGGACCAAGGCGCCGGCCAGCGGCGGCGCCCAGGCGGGCATCCGCCATTTCGCAGCCAGGTCCGCCACTCCCCAGACGATCATCAGAAAGATGCCGATGGAGGGAATATAAGTGTAGCGGTCGGCGGAGGATTGCGCTCCCACCTGCACCAGACCGAGTACCGGCGCCAGCGTTGCGAGATACCAAAACCAGCCCGTGGCCAGGTATCGCTGCCGGCGGTTCTTGAGCGCCAGCCACGTCAGGGCGGCCAGCAGCAACCCGCAAGCGCACAATTCCACCGGCGGCACGCTCGTCCGGCAAGGGTAAATGATAGCCAGATTTTCCGGCCAAATCATCCGGCCCAAATAACGTCCGTAAGATAACACCGCGTTGAGCGCGCGGCCGGGAAACGGCGCGGCGTCCGAGATGGCTCCTCCGCTTTTTTGCACGAAGTAAGTCACGATGCTGGAACTGACGGACAACGTCAGGAACGGCACTTTTTCCAGCGCCAGGCGTGTTCCCGCGCCGGGGCCGAATCGTTCCAGCGGCCAATAATCCAGCAGGCACAAGACAAACGGCAGCGTCACCAGCATCGGCTTGCACATCAAACCCAGCGCGAAGAGCGACAGGCTCAAACCGTAGTGGAATTTGAGATTTGAGATTTGAGATTTCAAATCCTCCACGTAGCGGACGTAGGCCCAAATCGTCAAAAGAAAGAAGAACGTGCTCAACACGTCTTTGCGCTCCGCCACCCATGCGACCGATTCCACGTGCAAAGGATGCCAGCCAAAGAGCGCCGCCACCACGGCGGCGCGCCCGGCCGACCCGGTCATCCGCCGCACCAGCAAAAAAAGAAGCGCCGTGTTGGCGGCGTGCAGGAGCGCGCTGGTCGCGTGGTGGCCCGCCGGCTGGAGTCCGAAGAGCGAGCAATCCGTGAGATGGGAAAGCCAGGTCAACGGGTGCCAATTGGCCGCATGGCCCGTCCGCCAGGCCCAGGCGAACCCCGTCCAGGTCCATCCCTCGCGCACCATGGGATTGGCCGTGACGTAGGCGTCGTCGTCATAATTGATGAACGCGTGCCCCAGCACCGGCCAATAAAGACACAGCGTCATCAGCGCCAGCGCCAAAGCCACGGCCGCGGCGGTTTTGTTGCGGATCAATGCGTTGCTCAAAATTGCCTCAATATGTCCGCCGGATCATAATCTGTGCTGACTTGGCGGCGCAATAAGGTATATTGACGGCAGCATGGGTCCGTTGTTTTACCTGACTAATTTTTGGCCGCATGCGGTGGCGGCGCTGACGTTGCTTTCAGCGGGATTAGCCTCGGCCCACGCGGTGCTGCACAAGCGCGACACGCGGGCGGCGGTGCTTTGGATCGGGTTCATCTGCCTGCTGCCCCTGCTCGGCCCGGTCCTCTACCTCCTGCTGGGCGTCAACCGCGTTCGCCGCAAGGCCTTGTCCTTGCGCGGCGCCGCCAGCCGCCCGCAGGGGCCGGCCGCGTCGGAAACAGTCTTCTTGACGGAGGACCAGCCCGCCTTGCGGCCGGAGGCGGCCCATCTGGAACACTTGTCCCAGGCCGTCGGACGGATTGTGCGCCGCCCCTTGCTGGCGGGCAACACGGTCCAGCCGCTGGTCAACGGCGACGCCGCCTATCCGGCCATGCTGGCGGCCATTGAGGGGGCTGAAAGAACGATCGGCCTCTCGACGTACATTTTTGACAACGACCGCGCCGGGCGCCAGTTTGCCGAGGCCTTGCGCAAGGCGGTCGAGCGCGGGGTGCAAGTGCGCGTGTTGATTGACGCCGCCGGCACGCATTACTCGGTGCCTTCCATCATTCATCTGCTGCGGCAGGCCCGCGTGCCAACGGGGGTATTCCTGCCCACCATGGCGCCCTGGCGGCTGATGAGCATGAATCTGCGCCTGCACCGCAAAATCATGGTGGTGGACGGGCGCGCCGGCTTCACCGGCGGCATGAACGTGCGCGAAGGCAACCTGGTCGCCCTGCACCCGCGCCACCCGGTGCGGGATTTGCATTTTCACCTGCGCGGGCCGGTGGTGGGGCAATTGCAGGAGACCTTCGCCGCCGACTGGACATTTGTCACCGGCGAATCCCTGGCCGGGCCGGATTGGTTCCCGCCGCTGGAAGCCTGCGGCGGCGTGCTGGCCCGCGCCATTCCTGACGGGCCGGACGAGGATTTCGACAAGCTGCGCTGGACCCTGCTGATGGCGTTGTCGTGCGCGCGGGACTCGGTGCAGATTGTCACGCCCTATTTTCTGCCGGACCCGCCCCTGGTCTCCGCGCTGAATCTGGCAGCCTTGCGCGGGGTGCGGGTGGAGATACTGCTGCCGGCGCGCAGCAACCTGCCTTTTATTGACTGGGCCTCGCGGGCGATGTGGTGGCAGGTGCTGCAACGCGGCTGCAAAATCTGGCTGGGGCCTCCGCCCTTCGACCATTCCAAACTCATGCTGGTGGACGGCCAATGGTCGCTGGTCGGCTCCGGCAACTGGGACACCCGCAGCCTGCGGCTCAACTTTGAATTCAACCTGGAATGCTATTGTCCCGAATTGGCCGGCGTGTTGGAAAAGATCATCCAATCCAAAATGCAGGGCGCCCGACAGGTCACCCTGGAGGAGGTGGACAGCCGCAGCCTTCCCGTCAAATTGCGCGACGGCCTCACGCGCTTGTTGGACCCGTTCCTGTGAGCGCAAACGGAATTCTTTTGCTTTACGGAGTCAAAATCTTCAACGCTGGAAAAACTTGCCGGAAATCCGCTTCGTTGCGGGTGAGAAGGCCTTGAAAGCGCATGGCGAAAGCACCGATGAGCACATCAGCTATAGGACGTCTTGCCGTCGCTCCGGCGCGCCGGTCGGCCACGTAGCGATGCCAGCCCACATAGGCTTCGCGTGTGTCCGCCATAGTCCAAGGTTCCAACCAAGTGGTGGCAGGGTTGTGGAGAAATCGTTGTTGTGCGCCTTCGTCGGCGTTGAAGAGAGGCGCGAGTTCCACATAAGTTACTGGACATGTGACCAAACCGTCGGCGCGCAATCGGTCCAACAAATTTGCAGAGGCAACGCCGAACTGAGGATCGGCCTCGGCCACATCAATCAGCAGGCATGTGTCCGCCACCCAGGCCATCAGTCACCCTCTCCGGTGCGGAGTTCAGCCATCCACTCGTTGGTCGTGCGCTGTTGCGGGTGGAAACTGCGCGCGAAACCCAGCATGGCCATGGCGCCAAGCGGCGCGGGTTGGCCCGCCTCGGCTTTCTCCTGCGTTTCGAGCCAAGCCAGCAATCGACGCGCGCGGTCGTTGTCCAGTTGACGAACTTTTTCAACCGCCATTTCAACAACGCTCATAAGTAATATAATAGTGAAAAACAGGCCTTTATGCAACATATTGTGCCGGACAATGAACATAGTGACGCAGGCCGTCTCCAATTTGCGCTTTTACGCCCGCGGCCATCTGGGCGCCTTGCTCGGCGTGACGGTGGCCGGCGCCATTCTGACCGGCGCCCTGGCCATCGGCGATTGCGTGCGCGAAAGCTTGCGCGACCTGGCGCTGGCCCGCATTGGCCGCACGACCTTTGTCCTCGGTTCCGGCGACCGCTTCTTCCGCTCCGCCCTGGCCGATGATTTTCAACCGGCGGCGGCGGTCCTGGCCTTGCCGGGCACGGCCGCCACGCCGGATGATTCGGCCCGCGCCAACCACGTCCAAATCCTGGGCGTGGACCGGCATTTTTGGGAAATGGCGCAAACTCCGGTTTCCCTGGAAATCCCGCCGGAATCCGTCGCCCTCAACACCGCTCTGGCGCGGCAAATGCGCGTCAAGGCGGGCGACACGATCATTCTCCACGTGCAAAAGCCTTCGCTGCTCTCACAGGAAGCGCCGATCTCCCCGCGCGAGGACGTCTCCACCGGCATGAGGCTGACGGTCAGCGCGGTAGTGCCGGACGCGCAGTTTGGACGGTTCGGTTTGCAAGCCAACCAGGCCTCGCCACTCAACGCCTTCCTGCCGCTGGCCTGGTTGCAGGCCAAAGTGGATCAACCGGGCCGAGCCAACCTCCTTCTAACCAGCGGGCCGAAGCCGGACTTGAAACAACATTGGACTCTCGCCGACGCGGGCTTGGAGTGGCGCGACGCGCCGGGTGGATCGGAATTGCGCAGCGACCGGGTTTTCATTGACCCGGAAATCGTCGCGGCAGCGCAAAGCGGGACGGAATTGATTCTGACTTATTTTGTCAACGAATTGCGCGATGGTCAAAAAACCACCCCCTATTCGATGGTGACCGCCGCCGAGGCGCCGCTGGTTCCCCCGGATTTGAAAGACAGCGAAATCATTGTCAATCAATGGCTGGCGGACGATTTGCAGGCCAGGGCGGGAGATGAATTGCAGTTGACGTATTTTGTCCTGGGCGCGGCCCACCGCCTGGAGGAGAAGCGCGACACGTTCCGCGTGCGCGGCATCGCGCCGCTGGAAGGGCGGTGGGCGGACCGCGCGCTCATGCCGGATTTCCCCGGCATCGCCAAAGCGGAGAGAACGGAAAACTGGGACGCCGGCTTCGCCATTGACATGAAGAAAATCCGCCCCAAGGACGAAGCGTATTGGAAGCAAAATCGCGGCACGCCCAAGGCCTTCGTCACGCTGGCGGCGGGCCGGCGGATGTGGGGCAACCGTTTCGGCGACGTGACAGCCATCCGCTTTCCCGCCGGCGTTTCGCGGCAACAAGTGGAGCGCCGTATGCTCTCCAAATTGGACCCGGCGGCGCTAGGCCTGACGTTCACGTCCGTGCGCGAGCAGGCGCTGGCGGCCAGTTCGCAATCGGAGGATTTCGGCGGCTTGTTCCTTGCATTCAGTTTGTTCCTGGTCGCCGCAGCGCTCCTGCTTTTGGCCCTGCTCTTTCATTTCGGATTGGAACAGCGCGTGACCGAGATCGGAATTCTGTTGGCAGTGGGCTGGCGGCCCGCGCAAGTCCGGCGGTTGCTTCTCTTGGAGGGCGCGGCCATCGCGGTCGTTGGGGGAGTGCTCGGCGTGGCGGGTGGAATTCTTTACGCGCAGGCGATTCTGTTCGGCTTGACGACGTTGTGGAGCGCCGCGGTGGCGGAATCTCCGCTGCAATTTCATGTCACCGCCCAGACACTGGCCATCGGCGGTCTCTCCGGCATCCTCATCAGCACGCTGGTGATATGGCTGGCGGTGCGCGGCCAGGCCAAACGCCCCGCGCGTGAGTTGCTCGAACAAGGCAGCGAGTTGGAGCGGGCGGCGGGCGGCGCAAAACAGCGGCGCTGGGCCGGCTGGATTACGCTCCTTAGCGGTCTTTGCGCGCTGGCCCTGGTCGTCGCGGCGCTGATGAGGCACGACACCGCCAACGTGGAGTCTTTTTTTGGCGCAGGCTCCCTCCTGTTGATCTCCGGCGTGGCGGCGGCGGCCGTTTGGTTGCGGGCGCTGGCCGCGCGGGAGGTGTCGCGGCCGCTGACGCTGGCCGGGCTTGGCGTGCGCGGCTGCGCTCGCCGGCGCTTGCGCAGCGTGGCCGTCATGGCGTTGCTGGCCGGCGGCGCGTTTCTCATCGCCGCCGTCGAGGCCAACAAGCTGGACGCCACGCGCGATAGCGGGCAAAGGTCGTCCGGCACGGGCGGGTTCGCGTTCATCGGCGAATCGTCGCTGCCCATTGTGCAGGATTTGAACACCTGGGCGGGGCGCGAATTTTTCGGTTTGGATGAGAACATTCTCAAGGACGTGGCAGTGGTGCCGTTGCGGGTGCGCGACGGCGACGACGCCAGTTGTCTGAATTTGAATCGCGCGCAAACGCCGCGCCTGCTGGGCGTCAACCCGCGGGAACTGCAAAACCGGAAAGCGTTCACCTTCACCCAGTTGTCCGACGCGGCGTACGCCACGCGGCCCTGGATGCTACTGGAAAAAGAGTGGCAGCGGCGTCCCGCCGCTGTTCCTTCCGACGCCGAAGAAATCCCGGCCGTGGGTGACGAGGCCACCATCACCTGGGCGCTTCACAAAAAAATCGGCGAAATTGTCAATTATACCGATGAGCATGGCCGTCCCTTCAAAGTCCGCCTCGTTGGCGCGGTGGCCAATTCCATTCTGCAAGGCAGCCTGATGGTGGCCGAGCCGGCGTTCGTCCGGCATTTCCCCGGCGAAGCGGGGTACCGGATGTTTTTGGTGGACGCGCCGGGACGCGAGGCGGCGGCGGTGTCGGCGGGATTGACGCGCGGATTGCGGGACCGTGGACTGGAATTGACGCCGGCGGCGGAAAAGCTCAACGCCTTCAACGCGGTGCAAAACACTTTTCTTGACACGTTTCAAGTCCTGGGCGGTTTGGGGCTGTTGCTGGGCAGCACCGGCCTTGGCGTGGTGGTGCTGCGCAACGTGCTGGAGCGGCGCGGCGAACTGGCCTTGCTGGAGGCGGTGGGTTTTACGCCGCGCGTCCTGCTCCGGTTGGTGATGGTGGAGCACGCGGTTTTGCAGGCCCTCGGCTTGCTACTCGGCATCGCGTCCGCCTTGCTGGCCCTGCTGCCGGTCTTGCTTTCCCCATCCGCCCGAATATCTTGCGGTCCGCTGGCGGCGGCGCTCGGTTTGGTGTTTCTCAGCGGCCTGTTTTGGACGTGGGCCGCCGCGCGCCTGGCCTTGCGCGGGGAACTGTTGCCGGCCTTGCGAAACGAATAGAATCCTTGATCAGGGGCCTGCGGCAAGAGGCTGCCCTCCAACAGATCGCTAACTTCGAAAGCAACCTCCGCATCGTAGATTCGGCTGTTGCCAAAAGCCAGCCGACTAGTAATATGCAGCGCGATTGGAGTACGAATCTATGGAAGCCAAAGCTGATATCGGGTTGATTGGACTGGCCGTGATGGGCCAAAACCTCGTTTTGAACATGAACGACCACGGCTTCGTTGTGGCCGTGTTCAACCGCACGGTGGCCAAGGTGGATGAATTCCTCGGACGGGAAGCCAAGGGCGCCAACGTGATGGGCGCCCATTCCATCGCGGAATTGGCCGCCCTGCTGAAACGGCCCCGGCGCGTCATGCTCATGGTCAAGGCCGGCGCGGCAGTGGATGAGTTGATTGAGGAAATCCTGCCCCACCTGGAAAAGGGCGACATTATAATTGACGGTGGGAACTCCAATTTCGAGGACACCAGCCGCCGCGTCAAATACCTGGAAGGCAAAGGCATGCTGTTCGTCGGCTCCGGCGTTTCCGGCGGCGAGGAAGGCGCGCGCCGCGGCCCCTCCCTCATGCCCGGCGGTTCCAAGGAGGCCTGGCCCCACATCAAAGACATTTTCCAAGCCATCGCCGCCAAGGTGGACGACGGCACGCCCTGTTGCGATTGGGTCGGCGACGGCGGGGCCGGCCATTACGTCAAAATGGTTCACAACGGCATCGAGTACGGGGACATGGAATTGATCTGCGAAGCGTATCAATTGATGAAAGATGGCCTGGGCCTGACCTGCGCCGAGATGCAACAGGCCTTCGCCAATTGGAACACCACCGAACTGGATTCCTACCTCATCGAAATCACCTCTCATATTCTGGCCTACAAAGACGCCGACGGCCAGCCGCTGGTGGACAAAATTCTTGACACTGCCGGACAAAAGGGCACCGGCAAATGGACCGTGATCAATTCCACCGATCTGGGCATGCCGGTCACGCTCATAGCCGAGGCGGTTTATTGCCGGTGCGTCTCGGCGTTGAAGGAGGAGCGCGTGGCCGCCGCCAGGAAACTCAAAGGCCCCCGCCCCAAAATTTCCGGCGACCGCGCGGCCTTGGGCGAGGCCATTCGCCACGCCCTCTACGCCTCCAAGATCATTTCTTACGCCCAGGGCTACATGCTCATGCGGGCGGCCGCCGCGGCCTACGGCTGGGACCTCAATTATGGCGGTGTGGCCCTGATGTGGCGCGGCGGGTGCATCATCCGCAGCCGTTTCCTGGGCAAGATCAAGGAGGCTTTCGATAAGAATCCCAAGCTCACCAATTTGCTGCTCGACGACTTTTTCCGGGGCGAAATCAAGAAATGCCAGAAGAGATGGCGTCAGATTGTCTCCCTGGCGGCGCGCAAAGGCATCCCCACCCCGGCCTTTTCGACGGCCCTCAATTTTTACGACAGCTATCGTTGCGGGCGTTTGCCGGCCAATCTATTGCAGGCGCAGCGCGACTATTTCGGCGCCCACACCTACGAGCGCGTGGACCAGCCGCGCGGCCAGTTTTTCCACACCAACTGGACCGGCCATGGCGGCGACACCGCCTCGAGCACATACACGGTCTGATCTGCCGCCGGCGTCAAATTGCCTACGGAGTTTTAACCGTGTCCGGGGCTGGGGCCGGGGCCGGCGCGGGCACGTCATCTGTCGTCCAGACGCGGCGGCCGCCGCCCACGGAAATCTGGCCGTCGTCGCCCAGGCGCAAGGAGGGCCGGGTCTGGGTGTACTCGTGGCACTGCCGCGCCAGCAGCGCGCCGTTGGGGTCGAGAATGTTGTAAGTGAAGGAACGGGCGCCGGTCTGGAACAGGACGTGCAGGTTGTTGGCGGCGTCTATTTGAGCGCTGGGACGGCCAAAATCCACCATGCGCGCCAGCGGGAACACGCGCAGCGTCCGCCCGCGCTCATCTGTCAATCGAAAATACAACTTCACCTGGTCCACGTAAGAAACCTTCAACAAGCTGTAGCGCCGCACTTCCGGGGCCTGGTTGGTCACGCCGGGCGGCGGCGGCACGCCAAACGACATGTTGTCAAAATCGGGCAGCGGCAGGCCCTCCAGAATCGTGAAACTCACCGGTTTGCAGGCGATTTCCTCCTTCCATTGCGGCACTTTGACAATCGCGCCAAGGCGGTAGCGGCCCGTCCGCCGGAAATTGAAATAGGGCGTCGGATTGAAGGCTTTGGTCACGGCCTGCCCAGAGAGCAGCGTAAAGGGGCCTCGCACCTCCATCTCCGCCAATTTGGGCACGACATATTCATGTTCGCCGACAATGTCGAAAGTGATCCACTGTTTGTCCACCCCCAGGACCACCGGCTGGCCGGAACGATTGACGATCCGCACTTTGACCGGCATGTCTTCATCCGGCAGATATTGGTCCTGCTCAATCTGCAACTCCGCGGTGACGCCGTTGGGTTGCGCCTGGGCAACATGGGCGGCGGTCAAAAGAACCAACAGAATGGCGAATTTCCTCATGTCTCGCATTGTGAGCCGTGACCGGCATCCGTTTCAAGTCCAAAAGGCCGGCTGCCGTCACGGCGCGGCCAGGTCGTGTTCGAGAGTCTGGCGGATGCCGGCGAACATGTTTTCCGCCAGTTGCCGGTCGCCTTCGCCAGTCAAGTGAATGACATCAATGAACTTCTCGTGTTCGCCGTCAAGATGAGGATGGGTATCCACCAGGCAGATGTCCGGGTTTTCCGCCGCCAATTGGCTGACGATGAGGGAATGGATGTTATTGGCCGGCATAAACCCATAGGCCTCGCGCGGACCCCCGCCTTGGTAGAAGTCAATGACCCTTGGATCGCTGGCCTGGTTGACCGCCATCGAGAAATTGGCCAGCGCCAGCCGGATGCCGTTGGTGCGGGCGCATTGGATAAGCTGGCGGTAGGCGGCCGCGTACTGGGTTTCCAGCGGACGCCTGGAGGGCGGCCCGGCTGCCAGGCGGCGCCGCCGGGCGCGGCGTTCAAAGAGCCGCATGCGCCAGCGATGCTCGGCCTCGGCCGCCAGCTTGACGGGCCGTTCCTTATAAACGGGCGGCACCGACCCCACCGGCGGCAGCACCGAACTCTCAAGGGTATGAAATCCATTCGCCCCGTGATAAGAAATGATCATGTCCGGGTGCAGCGGGAGAATCTCGCGGGGCAGCCGGCGCAGATTATCGTAGATGCTGTAGGCCGGCACGCCGGCGTTGATGACCTGGACGGGACGCCGGGTTTTGAGGCGCTGGCGGATGATTTGCTCGAGCGCTTCGGGCCATGACTTGTCCTCCGGCCCGATCGTCATGCCAAACGTGGTGGATTCGCCCAGGGCCACGATGCGGTAAACGCCGTTTTTGGCGGGGGCGATTTCCGGGCCGCGAAAGCCGAGGCTATTGATGGAGATCGGACAACGGATCATGGTGGTGTGGCTGCCGGGCCGTAGCCGGAACGGGTACTGGTGCTCCGGGTCCCGCATAAAAACATCGTTGCCGAGGTGGTCGAATTGCGCCGCGTAATACAACTCCCAGCGTCCGAAGGATTCCGGGTCGCCTTTGGCCGCGTCGTAGGAATAGTAGAGACGGCACGTTTCCGGCCGCACGGCAATGCGGGATTGCGGACGGAGCGCCAAATCCAGCACCGGCAATCCCACCAACAACAAGATCAATGTATGGATGGTCTGCGCGCCGGCCGCGCCCCAGCGGAACCAACACCGGCAGAGCGTCAGGCCCGCCAGCACGGCCAGGAGTCCGCCGCAAAAATCGCCCCATTGATTCTGGAAATATCCCGCGCCCAGCCACATAAAAGCGCCGGCCAAAAGCCAGGCCATGACCCCCGCGTTCCAACGCGCTTGCCAGATTCCTCCGCCCGCGCGCCGGGCCGTCAGCCAGACTGCCGCCGCCATCAGGCCGGCCGGAACCGCGTAATAATTGTCCCAAACGATGTCGGCCCGTCCCATGCTCACCCAGATGGCCACGCTGCCGATCCACAGAACCGCCAGGGCCGCGCTCTCCACGGCGGCGCGCGCGGATTGCGGCGCCAACGCGGGCAGAATCAGAGCTGCCGCCACCAGGCCGAACCCCGTCGCGCAGGCCGCCGGCAGGCGCACCCATGTTCCCAACAGGAAGGCGCATCCCAGCAGAAGCGTTTGCAAAAGCCACCGGATCATGGCGCGCTACTTGTCTGAATACATGAATGGCGAGAGTGGAGCCGGCCCCTGGGTGAAAAGAACCAGGGCCGTTAGAATCAGAATGGCAATCAGAAGCGGAATCCACCACCACTTTTTCTCCTGGCGCAGGAACAGGAGGGCATCTTTGCAAATCTGGCGCATACAACCTTATACCCTGCCGCGGCTCAAACCCGCAAGCCGTTTCCCCACGCGGCAAGGACCCGCCATTTGCCCGCGTGGATCAACCCTCCGTGCCGGGAGGCGGCGTTCGAGGCCGCGGGCGCGATAACGCATTTGCCATGTCGCGCTCTTTGTCCCCTTCGATTCCTTTATACCACGGCGTTTGCCAGTAAGGCGTCTTGCAAACCGCGATAATGCCGCCCACCAGCCCGCACGCGCCCAGCAAAATAAACGGCCAGCTTACGTGGTTGCGAGAGAAAGCCCTCAATATCACGCGATAGGTGAGAACCGCACCGGCCACACAACCCAGCATCATGCCGCCTAGAAAGCGAAAGGCGACGGTGACAATAAAGTCAGGCCATTTGCTTTTTTTCATAAAAACGGAGCGTAATTGTCTTATGATTCTAAATGACGGCCGACGGAAGCGTCAATCCACCATCATTGCTCCATGCAGAGCAATGGGAGACAGTGAACGCCAGCGGGTGCTTCGAGGAACTCTGTCAGGATCATGGGCGGCCTGGCCGATTTCTCAGGCGGTCAAATAATCCCTTGGCATGTGGGCTGGCAGCTTCCACCAGGGCGGGCGAGATATTGCCCAGCAAGTCAAATGAGAGCCTGCCCTTGACATATTTCCTTGGCCCGCACTCTGCCGTGGCCTTGTCGAGCGATTCAAAGACCGCATGTTTCGGAACTTCCTCCAGTTTTGGCCAAACAGGGATCGCTGCGTCTTTAAAACTTGGGCCAAAAAACCGTTGCATCGCCTCCCTGTCGGCAATGAACCAACTCTCCATGACTTGCACCATGAGAAAGGCTTGATTATCGGTCACCCCTTCCGGTTTCTCCCAATGATCGTCCGGACGAGATTTTAAGTGCTGCCAAACTCCGTGACCAGCCGCCACGGCGGTCTCGCTGTCCACCAACAGAAGCGGCAGCACGCCGACCGTCGGGTTTCGCACCGCTGTGACAAAGGCATCGTAAGCAGCTTTGCGCCCGCCACAGGGCACTGTCCGGGGAAGATTCCCTTTCAAGCGCGCGTCGGCGGCAAAGAACTGGCTGAAAGCCTTGCGGCAAAGACTTCGTTCCAAGTTGGAATCTTGCGCGCCTCCTTCCACAAAGAGCTTTACCACCGATTGCCTCCTATCTCACCCATGCTCCATAACTTGCCCAAGGAGTACTTCTCCAACCATTCCTTTAATTGGGCCGCGTTCAATCGTTCCAACCGCGAACGGCCTTCAACGCGCTCGCAGACGATGACCGATTCCGGTTGCTCTCCCAGCGCATCAACGAGCATTTGCGAATGCGTCGTCACGAGTAACTGCGTTCGTTGCGACGACTCGATTAACAACTGGGCAACGTGCGGGATTACGTCCGGATGCAAGCCAAGTTCGGGTTCTTCAATGGCCACAAGTGGCGGAGGTTCAGGGTGAAGCAGAATGGCCAGCAAACACAAGTATCTCAAAGTTCCATCAGACAATCTGGTCGCCGGAAACTGCCGTCCGCCTTCTTCTTCCACAAACATTTGAACCCGCCCGTCGGTGATTTGGAAGTCGAGATCGACGATTCCCTGGTAAAGCTGCTCCAAGCCGACTCGTAACTCTTTCTTGACACGAGACTTGATGTTGGAAAGAACCAGCGCCAAATTCTCACCGCTGTCGGCCAGGAAGTCGCTCCGTCCGCTGGCGCTTTGCTCCTTGCGCAACGCGGCTCCCGGACCAAATGACCAATTCCTGAACAAACGTATTTGACTGTATTTGTCTTGCAAATGTGTCAGCGCGGGATAGCGATCCGGGTCTTTGACTTGGGACAGGATTGATTCTTCAGGCCTGACTTGCTCCCGCTTCAAATGCCGCTCCCCTCCCAGCCAACCCCTCAGCATCGGATTTCCCAGATTAAAATTATAGTGAAAGAAAGGCAGGAGAGTTCCCGGTTCAGGGGTTTCGCCATGAATGAACTCATCCACGACTTCAAACCGGCCGCCATGCTCGCGGATGACAATGTGATGGCGAAAGCCCATCTTGTCATTTGGATTCTCAACCACCGCTTCAACTGTTCCTTCACCTGTTGCGCCATCTCCTTTCCAGAGCCATTCCCTGACGCCTCCCATCTCCTTGATCGGATCGGGCAAGCTACGCGGCGCCGCCTTCAACAAAGCCAGAATCTCCAAAAAGTTGGATTTGCCGGAGCCGTTGGCACCGATAAAAACATTCAAGTCCCGGAGAGGCAAATCCACGCCTTCCGGGCCGAATGAAAGAAGTCCGGCAACTTTCAACTTCTTGAGCAACATATCTTGGAGTCTAACGGTTCTTTGACAAATCGCACATCAATTTTTCTCATCCCACGCCGCCAGCGTGATTTTGTGTTTCCGGGCCAGCGCCTCCGCCTCCGGCTTGTCCAGGAGCAGGGTTTTCTCCGCTTCAAAGACCAGCGCCGAAATCCGCGCCGCCTGGCAGGCCGCCACTGTCCGCGCGCCCACGCACGGGATGTCAAAACGCAAGTCGTGCTTTGCCTTGGACACTTTGACCGCCACCGCTCCTTGGCCCCCGGCCAGCTCCCCGCCCCGCCGCAAACAGGCGTCGGTGCCCTCGAATCCCTCCACCGCCAGCACCGTTCCCTCCCTGACCACCACCGTCTGGCCGATTTCCAAACGCGAAATCTCCTTGGCGATGCGAAAGCCGAAGGCCGCGTCTTCCTTTTGCGCTTCCGTCAGCGCCGGTCCCAGCACGAAGCCGGCCCCCGGCATGAGCGGACGCAGCCAGCGCACCGGCTCGATCAACTCGATGCCTTCCTTTTTCAATTCGTCGGCGATGGCGCCGAAAAGGGAATGCGCGTTGCGTTCCTTGAGTTTCATCAGCAGCGCCAGCGCGCGCATGTCCGGCCTGACGTCAAATAAATTCCTCGGCGCGATCTGCCCTGCCATGACGCACTTCGTCACGCCCCGCTCCTGGAAGGCGGCAATCATTTTGGACAACTGCCCCACTTTAACCCAGACGATCTCATCCACCTTTTGGGCCAGCGCGGGATCGGTCTCCTGGTCGAAGGCCACCGCCACCAGCCGCTTGATCCCCTGGGCGCGGGCCTCCTCCGCAAAGGCCAGCGGCAGGGAGCGATTGCCGGCGATGATGCCAAGGGTGTCCAATGGTTGATCCATCCCCCCAACCGTAGCCGTTGCTCGCCCGCCGGGCAATCCCGCGTGTTGATTTTTTTGTGCGGTTTTCGCCTCCGCGGGCATTAGGCGGTGGAACATTCAGAGGCTGCTTTCACCGAATTGGTCCGGCGGCACTTGGACCTGGTCTATTCCGCTGGCTTACGGTGGAGGCAAATACTCGATGCGATCCGCCCAATCCCAATGCCCGGCCTCACGCCAAAAACTGACCAGCAAGCGGGCTTGCCTGCCATAAGCCAAGGCGGAGACCGACCGCCGAAAGAGAATAACGCCGGCGTGGCCCAAACCCTCGCGCGTGAGCGCGCCAGCATGCATCGGAAGACTCGCGCGGTCAAAACCAACGAGAATCGTTTCCGATTCACGCAACGTCATCAACAACGGCGTGTCGTGGACCGACAGATACGCGCCAGCCCGCCAGTCCGAAATGTGGATGATGGGAAAGCCCGGCTCCAGTTGACGGCAGGCGGAGACCAACCTGTGCGAGGTGTTTTCATCCGCCAGAAGGCGCGCTTTCACACACCAACCTCGGCTTCACGCTCTTGCGCAATCTGGCTCGGATAGGCCCTGGCGTACGCCAGCGCGCACCGCACCAGCGCCGGCGGCCATCGAAAATGAGCCGCCGTTTTGGCAACCGTCCCGGCTTGGTCATAGACCTCCACCACTTCCCAGACCGCGACGCGATGCCCCTGCATGCAGGCTTCGCGTCCGCAGGCCGAGTCGCGAAACCCAAGGCCCGGAAATTCCTCTTCCAGGGCTTTTTCCTTCAGGTAAAGACTGCTCAGGGTGGACACTTCCAAACGACGCCGCCTGGCCTGGCGGGCGAGCAAGGCCGCATGGGCCGCTTCGATCCGGCACGATTGCACTATGGTTGGCATGGCTCCACTGTCGTTTACAACGTAAACGATGTCAAGCCCGGCTTGCGACACGGCGGTTGTCATCGCGCCCAAGCGACCGTTCGCAAAAATTCATTTCCACTCCCATCCCATTTCCGGCTAAACTCCCCTCGTGAAAGCTCTGGTTCTCAAAGAGTATAACCGCTTCGCCCTGGAAGACGCGCCGGAACCGCCGTTGCGGCCCGATTCCGTCATGGTGGCCGTCAAAGCCTGCGGCATCTGCGGCAGCGACGTGCATGGCATGGACGGCAGCACGGGCCGCCGCCAGCCGCCCATCATCATGGGCCACGAAGCCGCCGGCGTGATCGTGCGCACCGGCCCCGCCGTCCAAGGGTGGAAAGCGGGGGCGCGCGTGACTTTCGATTCCACCATTTACTGCGGGGCGTGCGAATTTTGCCGCCAGGGCCGGATCAATCTCTGCGACCAGCGCCGCGTGCTGGGCGTCTCCTGCGCCGAATACCGGCAGGACGGCGCCTTCGCCCAATTCGTGGCCGTGCCGCAACGCATCCTTTACCGGCTGCCCGACGCCATGCCCTTCGAGCACGCGGCCCTGGCCGAACCGGTGTCCATCGCCTTCCATGCCGTCCGGCGGGCGGGCGCGAAGGCCGCTGGCCACGCCGTGGTCGTGGGCGCGGGGTTGATCGGGTTGCTGCTGGTGCAGACGTTGCGCCGGGCAGGCTGCACGCGCATCCTGGCGGTGGACATCGCCCCGGAAAAACTGGCCCTGGCCAAAAAACTCGGCGCGACGGAGGCGGTTCAATCCGGCCCGGAAGCGTGGGGGCAAATCATGGAATGGACGGAGGGCCGCGGCGCGGAGGCGGTGTTTGAGGCGGTGGGAATTCCCGCCACGGTGGATCTGGCCGTCCGCTCGGCGCGCAAAGGCGGGGCGGTCACGCTGGTGGGCAACGTGGCCCCGGCGGTGGAATTTCCGCTGCAAATTTGTGTGACACGCGAATTGACCGTGTATGGCTCGTGCGCTTCCAGCGGCGAATATCCGGCCTGCCTGCAGGCGCTGGCCGGCGGGGAGATCGCCGCCGCGCCCTTGTTGAGCGCGGTCGCGCCGCTGGAGGACGGGCCGCAATGGTTCCAACGACTTTACCGCAAGGAACCGGGCCTGCTGAAAGTCATTTTGCAACCGTAACAGAAAGGAACCCGATGCCGAACACACTATTCGATTTGACAGGCAAAGTGGCCATTGTCACCGGCACCAGCCGCGGACTGGGCCAGTATTTCGCCCGCGCCCTGGCGGCGGCGGGGGCGGACCTCGTCTTGACCAGCCGGCATCCCGAAACGCTGCACGAATTCCAGCGCGAAATCGAGGGCCTGGGCCGCCGGGCGGTCGCGCTGCCGCTGGACGTGCGGGAGCAGGCAAGCATCCGGCGCATGGCGGAAGACGCGGTCGTGCATTTTGGCCGCGTTGACATCCTCGTCAACAACGCCGGCTGCAACGTCCGCAAGCCCGCCCTGGAGGTGACGTGGGATGATTGGAACCTGGTGCTGGAAACCAATTTGCGCGGGACGTTTTTCGTGTCGCAGGCCATCGCGCCGCACATGATCGCGCGCCGGCATGGCCGCATCATCAACATCGGCTCAGTTACGGCCGTGGCGGGCTACGCCGGTTTGGGGCCGTACGGGGCCAGCCGGGGCGGTGTCAAGCAATTGACGATGAGCCTGGCCGACGATTGGGGCGTCCACGGCATCACCGTCAACTGCCTGGCGCCCGGCTGGTTCAAGACCGCTCAAAACGCCGTCATGTACGAGAACCGGGAGTGGGTGCGGTACCTGTGCGACCGCATCCCGTTGAAACGCCCGGGCCAGCCGCGCGACCTGGACGGCGCGGTTGTTTTTCTGGCCTCCGACGCCAGCGGCTACATCACCGGCCAGACGCTGCTGGTGGATGGCGGCATCTCCACCGGCGCGACCCGCGCCCTGCCGGCGGGGAAGTGAATTTTACTCGATCCTCACGGGCAAACCCGTCACCGGCCAGTGGCGGACTTGCGCCTCCTCATTGACCGCCACCGCCGCTTCCGCGGAGGCGGACGGTTTGACGGCGATGTTCCAGCCGTCCATCACAATCAACGGCGTCTGGCCCTGCAAATCGGACGCGGCGGCTTCGATGGAAATCGTCCTGCTTTCCCCGGGCGCCAGCGAAATATAGTTGTCAGAGTAATACACGGGCAGCACGCGCTGGCCGGAGTCTTTGCGGCGCAATTGGGCGTGCGCCATCAGGGCAATCTGCGAACTGGTGTTGCGCAAGGTCAGTTCCAGCAGGCATTTTCCGCCAGCGTCGTGGCGCGCCACGCCCGCCTCCAGCGTCACCATCGGCATATAGCTCAAGGCTTGCAGATCGTCCGGTTGCTCCGGCAGCGCGCGCCAGTAAAAATTATCGGACAGCAGCCTGCCCGCGGCGTCGCGCAATTGGAGTTTGACGAAATGGACGGTGGAAAGGTTCGACGGCCAGGCCACGAAACCGAGGCCGGTTTCCGCCGTGGAAGGAGCCTCGACCTCAAACTCATGCTGATAAGCCGTCGAGCCGTCCAGATTGTAGATGGCCAGGCTGGCGCGCGCCTGGGACAACGGCGCCGGGAGATTGTTGATGACCTCCACCTCCCAATTGGTTTCGTTGAGTTGAACGTGGACCGGCTCGCACGCCTTTTTGGCGGCGAACAACGACGCGTTGGGTTCCAGGTCGTGGTGGTAAATCTGCCAGACAAAACTGGGCTGCGCGGGATTGCTCATCCAGGTGATGACGGCGGTGCAAGGCTTGAACAATTTGGCGTTGCGGCCTTCGTACATGGCGCGAAAGGCCTCGTAATTGGCCAACTGCGCCTTGCGCGCGAAGTCCGCCAGGTTGGCCACCTGGCCGTAACGCGCGTTGAGGAGGCGCGGGTACTTGTCGCCGTTTTGCGCGCCGCGCGCCAGGTCATGCTCGGCCCAGTCGTTGTCAATGGCTTCCCAATCCTTCTCCGGCATCATGCCGTGAATGGATTCCAGCGTGGGTATGGACACGCTGCCGATTTCGGTCTTGAAAACATCCTCCGCGCTAAAACCGTAGAATTCGCGCGGCGTCCGCCAGCAATACGGGCCGCCCGAATGCACCCCGCGCCCGGCGGTGGAACTGGGCTGATAAAGCCGCGCCGGCTCCAGTTCCGCCATCAAGGTCCGCAAGGCGTCGTCAATCTCCTTGGGCGGGTACCCCTCGTTGCGCGCGCACCAGACGGCGATGGAGGGATGGTTGCGAAAGCGCAGGATTTTCTCGCGCACGTTGGCCAGATACGTGTCCAGGTCGGATGGATTGGGGCCGTCGCTGGGGTTGGGCTGGAAAAACTCGTCCCACAGCAGCAGGCCATATCGGTCGCATAGGTCGTAAAAATCCTCGCTCGTGCTTTGGCCGACCCAATTGCGGATGATGGTGTAATTGGCCAGCGCGTGCAGGCGGATTTGCGCTTCCAGGCGGCTGCGCGGATTGCGCTTCATCGCCTCGTCCAGCCCCCAGTTGCCGCCCCGGCACATGATGCGCACGCCATTGACCGAGATGGTCAGGTTCTCCGAATCGGGCACGGAGTAAGTGATTTTCCGCACGCCGAAAGTCACCTCCTGATGATCGGAAACGGTCCCGACAATTTCAAAATCCAATTGCATCTTGTAGAGGTTTTGCGGGCCGTAACCGTTGGGCCACCACAATTTGGGATGCGCCACGCGCAGGGCCGGAACCGAATGCGCGTCCAGCGAAACCGTCCGCGAGCCGCGCGCGGGCAGTTCCACGGCGGTCTCAAAGGCCGCGTCGCCGAAACTCCCCTTCAACAGGCCCTTTTGCGGTTGATCCGAAACATTCTCAAGCGTCGCCTGCACGGCCACGTCCGCCGTGTCCAAATCCGGCAAGGGCAGGTCCGTGGTCACCAGCGGGTTTTGCACGCGGACCGGCCCCGTGGCGGACAAAAACACTTTTTGCCAGAGGCCGCAGTCGCGGTCACGAATGGCTGGAATCCAGTCCCAGCCCATGGTGCAAAGGAAGGTCGGACCATCCAGCGCGGTGATGCCGCCATTGCCGCCCATGCCGTCAATCAGCGTGTGTTCGTGCGGCCAGCCCGGATGCGGCTGCGGCGCCACCAGCACGGCCAGAGCCGCCTTTTTGCCGGGAGTGACCAGCGCGGAGATGTCAAAAACGCCGCGCGCAAACGCCCCCCGCATCGTGCCGGCCTTCCGGCCATTGACCCAGACTTCGGCGGAGTAATTGACGCCCTCGAAATGCAACCAGATTTTCCGGCCGTTGTAATCCTCCGGCGGCGTGAAGGTCGTCCGATACCAATAAGATTGGCGGCACAAGGTTTCGGGGATTTTGTCGGGACGGTTGTTTTCACCGTAGAGAGGCTCTGGATAGACTTTGTCGTCCGTCAAACTGGTCAACACCGTGCCCGGCACCGTGGCGGCGCGCCAGTTTTTGGGTTTGAACCCGGTCTGGGCGATCTCGAAGCCGGCCGCCGAAACCAAGGGAGCGGCCTGCAATTGCCAGCCGGCATCAACCATCAGAGGATTGGGAAGAGACCCCGCCAGAGAGGCCGTGGCCAATAATATGGTTTGAGTGAAGCATAGAAACGTCATTTTCATAAGCGCGCGCTGAAACTTGACGCCAGTCTGGCCCGCGCCGGCGCGAAAGACAAGCCCGCAAAGTGGCAGCGGCGTCCCGCCGCTGATCCTTCAAGCTTCAGAGCCGGGACGGCTCTGCCACTTGCTTACCCGGGTGAGTCCGCAAAAAACAGAAGGCGTGTTTAGCCGTGTTAAGCCGCGTCCAGGCGTGTTGACACGCAACACCAACACGCCTTGGTTCACCCTTTTCGACGGTTCCAGCGGCACCCTGCCGGGCAGGGGGTGGATGCGTGAAATTCACGCGCCTCCACCCCCCTGGGCGCAGCGAAGGCTGGATGCCTGCCCCACAAAGGAACCCTCACCCGGCCTGCGGCCACCCTCTCCCGCCCGGCGGGAGAGGGCAGGGTGAGGGCCTCCTCCCTTTTCCC
>Ga0224555_1001133_pt1 | contig 38503 bp, 30 predicted proteins | sample 714S23034metaG_FD_180687 | JGI IMG/M metagenome (GOLD analysis project Ga0224555, IMG submission 180687) | Peat soil microbial communities from Stordalen Mire, Sweden - 717 S2 30-34 | ecosystem: Environmental > Terrestrial > Soil > Wetlands > Peat | place: Sweden: Norrbotten County, Stordalen... | reverse complement strand
CCGGGAAAAAACAGGTGGCGGACTGAAAAAATGAGTTGCAAAACTATGAAGCAAAACGAAAATGAGCAAAATTACAAAAAAACAGTCCACGCCGGTCGTGGGCGAGAAACCAAATGGGAAATCCCAGATCAAATGATTTGAACAACCAAAACCATCAACCAACGAATCCATATGAAAGGTCCTCTGCTGGTCGTGTTTGTCATCGTCATCGTCCTCCTGGTGATCTGGGATGGAATATGGAAACTGATCGCCTTGTGGAAGAGTGCGCGCCACAACCAACTGGCGTGGTTCATCTGTCTCGCCATCTTCAACACCGCAGGTATTTTGCCCATCCTTTACATTCTGTGTTTTCAGAAGACCGGGCCGCCGGCGCCACCAAGAATGTGAGTCATGCCGGAAAATTTCGCCCCTGAATCCGGAATAACCATTTAAGAACGGTCCTGATGAAAAAAAACGCGGTTCCATTCGTCGTGCTCGGGCCTCTTTGCGCGGGCTATTTGATCTTCATCGCCGGGTCAGCCTCGCTGCTGCCGGAGCGGGTGGCATCCCACTTTGGCGGCGGCGGCGAGGCAAACGGTTGGATGAACCGTTCCGCAGACCTGGCCTTTTTGGGCGGGCTGGGCGTGGGCCTGCCTTTGTTTTTTATCGTCCTCTCTCTTGTGACCGGATTGGTGCCGGCACGGTTTGTGAACCTCCCGCACCGCGAGTATTGGCTGTCGCCGGAGCGCCTGGCGCAGACCCGCGCCTATATCTCGCGCCAGATGATTTGGATGAGTTGCCTGATGATCTTGTTTCTGGCGGGAATCCATTATTTGACGATTCTCGCCAACCGCGCAACGCCGCCGCATCTGCCGATGGGTTTGTTACTGGCGCTAACCGGCGGTTTTTTGTCCGGAGTCGCGGCATGGAGCGTCGTTTTCATCCGTCATTTCCTAAAAACCGCTTGACCTCCGATGCATCCACGCCGTCCACAGGCGCCCCGGGCGACGTCTTCGCCACGACGCATTGGACGGTCGTGCTCGCCGCCGGACGACGCAGCACGCCGCAATCCGACCACGCGCTGGAGGAGCTTTGCCGCGCCTACTGGTTTCCGCTCTATGCTTACGTTCGCCGGCACGGTCACACGAAGGAGGACGCCGAGGATTTGACCCAGGCCTTCTTCGCGCGCTTTCTTGAGAAAAATTATCTCGCCGGCCTGAGCGCCGAACGCGGCCGTTTCCGCGCCTTCCTGCTCGCGTCGTTGAAGCATTTTCTCGCCAATGAATGGGACAAATCCCGGCGCCGGAAACGCGGCGGCGTGACGCCGCTGTCCTTGGACTGGCAGACCGCTGACGCGCAATTTCAAATCGCCGACCCGACCGAGCCAAGTCCCGACAAGGCCTTCGACCGCGAGTGGGCCGTGACCTTGCTCGCCAAGGTCATCGAACGGCTGCAAACCGAGTACGAGGCGGACGGTCGGGGAAAACAGTTCGCGGAACTGAAAATTTTCCTCACCGCCGGCAAGGGTGCGTTGTCCCACGCCGCTGCCGCGAAAGCGTTGGGCATGGATGAAGGCGCGGTGCGCGTGGCGGTACACCGCTTGCGGAAGCGCTACCGGCAACTGCTCCGCGACGAAATCGCGCAAACCCTGGCTGATTCGGCAGACGTGGATGAGGAAATGCGCGCGCTGTTCGGAGCGTTTTCAGGGTAGCACCCGCGTCTCGCGGGTCAAATTCGGCGTCCCGCCGAATTTCGTCGTGAACCACAGATTGCCGCAGTTCATTTGAGCATCAAGTAATCGTACATTTCGCGGTTGTTTCCGGCGCGACGCCGGAAACGACAGGCCGGAGGCCTGTGCCACCCACAAGCCAAGTGCATTTGCCTTGCCGCGCAAAAGGTGCTAACTCTGTAGCCGCGCTTGTGAAAGCGCGGATTGGTCCGCCGATTTGCATCCACCCTCCGCAGTATTGCTACGGAGGACGGGTCGGCGGCTACGAGTAAAATGAATTTCTTCGTTCAACACAGCGAATTGCGCGACCTCTACGACAAGGTGGCCGCCGGGGAACGTATTTCCGAGGCCGATGCGCTCCGGCTGTTTGAGTCGAAGGATTTGAACGCCGTCGGCGCCATCGCGGACCTGGCGCGCCAGAAAAAGATCGGCAACCGCGCCAGCTACATCATCAATCGTTACATCAACTACTCGAATTACTGCATCCTGTCGTGCCAGTTCTGCTCGTTCGCGCGCAAGAAACGCGACGCCGACGGCTTCGAGCTAACCGTCGAACAAATTGTGCAAAAGGTGCGGGAAGCCTTGAAACTCGGCATCACCGAACTGCACATCGTTGGCGGGCTGCATCCATCGCTGCCGTTCAGCTATTACACCGACATGCTCAAGGCGTTGCGGGCGCTGGATGCGCCTGCTCCATGTAGCGCAGCCGTCCCGGCTGCGAGTTCCAGCAGCGTCTCGCTGCCAGACAACGGGAAAACGGGTAATCCTCGCACCGGGACGGCGCGGGAACTCGCAGGCGAGGACGCCTGCGCTACGCCAAACACCTACGGCAGCGCTCCCAGGTTGCATCTCAAATGCTTCACCGCGATTGAAATTTTACACCTCGCCTGGCTCGCGAAAAAATCCGTCGAACAAACTTTGGTTGAACTGAAGGCCGCCGGGCTGGATTCGCTCACCGGCGGCGGCGCGGAAATTTTTCGACCGGAAGTCCGCTCGGCCATCGCCCGGGGCAAGGAATCCGCGGCGGAATATCTGGACGTGCATCGCACGTGGCACAAGCTGGGCGGGCGCAGCACCTGCACGATGCTCTACGGCCACGTCGAATCGCTGGCCGACCGCGTGGACCATCTGCGACAGTTGCGCGCGTTGCAGGACGAGACGCGCGGCTTCGTGGGCTTTGTGCCGCTGCCGTACCAGCCGGAAGACAACGACATCCCGGTGGAAAATCCGCCGACCGGTTTCGATGCGCTGCGCACCATCGCCGTGAGCCGCGTCTATCTCGACAACTTCGACCACATCACCGCGTATTGGGTGGGCATGGGGCTGAAGCTGGCGCAGGTGGCATTGAGCTACGGCGCGGACGATTTGCACGGCACCATCATCGAGGAACATATCTTCCACATGGCCGGCGCGACCTCGCCGCAATTGCAGACCGAGACGGAAATGATTAAAGCCATCCGCGAAGCCGGCCGCACGCCGGTGCAACGCAACACGTTTTACGAACCAATCAAGATTCTGGAAAGCGCACCCGTGCCAGACGCGACCGAAAATTCAGCACGTTCCAAAGTGTTGGAAGACAATCTGGCAACGGCGTAAGCCGATGCTACCTTTGCGGCTTTGCGCCTTCGCGCCTTTGCGTTAAAATCTTCGCGCATGTCTGCTGACACCCCGAAATTTCGCATCGGCTCGGTGCCATATCTCAACGCCGTGCCACTTACGCGCGGCATCGAGAGCGAAGTCATTTTCGCCACGCCCGCCCGGCTCGCCGAAATGCTCCGCCGGGATGAGCTCGACGCCGCGCTCGTCAGCGTTACCGAGGTTTTGCTCAATGACCGCTACGACATCCTCGACGGCGTCGCCATCGCATCGCTGGGGGAGGTGTACAGCGTGCTGCTGGCGCACTGCGTGCCGCTGGAAAGCATCACGGAAGTTTTTTGCGACCCGGCTTCGCTGGCCAGCATGAACTTGTTGAAGGTTCTGCTGGCGGAACGCGGCTTGAAGCCAGAATTCAAACCGTTGCCCGACTACGACACCGCCTCGCAACGCGATGCCGTGCTGCTGATCGGCGACCGGGCGATTGATTTTCAACGCGCCACGCCTGTGCATGAAATTTTCGATCTCGGCACGGCGTGGTATGAACTGACGAATCTGCCGTTCGTTTATGCCGTGTGGGCGTTGCGGCGTGGGATTGAAAACAAGGCCCTGTGCCGCGAACTGCGCGAGACGAAGGATTTCGGGATGGAAACGCTGGATTACCTCATCGAAACCCGCGAGGAATATGACGAGGATTTCCGCCGTGATTACCTCGGCTGGCATGTCCACTACCATCTGGCCGAGGACGAGAAGCGCGGTATCGCGAAATTTGCCGAACTGCTCCAAAAACACGGCTTCGGGCCGGTGTATGAACCCAAATATGTGAGTTGAAGAATTTTCAGGGGAACATCGAACATCCAACATCGAACGCTGAACACCCAATGTTCCCCTTCGATGTTCGATGTTGGATGTTCAGTGTTCGATGTTTCCTCTTTCCAGCTTCGCCAGCGTCTCGGGATCGCGCACGTCCACCCAGCGGCCTTGAATTTCCAGGCCCGCCAGCTTTTGCCCGCCGGCCACGATGGCGCTGATGGCGTCGGTCAGTTCGTATTCGCCGCGCGGGGACTTTTGCAGCATGGCCGTGAAATCGAACAGCGACGGGCGAAAAATATAAATCCCCGCGTTATACCAGACCGGTGCGTTGGGTTTGAGCCAGCCGTCGCGGCGCAATTGCTCCAACTGCTCCGCCGATGGTTTTTCCACCAGCCGCTTGAGGCAGAATTGTTCGTCGAAAAAGTTCAGGCCGCCCTTGGTCACGTCTTCGCCGCGCGTGACGGTGATGACGCCGGCAAAATTGCCTTCGCCGAAGCGCCGGAGCATCTGCGGATACGTTTCGGGCGGAACCAGAATGTCGCCGTAAGTCAGGAGAAACGGGGAATCGCCGATGAAAGCCTTCGCCAGTTCCGGCGCCTTCCCGGTGCCGTCCTGGACGACCTGCCGTCCAAACGCAATGCGCGCGTTCCATTTCGACCCGTCGCCGAAATGATTTTCGACAGCCTCGGCGTGCCAGCCGGTGACGATGAAGATGTCGCGGACGCCCGCCGCCAGAATGCCGGCGACAATGTATTCGAGGATGGGTTTGCCCTGGTGGCGAAGCATGGGCTTGGGCAACTCGTTGGTGAGTTCCCGCATGCGCGTGCCTTTGCCGGCGGCCAGAATGACAGCTTTCACGGACGGAATTTAACCACGGATGAACACGGATGAACACGGATTTTTAATGCCAAGATACCAAGCCGGTAGCAATGCGACTGGAAATTTCCGATCACCGTCAACTTGCTGCCTCTATCCAAAGTTGACAGGTTGCGCGCAAGATATCATCTGGACTTGCTTTTTCAGCCATCGCCACCCGCGCTGCGTTTGCTGCTGCTTTCGCTGCTGACGAAGTTGCCTCTTCCACTCTTTTCACTCCCCAACGTGATGGCGTCGCGTAGGACAGGCGTCGCGCCTGTCTCCATCTTCACCACTCACATTCACCGTTCGGTGTGACTGCATTCGCGGCCATTCTTTCAACAAGACCAAGGGCTTTCCAGTTAGAGACAGGCGCGACGCCTGTCCTACGGCATCGTTCCGGCTAAAACTTCGTCAGCTTTTCCAGTTCCTTCACGCGGCGGTCAATGTCGGCGCGTTTGATCGCCGTGGTGCGCGTCAGGCCGAAGCCTTCACAGCAGAATGACGCCGTGACGCTGCCGTAAATCATCGCGCGCCGGAGGTTGGCATCAATCGAGCCTTTGGCGGCGGCGAGATAACCCATCATGCCGCCTACGAATGAATCGCCCGCGCCGGTGGGGTCCACCACCGTGGACAGCGGATACGCCGGACAGAGGAAAAATCCCTTCGGCCCGGACAGGATGGAGCCGTGCGACCCTTTTTTTATGATCACATACTTTGGACCCAGCTTGTGGATTTTTTTCACCGCGGCAAACATGTTGTCCTCCTTGGTCAACTGGTACGCCTCGCCATCGTTGAGCACAAATCCGTCGAGGCGCGGGAGCAGCCGCAACAAATCCACCAGCGCGATGTTCAGCCACAGGTCCATCGTGTCGGCCACGACGAATTTGGGCTGGCGCATCTGATCCAACACGTGAAGCTGGAGCGCGGGTGCGATGTTCGCCAGCAGCACGAACGGCACGGCCTGGTGTGCCTTGGGCAGCGTGGGCGTGAAGGTCTCAAACACGCCGAGCTCGGTCAGCAGCGTGCGGCGGTTGTTCAGGTTCGCCTCGTATTCGCCCGACCAATGGAAGGTTTTGCCGGGCAGAATCTGCAGGCCGTCGAGATCAATTTTATGCCGGCGGTAAAGTTCGAGGTATTTCTTCGGAAAATCGTCGCCGACCACGCCGATCAATTTGACCGGGCCGAAAAAGCTCGCGGCGACGGCGGCATGGCTGGCCGAGCCGCCGAGCAGGCGCGGATTTTCCGCGTTCGGAGTTTTGATGGAGTCCAGCGCGGTTGAACCGACAATTAAAACGCTCATGTTAAATTTCTATTGCACTGGTGACGATAAGGCTTCACCAAACCAGCAAACGCATCAAGATATTCCGCGAGTGGTCGGCGCGGCGATTTTTTCTTCGATTGTCGAACGGTTTTCCGGGCGACGGCACGTGTTGATTTTGCATTTTTCATGGCAGGTGAAATTTCAGTGACCGCTCTTGCCCTTTTGTATGAGTTCGATTTCATAGCCTTCCGGCGCGTCAATGAAGGCAAATACCGTGCCAGGGGAAGTGGTGGTGGGGCCGTCGGAATACTTCAGGCCGTGTTGGGCGAGGTGTTTGCCGAATTCCTCAAGATTGTCCACCTCGAACGCGAGATGGGTAAGGTCGGCTTGCACCTGCACCGGGCCGGCGGCGGGAAAGCAGCAGATTTCAACCTGCTCCTCGCTGCCGGACGCCTTGAGAAAAACCAGTTCCGAACCACGCGGCGATTTGTGCCGCCGGATTTCCTCGAGGCCCAGCACGTTGCGGTAAAACTTTATCGTGCGTTCGAGATCGTTGACGCGGTAGCGCGTGTGCAACAGCTTTGTAACTTTGCTCATACGCGAAATTTATCAGTCCAATGTCCGATGTCCAACGTCCAATGTCGTCTCCGCATTGTTTCGGCAGGAACGCCGGATTTATCCGGCAGAGCATTCGATCATGCGAGCCGCTGCCGCATGAATGCGGCGTTCTGTCGCAGTGCATGGTTGCGCCCCGCATTGTTCGACTTTGGGCCTTGGGCTTTAGACTTTAGACTTTGCCCCACCGCTTACAACCATTCCTTAATTTTCTCCTGGTATTTGTTGTAAATGAAGCCGAGCACGAGCAACACGATGCCAAGCGCCATGAAACTCAGAATGCGATAGAGCGTTTCCAGTTTCCAAACATCGAAAATGACGACGCGTCCCAGCGCGAAAGCGAGCACCCCGAGGCCAAGCCAGCGATACACCCGTTCGCGCAACACCATGCCGACCGCGAAGAATACGAGCGCCAGCGCCGACCAGCTTGCGGTCAGGTAAAATCCGCTGGCATTCTGGCAAACCCAGCGCGTGAGAAACAGCCAGAGACTGAGTCCGCCAACCATGATCACGGCGGCGTGGACGCGGGAATCCAGGTCATAGTATTCGGGCAAACGTTTCGCCATTTGTCGTTGTCCGAGCAGAATTACAATCACGACGAGATTCGGCCAGTACACCGTCGGGGCCTCAAGCAGCGGCAGCCAGAACAAAGCCAGCGCCGTCAGCGTGAATGCCGCACTGGAAAGCAGTATTTCCCGGCTACGGTACAACCCGGCAAAAAGGAACATCAACAAACCGAGCAATGCCAGCAGCCAGATCCGTTCCCGCGCCGGAATGTATTCGCAAACCCACCAAACTGTCATTACCAGCGCCGCCCAGCGATAGAGCAATGCGATTTGCAGCAACGGTGTGCGGGCCGGTTCGCTGGCATCGGCTTGGCGCTGGAACCACCTCACGGCGCCGAAGGAGAGCAGGCCGAACGCGGCAATCGGCGCGAGCGGGAAATACCAAAGTGGCTTGGTCTGCGAAAGCTGCCACACAAACTGCGCGCCGCTGATGAGCAAAAAGATTTGCCCAAAGGCCGCCAGGAACCACATGCGTGTGAACACGCCGTAAACCGTGATGCCGACGGCGAGCAGACTGGTCAACGTCAGCCAGGCGGGCGCGTCCACCAGCGGATTGAGCCAGAAATACAGCACTCCCACGATTGCCAGCGCGTAAACGCCCTGCCAGCACAACGGCCCCCGCGAGTCAGTCATCAGAACTTTTTGCCGCTGCCACCAGTGGCTCAATCCCAGCGTGACGGCGATCATCAAGGCGGGATTCCACCACGGCGGCAAAGTGGAAGGCAGGATGAAGCGCAACAGCCACGCGAATTGGCCAAGCAACAGAAAGCCCTGGCCCAGCAGGACCAGTTCGCGCAGGCGCAGCAGGTAAATCGAGAAGGTCAGCGCCAGCGCTTCGACCGCCAATGCCAGCGGAAAGTTGGACGGGGTTGTGTTATACCACGTCGTCGCCAGCCAACTGACGAGGGCGAGAATGGTGAAATACGCCGGAACCGGTCGAATCGGATATTCCTCCTCCTCCGCCACGCTCCGGCGGTGAGACCAAAAGGCGTTGAAAGTCATCAAGGCTCCGAGCGCCGCGCCAAGATAAAGCCCGGGCAGGTCGTTCCGCTCCAGACTGGCGATTCCCCAGCCGACCGCCAGCACGCCCGAAAGGTACGCCCCAATTTGCAAGATGAGACTTTGTCTTAGCAGCCCGAGCGTCAGCAGCACGACGCTTTCCGTGCCGAGCAAGAGAGCAAGTTTCAACCCGGCGAATTTTGTAATCAGCCCGACCGTCGCGAGCAGCAGGCCTTGCGTGAGGTAAGAATTTTTTGTGAGCGGTTCCGCGGCCAAAGTCCAGCGCGCCAGTACCGCCAGTCCGAGGAGCACGACGCCGTAGCCGAGCGAGAATTTCCAGAAGCCGCCGTGATGCACCTGCAGCATCGTCAGCAGAAACATTGTGAAGAACGCGCCGTTGTTCAGCGTGAGAAAGCTCGCGCGATTCGGGCCGGCAAACTTTTCGTGTTTCGACAGGAAAACCGCCGCCGTGAAGCAGAGCCAGTAGCTCATCAGAAAGGCCGCGCCCGTCCACAATCCTTCTTCCGGCGAAGCCCAGTGCCAGGAACTGCCGTCAAAGAAGCGCCAGAAACCATACGCGGTGTAAGTGGCCACGAGGCTGGCCAGCGAAAGCACCGCCCAACGATTGCGCACGAGGAAAAACACGGCGGCGAGCGTCAGCACGAGATTGGAGTAAAGCGTGAACGAACCGGCGCGCGTGATGACGGACGTGTAGTAAGCCAGCCCGACAGCAAACAAGGCGAGCACCTCGGACTTTTTACGATCCGCAATCCAGACCATGAAGGCCGCCCAGGCCAGCAACAATGCGCCATCCAGCAACGCACTGCCGATGATGCACAACTGCTGGATGTGATGCGCGGCGTAAGTTGTGAAATACACCGCGGCCAATCCACCGGCGAAGAGCACTTGCGCATAATTCTTCAAGGATTCCTTCGCCGCCTTGCGCTGCCACCAGGCGCCGAACCCGAGCAAAATCGTGCTGGCGGCGTAGAGCAGCAAAACCTTTTCCACCGGGCCGAGCAGGCCGATAAAATTCTGGTAAGCATAGCTCCCGAAAAAAACGAGGCCGGTCAACAGCATGACTATTCCGATGCGCACGAGCCAATAAGTGCCAAGGCGCATTTCGAAGGAGGGCTTCGGCGGTGGCGAAGCCGGCACAGATCGGGCGGCAAGGCGCGGCGGCACTGGCGGCGGTGACACAACGGTTGTGGACAGGCGCGTTGAACAGTTGCAATGTGGACAAAGAATCGTGTCGCCCAACGCACTGGCGGGGAATTCGATGTGCCCACCACAAAACGCGCACAAACACTTCAAGAACTTCGCCTGGACGGGTTCCACGTGCAGCTTCAGTTGTGGGGGCATTGGTCGCACGGAGCTTTGCGGCACAACCGGCGCAGGCGCGGGGGCAATCGGAGGGGCAACCGGTTGCGGCACAGGCGGGGTTCCCGGCGGAATCGGCAACGGGATCGGTGGCGGTATTGGAATCTGGCGTGGCGTTTCAGCGGGCGCGGCACTTCGCGCAATTTCCGGTTGTGAAGCGTTGGGAAGTTTGACGACGATTCGCGGTGGCAGAGGCGCGGCGGGTGTCGTTGGCGATGCCGGGTTCAGTTTGGTTTCCAGAAGTTTCAGTCGTCCGGCCAGCGCCGACATTTCCTGCTGCAATTCAGAATGCCGCTGCTTGAGCCACTCCAAGTCCCAACGTTCTTGATCGTTCATAAATGGTTTCGACCGTTATGCCGCTGTTTTGACGTGAAAAGATGCCTCAGGTTAAGGGGGCCGACGACCAAATCCGGTCTGGTAAGTGTTTGCATAGGCTCGCATTTAAAATGCAGCACCATCCAAAGTTCAGCGCAGGCTACGGACAATAATGCCGACAGGCCAGCCCAAAAGTCGAATCCGCCGGGAACCGCACGGGCACGCTGATTGGTTTTCATGCGCCCAAGTTGGCGAAACTCTGCTTACAGCCGTTAATTGATAAACCTTTCGGGGATATTGATTGAACCGATGTCCGTTGGATTCAACGCCAGACTGATCTTTCGCGGTTGAAAATTTCCATTTCCCGGCCCCCATTTCTGCGGCATGATGGAGTTGAATTATGGGCAAACGCCGTGAAGCGCGCGAACGTGCCGTGCAATTTCTGTTTCAGCACGATTTGAACCCGCCGGAAAACCTGGACCGGGCGCTCAATGAATTCTGGGACACGCAGCGCGCGGCGGCCATCGCCGGGGAAAAAGGCCCGGCGACGTGGGGCCAGCCGGTGGAGCTGCCGCCGCCCACCGCCGAGGAGGGCGAAATGCGTCTGTTCGCCGATCCGCTGATTCGCGGCGCCCTGGAGCATCGCGACGCGATTGACGAGCACATCAAAAAACACGCGAAAAATTGGGAGTTCCATCGCATCGCCGCGGTGGACCGCAACATCATGCGGCTGGCGATTTACGAAATGCTGTTCCGCGAGGACATCCCGCCCATTGTCAGCATCAACGAGGCGGTGGACATCGCCAAAAAATTTTCCACGCAGGACAGCGGCAAATTCGTCAATGGGATTCTCGACAAGGTGCGCAGCGAGTTGATGCGTCCGGCGAGGATCGTCAAATGAAATTTGCCGACCTCCATCTGCACACACACTTTTCCGATGGCACGTTTTCGCCGGAGGAATTGACCGGGCACGCCCGGCGGCTCGGCTTCGCGGCGCTGGCGTTGACAGACCACGATTCGGTGGAAGGCTGCGCGCCCATGGCGGCGGCTTGCAGCGCGGTGGGCATCGAGGTCATCACCGGCACGGAACTTACCGCTGAGCACAACGACATCGAGGTGCATCTGCTCGGTTATTTTCTGGACACGCAAAATCAAAAGCTGCTTACGGAAATCGCCAAGTTCCAGTCCGTCCGCCAGAACCGCATCCGCGAAATGGTGGCCAAGCTCAATCAATTGAACGTACCGCTCCAGGCGGAATCCGTCTTTGCGCTGGCCAACTGCAAATCACCCGGCCGCCCGCACGTGGCGCGGGCGCTGGTGAAGGCCGGACTTTGCAAGTCGTCCGATGAGGCGTTCGAGCGTTTTCTCAAGAAAAATCGTCCGGCGTGGGTGCCGAAAGCCAAGATGTCCGCGCTGGAAGGCGTCGAATTGATTCACCAGGCCGGCGGCCTGGCAGTCATGGCGCATCCCGGTTTGAACCGCACCGACGAAATCATCCCTGCGCTCGTGGAGGCCGGGTTGGACGGCATTGAATGTTTTCACACCAAGCACTCGACCAAAACCGCCGAGCGCTATCTGGAAATCGCCGACAAATTTCATCTGCTCGTGACCGGTGGCTCGGATTGCCACGGCTTCAGCAAGGGCAAGCCGCTCATCGGCACCGTCAAACTGCCCTACGAACACGTGGAAAGACTCAAGGCGAAGGTCGAGAGCCGAGGGTCGAAGGCAGGAATTGCAACCGCTTCGGCTCTCGACCCTCGACCTTCGACCCTCGACTGAGACCATGGGACTATTCCAGAAATTCAAAGCCGGCCTGCAAAAAACGCACAGCAAGCTGGCGCACGAAATCAAACGCATTGTCGCGCGTTCGCCCAGGCTCGACGCGGCCTCGCTGGAGGAACTTGAAGCCGCGCTCATCGCCGCCGACCTCGGCCTGGCCGTGACCGCGCAGATTGTCGCTGCCGTGAAGCACGCCTACGAAACGCAGGGCGGCGCGGGACTGGACGTGTTCGCCATTGCGCGGGCCGAAGTGGAGAAGGGCCTTGGCTCGAATAAAACTGATTTGGTCAGGGCCGCACATGGCCCAACTGTGGTTTCCGTTGTCGGCGTCAACGGCACGGGCAAGACGACCACGGCTGCCAAGCTTGCGTATTTGGTTCAAGCGCAAAAGAAAACCGCGTTGCTCGCCGCGTGCGACACGTTCCGCGCCGCGGCCATCGAGCAAATCAAACTCTGGGGGCAGCGGTTGAAGGTTGAAGTCATCGCCGGCGCTTATGGCGCGGATGCGGCGTCGGTGGCGCATGATGCCGTCGCCGCCGCGCAGGCGCGCAAAGCCGATTACCTGTTCATTGACACCGCGGGCCGCCTGCACACGAAGCATAATTTGATGCAGGAACTGCAAAAGCTGCATCGTGTCATCGGCCGGCAACTGCCCGGCGCGCCGCACGAGGTCCTGCTCGTGCTCGACGCGACGACCGGCATGAACGCGCTGAACCAGGCGCGCGAGTTCAACAAGATCGTGCCGCTTACCGGGCTGGTGGTGACCAAGCTCGACGGCACGAGCAAGGGCGGCATGGTGGTGGCGATCCAGAAGGAACTCGGCCTGCCGATCAAATTCATCGGCCTCGGCGAGCAGCCGGACGACTTGCAGCCCTTCGACGCGAAGCAGTTCGCGCAGGCGTTGTTCGAGGAATAAACTTTGAAACCACCATGCCTTGTCATTTAGAAGCTACAGGTCGGAATTTTGATGTGGACAGGTTTCTCAAGCAAACCGAACTGAAACCTTACCTGGTTTTCCGGAAAGGCGAACCGCGGTTCAAACACATCCGAAAGGATGAATTAATGAAGTATTCAGGCCTCCGCGTTAACGTCAGCAAGGCTGGCTTCGACAATCTTGGCGGACAAATTCAGGGCGCAATTCGTTTTTTGAAAAAAAACAAAACCGCACTTCGCAAATTGTCCGGCTTCCCTGGAGTCAAGTGCGTTTACCTGGATTTTGGTTATGAGTGGCGGGAAGCGGTCGCCCAGTTTGATTACTTGCCAACTGAACTGATTCGCCTGGCCGGTTTGTCGGGTATTGGCATTGAAATGTCGCTATATCTCCCTTGCGCGAAGAAAGGGCGGAAAAAACGCATTTAAGGAAAGTCGTTTCAGCGGCACGACTCGTGAGTAATATATTTGCACGGTACGGCAGCTCTCTGCCGAAAGCCGCTACGTTTCGCAGCCCAAGGTTTTTGAAGCTTGTTTCGGGCGGGCGTGACGTGTAGAGGGTAGGCCGCATGAATCAATTCACGCGCCGGGTCTTGTTTTTCCTGTTTTTTTTGTCCGGGTTTTGCAGCCTCGCTTATCAAGTGATTTGGACTCGCATGGCGTTTGCCTCCTTCGGAATCATTACTCCGGTGCTTTCCGTGGTGTTGTCGGTCTTCATGCTGGGACTGGCCGTTGGATCTTGGGCGGGCGGACGATTCATTGCTCCACTGGTTGAGAAAACCGGGCTTTCGGCGGTCGTTTTTTACGCAGGCGCGGAATTCTTGATCGGGCTGGGCGCGTTTGCGGTCCCCAGATTATTTGCCCTGGGCGAGCACTTTTTGCTGACCAGCGGCGAGACGGATTCCTTCCGTTATCTTTCCTTATCGGCGCTGGTTCTGGCGTTTTCCATTATGCCCTGGTGTCTGTTCATGGGTGCGACCTTTCCCTTGATGATGGCTTACGTCCGGGAGCGGGACTGTAAAAACACGGCCAGTTTCAGTTTTCTCTACCTGGCCAACGTGCTGGGCGCGATGAGCGGCACGCTTTTAACCGCGGTGGTTCTGGTGGAACTGTTGGGGTTTCGCCACACGCTTTGGGTGGCGGCCGCGGGCAATTTCACCATTGTCGCCATCGGCGGATGGCTGGGCTGGAAGCAACGAGGTTTTATGACCGATGTTTTAACGGAGGCGGAACCCTCAACCGGCTCAGGCAATCCGTCCTTGCCCGCCAATGCCCGCGGCCGCCTCATTAAATGGATTTTGTTTTCAACCGGTTTTGTGGCCATGGCGATGGAAGTGGTTTGGACGCGCGCGTTCACGCCGGTTTTGAAAACGCAGGTTTATTCCTTCGCGCTGATTGTCTTCACTTATTTGGGGGCGACTTTTTTCGGTTCGTGGAGGTATCGCCGGGATCTTCGGAGAAATCGCCTGCATTCAACGGGCAAATTGATTTCCGCGCTGGCGATCACATCGCTTCTGCCAGTGCTGGCCAACAATCCGCATTTTTTTGGAGCAGACTACTGGACAGCTCCGATTAATGTAATCAGCGTAATCATTCTGTTGGGCAGCATCTGTCCGTTTTGCGCTTTGCTGGGGTATCTGACTCCGAGCCTGATTGACGAATACGCCGCCGGTGAGCCGGCGGTTGCCGGAAAGGCTTATGCGGTCAATGTCCTCGGTTGCATTCTGGGGCCGCTGTTCGCCTGTTATGTTTTATTGCCCCAGTTGAGCGAACGTTACGCATTGATCCTGCTCGGCCTGCCGTTTTTCATCTTTTGGTTCTTTTTTTTCAAATCCCAACTCCCAGGGCAGCGTTGGGGATGGGGGCTGGCCATCGGAGTTGCTCTGGTTTGGTCTTCGTTCTGCGCCGAAGATTTTGAAGGCATGCTGTTCAAAACCGAGAAGCACACAACCGTGCGACGGGATTATACCGGCTCGGTGATTTCCTTTCGCGAAGGCTGGCGGAGAAGCCTTTTGGTCAATGGTATTGGCATGACCATACTGACACCCATCACCAAATTCATGGTTCATCTGCCGCTGGCTTTTCATCAAGGAAAACCTGAATCGGTTCTGGTTGTTTGTTTCGGCATGGGGACAACTTATCGTTCAGCTTTGAGCTGGGATATTGACACAACGACGGTGGAACTGGTGCCGAGTGTGGTAAAGGCATTTGGGTTTTATCACGCGGATGCGGCGCAGGTGCTCAATAATCCCAACGGACATGTCGTCATCGATGATGGCAGACGCTATCTCAAGCGCACCGCAAAAAAATTCGATGTTATCGTGATTGACCCGCCGCCACCGGTGGAAGCGGCGGGTTCCAGCCTGCTCTATTCCACGGAATTTTACACCTTGGTCAAACAGCATTTGAAACCTGGTGGAATAGTTCAAGTCTGGTTCCCCGGTGGAGAACCGGTGATGGGACAGGCGGTAATTCGCTCCACTCAGGAATCATTTCCGTATGTGCGCGGCTTCTCATCAATCGCCGGGTCCGGAATACATTTGTTGGCCTCCATGGATCCCATCAAAGTGCCAACTCCCGAACAACTGACGGCGTGCATGCCTGCCGCCGCAAAGAAAGACCTTTTGGAATGGAGTCTTTCCCAGGATTTGCCCGGCTATCTGGGGCTGGTTGTGGTGCGGGAAATTCCCCTCAAGAACGTCCTCAACCTTAACCCAAAAATTGAAATCACTGATGACCATCCTTTCAATGAATACTTTCTGCTGCGGCGGTTGGGTCTGTCCTGGCGTTGATTCGCGCTAACAATGGACACGCGAAAAAAATTCTTTTCCGAAAATTATTTGAATTACATGCGACAAGCCGTCGGTTTGGCGCGGCGCGGTTGCGGCACAACGTCGCCGAATCCGGCGGTCGGCGCGGTATTGATGAAGGGCGGAAAACTCATCGGGCGCGGCTGGCACCGGCGCGCGGGCGGACCACACGCGGAAATTGAGGCGCTCCGCGATGCGCAAAAACACGGCCATAATCCGCGCGGCGCGACGCTGTTCGTAACGCTTGAACCCTGTTGCACACAGGGCTGCACGCCGCCCTGCACGGATGCCATCGTCGCGGCGGGAATCAAGCATGTGGTGGTGGGCACGGTTGACCCGAATCCGAAACATTCCGGGCGCGCTTTCAAAATTTTGAGACGTGCTGGCATCATTGTAACGCGGTGGGGCGAGGCTGCTGACGGGCCGCGGTCCGGCTCGCGAGGACGCTCGCACCACCAAACTTTGGCCGACGAATGTACGCGGTTGAACGAAGCGTTCAACCACTGGATTGTCCATCACACGCCGTTTGTCACGGTAAAGGCCGCGATGACGCTCGACGGCAAAATCGCCACGGCCAGCGGTGAATCGAAATGGATCACCGGCGAAGCCGCGCGGGCTTGCGGCATGGAATTGCGGCAGGGCGCGGATGCAATCCTGGTCGGAATCAACACGATTCTGGCTGACAACCCGAGCCTGACGGTTCGGTCAGTCCAAAGTCCAAAGTCCAAAGTCCAGAGTCAACGTCTGCGCCGGATTATTTTGGATTCGATGGCGCGGACACCGTTGACGGCGAAAGTGACGGGTGACAAGTGCGCCGCACTGACAACCATCGTCGTCAGCAAGCGCGCGCCAAAGAATCGCGTTGCCGCCCTGTCAAAACGAGTGAATGTATGGGTTGCCCCGGCAATCAGGCTCTCGACTCTCGACCCTCGACCCTCGACCCGGATTGATCTTCACTGGCTCATGCGGAAGCTGGGCGCGGAAAACGTCACGGGCCTGCTGGTCGAGGGCGGCGGCGAGGTGAATGCGTCGTTTCTGCTCGGCGGTTTGGCGCGGCGCGTGACGTTTTTCTACGCGCCGAAAATTCTGGGCGGGCGTGATGCACACAAGGCCGTTGCGGGCGAAGGCGCAAGGAGCCTGGCGGAGGTGATTCAACTGTGTGACGTGGAATGGAAGCGAATCGGGCCGGATTTGCTGCTAACGGCGCGGGTAAAGTAGGACGGGCTTCCAGCCTGTCTCCATTTTCAGACAATCAGGACAGACTCAATGTTTTGCTCTCCGTCAAACTTTCTGGCGTGTTGCGCAAAAAAATCCTAAATTTTGGGGTCGGGCAGGACGCCTGACCTATTTTATGTTCACAGGCATTGTTGAAGAAGCGGGAATTGTCGAGCGCATCAAGCCGGCGGCGAAATCCATTGAACTGACCGTGCGCGCCGGCGCGACCGGTCACGGCTTGAAGCTGGGCGGCAGCCTGGCGGTGAACGGCTGTTGTCTGACGGCGGTGAAGGTGGCCGCGCGCGGGAAATTCAAGCTCGCCCGATTCGATTTGCTCCAGGAAACATGGCGGCGCACCAATCTCCAGTTTGCCAAACCCGGTTCGCTGGTGAACCTGGAACGACCGCTCCGCGCGGATGGCGAGTTCGGCGGACATTTTGTGACCGGCCACATTGATGGCGTCGGCAAAATCATCCGCTGGGAACGCGCCGGACTGGACCACGTGCTCGACATCGCTGCGCCGCCGGAGGTGATGCGTTACATCGTTTTCAAAGGCTCGGTGGCGGTGGACGGCATCAGCCTCACGGTCGCCGGCGTGCAGAAAAAAAGCTTCCGCATCTGGATCATTCCGCACACCTACGAAATCACGGCCCTGCGGGAACGGAAGGTTGGTGACGCGGTGAATCTGGAGGCCGATCTGCTGGGCAAATACGCGGAAAAGTTCATCTCGGCGCGCGGCCGGCGTTGACTTGGCCGGGTTGAACATTCCCGCGCAGGTTGTCTGTGGCGGAAGAAAGTGCGATGTTGACCGGACAGCCTTCCCCGCAAAATGAAAACGCGAGAGACAGAGACGGTGAAAGCAGCAAAAACGGACCCGGCTTCAAAGCCTCTGCCGCCTGTGGTCCAGCGCCTGAAAAAGGGCGGGACACTGGCTGACCTGCTCGACCGTCACACCAGCGTGGGCGTGCTTTGGAAACCGGAGGATGGCCGGGTCCGGTGCGTGGCGTGCGGTCACCGGTGCCTGATCGCGCCGGGCCGGCGCGGGATTTGCAAGGTGCGCTTCAACGACGGCGGCCAACTGCGCGTGCCATTCGGCTACACCGCCGGCGTGGCCTGCGATCCGGTGGAGAAAAAGCCGTTCTTCCATGTGCATCCCGGCAGCGATGCGCTGACCTTCGGCATGTTCGGCTGCGATTTTCATTGTTCTTATTGCCAAAACTGGGTGACGAGCCAGATGCTGTGCGACGATGCGGCGTCCGCGCCTTTCCAGACAGCCACCCCGGAAGAACTGGTTCACGCGGCCCAACGGCACGGCGCGCGACTGGTGGTGTCGAGTTACAACGAGCCGCTCATTACCGCCGAATGGGCGGTGGCCGTCTTCCAACCGGCGAAGGCACAGGGTCTGCTGTGCGCTTTGGTTTCCAATGGCAACGCGACGCCGGAAGCGCTCGATTATCTCCAGCCGTGGATCGTTGCCTGCAAAATTGACTTGAAAGGTTTTGATGACCACCGCTACCGGACGCTCGGCGGCACGCTCGATCGCGTGACCGAAACCATCAAACAGATCCATCAACGCGGCCTCTGGCTGGAAGTGGTGACGCTCATCGTGCCGGGTTTCAACGACGACCCGAAGGAACTCCGGGACATCGCCCGGTTCCTCGTTTCGGTGAGCCGCGACATCCCGTGGCACGTTACCGCATTCCATCCGGACTACAAAATGACCGGCCCGCGCCCGACGCAAGCCGACGACCTGCTGCGCGCGGCGGAGATTGGGACCGAAGCCGGGTTGCGCTTCGTCTATGCCGGCAATGCGCCCGGCCGGGTGGGCGGATGGGAAAACACGCGCTGCCCCGGCTGCGGCGAAACGTTGATTGCCCGCAGCGGTTACTCGATTCAGGAATACAAAATCACTCCCGCCGGCACGTGTCCGCGCTGTGCCGAGGTGATTCCCGGCCTCTGGCCAACAGACGGCCCGGCCGCCGGCCAACACCGCCTGCCGCGCCGGGTGAACTTGAAATGAAAATGCGCGCCCAATCCAAGCCCGCAGCAGGAACCCCGACGGTGCGTTTTCCCGCGGTGGCGGGACAATTTTATCCGGAGAACCCGAAAGATCTGCGGACGATGGTGAACGATTTTCTGGCGGCCGCGAAAATCGTCTCTGACAAAATTCCGAAAGCCATCATTGCGCCCCATGCCGGCTACCCCTATTCCGGGCCGATTGCCGGCTCGGCCTACGCCTGCGTGGCCCGCGGACGCGACCGGTTCAGACGCGTGGTGTTGCTGGGGCCGTCGCACTTCGTGGCGTTTCCCGGATTGGCCGCCAGCAGTGCATCGGTTTTTCAATCGCCACTGGGTCCCATTCCCGTGGATGAGGAGGCGCTCGCACGGGTTCGCGCGTTGCCGCAAGTGACGACGCTGGATGCCGCGCACCAACACGAACACAGCCTGGAAGTGCATCTGCCGTTTCTGCAAATCGCGCTGGGCGAATTCAAACTGGTTCCACTGGTCGTGGGCAAAGCCGCGTCGGATGAGGTTGCAGCGGTGTTGAACGAACTCTGGGGCGGCCGGGAAACCTGCATCGTCGTCAGCTCGGACTTGAGTCACTACCACGATTATCAGACGGCGCAACAAATGGACCGCGAGACGGCCCGCGCCATCGAGTTGTTGAACTGGCAGACCCTCGGCAGCGACCAGGCCTGCGGTTACCAGCCGATTCGCGGACTCCTGCACGTGGCGAAGACGCGCGGGCTGCGGTGCCGCACCGTGGATTTGCGGAACTCCGGCGACACTGCCGGCGGCCGCGAACGCGTGGTCGGCTACGGCGCCTTCGTCTTCACGGAAGGCTAAAAATCATTCGCCGGAGACGGTCACCACGATGGTGCGGCGGCGGGGTTTGATGTCGCATTCCAGGTGGAAGATTTGCTGCCAGGTGCCCAGCACCGGTTTCCCGCCGGCCACCGGCACGGTCAATGACGGTCCCAGCAGCGTGGCCTGCAAATGCGAATGGCCGTTGCCGTCGTGCCACGCCTGTTCGTGTCCGTAGTCGCGGCCCGGCGGAATGAGTTTGTCCAGGAGGCCGGGCAGGTCTTCCAACAAACCCGGCTCGTATTCGATGGCGCCCAGCGCACCGGTGCTGCCGACGTTGAACACGTGTGCCGTCCCCGTGCGCACGCCGGAGTCATGGACAATCCGCGCCACGTCCGCCGTCAGGTCGTGCATCTGGCGGTGCCCCCGGGTTTCCAGGAGAATTTGTTTTTGATAAACCATGTCCTTCTCTTGCGTGGAATGGAACGGGAACGCAATGCAATTTCCAGCTTCACATTTCGGTTCCCCGACATTTTCTTTGCATGAATCCCACCCATTATCTAGCATCGTTCCATCTATGGGATTTGATTCATTTTTCACCGGCTCCAAGGCAACCCGGCTCATGGTTGCCGTTTTGTTCGCCTCAGGTCTCCGTTTCCACGCCGCCGAACCCGCGTCGCCGGTTACCACCACCAATGTTGCCGCCACCGTCGCCGGTTCCGGCACCATTGAGAATTCGGTGGTGAAGATTTTCGCCACGGTGCGTTACCCCAATCCTTACCAGCCGTGGACAAAAGACTCTCCGGAAGATCAAACCGGCAGCGGCGTGGTGATGGAAGGCAAGCGCATCCTGACCAACGCCCATGTCGTGGATTATGCCAGCCAGGTGCAAATCCAGGCGAATCAGGCCGGAGATAAAATATCCGCCACGGTGGAAGCCATCGCTCCGGGAATTGATCTGGCCGTGCTCAAGCTGGATGATGAAAAATTTTTCGACACGCATCCGCCGCTGGCGCGGGCCAAGACATTGCCGGGCATCAAGGACACGGTCCTGACCTACGGATTTCCGGAAGGAGGCAACAGTCTTTCCATCACGAAGGGAATCGTTTCGCGCGTGGAGTTCACCCCGTATAACTTTCCGGTTTTCGGTTTGCGCATCCAGATTGATGCGGCCATCAATCCCGGCAACAGCGGCGGTCCGGCGGTCGTGGGCGACAAGATGATCGGTCTGACGTTCAGCCGCCTGAATGAGGCCGAGAACATTGGCTACATCATTCCCGGCGAAGAGATAGACTTGTTTCTTCAGGACATCGCCGATGGTCATTATGACGGCAAGCCCGCCATGTATGATGAGCTGCAGACGCTGGAGAATCCTGCTTTGCGGGCGTTCCTCAAACTGCCCCCGAACGTCGAGGGTATGGTGGTTCATAAACCCTACAAGAATGATCCGGCTTATCCGCTGAAGGAATGGGATGTCATCACCAAAATCGGCGACACTCCGGTGGATGATCAGGGCATGATCAAGCTGGGAGACGACTTGCGCGTGCATTTCGAATATGAAATTCAGCACATCACAACCAATGGCACGGTGTCGCTGACCATCGTCCGGGCCGGCAAGGAACTGAAAGTCAACCTGCCGGTTTCAGCAAATTATCCGCGATTGATTCCCGGGCTGAACAGCACTTATCCCTCGTATTTTATCTACGGGCCATTGGTCTTTTCCGCTGCCACAGATGAATATCTGGGTGGTCTTCTGCGGACAAAATACGGCGCGACCGTCATGTCGCGTTTGAGCAGCCTGGCCAATCCGCTGGTCACGCGCATATCCGACCAACCCGCGTTTCCCGGCGAAAGTTTGGTAATCATCGCTTCACCCTTTTTCCCGCACAAGCTGGCCAAGGGCTACGACAATCCAAGGGCACAAGTGGTGAAAGCGGTGAACGGCATCCCGGTTAAAAATCTCAATCATCTCGTGGAGATTTTACGCGATGCGAAAGACGAGTTCATCACCATTCAATGTCATACCCGTTACGGCGAAACGATGATTTTCCCGCGGGCTCAAATGGTTGCCGCCACCGATGAAATCCTGACCGACAACGGTGTCCGCTCGCAGGGTTCGGCGGACACGCTGGCGATTTGGAGCGCCAAACCTTCCAAATAGGCAGACCCACCGGCAGCCGGGTGTCGTGACCGGCCAGTATTCATGTTTAAGAAACCAATCCAACGCATCCAGCTTTTGACCGCCATTCTCGCTCCGGGTTGCTGCCAGCTTGAAGCGCAAACCCCTGAAATCGTCCCGCTCGGCGAGCCGCAACTTTGGCAGCGTGCGGAGTTCCGCGTGAATCACGCGCCCGTTGCGACGAATTGCTTCGACCCCGACTTGATCCGCCTCGATGCGACGTTCACGTCCTTTTCGGGCCGGGCTTTGACGGTCCCGGCGTTTTGGTATCAGGATTATTCACGGACGATGACGAACGGTGCCGAGGTGGTGTCGCCGGTTGGGCCGCCGCAATGGCGGATTCGTTTTACGCCGGCCGAATTGGGCGATTACACGTTGTCGTTGAACATCGAAACCAATGGCGTGTCCGCCGGCAGGCCGATAACGAATCATTTCAACGTGCCCGTTGCCACGCCGTCCGGACAGCACGGCTATGTGCGCGTGGCGCCGGACAAGCGGTATTTCGAGACGACCGATGGCCGGCCGCTGCGGCTGGTTGGTGAAAACGTGTGCTGGCCGGAGCATCAGGTGAAGTCAGATTACGATGCTTGGTTTGGGGCGATGCGGAACGCCGGTGAAAACTTCGCGCGATTGTGGATGGCCCCATGGTTTGCCGGGCTCGAACACACGCCGGGCACGCTGAACCGATACAACCTGGAGGCGGCCTGGCAGCTTGACTACGTTTTCGATCTGGCCGGGCAGAACGGCATCTACCTGATGCTGTCTTTCGACCATCACGGCATGTTTCAGGTGAGCAATCAAAATTGGGGCGGCAGCAACAACTTTTGGAAGACCAATGCCTACAACCAGATCAACGGCGGCCCATGCGAAAAGCCCAACGATTTCTTCACCAATGCCAGGGCCAGGACCATCTACCAGAAACGCCTGCGCTATCTCATCGGCCGGTACGGTTACAGTCCCCACTTGCTCGCCTGGCAGTTTTTCAATGAGATTGACAACGTTTTCGGTCCGCTCAACGGCGATGACGTCGTTGCGTGGCACCGGGAAATGGGGCAATGGCTCCACGTGCACGACCCCTACGGACATCTGGTCACCACCAGCCTCACCGGCGGCAGTGAGCGTCCGGAAATCTGGTCGCTGCCGGAAATGGATTTTTCCGTGTACCACTCGTATGACGAATCCGCCCCGGGCAAGGGCGCGGCAACGCTTGCCCGCTCGTTTGTGAAAGATTACGGCAAGCCGATGATGATCGGAGAGTTTGGCGTCGATTCACGTTCGTGGAACATTGCTTCCGACCCGTATCTGCGCGGCTTCCGGCAGGCGGTGTGGAGCGGAGCGCTCGGCGGCTCGGTCGGCACCGCCATGTCGTGGTGGTGGCAGGACATACATAAGGACGACGTGTATCCGTTGTATGCCGCCCTGAACGGGATTCTGCGCCGCGCCAGCTGGCAGTCAGGCACATGGACCCCGGTTGATTTTGTCAGCGCCGGCGAACCGCCGGCGGACCTGGTCCGGGCCATCCCCAATGGCGAATTATTCAATGCGCAGCTCACGCTCAATTCCGCCTGGCGCATGCAGCGCAAACTGTCGGGCCAACTGGCGCTGGCCAACAGTCTGGCCGCCGACCAGGCCTCGCAAAGCCTCATGGCCTATCTGCTGGGCAGACATGATGCCAAATTCCAGCATCCGCTCCGGATTACCGCGTTCTTTGGCGAAAAAGCGAAGCTGGTGCTGCATGTCAAGACGGTCCATTCCGACGCCGGGTTGATCGTGCGGGTGGACGGCACGGAAGTGCTCCACACCAACTTCATCCGCGCCGCGGGCGATACCACAACATATCGGGATATCAACCAGGATTTCACGGTCAATTTTCCCGCGGGCAAAAGAGTCATCGAAATTGCCAATGACGCCGGTGCCGACTGGGTATTGATAGACTCATTGAAATTCGAGCAGGTGCTGCCGGCGGAGTTTGCCGGCGGCTGGCATTTTGCGCCTGAAGCCGTTGGCCTCCGCAGCGAACAGAAGGCGGTGCTTTATGTCTATTCGCCCTGGGTGATTTTCCCCGCCGGAGCGCACCGCTACAATCCGCCGCCCTTGACCGGTCAATCCCTGCAACTCACAAATTGGCCGGCGGGAAAATTCAACGTGCAGTGGTTTGAACCCTCCACCGGAAGGGCGATTGGCACAACGGAGGTGACGACCGATGGGGCGGTTCTCACGTTGCCGCTGCCAGCCTTTAGGGATGATTTGGCGGCCATCATCACCCCGACAACAACCGACCCGCCCCAAAAGTGAACACCGCGCACGGGGAGTCGGCTTCACCCTCGGGTTGATTTTCAAACTGACAAAGATCGACCGCTGGTTTCCGGTGCAGATCAAGGAGATTGCGGATTTTGAGGAGGAACTGGCGGGGCGAAGAATAAGGTGGTCGCAACTTGCAACCGCTTCAAGCAAGCTGGAAACGCGAAGCTGCAAACGAGTTGTTCTGTTTTTCAACGGCGGACGTTGGAAAACGTCAAAGAAACTGTTGCCACGTTGTGGGTCCGCTGCTACACACGAATTGTGATTGAACAGACCAGGCGTCCGGTTGCGCGATTCTCCACCGCGGGGTTTTCGCTGCTGGAATTGTTTCTCGTGGCCGTGATTATTTTCATCGTGTTCACGCTGTTTATCAGTGCCGGCTCGAAAAGCGGCCAGGAAAAAAGGCTGGCGGCCTGCCAGAGCAACCTGCAAAACATCTATGCCGCGTTGAGGACGTTTTCGCAGGACAACAACGGGGCGCTCCCGGCCGTTCCCGGCGCGCAAACTTCCGAGGCGCCGTTGAGCCTGCTGGTGCCGAAATACACGACCGGGTCGGAATTTTTCATCTGTCCGGGCGGCAGGGACAAGCCGTTGCCGGATGCCCAACCTTTCGCGGACAGAAAAATCAGTTACGCCTATTACCTGGGGCGGACGCTCGAGGATGGTTCGGACGCGCCGCTCGTTTCCGATGCGCAGGTGGACACCGCGTCCAAAACGCAGGGGCAGATTGTGTTTTCCCCCGACGGCAAAAAGCCGGGCAACAATCACAACAAGTTCGGCGGCAATTTTCTTTTTTGCGACGGCAACGTCCAAACCACTCCGGCCCGGCTGGCCTTTCCCCTGCCGCAGGCGACCAACGTCATTTTACTGAACCCGAAACCCTAGCCATGGAAGTCAAAATCCAGTGCCCGTGCGGAACGCGCTTTGCGTTCGACGTCGAGCCGGTGAACGGCCGGATGCCGGTGCGGGTCAAGTGTCCCGGCTGCGGCGCGGACGAAACGGATCTGGCCAACGAGGTGATTCGCCAGAAACTCGCCGCGCCCGCAGTCCCAGTGCCGCCGGTTGCCGTCGCCCCGGCGCCAGTCCCGCAAGCTGCCGCCGCTGCGGTTGCCGTCGCATCCGTGCCCTTTTGTCCCCGGCACCCGAAGAATCCGGCAACGGAAATCTGCCGGGTTTGCGGCAAACCCATTTGCGGCGAGTGCATGGAACAATACGGTTATGTCTGTTCGACTTATTGCCGGAAGCGCGCCGAACAGACCGGGATGGATGTGCCGGTTTATGGAAAACAACGGGCGGTCATCGAGGCCAGGGTTGCCTGGGTGGGCGCGTGGATCTTGCGGGCCGCCGTTTTCCTCGTGGTCGTTCTGGCGGGCGCATGGATCTGGTACACGTTTTTCGGCTCGCAGCCGCGCGTCATTTATTCAGAGAAGCTGTCCCACGGCGACCGGGCGCGGTTCTATCAATTGCTGGCCCCCAACCAGGTGCTTTCCATCAAGGCAAACCAAATGACCTTGTTCGATTTGGCGGAACAAAAGCAACTGTGGTCGGTCGCCTTGAATTCGGTGCTCCCCGCACCGGTCCCGTCGAATGCCGCCCGGGGCGAAATCGAGGAACCCGTCAGGCTTTATCCCGAGCCGCGCGTCATTGCCACAACGAACGATCTTTGGATTTTGTTTCCGGGCCACCTCGTGCAATACGACCGGCACACCGGCAACAGCAAACAGGAACTGCTGTTGAACCCGCCGTTCTTCGGCCTGGCGCAAAATGACAGTGGCATGACGGTGATTTCCTCCGATGAATCCGGGCGCGAAACCATCACCCGCATCGCGTTTTCCAATGGCACGGTTCAAACCGCCCCGATCGAGTCCGGCGCCGCCGTGGCATCGCCGGCCAGGAGCCAGCCACCACCCGCCACCATCGAGGTAGCCACCAACAGCGCGGACTATGCGACATTGGCGAAGCTGGCGAACGCCGCCAAGGCCATGGAAAGGACAAGCTGGGGCGACAGGTTTGTGCCGGACGGAGCCGATGTCGTGCAGATGAAAGTGGATTTAATCGAGCGCAAGACGATTGTTCATCAGGCAATGAAGGCCCAGAAAAAATCCGTGGTTGATGACAATCTCACCTCCGGTCAAAGCCTGGAAGCTTCCGAACAGATGATCAACGACATGCGCCGGGAACAGACCGGCGGCGTGGAAGAGGAAGATGCCAGCCGATACCAGGTCATCTTGCGCCGGTGGCCGGCCAGCACCGCCCCGGATTGGACGGGCGAAGTCATCGGCGCCCCCTCGTTTTTCGCGCTCAAAACCCGGGATGTATTGGTGGCGGGGAATTCCATTGATGTTTTCGACAAGAACAACCGGAAACTTTGGACGGCCACCCTCACGTACTCCGTCCCGACCCATTATTCGGAGGATTTCGCCACGGAAGCCGATCCGCCGTGCGTTGAATCGGGCAACACCCTGTATGTTTTTGATCGGGGGATGCTGACCTGTTTCGATGCGGCGACCGGCCAGGTGCGTTGGCGGCTCACCAGCGTCGGGATTTCCCAGGTGCAACCGGACGGCCAGGGGTGTCTTTACGTGACCAGCACGACGGCCAGCCCGGACACCATTCAATTTTCCCAGCAGTTTAACCTATCCTCCAAGGTGAACCCCGTGATTCTGAAAGTGGATGCCGCAACCGGACGGGTGCTGTGGCGCAACGAGGGCATCGGTGACAAATGTTTCCTTTCCGGAAAATTTCTTTACGCCGCGCGCGCCGCGAAGAACCCCTTGATGACTCCGGGCGAAGATCCGGTTTTATATTTTGATTTGTACCGGCTGGGACCGTCCGACGGACACGTGATGTGGGATTACTCGCAATCCCGTCATCCGGTGCAAATCCAAGTGCAGGGAAATGAAATCCTGCTCCATTTCCGGGGTGAATTGCAGGTCTTGAAGTTTTTCAGTCTCTAAACCGGCGGCCAACCCCAAAATTTATTTCATCGCCGCATAGACGTGATGCACGTCGTCGTGGTCGTCCAGCGCGTTCAGGAAATTCATGACGTCCTGGCGCGCCGCCCCGCTGACTTCGACAAAATTCTTGGCGAGATAACGCATTTCCGAGGCGATGACATTCCAGCCGGCGGCTTTCAATGCCTTGGAAACGTGATCGAGGTCCTTGATTTCCGTCAGAAACCGCGCGCCCTTCTGTCCGGCGGGGATTTCCTCGGCTTCAAGCGGTTCAATCTCCTGCGCGCCGGCTTCGATGGCGTCAGCTTCCGCGTCGCGATTGGCGTCGGGATGGGTGGCTTCGACCACGCCGAGGTGATTGAAGAAAAACGCCACGCTGCCGGGCTGGCCGAGCGAGCCGGCCTTGAATAGATTGCGGATTTCCGGCGCCGTGCGGTTGCGGCTGTCGGTGAGACATTCAACGATGACCGGCACCTTGTGCGGCGCGAACCCTTCATAGACGATGGTTTCGTAATTGACCTTTTCGGTGTCGAGTCCGGCGCCCTTTTTGATGGCGCGTTCGATGGTGTCCTTGTAAACGGAAGCTTTCTTGGCTTTTTCAACGGCGGCGAAGAGGCGCGGATTGAGGTCGGGGTCGGGACCGCCGAGTTTGGCCGCGACCATGATTTCGCGAACCAGTTTGACGGTCATCTGGCCCTTTTTCTGCGCGTTAATTTCGCGTCCGGACTGTTTCCATTGTGCGCCCATGCGCTGGCAGTGTGGAAAGATAATCGCGCGGGTTCAATGCAAATTGCGCGGCTTGGAATATCCTTGAATGCTTGTGTTCACGAACGAAGGCGGCTCGTAGCGCAGGTTTCCAAACCTGCCGTATCGCCGACTTCCAAGTCGGCAAGGCGTTGGGAATCACCCAGTTTGCGGGTTTGGAAACCCGCGATACAGCAGACTTGGCAGTCTGCGCTACGGAGTCGGTGTCAAGATGCGCAATGGTGTCCATTGAACCTAGCGGGTGTGCCGTTGCCGCGGCACCCGGCGGCGCAGCACCGCCCACCAACCAGAAAACTTGTGTTCACGAACGAAGCCGGCTTAAGCTGAAGCTCCGCATGTTAACCCCATTCGACAGAAGCAAGGCACACGGCAGGTGCCTGATCTTGGCCGCCGGTTTCTGGCTGGCGCTGGCCTCCCCAAGTCTGGCGACCGTGACCGTTGGCGATTTGCGCTGCGACTATGCCGTGAATCCGCTCGGCGTGGACTCGCCCCAGCCGCGGCTGTTTTGGAAATTGGAAAGCCGGGAGCGCGGCCAGAAGCAGGCCGCCTGGCAAATCCTCGCCGCATCGTCCGCGAAAAATCTGGCGGCGGACAACGGCGATTTATGGGACAGCGGCAAGGTGGATTCCGGCGAAACAATCCAGATTGCCTACGGCGGCGGGGAACTGAAATCCGCGCAGCCGGTTTTTTGGAAAGTCCGCGCCTGGGACGCCGGCGGAAAGGTTTCCGCATGGAGCCGGCCGGCGACCTGGACGATGGGCGTGCTGGCCGGTCCGGATTGGCGGGCCAAATGGATTTCCGCACCGGACACCAATTTTGAAACGCTGCTGCTGCGCCGCGAATTCACCGTGAAGCCCGGACTCCAGCGCGCGCTCGTGAACCTTTGCGGCCTCGGCCAGTACGAATTGTCGCTGAATGGAAAAACGGCCAACGACGGTCTGCTCGCCCCCGGCTGGTCGAAATACGACCGGACCTGCCTCTACGACACCCTCGACGTCACAAAGTTCCTGCACCGGGGAAAAAATGCCGCCGGAATTTTTCTGGGTTGCGGAATGTATGACGTGCATGACGCCGCTCCCCGGTGCTTCATTCCTCCAGGCCTGGTTCCCTACACTTTTGGCCCGCTCCAGGCCATCGCCCAATTGCGGCTCGAATATGCCGACGGCACAGTCGAAATCATCGGCACGGACGAAACCTGGCGGGTGGCGCCGGGGCCCATCACGTTTTCATCGATTTTCAACGGCGAAGATTTTGACGCGCGGCTCATGCCCGAGGGATGGGACCAGGCCAATTTCAACGACGCGAAGTGGCGATTCGCGCAGGTCACCGGCGGACCGGGCGGGGAATTGCGCGGCCTTTCCTGCGCCGCGCCGCCCATCCGCGCCTTTGAGGTGTTGCCACAGATTTCCACCCGCCAGCTCACGAACGGCGCGAGGGTTTATGACCTCGGCCAGAACGCCGCGGTGATCCCGCGCCTCACCGTGAAAGGCCCGGCGGGCGCGGTCGTGCGGATTGTCCCGTCCGAATTGGTGAAATCCGATGGCCGGCTGGACGATACCATGTGCGGCGGCAAAACCTGCTGGACCTACACGTTGAAGGGTGCGGGCACCGAAACCTGGTTCCCAAAATTCTTCTACCGCGGCGCGCGTTATTTGCGGGTGGACTGCCTGCCACCCAAGGGCAAAACGAATTTGCCCGTCGTCAAATCCATTGTCGGCGTTGTCATCCAGTCCGCGTCCGCGCCGGTGGGCGAATTCCAGTGTTCCGACGGCCTGTTCAATCGCATTCACGCGCTCGTCCGCTGGGCGCAACGCGGCAACATGATGAGCCTGATGACCGACTGTCCGCAGCGCGAAAAGCGCGGCTGGCTGGAGGAGGACCACCTCAACGGCCCGGCGTTGCGCTACGAGTTCAACCTCGCGCAACTTTTTACGAAGCAAATGAACGACATGGCCGATTCGCAGTTGACCAACGGCCTCGTTCCAACGACCGCGCCGGAATACACCGTCTTCCGGGACCGGGGGCAGACCAACCGGGATGAGCGCGGCCGGTTTGGCGATTCGCCCGAATGGGGCAGCGCGTTCATACTCGTGCCGTGGCAGCAATACGAATTCGACGGCGACCTCGAACTATTCCGCCGCCATTACGACGCGATGACCAATTACATCGCCTTCCTCGGCAGCCGCGCAAGCAATCACATCGTCAACTATGGCCTCGGCGACTGGTACGACCTCGGGCCGAAGGCGCCGGGCATGGCGCAGCTCACGCCCATTGCGCTCACCGGGACCGCCTTTTATTTCCAGGACGTGCAAATCATGGCGCAGTCGGCGGCCTGGCTCGGCAAAACGAATGACGCCAATGCGTTTTCCGAACTCGCCGGCGAAATCCGTACCGCGTTCAACGACCGGTTTTACCACCCGACCAACCGCAGCTACGCCACCGGCTCGCAGTGCGCGAATTCCATTCCGCTCGCGATGGGCCTTTGCGACCCGGCCAATCGCGCCGCCGTCTTGGACGCCGTGGTCGGCGATGTCCGCGCGCGCGGCAACGCGCTTACGGCCGGCGACGTGGGCTACCGGTACCTGCTCCGTGCGCTCGCCGACGGCGGGCGCTCAGACGTGATTTTTGACCTGAATCACCAGTCCGAAAAGCCCGGCTACGGCTTTCAGTTGAAAAAGGGCGCGACGAGTCTGACCGAGGCGTGGAACGCCGGGCGCAGCTCGTCGCAGAACCATTTCATGCTCGGCCAGATCATGGAATGGTTTTGCCACGACCTGGCTGGAATCCGGAACGGCCCCGGCAGCCCGGGCTTCAAGCAAATTCTCATCCAGCCCCAGCCCGTCGGCGATATCACGTGGACCCAGGCGCAGTTCAATTCCATCCGTGGAAAAATCGTCAGCGACTGGAAGCGCGAGGGGGACAATTTTGCCTTGAAGGTTTCCATCCCGGCGAACACGACAGCGACGGTGTTTATTCCGGCCAAAACTTCCGCCGGGGTGACGGAAAGTGGCAAGCCCGCGTCACAAAGCCGGGACGTGAAATTTCTCCGCGAGGAAAATGGCTGCGCGGTCTTTGAAATCGGTTCGGGTGAGTACGATTTCGAGTCAAGACCTTGAAATCGTTGCCGGCTCCGTTTCGATTGGGCGTCCCCGTCAATTTTCCCGCCGTTGACGGGGCTTGAGCTTTTGGCCGTTTTCGCCTATTCGTCGCACATGCTTGTGGTTCACGTTCATGTTCATGTCAAACCCGAGTGCGTCGAGGCCTTCAAACAGGCAACCCTCGCCAACGCGCGCGAAAGCCTGAAGGAGCCGGGCATCGCGCGCTTTGACGTCGTCCAGCAGCAGGATGACCCGACGCGGTTTATGCTGGTGGAAGCATATCGGGATGCCAACGCCGCCGCCGCGCACAAGGAAACGAAGCATTATCCGGTCTGGCGTGACGCCGCCGCACTCATGATGGCCGACCCGCGCCACAGCGTGAAGTTCAACAATCTTTTTCCCGATGACAAAAATTGGTAGCCGCGCTTGTGAAAGCGCGGAGAATCGCATGCTCACGAACGCGGCCACAAGCGAACATGAAATTTGAATTCGCCACCGCTACGCGCATCGTCTTCGGCGCGGGCGCGGTCAATGATGCCGGTGCCATCGCCGGGGATTTTGGCCGACGGGCGCTGGTTGTGACCGGACGCGATGCGACACGCGCAGAACGGCTCCTGGCCAATCTGAAATCCGCCGGTATGAGTGCGGCAACTTTTCCCGTCATGGGCGAACCGGAACTGGCGACCGTGGAACAGGGAACAAAACTGGCGAAAGCCGAACGTTGCGAACTGGTGATTGGTTTCGGCGGCGGCAGTGCGATTGACACAGCCAAGGCCATTGCCGCGATGCTGGCCAACGGCGGCGAATTGCTGGATTACGTAGAAATCATCGGGCGCGGCAAGCCGCTGGCCAAACCATCCACGCCATTCATTGCAATTCCAACGACCGCAGGCACGGGCGCGGAAGTGACGCGCAACGCGGTGCTGGCATCGCCGGAACACAAGGTGAAAGTCAGCCTGCGCAGCCCGTTGATGCTCGCCCGCGTGGCGGTGGTGGATCCCGAACTGACCTATGATTTGCCACCTGCGCTCACGGCCAGCACCGGGCTCGACGCGTTGACGCAGCTCATTGAGCCGTTTGTTTGTAATCGCGCCAATCCGTTGACGGATGGATTGTGTGTCGAGGGTCTTCGCCGCGCGGCGCGGTCATTGCGCATCGCCTTCAGCAAGGGACAGGACAAGGATGCGCGGGAAGACATGGCGGTGGCGAGTTTGTTCGGCGGACTGGCCTTGAGCAATGCCGGTCTCGGTGCGGTGCATGGTTTTGCCGGGCCAATTGGCGGCAGTTTTCCCGCGCCGCACGGCGCAATTTGCGCGGCGTTGCTGCCGCACGTGATGGCGATGAACCTCCGTGCGCTGCGACAACGCGATCCCGACGGCCCGGCGCTGTACCGTTACGAAGAGGCGGCGCGGTGGCTGGCCGGCGACATGAAGGCCAAGGCCGACGACGGCTTGAAATGGGTGCGCGCACTCGTCCTCGATTTGAAAGTTCCGCGGCTCGGCAGCTTTGGCATTCAACGCGAACATTTTCCCGGCCTGGTCGCGAAAGCAGCGAACGCGAGCAGCATGAAGGCAAATCCCATCGTGCTTACGCCGGAGGAATTGACCGAAATTCTGGAACAGGCGTTGTAAGCCGCGACTGGATGACCAAAGGTTGTCGCCGTTCGTTACTTCACCGCCTGATAAATGGCGTATGTCTGGCCGGGAACCTCAATTTTCAGCGTCTGGCCGTCCTGGGTCGTATGAAGCTCTTTTCCGGCGAGCAATTTCAGCTTCTGATACCTGACCGGGAAGTTAAATTCAGCCACGGCTGCGCTGGCTGCCGGATTGAAAATCATGAGCAATGTTTCTTCGCCGCTGGCCCGCGCATAGACGAAGGGATAAGTATTTTCCTTGGCGTAAAGCGGAACGAATTCCGCGTAAGCTGCCAGCGCCGGCTCGGTGTGCTTGAGCCGGATGAGCTTCCGAACGCGATTCAACAGCGAGTTGGGATCTTTCTCCTCCGCGGCGACATTCGGAGCGTCGGAAGCTGAATCCACCGGCAGGTAAAGCTTGGCCGGGTCGGCGGTCGAGAAACCGAGGTTCTTTCCGCCGGTCCATTGCATTGGTGTGCGGGCGCCGGCGCGCGGTTTGTAGCAGCCCTCGATCTGCGGCAGGTTCTCCAACTGGCGCATGCCGATTTCGTTGCCGTAATAAAGGAACGGCACGCCGGGCATCGTCATGCCCCACGCCATGATGATTTCGAGGTCGTCCGTCGTGCGCTGGTTGTTCAACCGTGCGATGTCGTGGTTGCCCAGCGGCAGGCAGATGTAACCTTTGGACCGCGTGTCCTGCCAGGCGGAATAGTAGCCATCCAGGAAATTTTTGATGTTCCCCTTGCCTTCGCGGTCGAAAAAGCTGTGGCCGTCGGTCATCCCGTTCCCGATGCGCCAGCTTTCCTTCTGGTAAATGTCATTGAAGCCCTCGACCCAGTGGTAGAAATCGGCGTAAAACGCCCCGTCCAGCGCGTCGCGCGGACCGGACCATTCCGAGACGGTGAAGGCTTGCGGGTAATTGGTGTTGAGGATCTGGCGCACCTCGCGCCAGTAGCCCAGGGTCTCGTGCTTGGGATCTTCGCCCTTGACCAGCGCTCCCGCCATGTCGGCGCGAAAGCCGTCGCAGCCCATGTCCATCCAGAACCGCAGGACTTTTTTCATCTCCGCCCGCATGGCGAGCACGTCGGGATGATCGGTGGGCAACTGCCATTTTTTCTCCGGGTCAGGATTGCCATAGCCCCAGTTGATCGCCGGCTCGTTCCAGAAAAAATTACTCAGGAAATTGCCGTTGCGATGGCCGTAACCGTGGACCCACTGGTTGCCGGACTCGTTTTTCCAGACGTTGTCCGACCAGACGTACCAGTTTGAATAGGGACCTGGCTTCTGTTCGCACGAGGCAACGAACCACGGATTGTCGATGGCGGTGTAGGTGATGACGTAATCGAACAGCACTTTCAAGCCGCGCTTGTGCGCCTCCGCGAACAGCCGGCGGGCGTCGTCGTTGCTGCCGTAGCGGGGCGCGATCTTGTAGTAATTGCGGATGTCGTAGCCGGCGTCGTTGAACGGCGAATCGAACCACGGATTGATCCAGATGGCGTCCACGCCGAGGCTCTTGACGTAATCCAGCTTCTGGATGATGCCCGGCAGGTCGCCGATGCCGTCGCCGTTCGAGTCGTAGAATGTCTGCGGATAAATCTGGTACACCACGGCGTGGTTCACCCATTCCGGGCAGGCCGGAATGATGTCCTTGCCGGTGATGGTGGCGTCTTGGGCGGCGGCGGCAGAGATGAACAGCGCAGCGAGCAGAATGGAATAAATTTTCATAGGATGCGCCAAATGGTAAGAAGCCGCGCTTCAAACTCCAATCATTATCTGGCGTGTCTAAGAATCCCACAGGGATTCCATCATTCAGCCCGGCGTTGCCCCGAATGCTTTCGAGGGCGTTTTAGTTCGGCGATTAGTTACCCCAGTCGTCACCGTGGGGAAATCGGGCAGGCGGCCATGTTTGACCGCCGGGAATATCCTCGAGACATGGACTTGTGATTTGCCGCGCGTGCTTTAATTTGACCGCGCAATGCAAAATGGTGTGAACGCCGCAGATTCCAATCCGCCCGCCACTTCTTCTGAATCGCAGGAGCGCAGAATCGTCTGGCTGTTGTGTCTGCTTGCCGCAGTGCATGTTTTTGTTTTTGCGGCGGCGGCCCCGTTTTTCAACAACGTGGACGAGCAAATCCACCTTGATCTGGCGGTCAAGTATTCACAGGGACACATCCCGCGCTCGCTGGAGCCGGTATCCGCCGAGGTGGTGCCTTACGCCACATTGTACGGCTCGCCGGAGTATGTGGGAATTCCGGCCAATTACCCCGGCGGACAATTTCCACCGCCACCATGGACGCAGCCCCTGGAAAAAGTCCGCCCGGCCCTGGTCGCAAAAACGGCGGGGTGGCGGGCCGTGACGAATTATGAAGCGGCACAGCCGCCGCTATATTACACGCTCGCGGCTTTGTGGTGGCATCTGGGAAAGGTGTGCGGATTTCACGACGGGCCTTTGCTGTATTGGCTCCGCTTCCTCAACATTTTCTTCGTTGTCGCACTGGTCTGGCTGGGTTACGTGGCGGCGCGATTGGTTTTCCCGGAGCGCGAATTTTTACGGCTTGGGGTTCCGGCGCTGCTGGCCTTCATCCCGCAAAGCGCCTTTTACTCCATTCAAAACGACGTTCTGTCGGCGCTGGCTTTTGGCGCAGCGTTCATTTTGCTGGTACGGTTGTTGCGCACGGAAATTCCGGGCGTCCGGCTCGGAACACTCACCGGTCTGGCGCTGGCGGCAATGTTCCTGACCAAAATCAGCAACCTGCCCTTCCTGGCTGTGTCCGGCTTGGTGGTGCTGTTCAAAATTGGATGTCTGGCCAGGTCGGGAAAATTGCGCGCCGCCGGACCATCGCTGGCGGCGCTGGTATTGTGCGCGGGCCTGCCGATGATTGCCTGGCTGGCGTGGTGCAAGCACACCTTCGGCGATTTCACCGGCACGGCGGTGAAAATTCAATTTCTCAACTGGACGCCCAAACCGTTCGGCGAATGGTGGCAGCATCCGATTTTCACACCGTACGGTTTATGGACCTTTGTGTCGGGCCTCCTGGCAACGTTCTGGCAGGGTGAATTTCTCTGGCATCGCCTGCCGCTGGCGTCGCCGGTCGTGGACGCGATTTACGCAATTTCATCCGTCGGTTTCGTCGGGGTGGCCGTCATCGCCCTGCTGTCCCGTTCCACGGATGTGATCGCAGCGCAGCGGCAGGCGCTTGGGTTCGGCTTCGTGAGTTTTCTTGCGGCAGTGGCGTTTCTGGGGTTCCTGTCCATCATTTACGATTTCCAAGACTGCTTTTATCCGTCGCGCGCCCATCCCTATTTCACGTCCGGCCGGTTGATGCTCGGCGCGCTGATTCCATTTTTGCTGCTCTACCTTTACGGACTCGACCGCGCCTTGTGCCGCGTGAAAAATAATTGGGTCCGTCCGCTGGTGTTGGCCGGCATGATTTTGTTCATGCTGATTTCGGAAATCCTCATTGACTGGCGGCTGTTCCCGAACGCCGACAACTGGTTTCACATGTAAAGTTATCGGCGTTGACGGCAATGCCAGGGGCAGGGAACCGGGCAATGTGGCTCTCAACCTTTGCCGTCAAAACCAAGGAATTTGTAGATGAAGATTGAATAGCCGACCGTGTCAACCAGCACGGAATGTTCGAGGATTCGCTTCCAGGCATCATGTTCCGCCGGGGAGAGGTAAACTCCCTGCAGGTCGGTGGCGCTGATGGCGATGATCCCTCCCGGCTGCAACACGTCAAAACCCACTTGCGGCTCAAACAGGCATCCGCCCGGCATATTGTAGTGCGCAATCTGGTAAAAACGCGGGTCCGCCATGCCAAAATAACAAAGGTAAATGGGCTCCTTGATGTCATGCGCCACGAGCCAGAGTTTCAAGTTTTTGAGGTCTTGCCCCCAGTCGAGATTGGAGTCCGCCAGTTCCTTGAAGCCGTTGGCGGGACCGCCGGCGAGTTCGTTGAAGTAAGCCAGATAATGCGGGGCCACGGTCTGCCATTTCAAACCACGGGCAGGAAAAAAAACGATCCGGCTGCTCACCGCGATGGCACCCACCATGACCAGCAAGGCAACGATCCGGGTGGTCCGCCGGCAGCGATCCAATTCCAGAACCAGACCGCCGGCGAGAACATAAAGGAACGGATAAATGGGCAGCAGATGGCGGACGCCGAGGTTGAGATGCGACATCACGGCCACCAGAAAATACAACCCGGCCGGCGCCAGCAGGAAAACCGGCACCAAACGCCTTTGGGTACATTTCAGCAGGCTTAAAACCAGCGCGATAATGATGAGCAGGAGGGCCGGGAGAGGTGTTTTGAGCAGGAACACATAAAAAAAATAACTGTAAAATCCGGTGTTGGAATAATTGCCGAGCAGGAATGTGCCCCGCATATAGGATTTCATTTCGGTATGGGCAAAACCATAAATAAAAGCTTCCGGCAGCAAGCGATGTTTTTGGGCGAACAAAATCAATTTTCCGCCCAAGCCCGGCGGAACTTCATCCATGATTTTGAGGATGTCATCGTTGCTGACCTGGCCCAGCGGCGCGGCGGCCAGCAGTTTTTTTGTGGCGGCCGAGCCCCGCACGGCGGCCTCGATTGGAAAATATCCCAGTTCACGATGGGGTATCCGGGATTCAACGGCACCGCCGGGCGACCCGGATGCCGGGTTCACGGTCCGCAAAATTTGCGCCTCGGCCTTCGCCGCCGTTTCCGGGTTTTTTGCAGCCGAATAACGGAAGGAATACGACGCCCAGATCGTGGCGTAGGTGGTCAGCAATGCGGCGCCAAACAGCCCCGCAAACAATGTCATTTTGGAGGTTCGGGAAGCCAGTCTCACCTTTCCCGCCGCCCCGATGAGCATTGGTTCCGGCGAAAGCATCCGTCCCAACACCGTCAGCCAGAAGATGGGGAGCAGCAATACGGCGGAAAATTTCGTGACAAAAGCCAGGCCAAAAAACAGGAGAAACAGGACCACGCTGGCGGCCTCCAGCCGGCGGCAGATCCGCCACAAAAAATAGACCGCACCGAACAGGAACAGCGATATTCCCACGTCTGTCGTCACCAGTCCGCTATGGGCTATGAAATTGGGGTCAAAACAAAACAGCGCCAGGGACAATATTCCCCTCCCCAATCCGAACCATTCCCGCGCCCACAAAAACACCAGCAGAGCCAGGCCCAGCCCCAGCAACAAAATTGGCATCCGGCCCCAAAAAACCAGGTTGTCGGCCGGGTTGTAAAAACTCTCCGGATCCGGCAGCGCCATGGCCCGCGATGGGTTTGCCTCCGGAGGCGGAAGCGCGCCGGGCCGGATGCCGTATAAAAAATTGCGTCCAAAATCATAATAGGCAGTGCTGTCCTCAAAACTCATGGCCCAGGCGCGCCGGAGGGATGACTCGCTGTCGGTCTCCGGCTGGGTTGAGACCTCCCCGCTCTGAAGGTCAACCTGGGCCGGCCAGTTGATCCGCCACAACAGCGGGAGCGCCGCCAGTTGCTTCGCCAGGGGCGGATGGTCGGGACTCAACCGGTAATCATCCCAGCGCAGGTAGGAATAGCCGGCCGGCAGAAACGCGACCTCGTCATAGGTGGGTGACGCATTCCGCGAGAAGGAAATCACCGACGCGGCAAAGAGCGTGCCGAACAACAGCACCACACCGGCTTCCCACACCCGTCGCGGAATGGCAAAAACCCGCGGAGAATGTTCGTGGGGAAGGACCGGCTCGGTGATGTTCTGCTCCAGCACGGTTTCAATCTAACAAAGACGACTTCAACGTCAACCCGCAGTCCGGAATGTTGCGGACTGCAACTCATACTAACTTGCAATCAATAGGCTATTAATATAGGGTGAGGGCAATCTATGCGCCCTCGAACTGAAATTCCCGCCGCGCAGGTTGGCGCGATCCATCGCGCGATGCTGGCGGCTTCCGGCAAAT
>Ga0224555_1001132_pt1 | contig 38515 bp, 39 predicted proteins | sample 714S23034metaG_FD_180687 | JGI IMG/M metagenome (GOLD analysis project Ga0224555, IMG submission 180687) | Peat soil microbial communities from Stordalen Mire, Sweden - 717 S2 30-34 | ecosystem: Environmental > Terrestrial > Soil > Wetlands > Peat | place: Sweden: Norrbotten County, Stordalen... | reverse complement strand
GCTCAAACCAGCCATGAACTCTACCAGGCCATCAGAAACGCACTACCGCAAATCTCCACAGAAAACGCCACAGCATGGTTCAGAACTTGTCAGAACTGGGTACAGCTAGCATGATATTGCTCTAATGGCTTTACATGGGGGTTAAAACCCCCGTCTCCCTCCGAATTGAGTTTTTCCGCAGCCTGTGAAGTCGTGCCCTGACGCTTCTGGGCTTGGTGTTCAGTTTTTCCGCAACCTGTAAAACCCGCGATAGCCCTTGAATTCTTATTGACAAGCAATTTGCTGTTAAGGTATGCTTTACACGTGATCGAATCATTCAAGCACGCTGGATTGAAACGGTTCTTTCAAACCGGAGATTTACGCGGCATTCAACCCGCGCACGCCAACAAACTGTTCGCCCAGTTGAGCGTGCTGGATGTGGCGAAAGATGTAGCGTCCCTACCTCGTCCAACGGGCTGGAAGCTGCACAAGTTGAAAGGCGACCGCGAGGAAATCTTCTCAATGTGGGTTAGCGGAAATTGGCGACTGACCTTTTCTTTCAACGGTGACGCATTTACCCTGTTGAATTATGAGGATTACCATGGGAAATGAAAAGAAGCGCATTGCGCCGTATCGTGTTCCCCACCCCGGCGAAGTGTTGCGGGAAGTGATTGGAGAACTCACTGTCACTGAATTATCGGCGCGGCTCCATGTGTCTCGTGTCACCATGTCGAAGATTCTCAATTGCCGGTCGGCGATCACCGCTGAAATGTCCTTGCGCCTGGCTGCCGCCTTTGGCGGAAGCAATACGTTTTGGCTGGAAATGCAGAACCGATATGATGTGCAAAAGGCCATGGAAAAGAAATTGCCGAAGATTGTACCGTTCAGCAAAGCGGCGTAGTTCGATCCGACCGACTGAACGGCAGTCCGATACATAGCTGCCTGTGGTAAAAATCCGAATTGCCGAAATACTTCCCTCCGGGGCTAAAGCCCGCGTTCCTTTTGTTGACTATATGCGGGGGTTGAAACCTCCGCCTCCCTCCGTATTCTTCATCCGGTGGCGGCAAAATATGGGACGCTGGGCGGTGGACGGGCACAGTGTGCTGCGAGGATAGAAAATTTTCGATATACTAGAGACTCCAGCTAAGCCCCAGACGCGGCCGGGCCTGCTCCACCGGGCCTATCAATGAAGGACGAGGCGATTTCCGTTGAACGGAATCGCGGGGCATATGTGTCTTTCAGGCGGAAACTGCACTTCGCAGGGAAAATTTTCATCAAGAAGGTTGCCATGCAGAGATCGGATCATTGTACCCGCACACCACAACCGCAAGGGCTCTATCACCCGGGTAACGAGCACGACGCCTGCGGAATGGGGCTGGTCGCCAACATTCGCGGCGTTGCCAGCCACGAGATTATCCGCAAGGGCCTGGAGGTGCTGATCAACCTTACGCATCGCGGCGCGGCGGGCTGCGATCCGGAGACGGGCGACGGCGCGGGCATTCTGATTCAGATTCCGCATGATTTTTTTGCGCATGAATGCGGCGTAATGGGGATGCCGCCGCTGCCCAAGGCGGGCGCTTATGGCGTGGCGATGTGCTTTTTGCCGGTGGACAAGCACAACCGCCTGCAATGCGAGGGCGTGCTGGAGCGCATTGCGCAGGAAGAGGGGCTGACGGTTCTGGGCTGGCGCGACACGCCGGTCAACGGCATTGTGATTGGCCGCGAGGCGCGCGCTTCGCAGCCTTACATCGAGCAGTTGTTCCTGGGCAAGCCGGAGGAGATGGACCTCGACGAAGACGGCTTCGAGCGCCTGCTCTACAAGGTTCGCCGCCGGACGGAAAACGAGATGGCGGATTCGGAGATCGAGGGCAAGGAGGATTTTTATATTCCCTCGCTCTCCTGCCGGACGATCGTCTACAAGGGGCTGATGCTGGCGCCGCAGATTGAGAAGTTCTATTACGAACTGGCCAATCCGCTGGTGAAGAGCGCTCTCTGCTTGATTCACCAGCGCTTTTCCACGAATACCTTTCCCAGTTGGAAGCTGGCTCATCCTTACCGCTACCTGGCGCACAACGGCGAGATCAACACGATTCGCGGCAATATTAGCTGGATGAATGCGCGCCAGTCGGTGCTGGAAAGCCCGCTGCACGGCAGCAAGATCGATGAGCTTTTTCCGGTCATCATGCCCGGCGGCAGCGACTCGGCTTCGCTGGACAACGCGGTGGAGTTCCTTTTTCAATCGGGCCGCTCGCTGCCTCACGTGATGGCGATGATGGTTCCCGAAGCCTGGTCGGGCAATCCTGACATGGACGAAGACAAGCGCGCCTTCTACGAGTACCACGCATCGCTGATGGAGCCCTGGGACGGCCCCGCGGCGCTTTGCTTTACGGATGGCCGAGTGATTGGCGCGACGCTGGACCGCAATGGACTGCGCCCCGGCCGCTACATTGTGACCAAGGACGATCTGGTGGTGCTGGCCTCCGAGGCAGGCGTGCTGGATGTGCCGGCCAAGGACGTTCGCAAGAAGGGCCGTTTGCAGCCCGGCCGGATGTTTCTGGTCGATACCGTGCAGCAGCGCATCATCTCCGATGATGAGATCAAGAAGCAGTTGTCCGGCCGGCAGCCGTATGCGGAATGGCTCAAGGAGCAGCAGGTCACGCTTGATCAGTTGCCGGAGCCGCCGGTGCGCAACGTTGTTGCGAAGACCGAGCCGCTGCTGCGCCGCCAGCGCGCCTTCGGCTACAGCGAAGAGGATTTGAAAATTCTGATGGGGCCGATGGGCGCAAACGGCATGGAGCCGCTTGGTTCGATGGGCACCGATGTGCCGCTGGCCTGTCTCAGCGACCGTCCGCAGCCTTTATTCAACTACTTCAAGCAGCTCTTTGCGCAGGTGACCAATCCGCCCATCGATCCGATCCGCGAGGAGCTGGTGATGTCGCTGATCAGCTACATCGGCACGGAGCGCAACATTCTGGACGAGGCGCCGGACAACTGCCATACGCTGAAGCTGCCGCATCCGATCCTGACCAATCGCGACCTGGAAAAGCTGCGCCGCGTTTCTTCGGGAGATTTGCTGGCCACGACAATTCCGACGCTCTTCCGCGCGGCCGATGGCGAGAAGTCTCTGAAGCACGCGCTCGATGATCTGAGCGACCGCGCCGCGCACGCCGTGGACTCCGGCTACACGCTGCTGATTCTCTCCGACCGCGGCGTCGATGCGACTTATGCGCCGATTCCCAGCCTGCTGGCGATGGCGGCTGTGCATAACCGGCTGGTCAACGACAAGACGCGCACGCAGGTGGCGCTGATCATTGAGAGCGGCGAGCCGAGAGAGGTGATGCACTTTGCGCTGCTGATCGGCTACGGCGCCAGCGCCATCAATCCCTACCTGGCCATCGAGACCGTCCACGACCTGAAGCGGCTTGGACTGCTGCCGCACAGCGTCAGCGGACCCCATGCGGAGAAGAACTTCATCAAGGCCATTAACAAGGGCCTGCTGAAGACCTTCTCGAAGATGGGCATCAGCACGCTGCAAAGCTATCGCGGCGCGCAGGTCTTCGAGGCCGTGGGGCTGAATCAATCGGTGATTGACGACTACTTCTCCGGCACCGCGTCGCGCATTGAGGGCGTGGGGCTGGAGGTGCTGGCGCGCGAGGCGCTGCTCAAGCACAAATTCGCCTTCGAGCCGCTCACGGAGTCAGAGACCGAGCTGGTGGTCGGCGGTCAATATCAGTTCCGCATCGGCGGCGAGTACCACTTGCAGAACCCGGAGACGATCAGCAAGCTGCAGCAGGCGGTGCGGCAGAACAATCCGGCGACCTTCCAGGAGTACACCGATCTGCTGGACGATCAGAGCCGCCATCTGTGCACGCTGCGCGGGCTGATGCAACTGAAGTACTCCGACCATCCCATTCCGCTGGAGAAAGTCGAGCCGGCGAAGGAGATCGTCAAGCGCTTTACGACCGGCGCAATGAGTTACGGGTCCATTTCAAAAGAGGCGCACGAGACGCTGGCGATTGCGATGAACCGGCTGGGCGGAATGTCCAACACCGGCGAGGGCGGCGAAGACGAAGAGCGCTTCAAGCCCGACGCGAACGGCGACTCGCGGCGCTCGGCCGTGAAGCAGGTGGCCAGCGGCCGCTTCGGCGTGACGACGAATTACCTGGTCAACGCGGACGAGTTGCAGATCAAGATGGCGCAGGGAGCGAAGCCCGGCGAGGGCGGACAATTGCCCGGTTACAAGGTGGATGCGATTATCGCCAAGACGCGCCACTCGATTGCCGGCGTGGGATTGATCTCGCCGCCGCCGCACCATGACATTTATTCGATTGAAGATTTGGCGCAACTGATTTACGACCTGAAGAACGTCAATCCCCAGGCGCGCATCGCCGTCAAGCTGGTCTCCGAGGCCGGCGTGGGCACGGTGGCCGCGGGCGTCAGCAAGGCGCATGCCGATGTGGTGCTGATCTCCGGCGACAATGGCGGCACCGGCGCTTCGCCGCTCAGCTCGATCAAGCACGCGGGGCTGCCGTGGGAGCTGGGCCTGGCCGAGACGCAGCAGGTGCTGCTGCTGAACGACCTGCGCGGGCGGATCAAGGTGCAGACCGACGGCAAGCTCGCAACCGGTCGCGACGTAGTCATTGCGGCGCTGCTGGGAGCGGAGGAGTTCGGCTTCGCCACCGCGCCGCTGATCACCATGGGCTGCATTATGATGCGCAAGTGCCACCTGAACACCTGTTCGGTGGGCATTGCGACACAGGACCCGGTGCTGCGCGCGCGCTTCACGGGCCAGCCCGAGCACGTGGTCAACTTCTTCTTCTTCATCGCCGAGCAGGTGCGCCAGTTGATGGCCAAGCTGGGCTTCCGCACGGTGGATGAGATGGTGGGCCGCGTGGACAAGATTGACGCCGCCATCGCCCACGAGCATTGGAAGGCCAAGGGCATTGATCTCTCCTCAATTTTGTATGCGCCCACAATGCCATCGCGCGTGGCTAGGCGCAAGGTTCAGGCTCAGGATCACGGCCTGGACGCGGCGCTCGATCACCAACTGATCGCGGCCGCCGCGCCGGCGCTGGAATCGCAGACGCCGGTCAGCGCCAGCTTCGCGATTCGCAACGTGCATCGCACGGTGGGGGCGATGCTGGGCGGCCGGATTGCCATGCGCTACGGTTCGGCGGGATTACCGGACGAGACCATTCACTTCAAGTTCAACGGTTCGGCCGGGCAGAGCTTCGGCGCGTTCGTTCCCAACGGCGTGACGCTCGAACTGGAAGGCGATTCCAATGATTATTTAGGCAAGGGGCTCTCCGGCGGGCGCATCATCGTCTACCCGCCCAAGGAGTCCAGCTTCCTGCCCGAAGAGAGCATCCTGGTGGGCAACGTGGTGCTCTACGGCGCTACCAGCGGCGAAATCTTCATCAATGGCATTGCCGGCGAGCGCTTCGCTGTGCGCAACTCCGGCGCGATTGCGGTGGTCGAGGGCGTGGGCGACCACGGCTGCGAGTACATGACCAACGGCACGGTTGTGGTGATCGGAAAGACCGGGCGCAACTTTGCCGCCGGCATGAGCGGCGGCTACGCTTACCTCTTTGACGAGCTGGGCGACTTCTCTACGCGCCGATGCAATCTGACCAGCGTCGATCTGGAGCCGCTGGTTGCTTCCGAGGACGTGGTCCGGGTGCGCGGCCTGCTCGAACGCCATCGCGACCTGACCGGCAGCCCGCGAGCCGCATGGATTCTGGAGCACTGGGCCGAGTCGCAGCCGCGCTTCATCAAGATCTTTCCACACGAGTACAAGCGCGTGCTGGGTGTGGCGCGCGACGAAGGATCGCCGGGTGCAGAATCCGCCGCAATCCACCCCATTTCCCCAAAAACTCCGTCGCCTCTGATGGCGGCAGCAGAGGTGCAGCATGGGTAAGTTGACAGGATTTTTGGAAATCGAACGCGAGCAACCCGCCCGCCGCATCGTCGAGGAGCGGCTTCACGACTGGCTGGAGATCTACCAGCCTTTCCCCGAAGAGAAGCAGCGCGAGCAGGCCGCGCGCTGCATGGATTGCGGCGTTCCATTCTGCCATACCGGCTGTCCGGTGAACAACCTGATTCCCGACTGGAATGATCTGGCCTATAACAACCGCTGGGAGCCAGCGATTCGCCGCCTGCACGCCACCAATAACTTTCCCGAGTTCACCGGCCGCATCTGTCCCGCTCCCTGCGAGGCGGCCTGCGTACTGGGCATCAGCCAGCCGGCGGTCTCCATCAAGCTGATGGAGAAGAGCATCGTCGAGCGCGGCTGGGAGGAGGGCTGGATTCATCCCGAGCCGCCCGAGCAGAACACCGGCAAGAGGGTCGCCGTCGTCGGCAGCGGACCTGCTGGATTAGCGGCGGCACAGCAGTTGCGCCGCGCCGGCCACTCGGTCACCGTCTATGAGAAGGCTGACCGCATCGGCGGCCTGCTGCGCTACGGCATTCCCAACTTCAAGCTGGAAAAGCACGTGATCGACCGCCGCATCGAGCAGATGCGCGCCGAGGGCGTGACCTTTGTGACCAACGCCCACGTGGGCGTCAACGTGCCGGTCGAAGCGCTGACCGAGCACTACGACGCGATTTTATTGGCGGGCGGCGCCGAGCAGCCGCGCGACTTGAAGATTCCCGGCCGCGAGCTCAAGGGCATTCACTTTGCGATGGAGTTCCTGCCGCAGCAGAATCGCCGCTGCGAGGGCGACGCGGTCGATCCGTCCCTGGCGATTCTTGCCGAGGGCAAGCGCGTGGTCATCATCGGCGGCGGCGACACCGGCGCCGACTGCCTGGGCACCAGCCTTCGCCAGCGCCCTTTGAGCGTTCACCAGTTCGAGATCATGCCCAAGCCGCCGGAGACACGCGCCACCTCGACGCCGTGGCCGATGTGGCCCCTGCAACTGCGCACGGAAAGCGCGCACGAGGAGGGCGGCATCCGCGAGTGGAGCGTCAACAGCGTGCGATTCACCGGCGACGCCGAAGGCAACGTCAAGCAGTTGCACGGGGTGCGCATTGGCCCGCCGCCGTCTTTTACGCCGGTGGAAGGCTCGGAGTTTACGCTCGATGTGGATTTAGTTCTGCTGGCGATGGGATTTCTGGGGCCGGTTCGTTCGGGGATGCTTGAGCAGTTTGGCGTTGCTCTGGATGGCCGCGGCAACGTGGCCGCCAATGGCGACTACCAGACCTCGGTGGAGAACATCTTCGCCGCCGGCGATATGCGTCGCGGACAGTCGCTGGTGGTTTGGGCGATCAGTGAAGGCCGCAAGGCCGCCGCCGCCGTGGACCGCTATCTGGCCACCGTCGATGAGCCCGCGCCGCAGCGGCATCGGGCGCTGGCGTAACGAGTCTTTTCTGTAACACAAACGACAAAGGCGAAGCCGCAGTGAGCTTCGCCTTTGTCGTTTGTGTTGTGTTCAGACCTTACTTCGCCAGCGGCACGCGCAGATCGCCGCCGGTCATCTCGATGAATTCTGCCCGTTCTACCCGCGCACGGATACGCCGGAGAAGGAGAGTACCGCCAAGCCGGGGATTGGCTGGCCGAAGCGGCGGGCCGGTTCGAAGCGGCTCCATAAGAGCAGGTTCTCCACCTGCGCGCGGGTGGCCTCGTCGGTGGGGCCGGAGATGATGCGGTAGTCGTAGACTTGGCCCGCGCCGTTGACATAAGCCTCGATGACAACCGGGCCGGAGACGACGCCGATCTGGCTGTCGCCCACAACGCTGGAGAGATACAGGAATCGTGGAGCGGTGAGATTCCCCAGCGGCTCGTCGGCCGTAGCCTGCACAGTCTCTGGCTGGGCAAACATGCTGACCAGCACGATCACGGTTCCCAGCAGAAATACGGCGGAGGCAAAACCGGCCGAGGCCTGCAGCAGGAAGGGCCCAACGGTGTTTCTCCAGGCCAGATTCAAGGCGTGGAAGGGACTCTGTCGGCGGCGGGCACGCTCATGACTGATGGCCACGTTTATCCTCAAGAGCAGGTCTTTCGGCGACGGCGCCGGACCCAGCGCGGCCAGCGAAGACTGCGCCTGCTCCAGCGACTTCCACTCGCCAGCGCAGTCACGGCAACCCTCCAGGTGGGCGGCGACGCTCTGCATCTCGCGTCCGCTCAGACGACCGTCCAGATACTCGGTAAACTTTGTTCGCGTTGCATAACAGCCGTTCATTGCGCCTCCTCTCCCAGGGGCAAATCCAGCCCCGCGCGCTCCGGAGAACCGGCATACCGCGCCGGAGCCGTCAAAATCGCCTTCAAGGCAGCGCGACCGCGCACCAGCCGCGACTTGACCGTTCCCAGATTCACGCCCTGCATCTCCGCCACGTCCTCGTAGATGAAACCCTCGATGTCGCGCAGGATGAGGGTGGTGCGGTAGGGCTCCGGCACTTGTCTCAAGGCCGCCTCAACCCGCGCCCGGTTCTCCTCACGCTCGACTGTCTGATACGGCGACTCTGCCGGGTCTACCAGCATCTCCTTGAGCAGCACCGGCGACCCGGATTCGCTCTCGACTATCTCCTGCTCGATGGGGATCTCCGGCTGCCGGTGCCGAGCCCACCAGCGCCGCTGGTTCGAGGCCTCGCGCAGGGCGATGCGATAAATCCACGTCCGCAGCGACGACTCGCCATGAAAGCTGCCTACTCCGCGAAAGACCTTCACGAAGACTTCCTGCGTCAGGTCGGCGGCGTCGTCGCGGTCCTGCACGGCGCGCGCCAGCAGCGAGTAGATCGGCTGGTGGTAGCGCGCGATCAGCCCCGCAAAAGCCTCCTCGGAGCCAGCCTGAAGTTCGGCGATCAGTGCCGATTCTTGGGAGGTAAACGTCAGCGTGCTGGCATAATTGCCCATGGTGAGGTCCGCCTGCATATCAGAATCCTCCCACCTTACCGCAACAGAAGCAAATCGGGCGGCTGCCTAATCTGCGCCGGGCAAATTCCCGGTTTCTGGTTGCGGCCACTCGCTCCGGCGGCAAAAAATGCGCCGCTGAAAACCAACCCTGCCTACGAGTGCGCGGGAGACGGACACTGGCTTTCAGGCCATGCGTCCCACGCGCTCTATTGTCTTAGACACCGGACTCCCCTCCAGTGTTCCCGGTCACGCAAGTATTTTTTTGCTTCCTGCACGGTTGCGGGCGCAGGTGGCAACGTTGGAGGGCTCAACCGGGGGTTGGTTTCCAAGCCGGTGGCTGGCTTGGCAGCCGGGTTTGACGAAATCCAGCCGCAGCGGAGACAATAGGGAAGTTGCATTGCCGCAACGTGTGGGCCTGTGGCGCAGTTTGGGAGCGCGCTTCCATGGCATGGAAGAGGTCATCGGTTCGATCCCGATCAGGTCCACCAATTAAATCAAGCATTTAGATGCTCCCCTCCCAAACCGTTTGCCCGCATTTTGCCCGCAAATTGCAGAATCTTTCCCCGCAATGGCGTTGACGGCTGCTTCTCCTCTCCTTCCGTATTGTTTTTCTGTTCCATTGCGCGTCTGTTTTCCTGGACGATGGCATTCCCGTCAGCCTTGCGTTCCAGTACGCGGGAAGACTTCAACGTTGGCTGCTGAGGAGTTGGTCCTTCCGTGCCCGTAGCCACCAACTCGTCGTGAATCGAGTTGATCGCAGAGCGCACATCCTTTTCCAGCGACTGCATGTAAATTTCCATCGTCGTTGTCAGCCGGCTGTGCCGCATCAGGCCCTGGATATCCTTGGGATGCCCCTTGGTCTTGCCCAGAGTGGCGATGGTGCGGCGGATGACCTGGAACGTCAGCTTCGGCAGTTCCAGTTCCCTTGCCAGTTTGTGCAGGACGCGATGGCGAAAGTTGCTTGAATCCATCGGCCCACCGAAACGCCCCTGAAAAATGAAGGCCTCAGGAGACGTGTCCTTGCCCTCTTTCTTCATTTCTTCCCGATACTCCAGGATTTCGTTCGCCAAGGTGTCGGCGATCGGAACCTTGGTAAGACTCGACTTTGTCTTTCCGTAGGGTCGAATCTTTCCCTTGTAGATCGTTTCCTGAATATCCAGGACGCGGCTGTCTTCGAGAAAGCAGCGCCACCGGAGTGGAAACAATTCACTGGGCCGAAGAGCATTCGACATATCGAGTTTCATCAGGATCCAGTCCCGAAGACCGATGTCGCCGAGTTTCTCGAGAGCGGCACGAAGCTGATCCCAGCTCAGTGTCGTCCTGTCCACCTCGCGCAGGTTTGCGGGAGGCCTTATCGTGCGTGCGGGATCCTTCGGGATAAAGTCCTGGTCGACCGCCTCCGCGAAGATGGCCCGCATATAGGATCGGATCTGCAACACTCGGTCTCTGGAGCGGGTTTTGGCCAGTTTATTGAGATGGGACTGCAGGATGACTTTATCGAAGTTTTCCAGCCGGAAATCGCGGAACGCATCGACGAGATCTGCCTGAATCAGAAGCTTTTTCACCTTGGCAGTCTCTTCCCTCCAGTCCCCCTCTTTCAATGGCAAGTAGCGGTTTTTGACGAACCACTCGAAGGTGACTGCTCCGTTGACTACGGATTGATCTCCCGTCGAGCGTCCGCCCAGTTTGTCGATCTCCTCCTCCAACTTCTCCCGTGCCTGGGATTTCGACATCTCTGCCTTAAGCCCCAGGACAAAAGAATGGGTGACGAGTTTGGGGTCGTTGGTTCCAGGGTCAATCTCGGTACGGCGAAAACACCCGTGCCATTTTCTCCCCCGTGGCCGGACCCACCCTTTTTGGTATGAAACTCCCATTTGTTCCTCAATTTCTGTGTGGAGGGAACAAGTGGCCATTCCCATTTTACCGGCGTTTGCGCCTTAAATAGGAGGCCCGTTCACGCTCTTTTAGAAACTCTTCAATTCCGCTCGCCCGGTAGCGCAGAGCGCCGTCGCTCATGCGTATAACCGGCAAATAGGGCAGTCTTCGCGAGGAGTGGTCCCAAACCCAGTCCTTGCTTACCCTTAGCTTTTGAGCAACATCCTCGGCGGTCAAAAGGGGATCGACCGCCTCCACTTCCCGCATGATTAGCGCAGATCCCATAACCTCATCTCCTCCCGATCTTCGGTATCTGTGCCGGTATATCCGACAAGTGTGGAAATCTTGGTGCGAAACCAGGATTCGGTCAAATCCGCGCCGGCTGATGCCCTCTGACCCGGTTGTCTTTTAACTATCCGCACGCAAAACCGAGATTTGACCGAGTTTCCGATCAGAGACATTCTGTCCCCGTTCGAGGAAACACCTATGCGAACACAAACAAGGCAGTTGGGGATTGAGGCTCTGGTGACTGGGTTGAGGGAGGAAAATGATGTTTGATTCGCTGGAAGACCTTGCCAGAAAGCTCACTGCAACCGGCTATTTCATTGATCCTGTGATGATCAAGGTCGTGTATCTGGCGGCCAGGATGCAGAAGCCGTTGCTGCTGGAAGGGCCGGCGGGGTCGGGCAAGACCCAGTTGGCTGTGTCGGTCGCGAAAGCTGCCGGAACGCATATCGAGCGGCTCCAATGCTATCGCGGCGTGACCGAGGATCAGGCCATCGGGAAGTTCGATGAAGGATTGCAGCGGCTCTATATGGAGTTCGCCCGAGGTGAGCACGGGGACTGGCAGAGTGTGCAGGCGAGCCTCAAAGGGCGCGACTTTTTCCGAGCTGGTCCGCTGATGCGCGCGCTTGAATGCGAGCGGCCGTGTGTGCTGCTGATTGATGAGTTGGACAAGGTGGATGAAGGTTTTGAGGCGATGCTGCTTGAGATCCTTTCGGCCTGGCAGTTGTCGATTCCTGAGTTTGGCACGGTCGAAGCCAAAAGCATTCCTTTCGTTGTGCTGACGAGCAACGAGGAACGCAGACTGGGCGATCCCATACGCCGGCGCAGCCTGTACGTGCGCGTCGAACACCCGACGCCAGGCCGCGAAGCGGAGATCATCGCCAGCCGCACGCCTGATGCCGATGAGAGATTTCATCGGGAGATGGCGGGCATCGCGCTTTCGTTCCGCAACTATTCCCTCGAAAAGCCGCCGTCAGTTTCGGAGATGATCGACTTCGCCAATGCGCTTCGCCTGCTCGGCACCGATCACGTGACGGAAGACCTGCGCGACGTGCTGCTTCCGTTCCTAGCGAAGACGGAGAAGGACCGTCGTCACCTGCTCTTGCGAGAGGGATTCAAGAGCCTGCTCGACGATGGCGCGCGGTTTGCCGCCAAGCTCACAGTTCCGGAGGTGACGGAATGATAAGGGGAATCCTTTCGCTCGTCCTTTTGTTCTTTGCCATGCTGCCCTGCGCTCGCGCGCAGCCCGATGCCTCTCAGGCTGAACAATGCGTGCGCCGATACGCGGCACATTATCGTGTTCAGCCAGAGTTGATCGCCGCACTGATCGATGTTGAATCGCGCTGGAATCCTCGTGCCGTCTCGGACAAGGGTGCGATGGGGCTGATGCAACTGATGCCAGCGACGGCGCGGCGTTACGGAGCCATTCATCCATTCGACGTGGAAGAAAATATCGCGGCGGGCACTCGTTACGTGACGGCTTTGATGTGGGAGTTTCATGGCGACATAAGGCTGGTGTCGGCTGCCTACTATGCAGGCGATCGCTGGGTATCGCAAAAGCAATTGAACTACAGCAACCCGGATGTTGTGGCCTACGTCGAGGCCGTTCGGCTGAGATACACGATGCGCAAACGAGCGGCGAAAAGGCCGCAAAGGAGGTAAATGCGATGAGATTTTACACGCTGCTTTCAGCAGCACTCTTCATTCCGTTGCGGTTATTCGCGGCGGATCATGCCGTTCTGGCGCGGGTCGCCACACTCACGATTGATCCACGAGAGGTGACGATCCTGCATCTGCGCCCGGAGTTCGAGTCGTCAATCCGAATGCCCGAGGAGGTCACGTCTGTGATTCTGGGCAGTCCGGGCGCATTCAAGGCTGAACACAACGAGGGCGAACCACAGTACGTCTATGTCAAACCCATCACCAAAGAACCGGCGCAATCGAATCTGCTGATCGCAACCAAATCCGGCCAGCATGTGACGATCGAGTTGATCAGCGCGGGCGCGAGCGCGGCAAGCGAAACGCCAACGGTTGACTTCCTGATCGAGTACCGCACGTCGCGTAGTTTTCTGGTTGCTGGCGATACGTTTGGGCCGATAGCGCAGAAGACCACGGACAATATCCGGGAACGGAAGACGAGTTCGCGAGTCGCAGAGCAACCTTCAGGTGTTGTCGATGCGCCCAGGTCGGAACTCGACGAGGTGTACGCGCAACAGGCGCAGATCAATGCCCCTGCGTGGACGAAGTGGGAGGGCCGCCAGATTGAAACTTCTGTCGGCGGCGTCCGCCAGTGGAAGAACGAGACGGTCGTCGCCTACTCGATCTTCAACAACTCGGAGGCCTCGGTCGAGATCGTGCCTCCACAGATTCAAATCGCCGGACACAGACCAGAGAAAAAGAAGTCGAAGAAAAGCAAAGGCATTCTCTCCGATCAGATGGAGATTCGTGATTACAAGCTCAGCACCACGCGGCTTGAACCGGGAGCGCGCGCAGATGGTGTAGCCGTCTTCGACCGGCCCAACTTCAAACAGTCCACCGAACAACTCTTCCTGCAGATCGCGCAAGCAGATCAGATCGACCGGCCGATTCTGATCCGGCTTCCATTCACTCCGCCGATTTCAGCGGACCGCCAGTAGAAAGGGGCAATCGACTATGAGCATCAACGACAGCATTGGAAACAGCACCATTGGTTCGAATGCTCCGACTGAAGGCGTTGTGGAGCAGGGCGTATCTCAAGGTGTCGGGATCGATCAAGAACAGCCTGCGATAGGTATGTCAGCATTTGCAACGCGGGCAAACAAAAGCGGCTCGGAAGGCTTGAGCAAAGGCAAACTGCTTTTTCTTGGCGGCGGGCTTGCGGTTGCGGTTCTTTTCTTCATCATTACGGCAATTGCAGGCCATACGCCCAAGAAACAGATTGCGGTAAAGCCACTGTCGCAGCAACAGAAGCAGACGGAAATGAAGCCAGCCAAGGGAAGCGTCACGCCTGTTATGGACACCGTGCGTACCGCAGCGCCGGACAATGCGGCCGGCCAGCTTGGTCCAGGCGACATCCGGCGGACACGCGCTTTGATAGGCTCAACAGCTCTCGAATCGAATTCAACTCCTGCCGAGAATCCTGCTACTGCAAAGCCACGAGCCGGGCGAACGCTGGCCAGTGTTCCAACGTTCGAGGAGACGCAACAGAAGTGGGAAGATCCCGCGCCGTATGGTGAAGCATCGAATCAACCGACTGTGCAGAGCCAGCAGCAAAACGCATTGAAGGAGCCATCGCTCGTCTTTGTGCGAAGCGTGACGCAGAGTTCAGGCGGGGCGCTTTCAAATACGAGCGCGAGTGGCGATGCAACGCCGCACCTCGATCTCACGCCTGGAACACGGATCGAGGCGAAGCTCGAAACGCAAATCTCAAGCGCAGTGCTGACGCCGGTTGTGGCCGTGGTCGAGTACACCTACGCGATCGGCGACAAAATCATTCTACCTGCCGGCGCACGAGTCTATGGATCGCTTCAACAGGCTGATCGCAGCGGGCTGGTCAGCGTGAAGTTTGAGGAGATTGAATTGCTGGACGGTGCCAGGGTGAAGATCGAAGCCGTGGGCACAGGACTCGATCTCGGACCGATCAAAGGCAATGTCTACGGGAAGAACACAGGCAAGAACTTCCTGGTTCGCGCGGCTTCTGGCATTGGCTCTGTGCTTGCCGAGGTGGCCGGCAACAATTCAAGCGCCGCGTTTTCCGAAAGCGATATGCTGCGGGAGAGGCTGGCCGAAAACATCGGGACAGCCGGCGACACGGAGATGATGAGCTTGAACGCAAATAGTCGCGTTGTGGTGTCCGTGCCCGCCGATACGAAGATCTACATAGTCTTTACCAAACACACTGAGAACACCGCAGAGCTTCACAAGATCGCCTCGGTCGTCCAATAAGATCCCTGTGGTCGCTACCTGCCCTGGCTTCGGCCAGGGCTCTTTTATGACAGTGAGTTTGCGTGGAGAGTCAATGATTGTTCCGGTTTCTTCGACGTGCATTTGAGCAATTGTCGTTCCCGTTGCCTCGTTGTGCGTTTGAGTAATTTTGTTTCGAATTTCTCATCGGGCACTTGAGGAATAATCGATCCCGATGCCTCGATGTGCGTTTGAGGCAAAATGCCTTCAATTCCTCATCGCGCATTTGAGGAATTGTCGTTCCGGATGCCTCAATGTGCGTTTGAGTCATATTGCGTCAAATTCCTCAACACGCACTTGAGGCATTATCGATCCCGCTGACTCATTGTGCGTTTGAGGCAAATTCACTGTGTGATCTTTTCCAGCGGCTACGGACGAATCAGAGAATACTTTCCGCAGCGACGGCACATGAAGGTGTGCGCCCAGTCCGAATGGAGATGGGGATAGACCTCACGGTTGTAACGGGCAATTCTACGGAAATGGAATAGCATACCCAGTAAAAGCATGAGGCCCAAGCAAAATAGAAATTTAACTGCGCCTCCAAGGGATTCTGCCTTTTGCGGATGCTGCAATATCCCACGAAAGCCTGCGATACCCCAAAAGACACAAAAGAATATTGCGAATCCCCAGCCAAAAAATGCGCGTACATAATTACGAGGAGACGGCGGTGAGGCGGCTCTCGCTATGATGGACTGGCTGACACCCGAGGTGAAGCGCCCGGAGAAGCTACGGGTTCCCTGTTCGTGAAGCAGAGACAGGGCCACGATCTCAGGGCTACCGCACTGCTCGCACCGATATGCCGTTTGTTGTCCCGTGGTCGCCATTAGCTTTTCCTCGGAGCTGCGCGGTGTCGCGACAGTCTCCAGAATCTCTTACGAATAGGATTTTAGCTCTTTATCGAAATCAGAGCTACACGAAATGCGCGAATTGTACTGGTTCCATTGAGGTTTCTGTCACCCCTGGAGATTGATGCGTTCAGCAACTGTGATTTGCGTGGCAATTTGACGGAGTTTTGCATCAGTCACATTCTCTTGTTCGACACGGATGCCGAGAGCAACCGCGTCCAGGAGAGAAAACGTATGAGAACCGCATTGGCCTTCTGGCGGCGCGGAGCTGCGACCGCTACATCCTCAACACTCGTTCTCTACCGTCCAGTGGAGATCAACTGGCTACATATCGCGGTGAAGATTGCTTTGAGCTTCATGCTTCTGGGTAATCTCATGGCGCCGTTTGCGGCCAGAGCTCAGAACCTCGGAACAAGCCCGCAGTTCGGCCAGGCCGTGCAGGGCCAGCAGGCGACCACGGTCGAGGGAACAGTCCTCAATATCGTCAACTGGGGCTGCAACGTCATCGCTCCGGTAATTGCAGTAGCCTGCCTTGGCATAGCCGGTTGGCACTTCAAGAGCGGTCGCGGCTACATGGGATGGGGAGTCACAGGCGTTGCCCTGATGGTGATCTCCGGACTCGGGCGCATGGCCGAGGGCTTCATCACGCAAGCGCAAGGCATTCAGTAAGGAGCGCCGGATGCCTGTGCCGCAATTCCTTCTCGACCTGTTGCAACTGCTGTTCGATCTGGCGGTTCCCGCGGCGTTCTGCACTCTGGCCGCCGCGGGCGTCAGCCTTCGGCAGGAGGGTGGGATCAATTTTCACATCAACGGTCGGGCGGGCAAATGGATTCTGTGGACAGTTGTTCTTCTTACAATCCCACAGCTACTCTCATGGATTGCAGCGCAGGGCATTCATGTTCCGTCGGCGAGCGGGTCGGTTGGAACAAGTTGGCTCGCCAGTATGGAAACGGTCTTCAAGAACTTTGTAAATCAGATTGTTGTAGCGAGACTCGTTCCAGTGATTGCGGCGTATTTCGTTCTGAAGGCAACGCTCGATGTGGCAGGTGGAGAGAATCCGCTCTCATCGATTCTTGCCGCACTATTTTTGATGTCGATCTCGGCGACGATGCAATTGCTTCAAGGTTGGAACTCCGGCGGTGAGTATGCAACGACGGACATGCTTACTTCCCTTTGGAACTACATCGCCGGTCAGATCATGCCGGCAGCAGCGGGGTTGGCATGTGTGGGCGCGGTCATCAACTATGTGCGGCACAGGCCGTGGGTGCGGCTGGTTTTTGCCGCAATTGCATTTCTAAGTTTGAGTGGGCTTTTGGCATTGTTCAAGGCCATGGCAGCGTGAGGACAAGCAAATGAGTCTCGACGGCGCAATTACGAACCTTGCCTCCTGGGCCGGCAACACCATGATGCCGACAATGGCCGGATTGTTTTTCGCCGGCGCTGTTTACCGCTACAGCAAGGGAGGCCAGTTCGAGCAATTGCTCTATGGCGGCTTTGCTTCGTTGATGTGTTCGGGAATGTTGCGGGCTCTGGAGGGGTTTGTCCAGCACGCCGGGGCGACCAGCGCGGACGGTTTTTGGATGGCGACGATGAGCCTGGTGAATTGGGTCGCCAACGTGATTCTTCCCGTATTCGCACTGACCCAGTTGGCTGCTATGGCCTTGCATATGGGCGGCGTGGTTGCAGAGATCTATCCAGGATCAACCTGGATCAGGAAGTTCGTGGCTGCAATCGCCGCGTTGATGGTTTCAGGAATGATGCGCCTGGCGGAGTCAATGGTCACGCACGCAAATGGCATTTGAGGAGTTTGGTATGAGTCTTGATCTGACGCCTGTTCACCGCAATCTTCATACCAAGGTGACTTTTCTTGGACTGGAGTTCGAGGACTTGATCCTGGTGCTGGCGCTTGCCGCGCTGATGAATCTGCTTGCGCACTTCGTTGGTGGTAATGCTCACGTCTTTGGAATGCCGCTCAACATCTTTATGGAGTTCGTCGTGCCGGCGCTGGCCGTGCCGTTTCTGATCGTTTTCAAGTATGGGCGTCCTCGTGGGTATCTCACCGACCTTGTGCGTTCGTTCTTCGCTCCCAAGGCGTGGTGCGCACTTGAGCGAGATTCCGAGTTGACGCACGCTTATCTGGTCGAAGAGGAGGACTAGACGATGCAGGCAGCGATCAAAAAGATGACTGACGGGTCACTCGCTCTCAAACTCGATGCCGACGCTGCGCGCGCAGTCTTTGCTAGTGTGCTCTTCGCGTCGAGATTTCACGAGGGGATTGCACCACTGACCCCAATTGCAAAGCAGGGATTGAAACAAGACCGCCAAAAGCTAGCCAGGAGAGTTGCTATATGCCGATGACCTACGCAGAACACGAGAAAAAGATGAAGTCGCCGGCAGTCTGCGAACTGCTTCCTCTGCGGGATCTGCCCGAGGGCGACAACGTCATGATTCGAACGAACGGCGCTTTCGTCGCTGGCTATGAGCTGCGCGGTATCCTCGCCTACTTTGCTACGGACAGTGATCGGAACCAGACCAAAGCAATGCTGGAGGCGCTCTTCCGCAGCGTTCCCGATGTCAGTATGCGCATCCAGTTTCGCTACGAGATCTCTGAGCATCTCGGCGATCTTCTGGACAATTACCTTCATGAGCAGCGCACGGCTCAATCGGAAGTGATGGCCCTCGATGCGCATCGGTTGCAGATGTGGCGCGAGAAGGAATGCCGCGGATACTACTTTGAGAACCGGCTGCATGTCTACCTCGTCTGGGATCCACGCATTCATGCGAAGCTCTACCATTCAGCCGAACAGAATCGCAAGCTTGCCAGTTTTACGTTGAGCCAGAAGAAGGCGATCCAGCGCACACGCAAGGAGCATGAAACCTACCTTGCAGAGTTCGAGTCGATTCTGCGCGGCATCGAGGGATCGATGGAAGCCGCTAACCTTGGTCCACGCCGGCTCACGACGCAGGAACTCTTCGAGGAGCTCAAGTATGCGCAGCATCCGTTGCGCCGCAACCACAGGCCTTACGTTCCCGGCGAAGGAATGATCGAGTATCGCAGCGCCAGAGAGCAGGCTACGGAGTCGAGCATCCTGAATGAGACTGAGACCTACCTCAACATTGATGGGTATCTCTACGGCGTGGTGAGCCTGAAGGAATTGCCCGATGCGACTTTTCCTGGGATGCTGCAAAACTTTTCGACACTTGGTTTTCCTGTCGTCATCAGCGGACAGGTCGTAATCCCCGATCAGGTGAAGGTGCTCAAGAGCTATAAAAAACGCCTACAAAAGATGACCGCGGCGCAAAAGGATGCGAACGGAAACTTCAAGTCAAATCCAGAGGCCGAGGTTGCGCAGGCACAGTTGATCCAGGTGCAGCGCGACATCATTTCGTCATCGCTCAAGACGGCGAAGCTAAGCGTCTCGGTAATCGTGCGGACCTCGCAACCGGCGGTAACGATGCGGGATCTCGAACAATCGGAGCGTGAGCTGGCCAACCGCACCCAGGAGGTCTTGAATGCCTTCACGCACATGAATGGGGCGAAAGCGGTAGCAGAGACCATAGCCAAGCGTCGCATCTTTCTTGGCACGTTGCCGGGGATGGGCGAAGCGGACAAGCGGGACCAGGATATGCTCACCTCGAATGTCGCCGATCTGGTTCCCGTCGAGATGCCGTGGACCGGAACCAGAAGGAGTCCGCTGATCCTCTTCGAGACGCCGTTCCGGCAGCTCATTCCATTTTCGATGTTCGATCCAGATCTATCGGACGCTAACGGCCTGCTGATGGCCAAAAGCGGCGGCGGCAAGACGCTGGCCGCTCAGCAAATGCTCCTGATGGCCGCGCGGGGGAATCCGCTGATCTCGATTCTGGAGCGCGGGGACTCTTACCAACCGCTGGTGGAGTTGATGGGCGGGGAGATGATCGAGATGTCGCTCGATTCTGAGCAGACGATCAATCCATGGGATCTGCCTAAGGGCGAGGATCGGCCTTCGAATGATCAGATTTCGTTTCTTAAAAATCTGACCCGGCATATGCTGGGCGAGAACACGCCGCCCGATCTCGACATAGACCTGCTCGACAGCGTCTTGCTTGAAGCAATCGGATCAACGTACAAGCGTTGCAGTGCGAAGACCTCGAACCCAATTCCACTCTTCGGCGATCTGGCAGCAGAGTTGGCGCATTGGCAGGACCGGGACCGCAACCAAAAAATCAACACGATGGCCCAGATGGCCTCGACCAAGTTGCGGGCCTGGGTGGACGAGGGGCCGTATGCCCGTCTCTTCGATAGGCCGACAACCGTCGAGTTGAACAATCCCTGGCTCTATTTCAATGTCGAAAAGTTAAAGGACGATCCGCGTCTGGAGCGCGCCATGAGCCTGCTTATTGCGCATACGGCCACCTATCGCGCATCGGGATCGACGGGCCAGCCAAGCATCGTCCTGCTCGACGAATGCTGGGCGCTGCTTGAGTCCCCAATTCTGGCGAGTGTAGTTGTGCAGCTCTTCCGCACGGCGCGCAAGCGCAATGCGAGCGTCTGGGGAATCAGCCAGACGCCGGAGGATTTCGTGGGCACACCGGACAAGCCCAACGAGCACGGCGCGGGTATCGTCAAAAACGCGACGACGAAGATCATCGGCAAGCAACCCGGCGATATGACAGCGCTCCGGGAGCATGTTCACTTGAACGAGACGGCGCTCAATCAGATCAAAACCTTCGCTCATCCGAAGAAGGGACATAGCGCGGAGTTTCTGATAGCGATCGGTGAGAAAGCGGAATCCACGCATTCGATCCGTATCGTGCCAAGTCCGGTGGACTACTGGATCACGACAACCTATGCGCGGGAGCGCACTTACCGGAAGTGGTGGATATGGAAAAACGCTTCGATGGCGCGAATCGAGGCTTACGAGAAACTTGCCGAGCGCTTTCCACGCGGACTGGCTGAGTTTGCTCCTCTCGCGGAAGAACTCTCAGGCGAAGTTCAGGAGGTACTTGCTCAATGAAACATGACGAACACAAATCAGAAGAAGAGTTGTTGCTGAACGGTGTCCCCTGCACGGGTGAGTCCGGCGCGACAAGTGGAATTCCTCGCCGTCGATGGAAGTGGGCAACGGCGGCATCAGTTCTTGGCGTCGTGCTGCTCTTCGCGCCGGCCAGCGCCCATGCAGGCATCTTCGATATTTTTGGGGAGATCTTCGGCACGATTCAGAGTGACATTGGCGGTTCGCTCAAAGCGATCAATCAGATTGAGCAACAGGTTCAACAACTCTACCAGACGACCATGTGGCCATTGGCCGCGCTCAATCAGGCCCGCGGATTTGTTGCGACTTCGATTTCCAGTTTCCGCAATCAGATGAACCAGGTTTTCAGTACGCGCTATTCAAGCGCGGTAACACCGGGTCCGCAACAGTTCGAGTCGATTCTGCATGGCCGTATGTCGTCGCAGATTCCGGCTCTTGGGGCAAGCTTCTCGGCGAACTACGGAACAGTTCCGCGACTCAACAATGCCGCGCCGCAGGATCGTCTGATGATGGACATGGACGATGCACTGGGGCAGGAAAACTTGAAGACGACGCTCATCGCCGATCAGGGCGCGGACACGATTCTCAACACCGCAAACCAGATGGAGAACCAGGTCGCAGTCACTACGCCCGGCTCCAATCCCTATCTGTCTGCGCAAGCGCAGGTCGCCAATCTTCGTTGCCAGGCCTACATGCAAAAGATGCTCGCGGCAGAATTGCGCCAGGAGGCAGGACGCCTTGCGCACGACAATGCGCTCTTGAAGCGCAGGACAACCATCACAGGCGGAATCAACAGCCTGATTACAGGAGCGCTCACGGCGCGTTAAGGAGAGTGCGATGACAGAGGCAAAGAAGTCCACGAACAAAGTGCGCAAGCCTTTCTTTTGGCAGCGCAGACATGATCCATCTTCTGAAACAGCATTGCTCAGTTCCAGTGTCGAGACTGCCAAGACAGCAGAGCGGCCTTGGTATCGTTCCACTCTGCTCAAGTTCGCGGCTGTTCTGCTCGCAGTTCTTACAATTCTGCCGGTGAAGGCGCATGGGCAGTTCGGCATTGATGTTGCTGCGATTCTCGCGGCGCTTCAAAAGATGCAATCGCTGATGACAACCTACATTGCGGGACCGCTGAAGACCGTCAATCAGTACGAGCAGACCACCGCAAAGTATGAACAAGAGGTGATGTATCCCCTGGCAGCGATCAACCAGGCAAAAAGCTCCGTAATGCAGTTCGAGAACCAGTTCAGCCAGGTAAGCAATCTGTTTCATGTGAATGTCGCAAGCGCAACTTTGCCCCAATCAGGAAACCTCGAAACCCTGCTGCTTTCCCGCAACGCGACTAATGTGGGCAGTGTTTCCGGTCAGTACCAATCCGTCTATGGCGTCGTGATGGCGCAGAATACGGCATCGCCTGCTGTGCGAACGGTGACCGATATGACCGACGCTCAGGCTCAGGACGCAATGAAGCGGGCCATACAAATCGATGCTCTTGCAGATGCGGAACTCAAGGAAGCAGATCAGATGGGGCAGCAGATCTCGGCAGCGGCGCCGGGTAGCGCGCCGATTCTCGAAGCCGAGGCCGATGTGTGGGTGGTGCGCGCGAACGCATATACCCAGGCGGCGCTCGCCGAGTTGATGCGTACGCGCGGAATCGATCTTGCCAATCAAAGCGCGGCAGCGAAATTGGCAACCACAAACAACACGAACAACAACGGCCTCATCAATGGGGCGCTGACGAACAGGTAATGCGCGATGACGATTCCGATTCCAAATCCGCACGTCTCCGTAACGCTGCTTGCGTTCTTCCAGTCGACGCAATTGAATCTCTTCGAGCGTTTTCTGACGCAAGCTGTGGCCGGGATTGACTCGACCAGCATCACGAGTGGGATGCAGAATGCTGCCTACGTCGTGCTGCTCGTGGGATTTCTCTGGCAGGTCTATCAGTCGGCTTTGCACGGCGGAGACGTACGCGGATTGGGAACCAATCTGATCAAGTACGTCGTCACAGCGCTGGTGGTGATGAACTATGGTGCCGTCTTCACAACGATCAACCAGGGATTCGTCAACGCCGGGAACTGGATAAGCAATGCATCCGGCTCCGTCAATCTGTTCGAGAATTGGAAGAACGATATTAGCACGCAGTTCAGTCAGATAGGCTTTCAGAATCTTTGGGGATTGATCACTGGCTCAGTTTCGGGTGTGATCGACGGCATTCTGATTCTTGTTGCATATATTCTCTATCCCGTAGTTATTGCCATTTTCGGATTCTTTTACATCTTCTACGGCAGCGTTCTCTACATCTTTGGCCCCATCGTGATCGCGTTGTTGCCCCTTGGAGCTACGAACCGCATCGCCAAGTCGTATATCGAGAATGTCTTTATCTGGAATTCTTGGCCGATCCTTTACGGAGGATTCGGCGCGTTGTTGAGCGCTGTACAAATGGGCCAAGTCGGCCAGATGCTCGGCCAGAATAGTTTTCTTGGTGGCCTGGGAAATCTCGAAGGCTCATTCCTCATCGGAATTGCCAGCATCATCTACTCACTAGCAATTGCGGTCATTCCGTTCATTGCCAAGCGAATTGTCAGTGGCGACGTGGGGGCCACTGCCGTTGCATTGGTGGGCGCAGCGGTAACGGCAGTGACCGCTGGCATCGCTGCCGGCGAAGGTGCTGCCGCCGGAATTGCCGCTGCCGGGGCAAATGCTACGCACGGAGCAGAGGCAGGCAGTAGTGCCGCGAGCACTACTGCATCTGCGGGACGGTTAACTGGCTCATCGGCGGGATCGAATCAGCCTGCACCGTCTCAGACGTTACCAGCAACTACATCGGGTTCCTCCGGCGATAGCCCAACGATCAACGGCCACGCTGATCAGATTCGCGGTTCGTTTAGCGATGTGATGGGTTCGGATTCAAGCAATGGATCGGCCGAGGGGGAAATCGCCCCGGATGCCACTTCGGCAGAATCCACCGGGACAGCCAATCGGGAAAGTACTGGCCATTCGAGAGCATCCGCGCCAGCGAGGCGTGGACCTAGCGTCCACCGTTACAACATCGGAACATGGGGTGCCTATCATGCGGCCCGCATTGCGGCGCAGGGATTGGCGACTGTGACGAAACAATCATCAGAGAAGAAATAGGAGGTTTTTCATGAAGACGAAAGCGGATGCTTCAAGTGAGGCCGTCATTGGGAGGCCCAAGTATTACGAAGTGGATGGTGCGTTGAGAGCGAATGCGAATCGCGCATGGTTGCTAGCGTTTCTGACGATCCCCATCGCATTGGCTGCAATCGGCATCGCCGTCTTTGCGCGTATACAACCGCCAACGGTGATTCGCATCAGCCCGAATGGCGACGCCTCGATTGTGGGCAGGCCCGCCAAAGGTGTAGTCACGGATCTTGCCACGGCGGGCACGGACCAGTTTCTCAATGAAGCCTTCGTCAAGCGCTTTCTGACCAGTTATCTCAATTACTCGCCGTCTGATGTGGACGATCACTGGTCGGCAAGCCTCAACATGATGACTCGCAACCTGCGCGGCTACACGTTGAAGGCGATGTCTGACGACAATACACGCGGCAAGATCGATGACGGACAGATTCAATCGGTCTTTCATTTGCGCGAACTGGACGCCGTAGCGGGAGAGCCGCTCACCTACCTGGTCTACGGGATCAAGGACGTTCATCATCTTTCGAATGGAACTGAGGTCACCGATCACTTTGTGAATGAATACCGCATCCGGGTCATTGCGGACAAGAGATCAGATACGAATCCCGATGGGTTGTGGATTGCTGAGTACAGTGAACGGCCCATCGACGGCGAGCGTCGCAATCAGATCCTGAATGCGCCCGACACTGTAAGCGGCAGCGAGACCGCGGCAAATCAAGGAGGTCAGTAATGGCGACAGCAGCAGTGAGGATTCCAGGAAACGAGCAACTAGCAACGCCGGCGGTTGAGTCGAGGCGAAGACGGAAATCAAGTCATGAGGAAGATCAGCTATCCCGATACTTTCTGGCCAAGGATGGATCGTCGCCCGATAAGCCTGAACTTGGTGCCGAGGCCGCAAACGAAGGTGAGGCTCTGATCAAAGCGTTTCAAACAAAGAGCGGTTTGCTCTACGCTGTCGTGGTCTACAAGGCGGAGGCGGAGATCCAGGGCGGCTCTCCGACATTGGTTAAGCGGCCCGTGCGTAAATAGCAGCGCCACAGGTCAACGGATTCAAAGAGGATACAAACCTGAAATATGGCTATTGTCATCCTCCTTTGACGCCTTATCGCACGCGCGATGAGGAATTCCGCTGACCCGGTTTGAAATCTCGAACCTGGTTGGATCATTACCACCCCTAACGCGGGCGGCCAGGCGAAGAGATTCAAGACCGGGATCGGCAGATCTCTAGTCACTTCGTCTCGAAGCGCCAGACAAGTGAGGAGAAAATGACAGCGAACAGGACACAGAAGACGGCCATCGATCAACGGCTCATTCTTGAGCTGAGCATTGATGCGTCCGGAGAAGTGACCCGCAAGCCTAGCCAACTGGGCCGCAAGGATACGCTCGAAGGCAAATTGCTTGCTGAGCTTTATCCCGGCATCCAGGTAGCGCGCATCAGCGTGCCGCATGAGTTGACGCCGTATGAGCAGTCAGTGGTCGAAAACCGCATGGCCAAGCTCGTTTACGGCGGGGTCGAGTATCGTTTGGTGGGCGCGAGCAATTCGGCGAAGGACGGCAAGTTCTACTTTGTCGATCTCGCGCACTCCAAACAGATTGCTGAGCGCTTTCAGCATTGGCCCGAGGCGGCGATGGTGTACTTTGCCATTCTCGTCTCCGACTGCAGGCTGATGGTGGACGAACCAAACTTCCGCGTTGCCGTTGTCCAGGAGCACGCTCTTGGAACCAACGACTGCCGTGGATGGGTTCGTGAGTCCGTCTACCGCAAGCTCAAGATCGGCACCAACAGGTTCTGCCAGTTCCGGCTGGCGTTCGATGCGCATGAACCGAAGCAGGCAAAAGGCGCACTCAAAGCGATGAGCGACCGCGTGGCCGACAGGCTTGGGGTCGATCTCATTCTGCCCGATAGCGCCACGAAACCGGCATTGAAAGGGGGCTTGCGCTTCCTTCCACAGCTGGGTACATCGGGCCGGTTGTATACGGGTCCAGCGGTTCTCGGGATCAAGGAAATCTCCCGGGCATTGGAGTTTGGATCGAGTTATACGCTGGTCGAGCACGCTTCGGAAGACAGCCTTCAACTTGAGATCATGCCTCGGGCCATTGAGCAGATTCGCAAGGTGAGAAAGGCTTGGGACGAGGGCGATTACGATGCTTTGCTTGAACTCTTGGGCAAATCGTCCGACGTTGCCGCATTTGAGGATGAGGATTCGAGCTTTGATCCTGAATCGTTGGAGAGTGGCGTAAGTCGCGTCTCCGAAGAGTGGGAACCGGCTGAAGCAGTGCTTCTGGCCGATCGCAGTGGAACCAGCATCAAGTTCCCCTACGTGTCGAACCAGATCAACCGCAAGCTGGCCCGCTGGGCATTTCGCATCTGCACGGGTGGAGGTTTCCGTCTACCGGCATTCGCACTGGCAGATGATGGCGTCCTGATCGAGCACCGGGGAAAGATTCTCTCGGCCTCGGACTGGATTCCGTTGGACACGTCCATCACATCGTTAACGGCGGACCAGGGACTCTGCATTCGGTATCCCATTCGGATGCAGGAGGATTTGCTTCCCATCCGCTATCTCACCAACGACGAACTTGGTCCGTCGCTCAAACGTGCGCTGGGCGGGGATATTGAAGAGTCCGAGATTGCCAACATCCTCGAACGCCAACTTCGCATGGAGGGAACCTACATCCTCCACTCTGAGACGGCGAAACGGAATGGCGGCGACTTCGACTTCGACACTGTCTGCATCATGCCGTCTGATCAATTTCCGCGCTTTGTTGCGGGACGGATTGCGTACGGAGAGAAATTCCGCCAACAGAAGACCAAGCTCACAAAAGCGAAGTCTCCCTGGTGGAACGTCTGCCTGGTTGCCATGAAGGCACGTGGAAACAGGATCGGTTCCATTACCGATCTGAAAACTTCGTGCCTGGCTGCTGGACGGCCGGATCTTGCATACAAGCTCGTCGAACAACTGCAGAACGCTCTCGACTCGCTTAAACACCGGGTTGAGATCGACGAATCAGTGATCAGTGAAATCCGCAAGGAGGTAGCTCAGGCGCCCTGGCTCAAGTTCAAACGCGAGCGCAGAGTGTCGGATCTGCCGGCTCACCTGGATGTAGCGGACACCGACAAAGTCGGCAGGCTCTATAACGTGATGCGCAAAGAGCTTGGCTTTCTGCCCAACGAATCTGGCTTGAACTTCGAGGAAAGAATGTCGATCGAGGACTTCCGCGGACTCTTCTCTGGCGAAACTGTCACCAAGGGAATGTTCGAGGAATGCCAATTGGTCAACTCCATTTACGCCGATGTCGCAAGCCGGATCGTCGAACGCGAGGAGGAAATTAAACTTCAACTCGCAAACGCACAGGCGCTGTGGGATGCAATGCGCAAGTGCGAGGACAAGGAACAACGCAGGTCGGCAGTGCTTGCGCGCAATAAGGCGCAATCTGCTCTCTGGGAACATGAACAGGAGGCGCGCGATCAGTTCAGCTCGCTCCACCTGTTTGTGCACTACTGGGCGCAAGGCAAGCAGGAGAATCGCAGGGCTTGGGCACAGGCGATGAACACCATCGTCTCGAATGGCACAGGCTCCGGAGCGGTTCTCTTCCAATCCTTCCCGCAGGAGATCGTCAATGCCTTTGCAGAGGCAACCGGCGGACAGCGCGTGAGGGTTAGGCTACCGAAGACCATCAACGGGTACGTCTGGTTTGACGATCAGCAACGCGCGTTTCTCGTCGAGCGGATCGCCAATCCCGATGGACCGGAAGGTGTGAAGCGGGTATTCCTCTTCCAGTACAAAGGAAAACGGAACCTGACATTTGAAGACACCAGCATTCCAGCTACACTGGAATGCTCATAACCAAAAGGAGAAGTCACTGCGTGAGCCGTGGCTTCTCCTTTCTGTTTTTTTGCGCCGAGGAGGCCGCTATGAAGACGCTCTTGTCATTGATATTTGTTGTTGCAGTCGCCGCGGCAGAGGCGCAGACGATTGGCCAAGGCCAGATTCGCCACGTAGAAACATCGATGGATCATCTCACCGTTCTCGAATTCGGCGAGCCGGTGACGACGCTTGCGATTGGCGATGCGGACAGCTTTCAGATCGAACGCCACGAAGACAAGGTTTTTATCAAACCGCTCCAGCAGGGTGTTGCGACAAATCTCTTTGTGTGGACGGCGTCACGGGAGGTGAGCTATGAACTCGATCCTGCCGGCTCTCTTGCTTCCATGGATGTTTCAATTCACACCGATCCTACTCCTAATCCGCGCACGAATGCGCAGTCGAATGAGGATTTGTCTGAAGAGAAGATTCACAAGATTACGACCCTTGCTCTCACCCAGACGCTTGCCGACGCGGAAGATATTGTGCAGGACTCCACCAAGGCTGCGCACAATCGCGTACAAGTTGCGATTGAGCAGATCTACCGCTCTGGAGACCAAATCTATCTCCGGTATTCGATAACCAATCGGACGGATGCGCCATTTCGGGTGACAACGCCGACTGCTTACGCGCAGACACCAAGTCAAAACACTGTCTCACTGGTGAGCCTTCGCAGCCACCAACTCAAGCACAAAACATACGCATCGTTGAAAGCGCGGCGCGGAGTTGCGCTGGATGTTGCGCAGACAGAATCCACTCCACGCGATCTAACTCCAGGTGAGAAAGCTACCGGCGTCATTGCCATCAAGGGCACGGACGGGAACCAATCGCGTCTTTACCAGTTGAACTTCGGCGTCGATCAGAACCGTCCAGTTACGGCCGAGGCGGTGCTTTAGTCATGGACGCCGCGGGTTATGTCACGCCGGAAGAGGTGCGCCTTGCGCTTCGAAAGCTGCACTCTGAGGACATTGAGACGAATCCTAAGAAGGCACTGCGCCAAGCGTTTGTAGACGATCTGAAACCCGTCGATGAGCGGGGACGCTGGAAGCCAAGCTCGCTGGTGATTCTCGTCGGCTTCCTGATCTGTGCGTTGCTGGGCGTATTCCTCTACTTCTCACTGGGGCGAAGCCTATGAGTTCCTACTATGATCAACCCGGCTACAGGCGAACAGGACCGGAGGATGTCGCCGGTGTCGTTGTTCTGCTTGGCTGCGCCGTATTCGGATTTCTCTGGTATATCGCCGTCTCCCGCCTGCATCTACACAACGATCAGTGCCTGGAAGCCTTTCTCGACTGCGCCATTATCTTCTTTGGCGGAGGCCTGATTGTCGCCCATTTTGCTGGTCGAAGACAGAAGCGCGAAGAGAACTGGCCGCATCCTGCTGTCACTGTTCCGTCAGCCACGGATGCACGAATCATCACAGATGCGCACAATAATGGCGCTACACTGCTTGGCTACAACATGCATAGAGAACCATGGCTCTGGCCGGATGCTGTGCGAATCAAGCATGGAGTGATTGTAGGCGGCACCGGCGCTGGCAAGTCCACATTCCTTGAAAACATCATTGCCCAGGATCTGACGCGCCGCTTTGGCGAGCGCAAGATGCCGATGATTATCTTCGACGGCAAAGGTGAACGGGAGTTTCTGGATCATCTTCTACCGCACATTGCCGCGGCTGGCCGCTTGCAGGACCTGCGGATTCTCGACCCTACGCATCCCACGGAATCCTGCCGCTACAATCCCTTCTACTCGCTTGATGACGCCTACCAGGAGCATGTGAACTTCATCTTTGGTTCCTTCGGACTGCGCGAGGACTTCTTCAAAGGCCATCAAGAGGCCTACCTCTCCGATCTCGTTCGCGTCCTGCAGTACACTGGTCGGCTCTTTAATGTCTACGATGTGCTGGTCATGGCGCTTGATGAGGATGTACTTCAAGATCAGATCAAAGCGGCCAAGGCGCGTGTTGCGACTTTGACTGGCCTTTCAATGCAGAAGCGGCTGAACTTCGAGATGTCGGTAAAAATGCTTCAGCGGTCGCTCCAAGACCGCGAGCGCGTAGAGAAAATTCAGGGGCTTTTGAATGAATTGCTGAGCTTCCTCGAAGATGAACTGTCAGTCGTTACCGGTTCTTACCAGGATTTGCTGACGCTCGACGATGTGCTTGAAAACGATCTGATTCTGTTTGTCTCGCTGAACTCGAATCGTAATCAGCGCGCCGTCGAGGCCTTGGGAAAGATACTTCTCCAGAACATTCAACTGATGGTGGGCAATCGATATGCGCAAACAAGCGCGGCAAGATCCAAGGATGAGCCGATGCTATCCGTGATCCTGGACGAGTTTGCGCCGTTTGCTTATCCGGGGTTCACGCAGGTTTTGCAGACGGCACGCGGCGCGAAAGTGTCGTTCCTACTCTCCTTTCAGAGCCTGCCGCAGTTGCAACGCGTCAGCCAATCCTTCTCCGATGAGGTTTCCTCAGCGCCCGGAACCAAGATGATCATGAATGTATCCGAGGAAAATACTGCGCAGTGGTTTCTGAAAGCGTCGGCTAGGATTGCGACGAAGCGGCGCAGTTTATCGGTGCGCAAGACCGGTATCTTTACACCCAAGTACATCGAGACCGGTACGGGAAGCGAGAGCGAAGCGAAGGAGACAAGGGCGCGGGAGGATCACATCAAGAACCTTCCCGTGGGGCAGATGGAGATTCTGATGACAGATCCGCGCGAGGGAACGCTCCACTCCCATCTCCATGTACGCCGCGCACCCAGCTACCACTTGGACGGAATCGACCAGTATCTCTATCCCAAGATGCACAGCCGATTGGATTCAGAGATCGGCGTCAATCTCCGCTTCAAAGACGCTGTCAATCGCCGCCAGCGGCGCAGACGGATCGCCGGGAATTCGCTTGATACACCCAACGGAGGTTGATGATGCGACGCATTTCCGCCATTCAATTAATAGCCATCCTCCTGCTCTTCTGTGCGATTGCGCCGGGCCTCTTTGCCCAAACGCAAACCGTTCCGCCAGAGAAAAGCGGACAAACCCTACGCCAACGCCAGGGATTCTTCGACTATGCGCTGGGCAAGATCAACCCTTCGAACACCGACTATGGCGTAACATTGGCAGACGGACGAGGCAATCTTGTCGGTCATACAGTCGACGATCTCTACTTCTGGTCGAACATAGTTACGCTTGGCCTGCTTGTTTGTGCTGTAGGGATTATTTATTTCGAGTGGCGTTCTGCGGCAAAGAAGGAGATCATTGCCGCCACCATCATTGCGGAACTCTGGAACGGCCGCGTCAGCGACAGAGTCGAAATCCTGCGCCGCACCGAGCAGTTCAACCAACTGGTCGAACTGCATAACGCTGAAGTCGAGCGCGCCTTGATAGAAAAGCAGCAGCCAAATCAAGCGGCGGAACCAGATACATCGGATTTCAAGCGCGCGGTTCAGGTCCTCGAACAGAAAGCTAAAACGGGCGCTAAGGACGTTGCCAAGATTTCGTCAGATGTGCCCGATACAAGTTCGGTTGCCCCTTCACCAGTCGGAAATAGCTCAATGAGCCAGCAACAACAGACGCTGCTTCTTCAGCGCCGTCTGGAGGCGACGCAAAACAGCGAACACAATTTGCGTGAGCGTCTTAACCAGGTGAACACGCAACTGGACGAGGAACGGAGACGCAATCGGACCCTTAAAGGAGCCAATGAGTAAAGCAATGACAAACAAGTTGAAGATCAAGTCGTCCAAGGATTTCGCCGATCCAGCAGAGTGGCGCGAATATGTTCGCGCATTCGCTCCGGATGAGGACGTTGATTATGTGCTGGCGTTCGAGCGCACGCAACTCTTTCTGTGCTTCTACAAACTGCGTGGAATGAAACCGCCTGTTGAAGTCAAGGCGGAACTTGACCGCATCGCGAAGGTCAACGAGCCGGAGCGAACTAAGGCGCTCGAAGCGTTCAATGACTCGCTGCTCGCAACGGCAACGATACAGTTGATGTCGGAATGTAAATCCGCCGCAGTCATTGCCGACCACTCCGACAATCAAATTGATCAGCGTGAGCAGCTCGATACACTGCTCGATCACCTCGCACGAACGAGTCCTCACTTCAGGTACTGGCGTGACTATACAGGTTCGGCTGATTGCGCTGGGCGGATTCCCTGGGAGGAGTTCGTCACCACAATTCATAGCCTTGATCCGTCCAAAAGCGCGAAGCGTGATGGCGAATATGCGGTATTGATAGGACAATTGGGGCAGTTGCTCGCGCATTATCGCGACAACAATTGCCCGCTGCCGCCACTCTCATTTGAACGAATCTGGTTCCTTGACCGGCTGCGCGGACCCGAACGGAATCTCCAGGCGCGCGCCATAGTGCAGGGACTGATTGAGGCCATGAAGCCGTGCGCGTCCGCATAATTGGTTTTGGAACCAATTGGTGGGCCGCGCACTCGCGCGACCTGAACGATCCATTCTGCTTCCGCCGGAACGCGGCATGGTTCAACTCGGCTGGCCTCAAGTACGGGCGTAGGCTGCGCATGTGCTGGGCATTCCCCGGACAAATCCGCTTCAATCTGACGAGCAACATCGATCCAGATCGCCCATTGCGATCAATCGGCAGAACATTCGAGTGCTCGGAGCCAAACTTCTTTGACGGCAGAATGCACCTTCTCATTCGTCTTCCTGCCCGCTGCGACGCGCCTGATCGCTTTCTGGTCACGCTCAACGAACGCGTGCATGGACGCATCTCTTTCGCAACCAGCGCATGGAGATCGGGCGGTGTTGAGCCTATCTCGGTCAGCGTGCGCGGCGCTCGCTACGAAGCGATGGTGCTGATCGGCGCCGCCGATTGGGTCGAAACAGAATTCGGAAGGTGGATTCTGTCGGCGGATGGCCGACGGATCGAGCTTGAAACCGGAACTACGGAGCGCATCGCATGAGATATCGGCGCGGCTTCATCGCACTCTCTGATGATCGGGACATTCCGATGCTCGTCACGATTCGCAACGCTCGTGCGATTACCTGCGACCAGATTTGCGCGCTATTGCTCAACAATGGACCGGAGAGTTGCCGACGTTCTGTGCACTGGCGGCTCGCTCGGTTGGAGCAGAATGGCCTTGTCGAGCGCATCGATTGTGGCCGGTTGCTTCCAGAACCGGTCTTCGCGATTACGCGCTCTGGACTTGAATTGCTCGAACTGCGTGGCCACGCACTTGTCTCTTTACCGTCGACAACCAAGGAAATTGTGCGCAGATCACAGGTTCTTCACTCGGTCGAACTGGCAGGAATCTGCACAGCGCTGACCACTGCCCATGTGCTGACATCGTGGCAGTGGGAGCTTGAAGTCCTCTCGCAGAACCTTGTTTATGGCGGCAGATGCGCAAAAGATTTCGACGCATTGGCCGAAGTTTCCGACGGCAATCGTGTGAGGGGTTTCGCAATCGAGTTCGAGCGGACTGCCAAAGGATCGGCCCGCTACGGTGATCTGCGCAAGGTGCTCAGCGCGGACAACAGCGTCGATACCATCCTCTATTTGACGCCGGACCCGTCCATTCTCTACCTTCTCGCCGCAGAGTTGCGCGCAGTTGATAAGCGAATCGGCTTTGCTTTGAGCCGGGCATTTCGATCCAGCCTGCTTTCGACCAACGTCCTCACCAACGCATCGGCCAATGATGTTGTCACCTTCCGCGAGTTTCTTTTTGGATGAGATGGCCTGTTTCGTGCGCAGAGCCGACGACTGAGCATCTTTGGCGAGTGAATTGCAATTAAATCGGCATTGAATACCGATTGCCTTCCTATTGTCTTCCGTTTTCCTTCCTATTGAACAGATCCACAGGGTCGCATCTTGCGCCGGATCAGGAAGATGCATTCTGACTATCCCTTTGTTTGTCGATGTTTTTGATGGTGGTTGGAATTGAGTGTTGTGAGAAGGGAGAAAATGGTCAGCCGAAGCATATGTGAGTCGATGACTGGCCAGGAATTCCTTCCCCTTTTAACGGCAACTTTGAACGCCGTTTCAAAGTTCTGGAACAAGTAGATCGAAGTCCAAGGTTGACTTGTCTGTATTGAAATCCAGCCTCCGATTCATCCTGCCCAGGTTCTCAGAATCCCACCCACAATTCATCCCACCCATCGAAGGTAAGCCCCTTCGGAAAGGATCACTATGCCCGAATCACTGTCGATTGCATCTCCGTCCGACGTAACCGAGCCTACTCTGTTCCCGCTCAACACGGCACGAGTGGCAATCAGCATCTTGTTCACCGTACTCGATTCCTGGGCCGTTGTCGCCTTCGGTGGCACGCTCTATCACGTCTCCGCCCATCACCCAGTTTGGCTTACCGGGATTGTCCTGCTCTTCCTGTCCCTGTTCGCTTCACTGGCTAGAATCTGGTATCTGGCGCTGCCTGTCAGGCCGCGCTAACCCTCAACCCATCCAACTGAATCTCGAAGAGAGGAGAGTTTCTATGACCCGCAGCCTGGGAAAGATGTCCGTCTACAAGCTGTTCAACTGGCGCGACAGCGCTGCCAACACAATTCAACAGACCGTCCAAGCCTTCCTCGAACTTGGCGAGGCGGTCGCCACCCGCTGGATTCAAACCCGCAAGGGCGTCATGCTCCTACAGATGGTTCCCGATAACAACGCATCCGGCGCGATCTACGTCTTCGACCGGCAGCGCGACGACTGGTACATGCTCTCCTTCGAAGGCTGCGAGGATCGGTTCACCTCCGATCTGTTTGACCGGGTCTTCTCCGAATACAAGCTGTTCAACTACGTCGATCAGCCTGGCCTGCTGCTCTCTCAGATGCAGTTGGCTGTTGCCTGACCGCCTCCCCCTTCCGCATTCCACCCACCACAGCAAATCCCAATCACAATCAGGAGGAATCCCATGCGCCTATCCGCTGGCCGTATCCGCTCGCTCGCAACCCGTTATGCTCTGGCCGAGGCCGCCGCCTTTCCCGGTATCCACACCGAACCGAATGGCCTCGCCACCAACCGCAAACCCGCGCCTGACTTCAAGCATGGCCGACTGCGCTACGCTCACCAATTCTGATCGACCTTCTACTCCCCGACTCCATGCCCGCTTTGAAGGCCCGGTGGCTTCCTCCGGGCCTTCCATTTCTCAACCCAATGCAGCCATCCTGCCAACTCTCCGCAGATTTGACCGAGTTCTGGAACCGGGGTACAAACACAGAACTTCAGAAAGGAGTGGGCGTATGTATGCCACCTTCTGTGTAAGCCGCGAGACGGCCGACCGGTTCACCAAACTCTTCATCAACCGGCGCGCCTATGGGATGCAGGCTGTTCATCCCTTGCCCAACGGTTCGGTCCCGTACTACCTGGCGCGGGATTGGCAGACCAAGAAGCCAAAGCCCCTTGATGTCGGCGTGGTGCGCATGCACCTGAACGGAGACATCACCATCAATCTCTACGCCATCAACCCGGAGACGCAACGCTCGAAGTGGGTTGCTATCGACGCTGATTTCGACGGCGCCGTCGAGGCCCTCTTTCAGTTGCAGTGGGAGTTAAAGCAGGATGGCGTCGAAGCCGCGCTCGAACAATCGCGCCGCGGCGGCCATCTGTGGATCTTTGCGGACGCGCCGCTCTTGGCTGCCGAGTGCCGCATCTACATTTACAACCTCGCCCTGCGGCTCGGCGTTCCGGTCAAAGGTGGTGGGCTCAAAGACGGCATCGAGGTTTTCCCGCGCCAGGACCGGATCGAGGACGGCGAATACGGTAGCGCCATCCGCGCCCCGATCGGCGTGCATCGGAGGACGAACCAGAGGTACTGGTTCTACGAGGCCGCGCTGACACCGGAGGCGCAACTCGACTACCTTGACAGATTGAAGAAGCTCACCGAGGCGGAACTGAGAACATTCATCCATGGCATGACACTGCCGGAGGCCTACCGGCCGGTCGTTGCTCCTCCATATTTTCCGCCAGCCACTTCCACATTGAGCACCGAGTTCCGGATTCTCGACTACGTGCGCGCCACGCGCAAGGATAGCCGCAACTGGTGGGCACGTTGCCCATCGTGTTCGCAAGCTGGTCACGACCGCACCGGCGACAACCTCGCCATTCAGATCAGAAATCCCCGCCTCTACAAGTGCTGGGCTGGATGCACGAAGGAAGAGATTCGTGCGGCGCTGGGCCAGCCGGTCCGCCGCAAGGTCGCGGTATGAGGAGGCGATGCCGATGAAGCACCCAGCAAAGATCGTTGCAAACAACGCCAACCGCTATGCGCGATACGGTATGTCGCTGCCGTCGCTGTCGCTTCGCGCCTTGGAGAAGCGCTGCATCTACTGCCAGCCAAGTGTCTCAATCGAGCACCAGCACCTGGCTCGGCGGTATGTGCTGCGCGGTGTCGAGTCCGGCGGAGCGGTAGCCGACATGGGCCGCTACTGCGCATGGCTCGACATGGACGGAAATCCAGTGCAGTGGCTGCAACAAATTGATTCGATCTCCGGCAACGGCCGCCACGCCATTGTGATCGCGCCGGAACTGGTGCGGATCGAGATGCTGCGCGTCGGTCACACCTATGAACTGGCCATCACGCGGCTTTGGTTGAAGACCGTTGAAAGCCACGCGCGCCCAGCCATCGCCACTGCACCTGTCTTCCGCGGCCACCAGGGAACGCTTGCCGTTGAACTCTGGAATGCGGAGAACAAGGCCCTGCGCGGGACGATTGCGCCGGTCTTCTATACCGCGGCTGGCGAGCTGCTCAATCTGCCCAATCGCTTTGAAGAAGCCATTCGCAAGATCACCGGCGCGGTCGCCTGCCTGGGATGCAAGCACACCCACATCGCCGTGGCTCCAGCCGCGAACAAAGGCGGTGAGCGATGAAGCACGCAATCGAAGTGGGTAATCCTGACTGGCGGCCACTTGAGAATGCAATTCCGCCGGAGTACTGCGAATCGTTAATGTTCATGGGCAAGGCTGGCGACATCGTGCTCTACAAGCACAGCTTTACGCGGCGCTATCTGAACATCGACGCGGTGACTGGGAAGTTCTACCGCTATTCCAACGGCGGTTATATCGAGATCGACCGGCGACAGGCGCTCGACGCTGTCTACGGCCACGATCAATGAAAAGGAGTGTAGCAAAATGAGCAAGAGCGTCAACAAGGTTATTCTTCTTGGCCGTGCTGGCAAGGACCCGTCGGTCCACATCCTGCGCGCGGGCACAATCGTCAATCTGTCGCTCGCCACCAGCGAACGCTACAAAGACAATCATGGCGAATGGCAGGAGCGGACCGAGTGGCACAACCTGGTCGGCTACCAACGCACTGGCGAGATTCTACGCGACTACGTTCGGAAGGGCTCGCTGCTCTATATTGAAGGCACCCTGCGGACGCGCTCCTGGGATGATCGGGAAACCGGCCAGCGCAGGTATCGCACCGAAATTGTTGTCACAGAGATCAGTCTCTTGTCGCCGCCGCCTGCCGCAGGCAATCGTGACAATGTAGATCACTTTGTAAGCGGGCAGGGCTTTGCACAGCCTGAGTTCAATGAGGAACCGGAGATCACGCAGGAGGAAGTGCCTTATTGAGCACAAGCCGGAATGCGCTTGCGACAAAAGCAATCCATGTTTCGGTCGCCTCAGAGAATATTGGCGGCAATGGATGCAAGGCGCCCTTCGATGAGTGGAACTCGCTCGTCGTCGAGGACAAATCCAGGAAGAACGTCAAGAAATCTGGATTCGGCAAGCAGCATCTTCGCGGCATCCGCTAGATACCGCCGAAGCGGTTGTGGAGACGCTGCGATCTCCTGAAGCAGTGTCTCCCGTCCCTCGATGACAGCAACAAAATCTTCAAGATCGTGGCTGGCCTGAAAGTCCATCTTGCCTCGTCCACGGAATGCTTCCATCTTTGTACCAAGGAAGAACGGTGCGGTGATTACCCGGATCGATTGTCTGCCCGGCAGAGTAACCGTAAACGCATGTGTGAGCGCAGGCTCATACCAGATGTTCGTGAACCCGAGCACTTCTTTATTGAGCGCCAGCACATCCAACGTCAGACCGCCATTGTGCCACCGGCATGTAAGAGGGTTTTCGCCTTCGTCCTCCGCGAAGTGGGCCTTGCGAAGACGTTCCGAGAAGGCGATGTAATCAGCATACGTGACAATTTCAGCGATTATATCGACATCGTTTGTTCCGCGAATCGGAGCGGCGCCTTCGTCGGTAATCAACAGCCCGAGCGTAATCCCGCCGACAAAAACGATCTCATCCAGAAAAGGCGCGAGCTTGCGGACTGCATCTTCCAGCAAGGGCAGATTCGGATCAGGCATTGATCTCCTTTCCGAGAAGTTCTACCGCGAGGTTTCGTTCCCGCGTTCTTCCGCTGCGAATTGCATCGCAGAGCGCGAGAACACCATAGAACTTTGGATCGAGCAATGCGGCTTTGGGCGCTCCCTTGTAGAGCGGGGCAAGCGACATTCCCCGAACCTTTCCTGCTGCATATGGCCAAACTGCGGGTGGCTCACCGTCCTCCAGTAGGCGTGATTTGAGTGGTTCCGCCGAAACTGCCGTGGGGACTCCTCGAACGAGAGGTCCCTTCACGGGCGGAAAAACGTACTTTAATCCATGCGCCAGAAACTCCATGAGCGCAGATCGGTTTACCCTTTTCTCTCCGCTAGACACGTAGAGCAAGCCTGAATCCGCACAGCGCTTCAGAGCCTTCGATACCTCGGAAGGAGAGATAAACAGGCTCTCCGCCA
>Ga0224555_1001130_pt1 | contig 38714 bp, 29 predicted proteins | sample 714S23034metaG_FD_180687 | JGI IMG/M metagenome (GOLD analysis project Ga0224555, IMG submission 180687) | Peat soil microbial communities from Stordalen Mire, Sweden - 717 S2 30-34 | ecosystem: Environmental > Terrestrial > Soil > Wetlands > Peat | place: Sweden: Norrbotten County, Stordalen... | reverse complement strand
CCACCACCGACAAAAATCTCATCGAGACTCGCACAGTGTCCTCTCCTCATCCTTGATTCAGTTGTGCCGTGCCGCGAACAGCGATCCAGGGAAAATGGTTCGTCGGCCTCAGCCCGGCAATTATATAGGGCCCGCTCTTTCCACTTGTCAATTGCGGCGTTGGCGCCAAGCTCGGAGAACAGCGTTGGGTCTGGGGACAGAGCGCGTATTTCAATCTGTCGGACCCAAACCTGTCGCCGGGAACCCACGACGGCACCATCTACGCCGCCGACATCGACAACACTCTGCAGCGCTACGACTTCACCTTCACGGTGAATCCGTAACGCGGGGCGGAGAACAGGGCGCGCACATCCTCACAGCGCATTTCGTTACCGGCTACGGGCCACAAGCTACAGGCTGTCCTTATGACTTCCGTACCGTCGACCCCTCCGATTTCTCTTGCCTTAGCAATCCCCACTCGCTAACCTGAAAATAATCGGAGAAGTGTGAGAAAAGCCCGCCATCAAGCGGGCTTTTCCATTGGAGCCCCAGGGCTCCTCTGCGTTCTCCGTGCTCGCTCACGCAGAGCACTCGCTCTTTGAAAATCCTGCAGCCTGCGAAACCTCGGAACGGTGTTCCGCACCCATTCCATTTCGGGAGAGACAAATGTTGTCAAGTTTGTAAACAAAAGCTAAGTCTTGCGGAATGAAATTCGTGCAGGAAATGAGACAAACCAGAATCACAAAATCACAAATTATGGTCGCGTGCTTCCCGGAAAGATGAATTAACGACCTCGCCAACACAAGGGGGTCCACAAAAAACTCGACCTCCTGGAATCAACGACATCCCGAGGGGTCAACCCCCCTAAAACTCAAAAATCCAGGGGGTCGGTCGCGACCTACTTCACGTTGCGCCCGCCGAACTTGTAGACGATCCCTACCGACCCCGCGAACTCACTCTGCCACGTGAACCCGTAGTGCGTGGGCTGCCAGTCCGAGACCAGGCGCACCGACAGTTTGGAGCCGAGGTTGTAGTCGAGCCACGGACCGATGCCGAAACCCATCGCGAGCTTGTCGTTGTAGATGCCCACATCCTGAGGCGTGGTCCCTTTCGGGAACCCGTTGCCGAACGCTCCGTACGCCGCCCCTACCAGCGAGTGCATCCCGACCGTGTAATGTGGATGGCGCATCAGCCGGAAGTTCGGGCCGAACAGAAACAGATGCTCGCTCATCGGCGGGTTGACGGGAATGCCCTCGCTGTTGGCCGGAACCACGAGCGTGCCGTACAGTCCCCGCGCCGAGGCCTCCATGCCGACGACCGATCCGAGCCACACCGTCGCCGTGCCGTTCCACCCGAGCAGATTGATCGCGTGTACGCCGCGGCCCGGGCTGGGGTTGAAGTGCGAGTACTGCGCGCCTCCATAGAAGTCCCAGCGCTGGGCATTTTGCGGCGCTTCCCCTTCGGGAGCCGTGGCAGTCACCTGCGCGTGGAGGCAAGGCGGGCAGACGAGACAGGCAACAAAAGCGGCCAGGGCAGCAGTCAGTGCCAGGCGACGAAACATCACGGCTTTCACGCGGGCGGAAACCTCAGGACGAAGAGATTGCACATTGCAGATAACGGAGAACAAAAACAAGGGTATCACCCGAGGCGCGCCGGGCGGGGCCGCTCCGGACCCGCCCAGGGCCTCGCTCTTTCGACTACGCGTGACGCCGTTTCGTCTGCACAAAGAATCCTCTATCCCGGCGACGCGAGCCGCCGGAACAGAGGACGATCGTGCTGCCAGGGGCGCGAGAGACACGATCCCTGTTGTGAGCATTGCGCTCACCAGAAATCTTCTGGATTGGCCTGGAGGGGATCCTGGCGTCTAGTGCTGAACGTCCACGACGAGGTTGACGTCGACCGGGATGGTCTGGTTGTCGAGAACGGCCGGGCGCCAGCGGAAACTGCGGACCGCCGACATGATGCGGCTGTCGACTGTGGGGTTGATGGAGTGAACCACGTGCATGCCCGTCGGAGTTCCGGTTTCATCGAGGCTCACGCGCAGGACCAGTTCGGCGGGGTTAGAGTGATCGGCGATCGCATCCGTCGGGATGTCGATTTTGGCGGAGCGGAGGAGTTGAGCTTCGGTGACGCCGGTGGAGACCACGAGGGAAGCAGGGGCTGCACCTGAAGCGTCGCTGCTGGGTTTGGGGGTGGCGGCGGCTGCGCTGAGCGCAAGGGAAGAAAGCAGGGTAGCAACGAGGAGATGACGCATGTACAACCTCCGTTGGGTCGATAGTAACCGTCTTCACCTTAATCCTAGAACGATACGATTGTCAAGGATAATTTGTAAGTAGATATAAATAAGCTAGTTACACATTCTATAACTCCATAAGTTAAGAGATGATGAATTAATTTGGGGGAAAGATTTATGCGCCCGATAAGCAATGGCCACGTAGCCGCCTTCGAAGGGAAGAACGCCCGCGCAACGCGAAGTGAGCCTCGCCTCGCGCGCTATACGCTCTCCGCTGAACGCTATACGCTAAAGCCCATGCGCCCTTCGCTGCCCGATCGCGCCCACTTCCTCCGCCTCGCGCGCGCGCACTCCCTCGTCCCGCTCTATCGCACCCTCACCGCCGACCTCGAAACGCCCGTCTCCGCCTTCCTCCGCCTGGCCGCCCCAGCGCGCAAGCGCACCCGCGAGCAGGAGCCCGAGTGCTTCCTCCTCGAATCCGTCGAAGGTGGCGAGCACCTCGGCCGCTACACCTACATCGGCATCCGGCCCAGCCGCCGCATCGTCTCGCACGGTGACCAGATCGAAATCACCGAGCATAGCAAGACGCGCACCATCACCGGCGACGTCTTCGCTCTCCTGCGCGATGCCCTCCACGGACACAAGCCCGCCAGCATTCCCGGCCTCCCGCCCTTCACTGCCGGAGCGGTCGGCTTCTTCTCCTACGACGTCGTCCGTCAGATCGAGCGCCTGCCCGTCGATACCACCGATGACCTGGGCCTCCCCGACGCCTGCCTCATGTTCTTCGACGAGGTCCTCGCCTTCGACCACGTCAAGAAGGAGATCCTGCTCATCGTCACCGCCGATCTGCGACGCCACAAGCCGCAGGCCGCTTATGCAGATGCGCTCCGCCGCCTCGACCGCTTCGAAATGCGTCTGGCCCAGCCGCTCCCAAAGCTGAGCGCGAAGAAACCTGCCGGCAAACTCCGCCTCGCCTCGCGCACAAGAAAGGCCGCGTTCCTCCGAGCCGTCGAGCAGGCGAAGGAATACATTCGTGCCGGTGACATTTTCCAGGTCGTCGTCTCCCAGCGCCTCGATTTCGAGCCCGGCGTCGACCCCTTCTCCGTCTACCGCGCCCTGCGCATCGTCAACCCGTCCCCGTACATGTACTTCCTGCGTTTCCCGCGCAGAATCTCGGGCGCAAAGTCTGCTCAAGAAGAAACCACCCACATCGTCGGCTCCTCGCCTGAACTGCTCGTCCGCGTTGAAGGCCGCCGCATCGAGTACCGTCCCATCGCCGGCACACGGCCACGCGGCGCTACCGAAGAGGCCGACCTCGCCGCCGAGCACGAGATGTCCAACGACGAGAAGGAACGTGCCGAGCACGTCATGCTCGTCGACCTCGGCCGCAACGACGTCGGCCGCGTCAGCGAATATGGCACCGTGAAGGTGACAAATCTAATGCACGTCGAGCGCTACTCGCATGTCATGCACCTGGTCAGCGACATCGAAGGCCGCCTCAAACCGGAGCTCTCCGCCGTCGACGCGCTCCGATCATGCTTCCCCGCAGGAACCCTCAGCGGCGCCCCTAAAATCCGCGCCATGCAGATCATCGAAGAGCTCGAACCCACACGCCGCGGCATCTACGGTGGCACTGTCCTCTATGCCGACTACTCCGGCAACCTGACGTCGTGCATCGCCATCCGCACATTGCTGGTGGAAGGAAAGAAAGGCTACATCCAGGCCGGTGCCGGCATCGTCGCCGACTCCGTCCCCGAAAACGAATACCAGGAGAGCCTCAATAAGGCCAAAGCGGTGGTGCGCGCGGTGGAGAGAGCGAGAGAGGGATAGGATCTGCAGAAGAGGGCAAACTTGTGACTGACGGGGTCCGAATTTGGGAGGTTGGTTCTGAAGACACGCTTGCTGAAGTACCTCGGTCCAAATTGGACCGGGAGGAGCGGATCGAGAAGTGGATTACTCAAGAGATCTCGGTTCTTGATGCCAGCGAATCAGGTCTCCTGATTATTGGGCGGCAGGTAAGAACAGATTTTGGTGGCGAAATAGACCTTTTATGTATTGACTCGTTGGGTGATCTGGTGATCGTAGAACTGAAGCGCGACAGGACTCCTCGCGAAGTGACCGCTCAGGCGCTCGATTACGCGGCCTGGATTGAAGGCTTGGGTAGAGAGAGGATTGAAGAAATAGCTGCTGACTATCTGAAATCATCCCTTGAAGACGAGTTCCAGAAGGCCTTTCCTGGTTCCGCTTACCCAGACGTTGTCAATGCAAATCATTCAATCCAAATCGTCGCTTCTGAAATGAGTGACAGCACCGAAAGAATCATTCGTTATCTTTCGGCAAAGGGGATAGATATCAACTTCGTACGTTTTCGGATGTTTAGATCCGCCGATGGGCGCGAGTCGCTCGTGCGGACCTTCACGGTCCCGCCCGATCAAGCCGAGCAGAATGCGCTCAGGAACCCCACCACGAAAAGGACGCTCTCAGGAAAGACTCTCGAAACACGCCTAGCCGAATGCCACAATGAAGCTGAGCGAGAGTTTCTTACGGAGAGGCTTGAAGACCCAAAGCAATTGACTGGCCTTAAGAAACAAGCTCTTTTCTTCACGGTCGGCGGGCAAACTCGGTTCAGGGTGAGCGGACGGACAACTCACGCCAAGCTAATTCAAAAGGGTAGATTCGAGGGAGATGAAGAATTCTGGAATCAAGCTCTCTCCACAAACAAGGTGGGCTTTCCACAAGGAGGTAAGAACCTTTCTCTTCAACTCGTGAGCAAACAGGACTTCGATTTCTTTTACCAAGTTGCCACGAAGGATGCTCACTCCTTCAAGTGGTCGAGTGAGGGCACAGACGGCGCAAACGAAGAGGAAGAAGATGAAGTTAAGTGAAATCCTAGCTCGCCCGTCACTGTACCGCAGCCGCCGGACGGCCACTCCTACTTCACGCGCTCCGTGCTGCCCTGCACATCCAGACGACAGTTGCCGTGCCCAAACGCCGTCCAGAACGTTCCATCGGTGAGCAACACCTGCTGCAGCGACACGCGCGTCACGCCGTACGCATACATCTTCTCCGGCACGCGGATCTCACGCAGTTGCTCCGCAGCCTCGTCAGCCGTATCCACGCCGGAGAAGGTCAGCCGCAGATCGAACGCGTTCGCGTCGAGCTGATAGACGCTCTGCTTGCCCAGCAACCGCGCCGTGATCGTGACGGATCGGATCGCCTTCCCACTCGAGTTCCTGAACCCGAGCGCCAGATTCGGCTCCGTCACCTTCTCCGCACTCGTCACCGGCAGATAGCTCGCCGGCCAGTTCAGTTGCGCGCTCGTCAGCACCACCGGACACCCGGCCTGGGAAGGCGGCGACAGCGCCCACAGTTGAAGCCTCGACTCCGCCTGCGCTTCCATCCACCTCTTCTCCATCTCCTGGGGTGAAGCGAGGACGCCGGGATGGATCTCGACGGCTGGACTCTGCGAATCCGCATCGGGCGCCGGTGCCTGACTTTGTCCAAATCCTGCCGTGGCAGCGAGCATGACAAGAGCGGAGACGAAGAGCTTCATCGCGAGCACCCCCGATGCCCCACAGCATAGCACCGCCAACGGCGAAAGAACCGCGAAACACGCGGCCCTCGATGTACTCAACAAGGCAGCACCCAACAACCCGGCGCTAAACTGAACGCAATGGTCTTCGTCCTCGACAACTACGACTCCTTCACCTTCAACCTCGTCCAGTACATGGGCGAGCTCGGCGCCGACGTGGTCGTGCGCCGCAACGACGAGTTGACGCCCGAACAGGTCGAAGCCCTGCACCCCGATCGCATCGTGCTCTCCCCGGGCCCCTGCACGCCGCAGGAAGCCGGCATCTCCATCGATCTCATCCGCCACATGGCCGGAAAGGTCCCGATTCTCGGCGTTTGTCTCGGCCATCAGGCGATCGGCGCCGCTTTCGGCGGCAACATCATCCGCGCGCCGAAGCTCATGCACGGCAAGACCAGCGCCGTCGAACACGACGGCAAGACCATCTTCGACGGTATCTCCACTCCGATGACCTGCACCCGCTACCATTCCCTCATCGTGGAAGAGAAGGGCCTGCCGAGAGACCTCGAAGTCTCCGCCCGCACCTCCGACGGCACCATCATGGGCCTGCGCCATCGCAGCCTCCCCGTCGAAGGCGTGCAGTTCCACCCCGAATCCGTCCTTACCTCCGACGGCAAGCGGCTCATCCAGAACTTCCTCAAGCTCGCATGAAATCTGCCGCCGTCATTCTGCTGTTCGCTGCCGGCGCCGCAGCGCAGCAACCAACACCCTCCACGCCGCCGCAGCCCGCACCTGACCAACAACCCGCGTCGCTTGCCACGGTCCTCCACGAGTCCGCAACCCCGGCGCCAGCCGACGCGGCCTCGCTCGCTACCGTCTCCACCGACGGCGTTTCGCTCGGTGGTCCCATGACCGTCGCCAACGGCCTCGCCTTCATCGGCAACAACGGAGCCGTCACTGCGGACGACAAGACCGTGCACCTCAAGCTCACGCGCGGCGGCAACCTCAACGTTTGCGCCACGACCCAGGTTCATCTCTCCACCGACACAACGGTCTCCGGCGGCGGCCTTATGATCGCGCTCAACCGCGGTGCCGTCGAAGGCCACTACATCCCCGGCCAGTTCTCCGACGTCATTCTCACGCCGGATCTGCGCATTCTCATCTCCGGTCCCGGCACGGCCGACTTCAGCCTCCGCGTCAACAATCAGGGCGACACCTGCTTCGACAACCACGGCGACCACGCTCCCTACGTGCTTGCCACCAACCTCTTCGAAGGCGGCGCTTACCGCGTGCAGCCCAACCAGCGCGTGCTCTTCGAGCACGGCAGCCTGCAGCAGGTGGTCGACAACGAGCCGGAGGCCTGCGGATGTCCGCCGACCCCGCCCACGCCCGAGCCCACCGCCATCGCCCGCATCGGCGCGCCCGGCTTGACTCTCCACACCAGTAACGAGACCAACACTCCCCCGCCCAGCCCTCACTCTACTGAAGCGGAGAACCCATTTCCCCTCGCCGAGAGCGAAGGGCTCAAGACTCCATCGGCACCGCCGTCGACCCCGGCCGTTCCGCCTGGGCAGGCCCAGGCTCAGATCACTGCTCCCCTGGTCTACAACGGCGAGACTCCGCCGCCGGCCAGTGAGGCCGCAACGAAACCCGCAACGCCGGGTGCAGGCCCCGCGACTGCAGCGCCCGAACCAGCCAAACGCAAAAAGCACTCCGCCTTCGTTCGCTTCTTCCGCAGGGTCTTCGGCCAGCCTTAAGCCAGCCCCATCGCGCCACTGCGATAAAATCAGATCTGCCGGAGTATGCACCTGCGCGGACCGTTCAGGTCCGCCTCCCGCGGCTCTATCTGCCGCAGCATTCCGCAATAACTTCCGTAAGGAGCTTCACCCATGGCGATTCCCGCCACCCAGCTGCGCCCGGGCATGATCATCAAGCACAACAACGAGCTCCACTCCGTCTTCTCCGTGGAGCATCGCACGCCCGGCAACCTGCGCGCCTTCATCCAGGCCAAACTGCGCAACCTGCGCACCGGCGCCATGTTCGAGCACCGCTTCCGCTCGCCCGACCCCATCGAGCGCGTCGTCGTCGACGAAATCCCCATGGACTTCCTCTACAACGACGGCGACGACTACTACTTCATGAACACCGAGAACTACGAGCAGACGCACCTTAAGCGCGACACGCTCGGTGACGCGGTCGAGTACCTCATTCCTAACCTGCAGATCAAAGTCTCGTTCCACGATGGCACGCCGGTCGGCATCGAACTGCCCCAGACCGTCGAGCTCACAGTCATCGAAACCGAGCCGGGCCTCAAGTCGGCGACCGCCTCGTCGGTCACGAAACCGGCGAAGACTGAAACCGGTCTCGTTGTCTACGTCCCGCCCTTCATCAATGAAGGAGAGAAGATCCGCGTCGATACCGCTGAAGGCGCGTACCTCAGCCGCGCTTAAATTCGATCCGGCACTCGGATACGGCGCAGCGAGCCTGCGCCGTTTTCATTTCCACAGCGCAATGATCGTGATCTGCCCGTCGACGGTTTTGTCCGCCGTCGCAAAGTAGTGCACCCGCGCCTTTCTTCCCTCCAGGTCCTGGCAGGGCTGGATCGCCTGCTTCGGGGTAAAGTCCAGGGCGCGATAGTCGATCGAGTACGCGTCGTTGTTATAGAGGGACACAGTCCTCTTCTCGCCCACCACCCGTAGCTCCATCGCTCCCGGCCAGTTGCAGTGCACGTCGCGAATCACTCCCACCAGCCATAAATCCGGCCCGTGTGGCGTCTCTGTTGCATGCTTCGGCTTTTGCGGCAACCCCATCTGCTTCACACCGCTCACCGGCCCGTCTCCTGCGCCGGCAACTGGCGGCGGTACCACCGACACCTGCGCCTCAGCCTCCTGCCGCTTAATCTTTTCCGCCAGTGCCCGCTGCTCATCCACCTGCTTCAGCATCCGCTCCACCACATCCATCTCCAGCGGATTCCGTGCCAGCGCCTTCGCCGCCTCCAGCACCTGCAGCGCTGCGTCGAACTGCTCCTGCTCCGTCAGAATGTGCGCCGTATTCAGCCGATAGTGCAAGTCTCCGGGATCCAGCGCGATCGCCTGCAGCTCCATCATGTGGGCCTGATCCAGTTTGCTGCTCTGATTCGACAAGAGCGCCGCCAGCGCGTCGTACGCCGGCGCAAACCGCGGATTCGCCCGGATCGCCGCCCGCAAATGGCTCTCCGCCTCCGCATCGCTCGCACCCGACATCACCGCCAGCGCCCCTGTGTAGTACTGGGCCACGTAATTCCCCGGATCAAGCGCCGCCGCCTCGGCATACCACTTCCTCGCCTCAGCATGATGGCCGGCCGCATACTCGATCCGCCCCATCGCCTCGTGCGCTGTCGCGTTGTTCGCATCCGCCTTCAGCGCCGCATCCGCCATCGCGCGCGCATCCTCGGCGCGCCCCATATAGGCAAGAAAATCGGCGCGGATCGCATCCGCATCCGCCACGCTCAGCGGCGTCACCGCAAACGACGCTTCGCTCAGCTGCACGCCGGCCGTCGACTTCTGAAAGTACGAGTAGCGCCCTTCCCGCGTGTATGTCACCAGCGCCGCTTCCAGTTGCTTCAGGTCGCCGAAAGCCTGCTCCGCCGCTGTGACTGGATCGATCCCCTTGCTCGTCAGCCCCAGATACTTCCCGATTCGATTGGCGTGATCGTGGAAGTCCGCCACCTCCAGGTAGTGCGTCAGCGCCCAAGACTCCGCATAGAACAAGCCTCCCTTCTCCTCTTCGTGGTAGTACGGCGACGTTGCGTCCACTTTGAACAACACGGGCAGGGGGATGAGCCGGTTCTGCTGCAATAACAGCAGCGCATTCATGTTTGGCTCGCCGAGCAGCACCTCTTTGTCGCGCACCTCGGTGTTCTCGAAGAATTCGGCCAGCCCCTCGTTGAGCCACAGCGGCATCCACTCCGCCGCGTTCCCCTCCATCAGGTGCGTGTACTCGTGGTACACGATCGACCAGGGATGCTCGCCCCCTCCGTCCAGGCGGACCAGGATGTAGTTCTTGTCGGTAGAGTGCGAGAACAGACCGCCCAGGTTCACCTGGCCCTTCGCCAGATAGGCCGCCGGCTCCAGCGCCTCCATATCCTTGTGGTCCTTCACCGCGATCACGACGATCGGATTCGCCGGATCGAGGTTCGCTGCCGGCAGCGAGCTCTGAAAGACCCACCGCATGCGCTCGAACTGGGCCGCCACATGCCGGCCACGCGCGTCGCCTGCATCGGTGATCACCGTGAAGTGTGGGCTGCGCACCTCCAGCCACCCGGACCCGCTCTCACGCGCCCAGCCGCTCAGCGAAACCAGCAACCCCAGCAGCAGGAATCTTCGCAGCATCATCTACGTGGGCATTCTCCCACTCTTCGCGCGAACGTGACAGATGAGCCTTTCACGCGCCCCACATGCGCGCTCTCCTCGCGGCATCGCGTGGTACAGTTGCGCCCATGGCCGCTCAGGAAGGACTCCACCGCATTCGGCTCGTGGGCAAGGCCATCCTCGTCCTCGGTCTCTTCCTCGACGCCATCGCCCTGGTCGGCTGCCTCACCGCGAGCCTCTTCCATGAGTCCCCGTGGACCACGGGCTTTGCCCCCTTCGGCATCGCCCTCTCCATGATCGGCGCCGGTATTTTGCTCGCCGCGTGGATTATCGAGGGCTTTGCCCTCCCGCCGCATCCGCCCCACGAGTGATCGGGAACCTTGCCATTGTGTATCGATATTGCATGCAATATCATTAAAATACATGCGGCTTGTGCTGGATACCTCGGTGCTTGTGGCGGCTTTTCGCAGCGGATCCGGTGCTTCGAGGCGAATCCTTGAGGCCGCTCTTGGCGGCAGATTTGTCCTCTTGTTGTCGGTGCCTTTGATGCTCGAATATGAATCGGTCTTGACTCGTGCCGAGCACCTGGAGACGTCGGGATTGTCTGTCACGGAAGTGAATTCGGTTCTGGATGCGCTGGCCGCCGTTGGTGAACCTGTTCGGCTTCCCTTTCATTGGCGGCCGATTCTGCGCGATGCCAATGACGACATGGTGCTCGAAGCAGCGGTCAACGGTCGAGCCGATGGACTGGTGACTTTCAACGATCGTGACTTCTTGCCCGTTCGTGCAGAATTCAACATCCGGATCTTCTCGCCACGCGACCTTATCCGGAAACTGGAGAAGAAATGAGAAAGAACAACTTCGCTCTTCGCGTACAGACCTCGCTGCTCGATGAGGCCCGCAGGGTTGCAGAGGCCGAAGGGGTGGCTCTGAACCAACTCATCAATGTGGCTCTGGCTGAAAAACTCTCCGCGTTGCGGACGGTGGCTTACTTTCAAGAGCGAGCCTCTCGCGCCGATCTCCGCAAAGCCCGTCGCATCGTGAAGAAGGCCGGGCGCAACAATCCCCCGGTTCCGGGCGACGAATTGGATTAGCGTCTCCAACGCGTCCGATAAACTAACAGTACAAAAGTCCGATGACCCTGCTCAAAGCCGTGCGCGGCACGCGCGATCTCCTGCCGCCGGAAACCGAACTTTGGAACCACGTCGAAGCCGTCACCCGCCGGGTCTTCGCCCGCTACAACTTCGGCGAAATCCGCACCCCCATCTTCGAGGACACATCGCTCTTCGCCCGCTCCGTCGGCGAAGAAACCGACATCGTCTCCAAAGAGATGTACACGTGGGAAGACCGCGCGCGGGCGCAGTCTGAAAAATCGCAGTCCCTCACCCTGCGCCCGGAAAACACCGCCGGCGTGGTCCGAGCCTACATCGAGCACAATATGGGCGAGACCGGGCTCCTCCAGAAGCTCTACTACATCGGCCCGCAGTTCCGCCGCGAGCGCCCGCAGAAAGGCCGCTACCGCCAGTTCTGGCAGATCGGCGCCGAGGTCATCGCTCCACCGAGCGCCGGCTCCGAATCGCCCTTGCGCGATGCCGAAGTCCTCGAAATGCTCTCGAGCTTCCTCGACGAACTCGGCATCACCGGCTGGAACCTGGTGCTGAACTCCGTCGGCTCTTCTACCGACCGGCCGAAGTATGTTGCCGCTTTGCGCCAAGCCCTCGCGCCGGTCAAAGACCGCATGTCGCCGGACAACCAGCGACGGGCCGAAACCAATCCGCTGCGCGTGCTCGACTCGAAGGACCCGGCGGACGAAGCCATCATCGCGACGTTGCCCAAAATCGCCGACTACCTCGACGAAGCGTCGAAGGCCCACTTCGCCGCGGTCTGCGCGGCCCTCGACGCCTGCGGAGTGAAGTATGAAGTCAACCCACGCCTCGTGCGCGGCCTCGACTACTACACCCGCACCACCTTCGAGTTCACGCACGGCGGCCTCGGCGCACAAAACGCCTTGCTCGGGGGCGGCCGCTACGACGGCCTCTCGGAAATGCTCGGCGGCCCCAAAGCCCCTGGCATCGGCTTCGCCATGGGCCTCGACCGGCTGATCCTCACGTTGCAGTCAGCCCAAATTGAATCCGCGCCCAGCGCATCCGCAATCCTTGCAGACGCCTTCGTTGCACCCCTCGGCGACAGCCTCAACGCCCCCGCCCTCGCCCTTGCACGCGATCTCCGCCGCCAGGGCCTTCGCATCGAGCTTGGCGATGGCTCCTTCCGCATCAAGAAGTCCTTCGAAATCGGAAACAAGCTCGCCCGCAACATCATCCTCCTCGGCGAAGACGAGCAAGCCTCCGGTATCCTGACAGTGAAGAACTTCGCCACCGGCGAGCAGACCAAAATCCCGCGCGACCAACTCGCGTCCGCGCTGCAGACTCGTTAGGACTCCCGCTTTGCTCGACTTTCTCGGCACCCATCAACGCACCAACACCTGCGGCGAGCTCCGCGCCGCCGACGCCGGCAAAACCGTCACCCTCATGGGCTGGGTCAACCGTCGTCGCGACCACGGCAACCTCATCTTCCTCGACCTTCGCGACCGCTACGGCATCACGCAGATCGTTCTCGACAAGGAAATCTCCCCCGAGGGCCATCCCAAAGCCGAGCATATCCGCCCCGAGTACGTTGTCGCCGCCGTTGGCACGGTCCGCCTCCGCGGCGCTGACGCCGTCAACCCCAAAATGACCACCGGCGAAATCGAAATCGCCGCTACTGAACTCCTCGTTCTCAACGACTCCAAAGTCCCACCCTTCTCGCCCGCCGAGCCCGCTATCTCGAATGAAGAGGTCCGCCTCAAGTACCGCTACCTCGACCTCCGCCGTCAAGAGATGCAGAACAACCTCGCCATCCGGCATAAGATCGCGCTCGCGGTCCGCGAATATCTGAACTCCCAGGGCTTTTACGAGATTGAGACGCCGTTCCTCACCGGCTCTACACCGGAGGGCGCGCGCGATTACCTCGTTCCCAGCCGTGTGAACCCCGGCACGTTCTACGCGCTGCCGCAGTCGCCACAACTCTTCAAGCAGATCCTGATGATCTCGGGCCTCGACAAGTATTTCCAGATCGTGCGCTGCTTCCGCGACGAAGACCTGCGCGCCGATCGTCAGCCCGAGTTCACGCAGATCGACCTGGAGATGACCTTCCCGCAGCAGGACACGGTCTTCGCTGTCGTCGAAGGATTCATGGCCGCCGCCTTCGCCGCCGTCGGCGTCGCGCTGCCCACGCCCTTCCCGCGCGTCACCTACGACGAAGCCATGAAGCAGTACGGCATCGACAAGCCCGACCTGCGCCTCCCCGGCCTCACCGACGTCCGCTCCATCTTCACCGCCGAGCAGTTGCAGACTCTCGCTGTCGATCCAGCGCTTCCCGTCGTCGCCCTGCGCATCCCCAAAGTCGGCGAGCTCTCGCGCAAGGAGCGCGACGACAACCGCCCGCTCTTCGAGACGAAGAAGGGCGCCAAGTACATCGACGACCTCAAGCGTCTCGAGAAATCATTCCCCGAAGCCGTCACCAACCTTCGCGAGTTGACCAAGGCCGAGCCTGACGACCTGCTCGTCATCGTCGCCGGCGACGCCGCTACTCACATCTCCGCCAGCGACACCAAATCCGCAGGCCGCCTCTCCGAGCGCGAGATTGCCGTCCTCTCGGCAGCCGGCAACTTCCGCGTGGAGCTTGCGAAGAAGTACGCCGACCGCCACGGAGCCTTCGCTGTGACGGACTCAGTGGTGCAAAATCCCGGCACACCCAGCGCTCTCGTTGACGGCGCGCTCGCCTTCCGTCCGCTCTGGGTCACGGACTTCCCGATGTTCGAGCATGATCCCGAGACTGGCTCCTGGCAGCCCGCCCACCATCCCTTCACGTCGCCGCACGAAGAGGACATGGACCGCCTGGTATCCGACCCTGCCTCGGTCCGCGCTCGCTACTACGACCTTGCGATGAACGGGCTCGAGCTCGGCTCCGGCTCCATCCGTATCCACCGCCAGGACGTCCAACAGCAGATCTTCCGGGCATTGGGAATGTCGGATGAAGAGGCCAGGAAGCGCTTCGGATTCTTCCTTGAAGCGCTGCAATACGGCACGCCTCCGCACGGCGGCATCGCCCTCGGCCTCGATCGCCTGGTCATGATCCTCGCCGGCGCATCGAGCCTGCGCGAAGTCATTGCCTTCCCCAAAACGGCGAAAGCCATCGACCTGATGGTCGACGCGCCTTCGACCGTCCGCGACGAGCAGCTCAAAGAACTGCACATCCGACCCGTCGTTCGCGGCTAATCGATAGACGCTGCTGCGGCCACGCTAAGAGTCGCAGAGCTAACCGAGAGATTCGGCCAGACGGTCGAGGAAGGCTTCCTGCCCGCTGAAGATCCTTTTGCGGGCGGCGGCAAGATCGAACCAAGCGCCGCGGTCGGCTTCGGGGATCTCGATCTGGCGGCCGGACCGCGGTGGCCATTCGACGAGGCAGGTGTTCGAGACGAGGGTGGCGGCGTCGAAGTCGCCTTCGACCGCCCAGGCGGTCACCTCTTTCCCGGCAGGCTGGCGGATGACGCCGAGCGGCGTGAATTTTTCGGCCGGAAGATCCAGCGCGAGCCGGGAGCCGGTTTCCTCCTGGAACTCGCGGCGAGCGGCTTCCAGCGGCAGTTCTCCGTCGTGGTACTCGCCCTTGGGAATGGACCATTTGTCCTTCCTGGCCCAGAAGGGGCCGCCGGGATGGATGAGGAAGACTTCAGGACCGGAGGGAGTGCGTCGGTAGAGCAGGATGCCGGCGGAGCGTTTGGTCATGGAGGACGCCAGATCCATTATCGAGGTTCGGGCGGTGGAAGAGCGGGCAGATCGGGTCCTGATCTTCGACGCCCGGAGTTGGTAGACTCGGAGAAATTCGCTTGGAAGGAGTCGGCGGTTTTGAAAAGCGTGATTCATGTGGCAGTAGTGATAAGTCTGGTGGCGGCGGCGGCCGGTGCGGCGAGCTTTGCGAAGGACAAGACAGCGGACCAGGAACCCGTGACCTGGGGGATGCAGTCAGGCAACGACGGGTGCGTGATCTTCAAAGAGTCGGAAGAGACGACCTCGGAGATGGCTCCCGGCGGCGGCGGGTTTACCACGCACACAGTGAAGCAGCTGGAAGTGCTGGACGCAATCAAGACCACGCTGCCGAAAAAGAAGTACAGCGAGACGAAAGAAGATCTGGACGCACTGGCGAATGTCGGGATGCAGAACCACGTCAAGTTCGTGAAGATCCCGAAGAAGTACACGCCGGAGCAACTGGAGAAGGCGAAGACGATGTGCGGGGTGCAGTAGGGTTTAGCCGGATGCGCGCCAAGCCTCCCAGCGCTTCTTCCCAGCGCTTCTTCATCGTCCATGAGAAAAGGAAACCACACACCCCAGCGGCCGGTTTCTGGGCGCGCTAATTTCGGAAACCTCGCTTTTGTCACCGCGTTCCCACACGAGACCAGCGCGGCTGTCATCGGGGTAATGACAAAGACACCTGTATCGAGATCGAGCAACGAGGCCAGGTTAGTCCGCAGGTTTGCCAGCAGTAAGGAGGTTGATCGAGTACAAATTGCCGACGCCCACGTTGGGTTTGATGAGGGGAGGGCTCTGCGAGACGGAGATCGGTGCCAGTAGCGAAGAGAACATGATTGGGCTCATGAAGCATCCAGACCACATCGTGTGCGAGTACCTCACCAAACCGCTGAGCGCCATCCGCCGTCACGTCCGGGAAGTCCACAAACAGCGGTCGCATCATGGGCACGCCGTCACGCGAGGTATGTTCGGCAGCCGTGTACAGGTATGGCATCAGACGGTATCGTTCTTCGATGTAGCGCCGGCGTATCGCTTCGCGCTCCGGGCCGTCCACCCACACCTCATGGCGCCGCGTGCCCTGGGCGAATGATCGCGATCGATGGGCTGAAAGGCCGCGACTTCCAGCCACTTTGTCAGCAAGTCCGCAGGCGGCGAGCCAGCAAAGCCGCCCACGTCGGCGCCAGCCATCGAAAAGCCGCTCAAGCCGAGGTTCAGCAGCTGCGGAGTCGTCATGCGCAGATGGTTCCATGTAGCGCTGTTGTCACCGGTCCAGGTGACCACGTCGACGAGGACTGCCGGCCAACGCGATCATCAGGCTTTCCGTCAGCAGTTGCCGCACGAGCCGCGCCCGCGGAGTCCCCAGCGCCAGCCGCACCGCCAGCTCCCGCCTCCGGCTCGCGGCCCGGGCCAGCAAGCAGATTGGCCGCGTTCGCGCACGCAATCAGCAGCACCATGCCGACTGCGCCCAGCCACATCAGCAGCACCGGCCGGCTCGCTCCTGCGATCTCTTCGTTTAACCCAGGAGCGCGCACGTGCCACCGCTTCTCAACGTCATAGAGCTTGCTTAGATCCCGCTGAATGGCGCTCAGCTCCTCTTGTGCAGCGCCCGCCGTCACGCCATCCTTCAGTCGCCCAATACCCTCCAGGTAATGCGACCCGCGCTGCGATGTCTCCGACGGATCGAACTGAAACGGAGTCCACACATCCACCGTGCGACCGTACGCGATCGCGTGATATTCGTTGCCCGGATGCTCCGTTCCCGCTGGCATCACGCCCACCACTGTGAACGGGAGCGCGTTCAGTTGAAGGGTCTTTCCAATGCTGCACCCGCTCGGAAACGTTGCTCCCCGCCCGTTCCGCCGAGCCTTCGCTCGCGTCTTCTGAACTCCGCGACGGCCACCTCCAGATCCGCCCCATCGAAGTCCGGCCACATGCGATCCGTGAACACCAGCTCCGCGTACGCCGACTCCCATAGCAGAAAATCCGACAGCCGCTTCTCCCCGCCCGTTCGGATCAGCAGATCGACGTCGCCGCCCTCCGCCCGCAACGTGTCCGCCATCGCGCGCCCGACGGTCTCGGCCCCATCCGTTTCGTGTCCGGCCGATCCGTTCAGCCCATGAACCGCGTGCATCGCCGCCCGCGCCATCGCCTCGCGCGACGAATAGTCCACCGCCACGCGCAGATGCAGCCGCCGCCCCGTCGCCGCCTCGCATTGCTCGATCTCCCGCAGCAGCATGCGTGGCAGCCGGTCCCGCCGCCCGATTGCTTCCACTCGCGCACCCGCCTCGCGCAGCGCCTCCCGTTCCCACCGCAGATACGCCGCAATCAGCGCCAGCACACTCCGCACCTCGAATGCAGGGCGCTTCCAGTTGTCCGACGAGAAGGCATACAATGTCAGCAGCGTGATGCCGGCGAGCGGCGCCCGCTCCACAACGCGCCGCACCGCCGCGACGCCCGCCCGATGCCCCGCCATACGCGGCAATCCACGCCGCGACGCCCATCGCCCGTTCCCATCCATGATGATCGCGACGTGCAGCCCGCCTGGCTTCTCGCTTTGCGACGCACAGTTACTGGCCGCGACCTTTTCGTTGTTGAACCCGTTTTCCATGGCTACGTCCTTGGTCCCACCAGCGTCGCTCCTGGCCTGGACTCGCCGGGGGCCAGCGAGCTGTACCAGTCAATCCCACGCGTGAAATACATCGCAGCCGCGACCGCCACGAAGCTCGCCACCGCGCCCACCAGCAGGGCATTGTCCTCGAGCCGCAGCAGCAGAAAGATCAGTGTGTACAGCAGGCTGAACGTTGCCAGCGCCCGGAACCCGTAAGCGCGGCCTGCAAAGATCCACCCGGCATTCGTCGCCAGCAGAATCACCGTCGCTGCACCCGCCACCAGAAATCCAACGTCGAACCCAATCCGCTCGGCCAGCGACAACAGCAACAGATAAAAGATGATCTGCGCAATCCCCACCAGCACGTACTGTGCCGGATGCACACGCCTGCCCGTCGTCACTTCGAAGATGAAGTAAGCAATAAAGATCAACCCGAGAAACAACGGCACGTACTTCAGCGATCGCGTCACCGATTGGTACGGATCCGCCACTTCGATCAACGAAACCCCCAGCGCCGTCGCATCCAGGCCCGTCACCGACTCCGCCGGACCTTCCGCTCGCACACCGCGCGCAATAAACGGTACCGACCACTGCGCTTCGAAGCCGCTCTTCGTCACATTGCGTTTCACCGGCAGGAATCCTCCATCGAACCCCGGATTCGGCCAGTCGCCCTCGACGCGCAGCTGCGTCGTCTTCCCGTAAGCCAGCACCGCGATCCGCTGCGCCCCGGAGAACCGCAGTGCCGCTGCCACATCGAACTTCGCATTCGGCTGCGCCAGGCCGTCCAGCTTCGTGCCGAACAGCGTCAGCTTCAGCACAGGACTCCCCTCGCCACCCACCGAGAGGTTTTGCGCGACTGCAGCAGGGAGCAGCGTCAGCGTTTTCCCGCCCGTCGTCAGGGTCGCATCCGCCATCGCTCCCCGCGCGTCGCTCACCCCAACCACCATCTCTGCATGGTCCCACTGCAACTCTGCGCCCGGCGGAGCCGTCGCCGGCACTCCGCTCAGATCGAAGCTCGCGCCGAGTTCCGCATCGGCCCGGAATACCGGCACCTTGAACAGGGACCGATGCCGCTCTTCCGTCGCCACCTTCACCGTGCCCGTCGCTCGCGAGGGAAACACCAGGTAGATCCCGTGCTTCGCCGCATCCGTCGGCGATAATGCCGGTATCGTGTAGGGAATCGCGAGCGTTGGCCCCAGAAAGGTCTGCTGCCCGCCAACATACTCGCTGATTTCGTTCACCACATCCGTCGCTCGCTTCGACCGGTCGTCGATCAGCAACCACACGAACAACGCCGGAATGATCATCACCAGCGCCAGTCCGCATACCACGATCAGCTTCAGCCCCATCGAATGGAACCGCATCTTCGCCAGCAACTCACCCGGCAATGCCGAAATCTCGCTCATCGCATTTCCTCCCGGCCACTAACTTTGCAATGCAAAGTAAATCCGTAAAAAAATCCTCCCCGGACCTTAAGCGCGCGTCGGCCTCAGCCCGCGCATCAGTGCGGCTGGCTCTTCCTCGCCACCCTTTGCCGCGTCTCGCACCACCTGCTCCAGTGTCTCCAGATAGTCGAGGTACCGCTTTCGCCCCGACGGCGTGATCCGCGCCACAGTCTGCGGACGGTTGCGGTCGATCCCCTTCACGATCTCCACCATCTTTCCGCGCTCCAGCACGCGCAGGTGCCGGCTCAGATTCCCATCGGTTAGCGAGCACAGCTGCTTCAGATCCCCAAACGTGAGCCCCTTCGGATTCGTCACCAGCGACGTCAGCACGCTCAGCCGCGCCCGCTCGTGGATCACCCGATCCAGGCCCTCATACGCGAACCGGCCTTCACTCGCCGGAGCCTTAGCTTTCATGCTCACCTTTCTTTGCCGACCCCAGCAGAACGCCGGCCACCAGCAGTTGCCCCACGCCAAAGGGAATCCCCATCGCCCACGGCGAAAACGCCCGCGCGTCACCAAACGAAATCAGGACCAGCCCCGTCAGCAGATACCACACGCCCGCCGCCACCATGGCTCGCGGCAGAAAACGGCACGACGCGAAAATTCCCAGGCTGAAAATCACCTGCCACAGCCCCGGCACCATCCACGCCACTCCGGGAACGCCCCGCAGCACCACAATCGTGAGCAGCAACCCCGCCGCGGCCGACGGCAGGAACTGCTCCACTGCCATCCGGATCATCTCGTCGGACATGCCCGAGTGGACCCGCCGCGATCGCCGATTCACCTCTACGCCGGCGAGCGCCGACGCCACCACCGCCGTCGAAACCCACACCGCGAGATATCCGGCCAGGTGATGCGCAGCGTCCGGCACGCGCCACGCCTGCACGCCCGCCGCGATCACGGCAAAGACGCTGGTCGTGGCCAACGTCGCCGGCCCGTACCCGCGAAACTCCGTCGAGCGGGCTACCTGCATGCGGATGCTGCTGATCTCACCCAGCGCTTTGTGCAGATCGTTCATCACGGCATTCCACTTTGCATTGCAAAGTAATTCAGCCAGGCCGCCCCTGTCAATCCCTCAGTGTCAATCAATCCCGGATCACAGCTGGGTTGCGCGTGGCGAAGTCTTTTTGCAGCTCCGGGGCGCGAAGCGCGTCGCCCGGACGGCCTGCCCTGAGCGAAGTTCGCGTCCAGCGAACAAGTCGCACGGGGCCAGTCCAAAAAAGAGAGGGCGACCGCTCGCGCGATGCGCCCTCTGGCAACGATACATGAAACCTTGTGAGGGAAAACCACCTCTTCCCGCTGATTAACAGTCCCGGGGGAGGGACTTTTGTCGAACCTTGATCGGCCTTAGCGGCCCATCACCACGCGGGTCGGAGCCTCGTTGTTGTGCTTCTTTCCGTCCAGTTGCGCCGCTATCAGGCTGCGATACTGCACCGACTCCAGCGTGTAGTTGTCACCTTCTTTGTCGAACCGCAGAATTACGCGGCCGTCGGTCGGCGCCGGGTCACCGGACGACATCAGCCAGGCAAAGTTGCGCTGCCAGCTCTCGTTTCGCAGAGTGACCACGCCAGTCGTCTCGTTGTGCCCGATGGAGTAGGACCCGGCAGGGCAAACCTTGCCGTTCACCGTGAAGCTGAAGGGGACATTGACCTTTGTGTCGGCCAATGCATTGCTGGTGGTCAGCGCTGCCATCGCTGCGATGGCCGACGCCAGAACGAACTTGGGGAGTATCGATCGCATATGCATCCTCCTGCATTGCCCACCACGCTAGCGATCCCACTCCACGCCTGTCGTCAAGATCCCGTCCAGAATTCGTCAAGCTTTTCCGGACACAACCTGCAGCCTGCGTCCCTGCCCATTCCTCCCGGCTCCTGCCTCATTCGTCCCATCCGCCGCTGCGAAGCTGCCTTTTACCCCCGGCGCATTTTCCTCGAGCCGATGCACATCGTCCAGCAGGACCGCCGCCTCATCTCGAGCGCCGTTTGCATTCGCATGACGAGCCGCATGGCGCAGTGCCTCGGCAGCCGCGGCCCACTCGCCTGCAGCTTCCCGATGCATCGCCACTTCGCGAGCGACGGCCCATTCGCGCCCGCGAAACATCGTTCCCAGCCGGTCTGCGATACTTTTGTGCCACTCCGCACGCCGTGCCGACGCTTGCCTGCGGTAGAGCACTTCGCGATAGAGTCCATGCACAAACACATAGAACTCCGACCGTGTCCCATCGGGCAACTCGTCCTGCCCGCCGCGCTCGACGAAATGCACGCGCCGCGCCAGGCCCGCGCACACTTCTTCGATCGCCGCCTGGTCCTCGTCCAGAGCGGCCGCCACCGCCCACGCCGGAAACGCAATGCCCATCACGCTTCCCGCACCCAGCACGCGCTGCTCGTCGGCGCTCAGGCTTTCGATCTCCAGCTCGATCATCTGCGCCACACGGTCCGGAACCTCAGCCTCCATCTCCTCGATGGGTCCGGCAGGCTGCCACTCGAGCGCGCCGTCTCTCTGTTGCCGTACCAGGAACCGGCGCGCGATCAGGTGTTCCACGATCGCAATCGCAAACAGCGGATTGCCCTCGGAATGCTGGTGCACGAACCCTGTCAGTCCCTGCGGCAGCTTCTCCTGCGCCAGCTCCAGGTTCAGCAGCCCCCGCACCGCCGACTGCGTCAGCGGTCCCAGAGCGACTTCGTTGGCCAGCTGCCGCATCAGCAGGTTTTGCCGCATGGCGCGCTGCGGATGCTCCGCATCGCCGGCGCTGCAGGTCGCCACCACCATCAGCTTTGCCGGAGCACGCCGCCGCGACAGCGCCACAATCAGCTGCAATGTTGATGGATCCGCCCAGTGCAGATCCTCAAACACCAGCATCAGCGGCTTGTCGTCTGCAATTTGTTCCAGTGCCGCGCACAAATCTCCCGGCATGCGCTCTGTATTTGTCACAGTGGCGGTGTCATGGACCCGCCCCAGTGTCCGCATCCATGCCGGAGCCATTCTCGCCATCACTCCGGCGGCCGCATCTCCGCTTCCAGGCGCGCAAAGCTGCCCCAGCGCTTCCATCACCGGGTAATACTCTTCCTTCTCGCCGAAGCCATCGACACATTGTCCGCGCGCCACGCTCCATTCCGCGCCCAGTTCGTGGCAGAAAGCGTCCACCAGCGCTGTCTTTCCGATTCCCACTTCACCGGTCACGAATACCACCTGCCGCTCCCCGCACGCGGCCAGAGCCATCTGCTGCAGCAGCCGATCCAACTCTTCGTCGCGTCCGACAATTCCCTTTGTGACGGCCCTCGCCCCGTCGCGCGCGTGGCTCGGACCTGCCCCGCGTTCGGGCTCCGCGCACTCGCACACCGCCGCCATGAAGCAGTACCCTCGCTTCGGCAGTGTCTGAATGAATCGCGGCTCGGCGGCATCGTCGCCCAGCAGCTTTCGCAACTCCAGCATGTAGGTGCGCAGCACCTGCGGCTGCACGTAGGTCTCCGGCCACAAGGCATCCAGCAACTCGTCGTGCGTAATCAGTCTGCCCGGATGCTCCACGAGATAACGCAGCACCATGAAGGTCCGCGGCGGCAGCGCGATCTGCTCCTCCTCGCGCCACAAGCACTCATTTCCCGTATCCAGACGAAAACAGCCGAACTGCTTCATTTCGCCGGACCCCTCACCGGCTGTCTATTGGTAATCCCACCCGGAGTTCCGCCCACGGCGGACGCAACGGAGAAGCTGTTGGACCGTTCCCGCGCAGAATTCGGAAGCTTCTCAGGAGTGGTGATCTCCGGTTCCCGATCGTTACTGATTCTCCTCATCCAGCAACTATCCTTCCACACGGTCATGCACGCCATGTCACGGTATCTTCAATCCGTCGTTTCCGGTTCGCGACGATTCACACATCTCCCGGTGTCCAGTCCCGAACACCCGTGTCCGTTTTTTGATAAGGCGGCGCAGGCGGGCGGTATGGTTTGTGACCAAAATGCCGGAGCGGCACGCGATATCGACAATACGCACCCGGCCTTCGTTCCGTTCCTCCGACTGGATATCGACTGCGCTAACGCTGCGGATGTCACTGGCATGGTTGTCCATCGCGCGCAAATGGGGCCGAATTGCCCCCGTTACGGACAGTAACAGATCCATAACCCTCAGATGCAGCGAAACTTGCGGCCATTGTGATTTGCGTCACAAGCTCCGTCACATTCGCTTGTGCCCGCGGTCACATACAGCTCTGCAGCGCAAATTTAACAATTTCTCCGTTTGAGATTGCGGATGGCGACCGTGCTCTGCGCTCTCGCCTCTCCACCTCGCCTACCGCAACGCATTTATCCCATATATCCACAAAACGCCTCAGCGGCGGCAGAACGGAGAGCACTTATGAGTACCACCCCACATGTGAGTTCCCAGGCCATCGGCCAGGAAGTCAAAACAGAAGCTCCCTCCCAATACGTCTTCTTCTTCGGCAATGGAGTCGCCGAAGGTAACGGCAAGATGCGCGACATTCTCGGCGGCAAAGGTGCAGGCCTGGCCGAAATGACCAATGCCGGCCTTCCCGTGCCTCCCGGCTTCACCATCCAGACCGAGGCCTGCCGCGAATATATGCGCGGCTCGCTCTCGTCCCAGGTCACCGAGCAAATGGACCTTGCCCTGGCCCGCCTCGAAAAACTGCAGAGCCAGCGCCTCGGGGCCGGCGAAAATCCGCTGCTGGTCAGCGTCCGCTCCGGCGCCAAGTTCTCCATGCCCGGCATGATGGACACCATCCTCAACCTCGGCCTCAACGACAAATCCGTCGAAGCCCTCGCGAAGAAGAGCAACAACCCGCGCTTCGCCTACGATTCGTATCGGCGACTGATACAAATGTTCGGCGACGTCGTCCTCGACATTCCGAAGAACGAGTTCGAGCACATCTTCGACGAGACCAAGAAGAAGCACAGTGCAAAGCAGGACACCGAGCTGACGCCCGTGGCCCTCAAAGAAGTCATCGCCGCCTACAAAAAGCTTGTCCTCAAGCACACCGGCGCCGAATTCCCGCAGGATCCCGACCGCCAGCTCACGATGGCGCGAGACGCCGTCTTCAGGTCCTGGAATAATGAGCGCGCCAAGACCTATCGCCGCCTGAACCACATCGATGACTGGCTCGGCACCGCGGTCAACATCCAGGCCATGGTCTTCGGCAATCTCAACGAGACCAGCGGCACCGGCGTCGGCTTCACCCGCAACCCCGCCAACGGCGAGAAGGAATTCTATGGAGAGTTCCTGATGAACGCGCAGGGCGAAGACGTGGTCGCCGGCATCCGCACGCCGGTTCCGATCAACGAGCTGCGTAAGGCCATGCCGCATGTGTACGACCAGCTCCGCGACCTGACCTCGCGCCTCGAAAAGCACTACCGCGACATGCAGGACTTCGAGTTCACCATCCAGGATGGCCGCCTTTATATGTTGCAGACCCGCAATGCGAAGCGGACAGGCCTCGCTGCGGTCCGCATCGCCATCGATATGGTGCGCGAAAACCTCATCTCCATCGACGAAGCCGTGCTGCGCGTCGAGCCCAACCAGATCTTCGACTTCCTCGTCCCGCGTCTGGACGAGAAGGGCACCATCGAAGTCCTGGCCAGGGGCCTGCCCGCGTCACCCGGCGCCGCCGTCGGCCAAATCGTCTTCACCGCCTCTGATGCCGTGAAGGTCCACGAGAAAGGCACCTATAAATCCATCATCCTCGTTCGCGCCGAAACCTCGCCTGAGGACATTGCCGGCATGAACGTTGCTTCCGGCATCCTCACCTCGCGCGGCGGCATGACCTCGCACGCCGCCCTGGTCACTCGCGGCATGGGCAAGTGCTGCGTGGCCGGTGCCGGCGACGTCACCATCGACGAGAAGAAGAAAGAGATGCGCGTCAAGGGCAAAGTCTTCCACGAAGGCGACTGGCTCTCTCTGGACGGCACCACCGGCCGCATCATCAATGGCAAGCTCAATACGCTGCCCGTCAATCCCGACAATCCGGACCTCATCCAGTTCATGGGTTGGGTCGACGAGCGCCGCCGCCTCCGGGTCCTCGCCAACGCGGACATCCCGCGCGACGCGAAGCAAGCCCAACTCTTCGGCGCCCAGGGCATCGGCCTGTGCCGCACCGAGCACATGTTCTTCGCCGAAGATCGCCTGCCCCACATGCAGGCCATGATTCTGGCGAAGACCGAGGAAGATCGCCGCGCCGCTCTTGCGAAACTGCTTCCCATGCAGCGCGCCGACTTCCAGGGCCTGCTCAAGGTCATGGGCTCCTACCCGGTCGTTATCCGCCTGCTCGATCCACCGCTGCACGAGTTCCTGCCCAAGCGCGAAGACCTCCTCGTGCAGATCGCGAAACTCGAAGCCACGCACCCGAAATCGCCGAAGCTCAAAGAACTGCACAGAATCCTCGAGCGCGTCGAAGAGCTGCATGAGCTCAACCCCATGCTCGCTCTGCGCGGCTGCCGCCTCGGCATCACCTATCCCGAGATCACCGAGATGCAGGCCCACGCCATCTTCGAAGCCGCCGCGGCGGTCAAGAAGTCCGGCCAGGATCCGCACCTCGAAATCATGATCCCGCTCACCACCGGCCCCGAGGAGTTCAAGGCTCAGGCCGCCATCATCCACCAGGTCGCTCACGATGTCTTTATCAAAAAGGGCCTCTCGGTCGAGTACAAAGTCGGAACCATGATCGAGCTGCCGCGCGCCTGCATCGTTGCCGACAAAATCGCTGCCGACGCCGAGTTCTTCAGCTTCGGAACCAATGACCTCACGCAGACCACGTTCGGCATTTCGCGCGACGACTGCAACAAGTTCCTGCCGGCGTATCTCCAGCAGGGCATCTTCAAACAGGACCCCTTCGCCGTACTCGATCAGGAAGGCGTCGGCACGCTCATCAAGATGGCGGCCAACAAAGGCCGCTCCGCGCGCCGCGACCTCGAGATCGGTATCTGCGGCGAACATGGCGGCGAGCCCGAATCCGTTAAGTTCTGCCATCGCGCCGGACTCGACTACGTTTCCTGCTCGCCTTACCGGCTGCTCACGGCTCGCCTCGCGGCGGCTCAGGCGGCCATCGAGGAGCAAAAGATCTTCAACCCTGATCTGCGCACCGGCAACTCGAAGTAGCTCACTCTGCCCGCCACCGAGTTCGTTCCCGGGGCGGGCCGTAGTGCTCGGTCAGATAGTTGTGCGGATTCGCCGCGTTTTCCTTATGTTCTCTTTCATTGGAACGAAACGCGGCTGGTTCTGAAAGTGCGGCCTTTTGTCGGTTCAGTGCCCGGAGCCCTGCGCCCGGTATTCGGTTTCTGCCGCATGTAATGTTCGTTTTGTCGTACTTGCAGTCATTCCGCCGCGTTCCTGGCAGAGGAGCGCGGCGGCCCTTCATCCGCCAGCCGCCTGTGGATTTCAGCTTCCGTCTTACCTTCCTCGTGATGTGACCCCAGTGATCCGTCTCTTCCTCACGGCACGTTCGTAATCTTGCCGACTCGGCCCGCGAGGCACACACTACTTCCCAATCTTCTTCACTTTCCGGGTTCCTGGTCCCTGAAAGTGCCATTGGATCCGGTACCGATTCGTCTCATCATGATTCACGACCGATGGGAACAAATGCTGTACCCCCTTCAGGAGTTGTCCATGAAATACGCTCTGCTGCTTTGCGTCCCTTTCCTGCTCTGTGCCGCCATCTCATCGGCGTCTGAGCCGAACGCGCTTCGCAATCGGATCCTGCGCGACACAACCATCCAGGGTTATCCGTGCGCCAGGGGCGACGCCTGGTTTTATCCCGATGGCTCCCTGAATCAGTGCACGCTCTCCCGCTCCGCCGCTCTGGGCGACCTGCCGGTTCCGCGCGGGTCGGTCGTCGAATTCTGGCCCAACGGCGCCGCCCATTACCTCATGCTCCAGCGCCCCGCACCACTTGCCGGCTACAAAATCCGCGGCGGCACGCGCCTGGGCCTTTCCCGTGGCGCGACTACTTCCTTTTACAGCACTGGAGAACTTCATTCGTTCTATCTGGCCTCCAGCGAGAACGTCCAGGGCGTTCCGTGCCGGGGTGGCTCGTGGAACACCTTCACGGATCTCGAAGGAGGCGAGAACCTCGTCGAGTTCTACCGCGATGGCAAGCTCGAATCCTGCAAACTCGGCCGCGACTACGCCGGCTTTCGCGCCGGCCAGCGCATCACCCTGCCCCATCTGACCCTGGCATCGGACGACAAATCTCTCCCGGCCCAGTGAAGCGGCACCCACCGCTCGTGTTAGCTGATCGTGGCCGTCCACGACCGTCGCCATCCGCTCAAAGCAGGATCGTCACGCACCTCGTCACAAATTGACTGGCGATTTTCCAGCTCGGCTGTATATTGTTGCCGATCCTTCACTGCCAGGCGCACCCCCGGAAAGGACTTCCTGAGGAAGCCGCAACCTGGAGTTCCGCCAACCTGCAACCTGGACAAAAACAACATCCGTCGCGGAACCATTCGCCCACACCCGGGTTATTGGAGATGGAACCCCAGTAACCCCACGGGCTTTCACGCTCGCGTCCGGCCCCTGGGATCGCCGGAACGGCAGGAGCGGCTCTCCTGCAACGGCAAGAAAACACAGGGAATTCCAATTTCAAACCCTGTACGGGCCATGAGGGCGTATGAATCTCCGAGCGCTGTTTTCCATCCCACGCATTCCCCGGCAATCCGCACCCCAAATTGAGCGCTCGACTGAACCGAGCCTCTGGCGTCGCGCTATCGCTCTCGCCCTCGCCGTGCTGCTCCTCCCCTTCGCCAGCATCGAAGTCTTCGCTCAATCGGGCTATCCGCCCCAGCCGGCGCCGCAGGCCCGGCAGAATTACCCTCCCCCGGAAGTGCCGCAAACGCCGCAAGCGTACCAGCAGCCGCAGGAGGATTACCCTCCCCCACCGCCCGACTACGCCCAGCCCCAGACCAGTCAGCCGTACTCGCAACCGCCGCAGTCTCAACAGGCCCCGGATCAGAATTCGCAGCAGCCGCAGTATCAGCAGGCGCCTCCCCCCGATCAATATCAGCCCGAATACCAGCAGCCCTACCCCGATCAGAGCTACGGCCAGTCATACAACGACCCGAACGAGCAGCCCTACGCCGCGCCCCAGCAGCCCCAGACTGCGCTGGCCCCCGATCAGCTCGGCCAGCTCGTAGCCCCCATCGCTCTCTACCCCGATCAGCTCATCGCTCAGATCCTGGCCGCAGCCACCTATCCGATGCAGGTTTCAGAAGCCGACCGCTGGCGCCAGTCGATGGGCGATGCTGCTCCCGGTGAGATCGCCGCAGGCGCCAACGCCCAGCCATGGGATCCCAGTGTCAAGGCACTCACCGCCTTCCCGGAGGTCCTCGCCGACCTGGACCACAACCTCTCCTGGACCACCGAACTCGGCAACGCTTACTACAACCAACCGCAGGACGTCTTCAGCGCGATCCAGGCCATGCGCCAGCGCGCTCAGTCGGCCGGCAACCTCCAGTCCTCCCCGCAGGAAACGGTCACTGACGATCAGGGTTACATCGATATCGCACCGGCCAACCCGCAGGTCGTCTATGTCCCCGCCTACAACCCCTGGACCGCCTACGGCGCGCCCATCGATCCATGGCCTGGCTTCGAAATCCTCGGTGCCATCGGAGGGTTTGGCGTTCGTTTCGGCCCCGGCCTGGTTATGTCCGCCTTCACGGCCATGCCCTGGGGCTGGCTCGGCTGGGGACTCAGCTGGCTCGGCAGCTGCCTCTTCTTCGATCATGGCGGCTACTACCCGCATGGTCCCGGGCTCCGCGACTGGGGTCTTCGCTACGGCGGCCCGCGCGCTCCCTGGGGCAGGAACTTCGCCTATGCTCGCGCGTACGACCGTGGATTCAATCGCGGCTATGATCGGGGCGGGTGGAATCGAGGCACCAGCGCCCGCGGCGGATTTGAAAGCCGTGGCGGATATGAAAGCCGCGGTGGCAACTACGCACGTGGCGGATTCGATGGCCGCTCTGGCTTGAACGGCAATCGCGGATACGCCGAGAATCGCGGTTATGAGAATCGTGGTTTCGGAAATTCCGGCTCTGTCCCGAACCGCGGCTTCGCCGACTCGCGCACCGGTCCCGCCGCCCGGTCCGGGTACGGCAATGGATTTGCCCGCTCTCCGCAGCAGTCATTCAACCGCGAGCCCGCCTTCAACGCGCGTCCTTATAGCGGATATGGCAACTCTGGACGCACATCCGGCTATTCAGCTCCGTCCTACCGCTCCGCTCCGGGCTACGGCCGTCCGTCCTCGCCCAGCTCGCTCAGTCGTGGCTTCGGCAATTCCTACCGTCAGTCGCAGTCCGCGTACCGCTCTGCGCCCATGACAAACAACCGCGCCTTTAACGGTAGCTCCTCCGGCTTTGCGAACCGCGGCTTCAGCCAGCCTCGCTCCTATGGAGGCGGCCACAGCTTCTTCGGTGGAGGTCACTCCGAGAGCACGCCCCATTTCAGCAGCCACAGCTTTAGCGGTGGTGGGCACTCCTCGTTCGGAGGCGGAGGCCACAGCTTTGGCGGTGGTGGACATTCCGGCGGCGGTGGCCACAGTTTTGGCGGCGGCGGACATGGTAGTGGAGGACACAGTGGCAGCGGAGGCCATCACCACTAATCCAGGATTCAGATCTCGGCCTTCACGCCCATACCAGACACTGCGGCTTCGCGATCGCAAAATCCTTCCCTGTCTCCGCCACCTTGCCCGTCTTTTCGTCGCGCGCGAACACCGAAATCCGGTCCGACTGCTCGTTCGCCACCAGCACCCATTTCTCAGTCGGATCCAGCGTTAAATGCCGTGGAATTTTCCCGCCGCACGACCCTCGCGCCAGCATCGTCAGCTTGCCGTTCTTCGCATCGACCGCGAAACTCACCAGGCAGTCGTAGTCCCGGTTCGCCGCATACGCGAAGTGCCCGCCGCGCGTAATCACGATATCCGACCCCCGCGTCGCTCCGTGGTAGTCCTCCGGAATCAGGCTCATCTTCTGCACCGACCGCAGCGTTCCCTTTTCCGGATCCCACGCCAGCACCTCCACCTGCGACGCCATTTCGTGCACGCAATACGCAAACCTTCCGTTCGGATGGAACCGCAGCGCCCGCGGACCCGACCCCGGTGTGGCATTCCACTGCGGCGGATCGTTCGGAGTCAGCCGCGCGTTCGCATCGTTCAGATGGTAGACATGAATGCAGTCCAGCCCCAGATCGTTCACCAGCAGAAACCGGTCGTCGGGTGACGGCGTCACGCGATGCGCATGCGGCGCCTCCTGGCGCTCCTTGTTGATGCCATGCCCGTGATACTGAAAATGCGATACGGGATCGCTGATCTGCCCGTTGGAGCTAATCACGAAGGACGTCGCGCTTCCCCCGTTGTAGTTCGCGCAGAAAGCCGCCCGGCCCAGGTGATCGACCGCCACGTTGCACGTCCCGGTTCCCTCGGCCGATACCTGGTTGATCCGTTTTAGCTTCGCCCCGCCATGATCGATTGCAAACGCGCTCACCGCCCCACTGGCCTGACCCTCGAATTTCGAAAGCTCGTTCGCCGCGTACAGATACTGCGCGTTCGGATCCACCGCTAGAAACGTCGGGTTGTCGCTCTCCGCCGCCAGCCCCGCAGCCTGCAATTCGCCGCTGGCCGGATCCCAGTGGTATGCGTAGATCCCCTTGCTGCTGCTGCCATTCACCGTCTGTGTTCCTGCAAAGAGCACTCGCCGTTTCTCCTCCGTTGAATGTAACCCCGGTACCCCTTTGGCAAACGTTGCTACCGCCGCCAGCCGTACAAACGTCCTTCTGGTAATCTGTGTCATCGCGGGTCCATCATCGCTCATCGACCCCAGTCGAAACCATAGAGCGACGAACTGGCCGTGGAATATTTCATACGGCTTTTTGAGGCAACCCTTTGTCCGCCGGGCGGCATCCACCCAACGCTCGCTTCAGGCATAGGGCCCGGGTGTGTGCCTTTCCGGCCGCCTTCCCGGGATGAATTTCAGCTCCATCCATCAGCAGGAGTCTTCCATGGCGACAGCGGCCCAGCCCGGTCCCAAATCGAAAAACCCCCAAAAACATCTGACTGGCAACGGCGTTGATGCCCCGGTGCCCGACTATCTTCCCGTAATTCTGATGGGCCTGCAAAGTATGAAGGACGGTGACTTCAGCGTCCGCCTGCCCGGCGCCTGGACCGGCCTCGCCGGAAAAATCGCTGACCACTTCAATGAGATTGTCTCTGCGAACGAGCAGATGGCTCGCGAACTGAAACGCGTCGGCCAGGCCGTCGGCAAAGAGGGCAAAACCCGTGAGCGCATCCGCGTCCCCCGCCACCGCGGCTCCTGGGACGAGATGGAAACCTCGGTCAACAACCTCATCGAAGACCTGCTCCGTCCCACCACCGAAGTCACGCGCGCCATCGCTTCCGTCGCCCAGGGCAATCTCACCCAGACCGTCCGCCTCGACGTTGATGGCCGCCCTCTCGAGGGCGAATTCCTCCGCTCCGCCACCATCGTCAACACCATGATCGAGCAGCTCGGCATCTTCGCCGGCGAGGTCACCCGCGTCGCCCGCGAGGTCGGCACCGAAGGCAAGCTCGGCGGCCAGGCACAGGTGCCCGGCGTCGCCGGTACCTGGAAGGACCTCACCGACTCCGTCAACTCCATGGCCTCCAACCTCACCGGTCAGGTCCGCAACATCGCCGAGGTCACCACCGCTGTCGCCTCCGGCGACCTTTCCCGCAAGATCACCGTCGATGTCCGCGGCGAGATCCTCCAGCTCAAGGAAGCCATCAACACGATGGTCGACCAGCTGCGTTCCTTCGCTTCTGAAGTCACCCGCGTCGCCCGCGAAGTTGGTACCGACGGCAAACTCGGCGGCCAGGCCGTCGTCCCCGGCGTCGCTGGCACCTGGAAGGATCTCACCGACTCGGTCAACGCCATGGCCGGCAACCTCACGGCCCAGGTCCGTAACATTGCCGAAGTCACCACCGCCGTAGCCCGCGGCGACCTCTCCCGCAAGATCACCGTCGACGTCAAAGGCGAAATCCTCGAGCTCAAAGACACCATTAATACGATGGTCGATCAGCTCAACGCCTTCGCTGGCGAAGTCACCCGCGTGGCCCGCGAGGTCGGTACCGAAGGCAAGCTCGGCGGCCAGGCCAACGTCCCCGGCGTCGCCGGAACCTGGAAGGATCTCACCGACAACGTCAACTTCATGGCCTCGAACCTCACCGGCCAAGTCCGCAACATCGCTGAAGTCGCGACGGCCATCGCCAATGGCGACCTCTCCCGCAAAATCACCGTCGACGTTCGCGGCGAGATTCTCCAGCTCAAAGAAACCCTCAACACGATGGTCGACCAGCTCAACCGCTTCGCCGGAGAAGTCACTCGTGTGGCCCGCGAAGTCGGTACCGAAGGCAAGCTCGGCGGCCAGGCCAACGTCCCCGGCGTCGCCGGTACCTGGAAGGATCTCACCGACAACGTCAACTCCATGGCCTCCAACCTCACCGGCCAGGTGCGCAACATCGCCGAAGTGACGACCGCCGTGGCCCGCGGCGACCTCTCTCGCAAGATCACCGTCGATGTGAAGGGCGAAATTCTCGAGCTGAAGAACACCATCAATACGATGGTCGACCAGCTCAACGCCTTCGCTGGCGAAGTCACGCGCGTCGCCCGCGAAGTCGGCACCGACGGACGTCTCGGCGGTCAGGCCATGGTCCCCGGCGTCGCCGGAACCTGGAAGGATCTCACGGACTCGGTCAACTTCATGGCCGGCAACCTCACCGCACAGGTCCGCAACATTGCCGAAGTGGCCACCGCCGTCGCCCGCGGCGACCTCTCCCGCAAAATCACCGTCGATGTCAAAGGCGAAATCCTCGAGCTCAAAGACACCATTAATACGATGGTCGACCAGCTAAATGCCTTCGCCGGCGAAGTCACTCGTGTGGCCCGCGAAGTCGGTACCGACGGCAAACTCGGCGGCCAGGCGGTCGTCCCAGGCGTCGCCGGCACCTGGAAGGACCTTACCGACAACGTCAACTTCATGGCCTCGAACCTCACCGGCCAGGTCCGTAACATCGCCGAAGTCGCCACCGCCATCGCCAACGGCGACCTCTCCAAGAAAATTACCGTCGATGTCTCGGGCGAGATCCTCCGCCTCAAGGAAACCATCAACACGATGGTCGACCAGCTCAACCGTTTCGCCGGCGAAGTCACCCGTGTGGCTCGCGAAGTCGGCACCGACGGCCGTCTCGGCGGCCAGGCCAACGTCCCCGGCGTCGCCGGAACCTGGAAGGACCTCACTGACTCGGTCAACTTCATGGCCGGCAACCTCACCGGTCAGGTCCGCAACATCGCTGAAGTGACGACGGCCGTGGCCCGCGGCGACCTCTCCCGCAAGATCACCGTGGACGTGAAGGGCGAAATCCTCGAGCTCAAGAACACCATCAATACGATGGTCGACCAGCTCAACGGCTTCGCTGCCGAAGTCACCCGCGTCGCCCGTGAAGTCGGCACCGAAGGCAAACTTGGCGGCCAGGCGGAAGTCCCCGGGGTCGCCGGTACCTGGAAGGATCTCACCGACAACGTCAACTCCATGGCCGGCAACCTCACCGGCCAGGTCCGCAACATCGCCGAAGTCGCCACGGCGATCGCGAACGGCGACCTTTCCCGCAAAATCACCGTCGACGTCCGCGGCGAAATCCTGCAGCTCAAAGAAACCCTCAACACCATGGTCGAGCAGCTCCGTTCCTTCGCGGCCGAAGTCACTCGCGTCGCCCGCGAAGTCGGCTCCGAAGGCCGGCTTGGGGGTCAGGCCAACGTGCCCGGCGTCGCTGGAACCTGGAAGGATCTCACCGACTCCGTCAACGCCATGGCTGGCAACCTCACCGCTCAGGTCCGCAACATCGCCGAAGTCACCACCGCCGTGGCCCGCGGCGACCTCTCCCGCAAAATCGCCGTCGACGTCAAAGGCGAAATCCTTGAGCTCAAGAACACCATCAACACCATGGTCGACCAGCTCAACGCCTTCGCCGGCGAAGTCACCCGCGTGGGCCGCGAAGTCGGCACCGAAGGCAAGCTCGGCGGCCAGGCCAATGTCCCCGGCGTCGCCGGCATCTGGAAAGACCTCACCGACAATGTCAACGTCATGGCCACCAACCTCACCGAGCAGGTGCGCGGCATTGTGAAGGTCGTCACCGCCGTGGCCAACGGTGACCTGAAGCAGAAGTTTGCTGTGAACGCCCGCGGCGAAGTGGGCGCGCTCGCCGAAACCATCAACAACATGACCGACACCCTGGCCACCTTCGCTGACCAGGTCACCACCGTGGCCCGCGAAGTTGGCGTCGAAGGCCGTCTCGGCGGCCAGGCGAACGTGCCCGGCGCCGCCGGCACCTGGAAGGATCTCACCGGCAACGTCAACCTCCTCGCCGACAACCTCACCAACCAGGTCCGCGCCATCGCCGAGGTCGCCACCGCCGTGACCCGCGGCGACCTCACCCGCTCCATTCAGGTGGAAGCCCGCGGCGAAGTCGCCGACCTGAAAGACAACATCAACACGATGATTGACAACCTGCGGGTCACCACCGACCGCAATACCGAGCAGGACTGGCTCAAGACGAATCTCGCTCGCTTCACCGGCATGCTTCAGGGCCAGCGCGACCTTGCCACCGTCGGCAGCATGCTGCTCTCCGAACTCTCACCTCTGGTCAACGCACAGCAAGGCGTGATCTACCAGACCGAAAGCCAGACGGAGACGGAGGAACCCGGCGGCTTGGTCCTTCTCTCCGCATTCGGCAACACGCGCGACGGCTTTACCCGGCAAATCGCCGTCGGCGAAGGCCTCGTCGGACAGTGTTTGGTCGAGAAACGCCGCATGCTCATCACCGAGATTCCCGAATCCGCTGTCCCCGTCCGCTCCGGCCTCTTTGAAGCCATCCCGCGCAACATCATCGTCCTGCCGGTGCTCTTTGAAGACCGCGTTAAGGCCGTCATCGAGCTGGCCAGCCTCAGCAACTTCACCGCATCGCACCTCGCCTTCCTCGAACAGCTCACCGCCTCCATCGGCATCGTGCTTAACTCCATCGAAGCCACCATGCAGACCGAAGCCCTGCTCAAGCAGTCCCAGCAGCTGGCCGCGGAACTGCAGACGCAGCAGAAAGAGCTGCAGCAGACCAACGAGCAGCTCGCGCAAAAGGCGCAGCAGCTCGCCGAACAGAACTCCGAAGTCGAACGCAAGAACCAGGAAATCGAGCAGGCCCGCCGCGCCCTCGAAGAAAAGGCCCGCGAGCTGGCTCTCACCTCAAAGTACAAATCCGAATTCCTGGCCAACATGTCTCACGAGTTGCGCACGCCGCTCAACTCCATCCTTGTGCTCGGTCAGCAGCTGGCAGAAAACCCCGACGGCAATCTCACCGGCCGTCAGGTTGAATTCGCCCGCACCATTCACGGCGCCGGCACCGACCTCCTCAACCTCATCTCCGATATTCTCGACCTCTCCAAGATCGAATCCGGCACGGTTTCGGTCGAACCTGAAGAGCTCTTCTTCGGCTCGCTCCTCGAAGCCGTTTCCCGGCCGTTCCGCCACGAGGCCGAAAACCGCAGACTCTTCTTCGAGGTCAAGGGCGATCCAAGGCTCGGTCGCAGTCTCGTCACCGATCCGCGCCGCCTCCAGCAGGTCCTCAAAAACCTGCTGTCCAACGCCTTCAAGTTCACTGAGCAGGGCGGCGTTCGCCTCACCGTCTCCAGTGCGCTGTCCGGCTGGAGTACCGACCACCCCATCCTCTCCGGCGCGGGCTCCGTCGTCGCCTTCGAGGTCTCCGATACCGGCATCGGTATCCCCACCGAGAAGCAGCGCATCATCTTCGAGGCCTTCCAGCAGGCCGATGCCGGCACCAGCCGCAAATACGGAGGCACCGGGCTTGGCCTCGCCATCAGCCGCGAACTTGCCAGCCTCCTCGGCGGCGAAATTCAGCTCCGCAGCACGCCCGGCAAAGGCAGCACCTTCACCCTCTACGTGCCGCAGACCTATGTCGGCCCGGCCGCCGCTCCTGTCGCCGAAAGGCAACGCACATCATCCTTTTCGCCTCCGGTGTATCTGGCCCCCGTTGTCTCCGAGAAGGATTCCGCTGTCGAGGACGACCGCGAGAACCTCCAACTTGGCGACAACGTCCTGCTCATCGTCGAAGACGATCCCCACTACGCCCGCGTCATCGCCGACCTCTCTCATGACAAAGGCTTCAAGGTCCTCTGCGCGATGACCGGAGCCGAAGCCCTCGCCCTCGCGCGCGAGTTCAATCCCTCCGCCATCTCCCTCGACGTCTTCCTGCCCGACATGCTCGGCTGGACCGTCCTCAACCACCTCAAGGCCGACTCCCGCACCCGCCACATCCCTGTGCAGATGCTTACCCTCGACGACGACCGCCGCCACGGACTCTCTCGCGGCGCTTTCGCCTTCGTCACCAAGCCCACCTCAACCGAAGGCCTCGAGGCTGCCCTCACCCGCATCCACGACTTCTCCCAGCCGCGCCGCAAGCGCCTGCTCGTCATTGAAGACGATCCCGCCGAGCAGCTCAGCATTCGCGAGCTTCTCGGTTACGACGACATCGACATCGACGTCGTCGCCTCCGGTGCCGCCGCTCTGGAAACCCTCGAGAACTCCAGCTACGACTGCGCCGTACTCGACCTCCGCCTGCCGGATATGAGCGGATTCGAAGTCCTCGACCAGCTGCGCAACAGCGAAAAGCTGAAGGACCTGCCCGTGGTCGTCTTCACCGGCCGTGAGCTGACTGCCGATGAGGATGCCCGCCTGCACCTGCTGGCCCGCAGCGTCGTCGTTAAGGATGTCGAATCGCCCGAGCGGCTGCTCGACGAAACTGCCCTCTTCCTGCATCGCGTCGTCGCCGACCTGCCCCAGGACAAGCAGCGCATGCTCGATCGGCTGCACCAGTCCGACGAGGCTCTCTATGGCCGCAAGGTCCTCATCGTCGATGACGATGTCCGCAACATCTTCGCCCTTTCCAGTGTTCTCGAACGTCGAGGCATGACCGTCCTCACCGCCGGCACCGGACGCGAAGCCATTGCCACCATCGAATCTACCTCCGACCTCGCCATCGTCCTCATGGACATCATGATGCCGGAGATGGATGGCTACGAAACCATGCAGGTTATTCGTCAGAACGCTTCGCTGCGGCGGTTGCCCATCATCGCGCTCACTGCCAAAGCCATGAAAGGCGACCGCGAAAAATGCCTTGAAGCGGGCGCATCGGAATATCTTGCCAAGCCCGTGAACACCGAACAGTTGCTGTCGGCGCTGCGCATGTGGCTGCACCGCTAGAAAGGATTGGATGGGACCGGAGAGATCGATGACTCCAGACGAGAAAGTCAACATCCTCATGGTGGACGACCAGCCCGCCAAGCTCCTCAGCTATGAGGTCATCCTCGGCGACCTCGGCGAGAACCTCATCAAGGCCACGTCCGCCAAAGAGGCCCTCAATATCCTCCTCAAGAACGACATCGCTGTCGTCCTCATGGACGTCAGCATGCCCGAACTCGACGGCTTCGAGCTCGCCGACATGATCCGCGAGCATCCCCGCTTCGGCAAAACCGCCATCATCTTCATCTCTGGCGTCCACCTCACCGACCAGGACAAGATCAACGGCTACCGCCGCGGCGCCGTCGATTACATCTCCGTCCCCGTAATTCCCGAGGTCCTGCGCGCCAAAATCGGCGTCTTCGTCGAGCTCCATCGCAAGACCCTCCAGCTCCAGCGCCTCAATACCGACCTTGAGCGCGTCGTCGCCGAACGCACGGAAGCGCTGCGTCAAAGCGAAGCCCACCACCGCGAGCGAGCCGAACTCCTCGAGCTCGCCACCGAAGCCATCATCGTCCGGGACCAGAACGGCGCTATCCGTTTCTGGAATGCAGGCGCCGAAAGCCTCTATGGCTGGAGACGCGAAGACGTCCTCGGCCGCGATCTGCACCAGCTTCTGCGCACCACCTTTCCTGTCTCCAAAGCCACAACTGAACAGGCCCTGCTTACCCACAGCTCATGGGAAGGCAATCTGTGCGTGCGCGCCAGGGACGGCCGCGAGCTGATCGTCGCCACTCGCAAAGTACTCTATCGCGAACGAGCCGTCGTCCTCGAAATTCAGCGCGACATCACTGCGCAGATACAGGCCGAGGAAGCGCTTCGCCAGACCGAAAAGCTCGCTGCTATGGGCCGCGTCGCCGGCATCATCGCCCATGAAATCAACAATCCGCTCGAAGCCATCACCAACGCCTTCTACCTGCTGCGCAATCATCCCTCCCTCGACCAGGAGGCCCGCTACTACGCCAGCCTCGCCGACCAGGAACTCCAGCGCGCCGCCCACATCACCCGCCAGACACTCAGCTTCTATCGCGACTCCAAACAGCCCATCGCCGTCTCCGTCACCGATCTGCTCGACAACGTCGTCGAGCTCCAGCAGCGGCCCATCCTCGTCGGCCACATCGTCCTGCAGAAGCAATATCGCTCCACGGGCATGGTGCGCGGCTTTCCCGGTGAATTGCGCCAGGTTTTTCTTAACCTCATCAGCAATGCCATCCAGGCCATGCCTTCCGGCGGAACTCTCCGACTCCGCGTCACCGAGGCCACCGAACCGGATACCCAGCGCCGCGGCATCGCAATCTCCGTCACCGACACCGGAAACGGTATCCGCCGCGAAGACGCTGGCCACCTCTTCCAGCCCTTCTTCACCACGAAATCCGCAAAGGGCACCGGACTCGGTC
>Ga0224555_1001129_pt1 | contig 38765 bp, 33 predicted proteins | sample 714S23034metaG_FD_180687 | JGI IMG/M metagenome (GOLD analysis project Ga0224555, IMG submission 180687) | Peat soil microbial communities from Stordalen Mire, Sweden - 717 S2 30-34 | ecosystem: Environmental > Terrestrial > Soil > Wetlands > Peat | place: Sweden: Norrbotten County, Stordalen... | reverse complement strand
AGAGGCATTGGCGAACGGTGCCGTCGTGCTTCCACTCGACGGCGTGTCCGCCCGTGAGGCAGCAAGGTTGATGGCGCGGCAATCGAAGCTCTTGATCGAGGATGCAATGATCGCCGCAATCGCCAAGGTCAACGGCCTTACGGTCGCCACACGCAACACCCGCGACTTCGAGCGCTTCGAGGTTCCCCTTGTGAATCCGTTTCTCTTCCCCAAAGGCTGACCTCTCAGGCCATATTCTCGATCATCCGCGTCGCAAACTCGCTGGTCTTCGCCTTGGTCGCGCCCTCCAGTGACCGCTCGAAATCGTACGTCACATACTTCTGCGCAATGGTCTTCTCTATCGACGACTCGATCAGCCGCGCCGCCTCCGTCCATCCCAGAAAATCGAACAGCATCACTCCCGATAGAATCAACGAGCCGGGATTGATCACGTCCTTGTCCGCGTACTTCGGTGCCGTCCCATGCGTCGCCTCGAACACCGCGTAGCCGTCGCCCACATTCCCTCCCGGCGCAATCCCCAGCCCGCCCACTTGCGCCGCCGCCGCATCCGAGATGTAGTCGCCATTCAAATTCGTCGTCGCCAGAATCGAATAGTCCTCCGGCCGCAAGATGATCTGCTGAAAGATCGAGTCCGCAATCCGGTCGTTGATCAGCACCTTCTGCTTCCACTTCCCCGCGCCGTGCGTCTCGCCAATCGCCGCCAGCACCGCCTTCACCTCGGCCACAACTCCCTCGCCAAACTCCTTCGCCGCGAACTCGATCCCCGGCTCGATCAGCGCCGCATTCTCCTCCGCCGTCAGCTTCGCGTTCGCCTCTAGGTTCCCCAGAATCCAGCTCTCCCGCTCGGTCACCGTCTCGTCGCGAAACTCCTCCACCGCAACCTCGTACCCCCACTCGCGGAATGCTCCCTCGGTAAACTTCTGGATGTTCCCCTTGTGTACCAGCGTCACCGTCTTGCGCCCTTCCTTCAGCGCATACGCAATCGCCGCCCGCACCAGCCGCTTCGAGCAGGTAATCGAGATCGGCTTGATCCCCACGCCCGAGTCCAGCCGCACCCGCTTCTTCGTCCCCTTCAGCATCTCGTCGTTGACGAATGCGATCAGCTTCGCCACCTCCGGGGTTCCCTCGCGGAACTCGATCCCCGCGTAGATGTCCTCCGTGTTCTCGCGGAAGATCACCACGTTCAGCTTCTCCGGATGCTTCACCGGGCTGGGCACGCCAGCGTAATACTTCACCGGCCGGATGCACTGGTACAGGTCCATCAACTGCCGCAGCGCCACATTCAGGCTGCGGATCCCGCCGCCCACCGGAGTCGTCAGCGGCCCTTTGATCGACACGCGAAAGTCCACCGTCGCCTTCACCGTGTCGTCGGGCAGCCACTCCCCCGTCTTGCGATAGCTCTTCTCGCCCGCCAGCACCTCGTACCACTCCACCTTGCGCTTGCCGCCGTACGCCTTCTCCACCGCCGCGTCGAAGACGCGCTTCGACGCCCGCCAGATGTCCCGCCCCGTCCCATCGCCCTCGATGAAGGGAATGATCGGATGGTCGGGAACGGTATACTCCCCGTTCGCATACTCGATTGCCTTGCCGTTCGCCGGAACAGGAATGCCGTTGTAATTCGTCTGCATATGCGCGTGTCGCTCCATGGGTTAGGCCAGAAGAAATGGCCAAAAAATAGACCAGCCTTCGCAGCCTACCACCCGCCTCCGCGCATGGCAACGCGGCACCGCCAATAAAGAGGCCCGCGCGCGGCGGGCCTCTTCTGTTGCATCATGCAGTTTGGTTTAGCCCTTCTTCACCGTGCCGATCGTCTTCAGAATCCGCGAGACGATCTGGTAGGGATCGGCCTCCGAGTTCGGACGCCGGTCTTCCAGGTAGCCCTTGTAGCCGTCGCGGATGAAGTTCACCGGAAGCCGGACCGATGCGCCGCGGTCAGACAGCGCATAGTTGAACTTGTCGATGGCCTGCGTCTCATGCAGCCCGGTCAACCGCAGATGGTTGTCCGGCCCATACACCGCGATGTGCTCGGGGATATGGTCGGCAAACGCCTTCATCAGTGCCTCCAGATACTTCTTGCCGCCCACTTCGCGCAACTGCTTGGTGGAGAAGTTGGTGTGCATCCCGGACCCGTTCCAGTCGCCACGGATCGGCTTGCAATGCAGCTCCAGATCCACCTCGTACTTCTCGGTAAGCCGCGCCATCAGGTAGCGCGCCATCCACAGATCGTCCGCCGCCTTGGCAGATCCCTTGGCGAAGATCTGGAACTCCCACTGCCCCTTCGCAACCTCAGCGTTGATCCCCTCATGGTTGATTCCCGCGGCCAGACAAAGGTCCAGATGCTCATCCACGATCTGCCGCGCCAAGCTGCCCACGTTCTTGTAGCCCACGCCGCAGTAGTACGGGCCCTGAGGTCCGGGGAAGCCGTCCTTCGGGAAGCCCAGTGGCCGCCCGTCCTCGTACAGGAAGTATTCCTGCTCAAAGCCAACCCACAGGTCGGGGTCGTTCTCGATCGTTGCCCGTGCGTTGCTCGGATGCGGTGTGCCATCCGGGAACATGACTTCGCTCAGCACCAGGTACGCGTCCTTGCGGGCGGCGTCTGGATATAGCGCCACCGGCTTCAGCACCAGATCGGAACTCTTGCCCTCGGCCTGTTCGGTGGAGCTTCCATCAAATCCCCACTTGGGAATGTCGGTTAGCGTGGGCGGCTTCTCAAACGATTTCATTTGCGTCTTGCCGCGCAGTCCAGGGACGGGCTTTTTGCCGTCAAGCCAGATGTATTCGAGTTTGTATTTTTTCATAGTATTTTGGAAACTCCTTGGGTGAATCGCTTGGGATTGACGAATGAATCGCTTGGGATTGACGCGGCGTCTGCAACTCGCCTTGCCCCGCATCGAAGCAGGTGAGTTCCAATGACCAAAAGGAAACAGTGGTGTTTAAAAAATAACAGATTCCACCCAAATTGATTCCGCTTTGCACCAACTTAATGGCATTTTTACATCTTTTTCCTCCGCCAGCCCCGCGGAATCGCCCCATTCCGCGCTCCGAACAGGATCATAGATCGTTGGCCCCCCTTGGCCCTAGCTCATTGCTCACAGCTCATGGCTCATAGCTTGACAGCACAAAATGGTCCGCTCAACCTCCCCATCCCAGCCCGCGCCCCCCTCTGCCGCTCGCATTTTTTCCACGGCGTCAACCCCCAGTAACCCACGCCCACGCCTCATTGTGATAACTTTGACACGGTCTAAGCAACTGCGGCCGCCAATTCACATCCGGGCGCCGCATCCCTGCATCTCCCCCGGAGGGTCCTTCCATTGGGCATGAACATGGTTCCCACGCGCCTCTTCTTCACCAAAGGCGTCGGCAAGCATAAAGAGCGCCTCACCAGCTTTGAACTCGCCCTGCGCGACGCGGGCATTGCCGCTCAGAACCTCGTCCGCGTCTCCTCCATCTTTCCGCCTCGCTGCAAGCTCATCCCGCGCAAAGAGGGTCTCAAGTGCCTCAACCCCGGCGAGGTCGTCTTCGCCGTCATCGCAGAGAATTCCACGCGCGAGGCCCATCGCCTCGTCGTCAGCTCCATCGGCGTCGCCATCCCCACCGACCGCGCCACCTACGGCTACCTCTCCGAGCACCACAGCTTCGGAGAGACAGAGGACCAGGCAGGAGACTACGCCGAGGAACTTGCCGCCGAGATGCTCGCCACCACCCTCGACGTCGACTTCGACCCCGACAAAAGCTGGGACGAGAAAAAAGAAATCTATCGCATCTCCAACAAAATCGTCCGCACCGCCAACGTCACCCAGTCCGCCGTCGGTGACAAAAACGGCCGCTGGACCACCACCATCGCCGCCGCCATCCTCCTCTTCGACGATTGATAGCCGCCGCAATCGTCTCGCTTAGACCACTTTCACTCTTACTGTAATGCAGAAAAGTATTGTCATTCTGAGCGCAGCGCCACAGAGATTGTCATTCTGAGCGCAGCGAAGAATCCCCGCATTTTTCCCGTCGAGCTACACATTAACTATCGCTGAAAATGATCTAAGGGCACGGTTTCACGCTCTGCGGGATAGAATCGTCTTGCCATATTCGCTGCATCTGCACTGCGGCTCTAGCCGCTGAGGTCCATATGTCAGACTTCGTCGCCGTCGATCTGGGCGCATCCAGCGGCCGCTTGATGGTGGGCCATTGGGACGGCCGCCGCTTCTCGCTCGACGAACTGCATCGTTTCCCCAACTCCGGCGTCAGCCTCCACGGCAGCCTCTACTGGGACGCGCTGCGCATCTGGTCGGAGATCCAGAACGGCCTCATCAAGTTCCACGCGCGCTTCGCCGAACCTCCCGCCGGAATCGCCGTCGATGCCTGGGGAGTAGACTTCGCCCTGCTCGACCGCCGCGGCCGCCTGCTCGACAATCCCTCCCACTACCGCGACCCCCGCACCAACGGCATCCCCCAGCGCCTCTTCCAGCGCATCTCCGAAGCCGACCTCTACGCCGCCACTGGCGTGCAGTCGTTCCAGTTCAACACCCTCTTCCAGCTCTACTCCATGGTGCTTGCCGAAGACTCCAGGCTCCAATCCGCCGAAACCCTGCTGATGATTCCCGACCTCTTCAACTTCTTCCTCTGCGGCGTTAAAGCCGTCGAGTTCACCGAAGCCTCTACCGCCGAAATGTTCAACCACGCCGCGCACGACTGGCACCGCGACCTGCTCCGCAAGCTCTCCATTCCAGATCGCATTCTGCCCCCAGTCGTCCCGCCCGCCACCATCCTCTCCGATGTTGGCCGCGACGTCCTCGACCTCTGCGGCTTCGGCAAGACCTTCCCCGTCATCGCCGTCGCCTCGCACGATACGGCCAGCGCAGTCGCCTCCATTCCCAACCTCGATCCGCACAGTGCATTCATCAGCAGCGGCACCTGGAGCCTCATGGGAGTCGAACTCGACGCCCCCATCGCCACCCCGCGCGCCCGCCTGTTGCGCTTCACCAACGAAGGCGGCTGCGGCAACTCCACGCTGCTCCTGCGCAACCTTACCGGCCTCTGGCTCCTGCAGGAGTCGCTTCGCCAGTGGCAGCAGCAGGGCCACGCCTACACCTGGGACGATCTCATCGCCGCCGCCGCCGCCACCCAGCCCTTCCGCTCGCTCATCCATCCCGACGCAAATGATTTTCTCGCGCCCGCGGACATGCTGCAGGCCATTCGCTCCTTCTGCCAATCCACCGCCCAGCCCGTGCCGCAGTCCGTCGGCGATATCGCGCGATGCTGCTTCGAGAGTCTCAGCCTCTCCTACTGGTCCACGCGCGATGCCCTGCAGTCCTTGACCTCCCGCCAGATTCGCACCCTCCGCGTCGTCGGCGGCGGATGCCTCAACGCATTCCTCTGCCAGATGACAGCCGACGCTTGCGGATGTAACGTAGTCAGCGGGCCTGTGGAGGCCTCCGCCCTGGGCAATGTCATGCTGCAGGCGGTCGCCACCGGCGCGCTGCCGGACATTCGAGCCGGACGCGCCGCCATTGGAGAGTCGCTCGACTGCCTCTCCTACGCCCCGCATCCAGGCTCCAGTTGGATCGGCGCGCAGGCGCGTTACAGAGTTCTGGAAGCAACTTCATCGTCGCCACAGAAGGAGTGACGGCCAGGTGCCCCATCCATCGCGTACTTTGCGATGGGTGGGATTGACGGGTGCCCATCCAACGCGTCGGGTGTGACAACACAACGCGTCGGGTGCCCCATCCATCGCGCACTATGCGATGGGTGGGATTTCAACCAAGTAGATAAGGAGAAATAATGTCAGCCTATTCCATCCCAGAGATCGTTGCTCCCATCCCAGCCGTCCCCGGCGAAGTCGTCCTCATCGCCAACGGCGATCTGCGTCAATCGGCCAATCTCCTATGCTGGCCCGCCCAGGCCGAGGCCGAGCGCGCCGTCATCCAGGCCTTCGCCGCCGAGGGCCTCAAGGTCCGCCGCGCGCACCCTTACCGCGAAGACCTCGAGCACGGCTTCATCTTCAGCCAGCGCATGGGTATGGATGTCTTCGAGCGTATCGATCCCGACTCCCCTCTCGTCATCGTCGAGTCCGTCTGGCAGTACAGCCACCACATCCTCGCCGGCCTGCTCAGCCATCGCGGCCCCATCCTCACCATTGCCAATTGGTCCGGCCAGTGGCCCGGCCTGGTCGGAATGCTCAACATCAACGGTTGCATGCGCAAGGCGGGCATCAAGTACAGCACCCTCTGGAGCAAGGACTTCACCGATCCCTTCTTCGTCAACGGCCTGCGCCAGTGGATTCGCGAGGGCAGGATCGACCACGACCAGACCCACGTCCGCGCCCTCGACCCATCCAAACTTCCCGCCAACGAGCGCCAGCTCGGCGTCAGTCTCGCCAAGGTTCTCAAGGGCCGCAAGGCAATCCTCGGCGTCTTCGACGAAGGCTGCATGGGCATGATGAACGCCATCGTCGACGACGATCTCCTGAACGCAGCCAGCGTCTTCAAGGAGAGAATGAGCCAGTCCGCTCTGGTCGCCGCCATGCGCACCGTCACCGACGACGAAGCCGCCAAGGTCCGCCAGTGGCTGGATCGCAGCGGAATGAAGTTCCTCACCGGGCCAAACGAGGAGACCGACCTCACCGACGCCCAGGTCCTCCAACAGTGCAAGATGTACATCGCCGCCCTGCGCATCGCCGACGAGTTCGGCTGCGACTCCATCGGCATCCCCTACCAGCAGGGCTTGAAGGACATGGTCCCCGCATCCGACCTGGCGGAAGGTCTGCTGAACAACGTGGAGCGGCCTCCGGTCTTCGATGCCGCGGGCAAGGAACTCTACGCCGGCCGCCCGCTTCCCCACTTCAACGAGGCAGACGAGTGCGCCGGCATCGACCTGGTCCTCACCAATCGCGTCTGGACCGCCATGCACCTCGACCCCGCCACTACCCTCCACGATGTGCGCTGGGGAGAGCAGTATAAAGACGACTTCGTCTGGCTCTTCCAGATCTCCGGCGCCGTTCCCGCATCCCACATCGCCGGCGGATACGCTGGTGCCACCAGCGAGCGCCAGCCGCCCATGTACTTCCGCCTCGGCGGTGGCACCCTCAAGGGAGTCTGCAAGCCTGGCCCCGTCGTCTGGAGCCGCGTCTTCAGCGAAGGCGGCAAGCTCCACGCAGACATTGGCCGCGCCACCGCCATCGAGCTTCCCGCCGAGGAGACCGAGCGCCGCCTGCAAGCCGTCACCCCGCAGTGGCCCATCATGCACGTCCTGCTGCACGGCATTACGCGCGACCAGTTCATGGCGCGCCATCCCGCAAACCACATCAACGTCGCATACACCGAGACCGCGGAGCAGGCCGATCGCGCCCTCGCCGCCAAGGCCGCAATGATGGCCGAGCTTGGCATCGAAGTCCATCTCTGCGGAATAATCTAGCTGCGTCGAATAATCCAACCTGCACGAGGGAAACCATGGAATACCGTCAACTGGGCAATACATCGCTGCGCATCTCAATCCTTGGCTACGGGGCTTCGCCGCTGGGCAACGCCTTCCGCCAGACCGATCCCGCCGAGGGAAAGGCTGCCGTCCATCTCGCCGTCGAGCGCGGCATCAACTACTTCGATGTCTCCCCCTACTACGGCCTCACCCTCGCCGAGACGCGTCTTGGCGAGGCGCTCGTCGGCCTGCGCCAGCAGGTCATTCTCGCCACCAAGTGCGGCCGCTACGGCGCCGACGAGTTCGACTTCTCCGCCGCCCGCATCACCGCCGGCCTCGAAGACTCGCTCGCCCGCCTGCAAACCGGCTACGTCGATCTCCTCCAGGCCCACGACGTCGAGTTCGGCGACGCACGCCAGATCGTCGAAGAGACCGTCCCCGCCATGCGCAAGCTGCAAGCGCAGGGCAAGGCCCGCTTCATCGGCATCACCGGCTACTCGCTCAAGAACCTCATGGCCATCGCCGCCCAGGTCCCGGTCGACTCCATCCTCACCTACTGCCGCTACAACCTCATGATCGACGACATCGACGCCGAGCTCATCCCCTTCGCCAAGCAGAACGGCATCGGAATCATCAATGCCTCTCCGCTGCACATGGGAATCGTCACCGAGCGCGGCGCGCCCGACTGGCATCCCGCGCCGCAGTCGGTCCGCGACGCCGGCCAGCGCATCGTCGCTCTCTGCCGCGCCCACGGCGTGGATGCCTCCGAGGTCGCCCTGCGCTTCTGCCTGGACAACCCCAACGTCGCCAGCACCCTGGTTGGCATGTCCTCGCGCAAGCACGTCGAAGGCAATCTCAAGTGCCTCACGCTCGCCAACGATCCAGCCCTGCTGGAAGAAATCCGCGCCACCGTCGCCCCGGTCGCCAACCTCACCTGGCCCTCCGGCGTCCCCGAAAACTACGGCTGAAACGGGTGCGCCATCCATCGCGCACTCAGCGATGGGTGGCGCATGAACATATAGCCGGATAATTGTTGCAATTGGATCGCATGGAGGATTGCCATGAAAAGTCACATTACGAATCTTCCAATAACAATAATTGCTGCAATTATTTTTGGAGGATGGGCAGCAATATCTCTAATCTGGCCGAAGAAAATTCAAGATTACTATCTCAAGAACAACTCGCGTAATATCTGGCGAAATTGTCATTCATTGATTCGATGGATGGAGAGTCCACAATACCTTTGGACTATAAGAGCGGGAGGCATTATGGCTCTTTTCGCCTTTGCAGTAGTGGCACTAATGCTATTGACCGCGGATAATCTCTGATCCTGATCGCACCGTGTGCCTAACGCGCATCACGCTCGCCGTCGATACCGTATCGCAAACTCGTACTCCGCATTCGGCGGGAACAGCCGCGCCACCATCCGCAGCCGCTCCGCCAGCGCCTGCGGAGCCAGCAGCGGGTACTCGCGCTCGCGCAACTCCGAGTAGTCGAAGTCCACCGACAGCGACAGTAGATAGATCGCAACCGCATCGGAGAATGCCGCCTCGATGAACTCCGTCTTGGCCTTCTCGTCGGTCCTCGGCTTGCCGTCGCGCTCCGCATTCTGGCCTCCGCCAACCGCCTGCGTCCGGCACTCCCACGCGTCCAGGCTGGTCTCGCCGCGCACGTCGGCCACCGCCTGGTTCCACGCCAGTTCGCTGAAGCTCTCCGGCACGCCCGCCTCGTCCACAAACGCGTGCCCCACATTGATGAACAGTTCAAACGCCAGCGAAAACTTGTCGTTCAGCAGCCGCGTCGAGATGAAGACCCCTTCTTCGCCCGCATCCGCGCCCGCTCCCAGCGCCACGTTGCGATGGCAGATCGCCAGTTCGGCCAGCTCCGCCGTGAATACCGGAGAGATCATCGTCTCCTCGTTGCCGCTGCGGTGTCCGGCACTCTCGCCACTGCGTCCCTCGGCCAGCGCCAGCGGAACAAAGTAGTATGTCTTGCGCGCCAGTGCCGCTGCTACAGCCGTCGGCACCGCCTGCACCATGCGCACCAGATCCGCGTCGTCCAGTCCCGTCTCGCCGAACGCCGCGAAGGCAACGCCATTGGCCGACCGGCGCACCACCGTCTCCCGTGCCACCTGCGTCGCCTGCACCAGCCCGCCTTGAATGCTCTCAGCCATCGTCTTCGCGCCATCTGCCATAAGACGGTATTCTACCTGCATGACGCGCAATTCCCCCACAAATCCGCCCGCAACCCAGCGCACCTTTGCCACCGGCTACGTCTTCGGTGTGCCGCTCGGCAACCTCGGTTGGTTCGCCAGCCTGCTGATGGCCGCCGCTTCGGGCTTCATGGCCTTCTTCGCAGCCACCTTCTGCGCCATCGTCTTCATCCTCATCTACAACAGCGCAGCCCACCGCGCCATCGACTTCGCGCTCAGCTATCGCCGCGTCGGCCTGCCCGTCGGCCTCGTCGTCATGGCCGTCGCTTTCTGCACCCTCGGCTCGCTCTGGCTCCGGCGCATCCTGCGGCGCATCTGAATCCGCGCCTGACGCTAAGCCCCAACCGCCGCAATCGTCTCACCCACCGCGCCCGCGCCCTCCGCCCCCATCCACCCCAGCGCCTGCACCAGGTAGCCCTTCAAATCCTTGCGCTCCACAATCGCATCCAGAAACCCATGCTCCAGTAGAAACTCCGACCGCTGAAATCCCTCCGGCAGCTTCTGCCGCGTCGTCTGCTCGATCACCCTCGGCCCGGCGAATCCAATCAGCGCGCCCGGCTCTGCGATATTCAGGTCGCCCAGCATCGCGAAGCTCGCCGTCACGCCGCCCGTCGTCGGGTCCGTCATCACCGAAATATACGGAATCCTCGCATCGTCCAGCCGCGCCAGCCCCGCCGAGATCTTCGCCATCTGCATCAGCGACACGATCCCCTCCATCATCCGCGCCCCGCCCGACGCCGCCACAATAATCAGCGGGTTCCGCGTCGCCAGCGATCGGTCCACCGCCCGCGCAATCGTCTCGCCCACCACCGCCCCCATGCTGCCGCCAATGAACCCATACTCCATCGCGCTCACCGTCACCGCGTGCGGCCCCATCATTCCAACCGCGTTCACGATCGCGTCGTTCAGCCCGGTCTTCTTGCGCGCCTCGGCCAGCCGATGCTCGTAGCGCTTCAGGTCGGTAAAGTCCAGCGGGTTGGTCGAGCGAAGCTCCAGGTCAACCAGCTCGTAGCCGGGCTCTAGCAGCATCCCAATCCGCCGCCGCGCCCCAATGCGAAAGTGATGCCCGCACTTCGCGTTTGGACACACAAACAGGTTCGCCTCCATGTCCTTCTTGAAGATCGCCAGGTGGCAACTGCCGCACTGCGTCCAAAGCCCCTCGGTGCGAACCGTCTTCTGCGCATCGTTGACGATCTCGTGGTCTTCCCGCTTGAACCAGCTCATCCGCGTATCCCTCTGCGCAACCCATGCCGCTGCCGCTCTATTGTATCGGGACAGCCCCGCCTTTGGCGCGTTTTGGCTTAGACGCCGCCCCGCCTCTTTGGGCGCTTTCAAAAATATTTCTGAGCAGATCGTCTCCCCGCGCGTCTACGCAATAGCACCAACCAGCTCCAGCAATCGCGGATCGGGCTTGCCTCACAGCTCGCGAGACTGCCAGAGCATTTTCATCATTCCTGTAATGCGTCTAAGGATTGTCATGGAATGCGTCAAAGGATTGTCATTCTGAGCGGAGCGAAGAATCCCCGCATTTTGCTCGCAGCGCGATACATTACGCTATCGCTGAAAGTACTCTTGCTCCGCCCGCGAAACCGCAACCTGCAAGAAGATACCCAATGAAATCGAATTGAACCAATAAGGGAGACCCGTGATGAAGTTCGCAAGGATATCTTTCACCCTGACTCTGGCCATGGCGTTGAGTGCTTCCATCGCATTCGCGCAGACCGCACCCGCAACCGCACCCGCCAAGCCGGCCTCCGACGCCGCCGCCTCGAAGCCCGCCCCGGAATCCCCCTGCGCCAGGCCGAATACAGAACTCTGCCCCGAGCGCACCATCTATCTCAACAACGTCAGCCAGCAAAGCGACGCCAACGAGGACATCACTATGCTGCGCAATATGCTTCCGCCCAACGACAAGATCTACCTTGTCGCCAACCAGAACGCCGTCTTTGTCCGCGCCACTCCCGAAGATCTCGCGTTCGCGCAGAAGCTCCTCAGCGACCTCGACCGTCCCAAAAAGAACTACCGCCTCACCTACACCGTCAGCGAGAAGGACGGCACCAAGCTCATCAGCACCGAACACTTCGTCATGGTCATGGCCTCCGGGCAGACGACCACGCTCAAGCAAGGCAGCAAGTTTCCAGTCGCCACCGGCTCCTACAGCGCCGGTGGGTCCAATTCCGCCGGGGTGCAGACTCAGTTCACCTATATCGATGTTGGCATGAACTTCGATGTAACCCTGACCGAGATGGGCAACAACGCCATGCTGAAGTCCGCCGTGGAGCAGTCCAGCGTCGCTCCGGAAAAGTCCGATGTAGCAGGTGTGCAGGAGCCGATCATTCGCCAATCCTCGCTCAAGAGCACCTCGCTCCTGGTGCCCGGCAAGTCGCAGATACTCGGCTCCATGGGCATCCTCGGCAGCACAACTCACCTCGACGTCGAAGTCCTCATGGAGCCCCTGCCCTGAGCATTTTCTCAATGCAATAGCCAGAATTGAATTGTCTTTCTGAGCGCAGCCCCTTTTGAATTGTCATTCTGAGCGCAGCGAAGAATCCCCGCATTTTGCTCGCAGCGCGACGGTCTATACCATAAGCCGGGGGCCCCATCCATTCCGCGTTCGTTGCGGAATGGGTGGGATTTCGTGCCTCGAACCTCGTACCTCGTACCTCGCCCACCTACTTCGCCGGAGTAATCTCCGTCACCGGCAGGTCCCAATGCGCCAGCAGGATCTCAAACCTCCGCTGCTCTTCTTGCGCAAACGTCGCATGGTTCGGCCACAGCTCTTTCTTGAACGCCTCTTCGTCGGGGTTCGCAGTCGTCGCCACCGTCGAGTCCTTGTATCGAATGCTCACGCGATAGTCCCATCGCCCGTCCTCCGTCGTGTGGTACGCCGGCGTCTCGATCTTCAGCGCGAGAATCCGCCCCGTCCCCCGGATCTTCTCCAGCAGCGGGTAGTGGTTCTTCAGGAACAGTTGCAGAAACTCCTCCTGATGGCCCCATTGCACCTTGTAGTAGTACTCCACGGTGTACGGTTGGCCCACGCCAACCTGCGGCGGCGCGCCCTGCGCCTTCAGCGGCGCAGGTTTGACTGCTGTGGGTGAGGCGGAACGATTTCGGTTCATACTTCCTCCCGCCCTCAGAATACCCGATCGCGCACCGCGCCCTCGAACCTCACTTGGGTGCCCCATCTTCGCGACGGCTTTATCGTCGCTAAGGTGGGGGTATCGCACCGCGCCCTCACCCCTCGCACCCCACTCCTTGTTACTCTGGTAGCACCATGACCACCCCCCAAACCCGTATGCCCGCCGAGTGGTCCCCTCACGCCGCCACATGGATCGCATGGCCGCACAATCCCGACGACTGGCCCGGCAAGTTCCAGCCCATCCCCTGGGTCTACGCCGAGATCGTCCGACATCTCTCCCGCGTCGAGCGAGTCCACATCCTGGTCAACGATCTCGCCGCCCAGCGCCGCGCCACCTCCATCCTCCAGCGCGGCGCAGCAAACCTCGCCCGCCTCCACTTCCACCACTGGCCCACCGACCGCGTCTGGCTGCGCGACTCCGGCCCCGTTTTTGTTAAAAGAGCCGACGGCTCCGTCAAAGCGGAAGGCGCCGTAAAACAAGACGCAGCCTCAGCCAACAATTCCGCCGCCAACCTCGCCATCCTCAACTGGAAGTTCAACGCCTGGGCCAAGTACTCCAACTGGCATCTCGACGACCAAGTCCCCCACCGCGTCGCCCAGCTCTACCACCTCCCCGAGATCAAGCCCGTAGTTCCGCCGCCACCAGCCGCTCCTGCAAGCTGGAAACCCCACCGCATCGTCCTCGAAGGCGGCTCCATCGACACCAACGGCGCAGGCGTCCTTCTCACCACCCAGGAGTGCCTCCTCTCCGAGGTCCAGCAGCGCAACCCCGGCCTCGGCGATGAAACCTCAACCCAGCGCCTCCTCGAACAAGCCTTCCGCGACCACCTCGGCATCCACCAGACCCTCTGGCTCAACCGCGGCTGCGCCGGCGACGACACCCACGGCCACATCGACGACATCGCGCGTTTCGTCTCTCCCGACACTATCCTCGCCTGCGTCGAGCCCAACCCCGCCGACCCCAACCACCTCCCGCTCGCCGAGAACCTAGACCGCCTCCGCGCCTTCCGCCGCATCCCCACCCCCGCCAGCACGAAGAACAACGCAAGTAGCACGAAAAGTATAGGCAGTAGCACTCAGAGCGACCCCGCAGGCCAACCCTTCCATATCGTCGAACTCCCCATGCCCGCGCCCGTCGTCTTCCAGGGTCAGCGCCTCCCCGCCAGCTACGCCAACTTCTACATCGCCAACTCGCTCGTCCTCGTCCCCACCTTCAACGACCCCAACGACCGCCGCGCCCTCAACATCATCGCCGACCTCTTCCCCACCCGCCAGGTCGTCGGCATCCACTCCGTCGACCTCGTCTGGGGTCTCGGCACCCTCCACTGCCTAACCCAGCAGCAAACCGCGTAGAATATCGATAGCGGAGAGCACACATATGATCGAGCTGAAAGAAGCCGTAACGAAGTCTCTCGACGCGCTCAAGGGCATGTCCCTTGTCCCCGAACAGTCGGCCATCGAGCTTGAAGAAGCCGAGTTGGAGGACGGCGGTAACTACTGGGTCGTCACCTTCTCCTATCCCGATCCAAAATCCGGTGTCGAGGCCCATATTATGGGGCCAAATCTGTCTTCTATACTGCGCAATAAACGGGCCTACAAGGCCGTTCGGCTTTTAGCTGTAGATGGAACTGTACGCGGTATCAAAAGCGTCCATGTCTAACTCGGCCATTCGCTCGCTGCTCTCCGGCTCTGGCAGCCGCTCACTGCTTCTCGACTCCAACCTGCTCCTTCTTTGGATCACCGCCCAGTACGATCTTCGACTACTGGCTACATTCAAGCGCGTCCAGATGTTCACGCAGGACGACGCCATACTGCTCGCATGGATCATCGATCAATTTCACTCCGTCGTAACTACAGCGCATGTCGTCACTGAGGCGAGCAATCTGGGCAATAGCCTATCGTCGAACTCGCGCCGTGGCTGGTTCACCGCCCTAAGCGAATTCTCCACAACCACCCTGGAAGAGACTCATCCGCTCAACGCCCTGGCATCCTGCGAGGAGTTCATTCGCTTTGGAGTGACGGATTGTGCCCTCTCGAACTTGTCCTCAAAGTATCGAGTTCTCACCGCGGATCGCCGGCTTTCAAACTACGCCCGCGAACTTGGGTTGCCTGTCCTGAACTTCAACGACCTGCGCCAGATGATATAGCGATATGCCCTCCGACCTCGACTATCTCCACGCCTGCATCGCCGAAGCCCGCGCCGGACAGATCGCCTACTACTTGAACAGCCTGGTAAACTGCGCCGCAGTCACAATCCGTGTACCGGCATGTCGCTTAAGAGCGAGCAGACCAGTCTTATCGCCAGTCACTAGGTAGTCTGCCTCGCCAGCCTGGGCAAGAGATAATAGAAAATCGTCCTCGGGATCCGAAGAACGACGCACCACGGGAAGGCGCTCGATATGTAGCGTCAGTGTACTCAATAGATTGATTAATCGACCCGCATCATGCGGCTTATAGTGACGCGCTACATAAGGCTTTCGCAACGTATTCTTGACTTCAGCTAACTGCTCTGAGCAAGTCAGAAGCACAAATTTCCCATCGAGCCATCGGTGCAGCGCAAGATCGGCGTTGCCACCGGGTGATAGTATCGCGGAGACGAGAACATTCGTGTCCAGGATCACTCTCATCTAAGCCGCGGCTATGGACTTCGATCTGGCATTCTTCCTGCTTTGCGGCCTCATCTTGCTCTCGAATCGCACTTCTTTGACCGCACGGTCGATATCCGCCTGCATATGTCCCTTGTCAACCGTCGCATTGCGTAGTTGAATATCGTCCACCATCACCCGAAACAGTTGCCTCTGGACAGCCTCTTCAACGAACTTGGACAACTCTCCTCGTCGCATCTTCCGAGTTCTCAGAAGTGCACGCACATCTCTGTTCGTGGTCTCGGAGACACTAATCGTCAACCGTACTTTTGCCGCTGGAGAAGCCATGTCTCTTTATACCTCACCGGAGAATTGAACAGTAAACTAAAAGCCGTGATGACTTTCGACCTCGACTCCGACCTCGACTACCTCCGCGCCTGCATCGCCGAAGCCCGCGCCGCCGAGCGCTCGGGCGAAGTCCCCATCGGCGCCATCATCGTCCACAACGGCGAGATCGTCGCTCGCGGCCAGAACCGTGTCCTGCGCGATCACGACCCCACCGCCCACGCAGAGATCGTCGCTCTCCGCCACGCCGCCCGCGCCCTCGCCAACTATCGCCTGGTCGATAAGGAAGGCAAAAACGAGGGCTGCACCCTCTACGTCACCCTCGAACCCTGCGCCATGTGCGCCGGCGCCATCCTCCACGCCCGCATCGCACGCCTGGTCTACGCCGCGCCCGACCCCAAGGCCGGCGCCTGCGGTTCGGTCCTCAGCGTCCTCAACCACCCCCAACTCAACCACCAGGTCGAAGTCTCCTCCGGCCTCCTCGCCGAAGAGTGCGGCGCGCTCCTCACCGCCTTCTTCCGCACCCGCCGCTGACTGCCAGCCACTCCCGCACCCGCCCGAATCAATCCTCGCAAAGCGGTAAAATAGACTCATGGCTCTCCTCGTCTACTCTGCCGCCTGGTGCTGCGACTGCCGCGAGGCCAAGCGTTTCCTCGCCGATCACTCCATCCCATACACCGACATCGACATCGACTCCACCCCCGGCGCAGCCGCCATGGTCCTCGCCCACACCGGCAAGCGCGCCATCCCACAGTTCGTCCTCGACGGCCGCTGGATTCAGCCCTACCGTCCCGGCCAAGGTTTCCTCCACGACGAAATGTCCGCCCTCTTCGGCATCGCAGCCAAATAGTTTTTGTAACTCCGCATTTTTATTTGTCATTCCGTAGCTTTTTTATTTGTCATTCCGTAGCTTTTTTATTTGTCATTCCGTAGCTTTTGTATTTGTCATTCCGTAGCTTTTTTATTTGTCATTCCGTAGCGAAGCGGAGGAATCTGCTTCTGCTCTTCACGAACCAATCAGCCGCAAGGAAGCCCCTATGATCGCCCGTTACACACGCCCTGCCATGGGCCGCATCTGGTCCGACGAAAACAAGTTCCGCTGCTGGCTCACCGTCGAGACCGCCGCCTCGCAAGCCCTCGCCCGTTTCGGCCTCGTCCCCCAGTCCGCCGCCGACGCCATCCGCGACCGCGGCAACTTCACCGTCAACCGCATCGATGAAATCGAGGCCGAAGTCCGCCACGACGTCATCGCCTTCACCACCGCCGTCGCCGAGCACATCGACGCGCCGCCCTTCGCCGCCGAGAAATCCTCCCGCTGGCTCCACTTCGGCCTCACCTCCACCGATGTGGTGGACACGGCTCAAGCGCTTCAACTCAAAGCAGCCTCCGCCCTCATCCGCGCCGGAATCCTCGCCCTCTGCGAAACGTTAAAAATCCGCGCCATCGAGTTCCAGCACACCCCCATCATTGGCCGAACCCACGGAGTCCACGCCGAACCCACCACCTTCGGCCTCAAGCTTTTGCTTTGGTACTCCGAGATGCAGCGCAACCTCACCCGCTTCGACGCCGCCGCCGAAGACCTTCGCGTCGGCAAGCTCTCCGGAGCCGTCGGCACCTTCGGCCACCTTAAGCCGGAGCACGAAGCCGCCATCTGCGCCGAACTCGGCCTCACCCCCGTCGCCGTCGCCACGCAAATCGTCCAGCGCGACCGCCACGCCGCCTACATCGCCGCGCTCGCCATCCTCTGCTCCACGCTCGACAAGATCGCCACCGAAATCCGCCACCTCCAGCGCACCGAGGTCCGCGAGGCCGAGGAGTTCTTCAGCGAAAAGCAGAAGGGCTCCAGCGCCATGCCGCACAAGCGCAACCCCATCACCAGCGAGCAGATCTGCGGCCTCGCCCGCGTCGTCCGCGCCAACGCGCAGACGGCGTTTGAGGACATCGCCCTCTGGCACGAGCGCGACATCTCCCACTCCTCCGCCGAGCGAGTCATCCTGCCCGACTCCACCATCCTCGCCGACTATCTCCTCGCCAAAACGGAAAACCTCATCGCCAAGCTCCTCGTCTATCCCGAGCGCATGTTGCGCAACCTCGAATCCACCGGCGGCCTCATCTTCAGCGGCCAGCTCCTGCTCGATCTCGCCGCCGCCGGAATGTCCCGCGAAGACGCCTACGCGCTCGTCCAGTCCCACGCCATGCGCGCCTGGCAGCAGGACCTCGTCTTCCGCGATGAAGTCGCCCGCGTCCCCCAGATCACCGCTCTCCTCACCCCCGCCCAACTAGCCCGCGCCTTCGACTACCACCGCCAGCTAGCCAACGTCGACGCCATCTTCTCCCGCGTCCTCGAACCATAGAAGCACCGTAAAATCGCGAGACGCCAGAAATCGGGTGCCCCATCTTCGCGACAGCCTCATCCTCGCTAAGGTGGGGTATCGCGCCCCTCCCACAAAGCCCATCATCCCGCAAAAATGTAAACTCGCCTCAGCTTCCATGTCTCTTCCCCGCCTACTCGCGCTTGTTCTCCTCGCCGCGCTCCCACCTGCCTTCGCGCAAACGCCAGCCAAATCTCCCGCGCTCGCCCAATCCTCCACTCCCTTCGCCCCCGACACGCCCACCCTCAAAGTCGCCTCTCGCCTCGTCGCCATCTCCGCCATCGCCCGCGACAAGTCTGGCCAGCCCGTCCCCAACCTCACTCGCGACGACTTCCTCCTCAAGCAGGACGGCAAGCCCCAGCCCATCACATACTTCTCGCAGGGCTCCAGCCTGCCTCTCACTCTCGCCCTCATGGTCGACACCAGCGGCAGCCAGCGCGCCTACATCCAGGACGAGATCTTCGCCGGCCGCGCCTTCTTTCCCGCCATGCTCACCCGCCCCGACGACCGCGCCGTCCTGGTCCAGTTCGACAGCTCCATCCTCCAACTCGCCAAGCTCACCACCTCCGTCCTCACCCTCCAGCACGCCCTCGCCTACCTCACCCAGTCCCACGACGACATCGTCCGTCCCGGCCCCGGCGGCACGCTCCTCTTCGACGCCATCTGCGCCGTCTCCCACCTCGAACTCGGCGCTCAGCTGGGCCGCCGCGCCATGGTCGTCCTCACCGACGGAGGCGACAACGGCAGCCACTTCAGCCAGAAAGACGCCATCCGCGAGGCCCAGCGCGCAGACATCATGATCTACACCATCTACTACTCCAACGGCGGTGGCGACGAGGGCGTCCTCCGCGACCTCTCCCGCCAGACCGGAGGACGAGAGTTCACCGTCGGCCCCGCCAGCTCTCTCCAGCAGATCTACGCCTCCATCGCCGCCGACCTCCGCCTGCAGTACGAACTCGGCTATAAGCCCCCCGACACCCGCCCAAACAAGTACCACAAGATCGACCTCCGCGCCACCGACAAGACCCTCACCATCCAGGCCCGCGACGGCTACTTCACCCCCAAATAATTCACGCCGCACCCTCACCTTCCACCACTTTCTCCCCCAGAACTTCCGCCCTTTTGTTTGTCATTCCGTAGCGCCCTTTTGTTTGTCATTCCGTAGCGCCCTTTTGTTTGTCATTCCGTAGCGCCCTTTTGTTTGTCATTCCGTAGCGAAGCGGAGGAATCTGCTTTTCAACCGTCCACACCCTCCGCTATTCTTCCCCCATGCCGCAGCGCGAGTACCAGTTCTACGTCTACATTCTGTCGAGCCGTACTCGAAACCTCTACGTCGGCATGACCAACGACATCGTCCTGCGAGTCGCACAACATCGCGAACACCGACCCGGTACCTACACAGCCCGATACAACATCGACCGCCTCGTCTACTTCGAGCGATTCCAGTACGTCAACGACGCAATCGCACGTGAGAAAAAACTGAAGGATTGGAGCCGCACAAAGAAAAGCGCCCTCATCGAACGCGAAAACCCTACTTGGCTGACCTCTCAGAACCGTGGCGACATCCCGAAACCCTCCTCCAGTACCAGGGAGACTGAACTTTTTTGTCCGTCATTTCGCAATTTTGATAGTCAATCCGCAGCCCCTTTTGTTTGTCATTCCGCAGCAAACTTTTGTTTGTCATTCCGCAGCAAACTTTTGTTTGTCATTCCGCAGCAAACTTTTGTTTGTCATTCCGCAGCGAAGCGGAGGAATCTGCTTTTGCTGTTGTCTGTTCTTGCCCTTTTTGTTTGTCATTCCGCAGCAAACTTTTGTTTGTCATTCCGCAGCGAAGCGGAGGAATCTGCTTTTGCCGTTGTCTGTTCTTGCCCTTTTTGTTTGTCATTCCGCAGCACAGCGGAGGAATCTGCTTTTGACTTACCGAACCTCTGTGCGGACGAGACCAGCGTTATGACTTGGATACGGAAAATCCCGCATGGGTAAGCACGCTGACACAAAGGCTGATGAACTGTTCTGGAGTCAGGTCATTCTTGGCATCATTTGTTCTCCATCCACAGATTCGGAAGCTGGATTCAGTCGCTCCAGAATCGATGTGGTCGACGGTAGGCAGTAACGCAAAGCCAGACTTATAGCCATGGCGGCCGGCCTTGGATGCCTCATTCCGATAGGTGCTTATGAGATGCCAATTCAGCGTTTCACCGGTGTAACAATCGAGACCGTCAGACTGTAATACAGCGGCATGGATGGCATCCTTGTACAGAGGACGCGTCGCTGGTCTGTCGCGATTCTTATCGCGTTTCAAGTGTACAGCAGTCTTACGTTCTAGCCATTTTTCATAGGCATCAGGAGATACGATCCCGTCAAGAAAATCCGGGGTGGAGTGTTTGCGCGGCATCTGTCAATTCTATTTCCATTGTTGGCCGGCTACCCATCCTTCCACCGTCTCATCGCGGAAGGGTGGGAGATGAAGCCCACCCCAAGCACTGAAAATAATTTTCTCAAAAACCCCAGCAAAATCGCGTGTCAAGCCCCAAAACAACCTAACCACCTCATACCAATAGAGATAAACTTGGCATAGTAGTTTCCTCAACCTGCTATAATTTAACTAGGATCGGAAAAGAGGAAAGGCCCAGGGAATCAGCCCCTGGGCCTTTCCTCTTTGTTTTCTTATCCATTCCTGCTAAGTCCTTTTGTTGTCTGGCTTTGCAGAGGAAATTGCGTATGTATTGATTGCAAAGTACTTAGGTCTAGACTTTTTTTAAGTTTTTTTATTATTGAGGAGAATCGATGAAACATGAACTTTGCTCTGCCATCAAGGCCGATGGAAATCCTTGTCATTCGCTCGTCTCCCCCGGCAAGCGACGCTGCCACTATCACTGGGACTTCGACCTGCGTGAACGGCGCCGCCAGCGGGCGCTGATGAGGCACAGGTGCCCCGCCATCCGTCTCGGCCCTCTCGCCGATCGCCCCTCCATCCTGCGCGCGCTCAATCGTGTCTTCCAGCCCCTGCTGAACGGCTCGCTGCCTTTGGATCGCGCCGACAGACTCCTCCAGCGCATCCGTGCCGCCTCCAACAGCCTTCCCCGCTGAGCGCCACGCCACCTCTGCGCAATCATGCTGCCTCAACCGAAAGGATTGAGATACATCTCACGTTGAGCGCGCATTGTGATGGCAGTCACCGCAAGGAAGGCCCGGCTCGCGTGTACTTGCAGCATGAAATCCGTGGGGAAGCTCCGCGCGCTGGCGATCGCCGTCCTCCTGCTCTCCTGGACATCGCTCGCCCGCGCCCAGCACAAACCGAAGGACGCCGAGTGTCTCGCCTGCCACGCAGACCCCACGCTCTCCACCACCGGCGCCGGCGGCAAGACGGTCAGCCTCACCGTCGATGCCGAAAAAATGAAGCAGTCCATCCACGGTGGAATGTTCTCCTGCGTCGATTGCCACAAGGACGTAAAGTCCTCGCCCCACGAAGCAACCCCGGCGAAGATAGCCTGCGCCCAGTGCCACGCCGACCAGCAGGCCGCGTACAAGCACAGCTTCCACGCCACCGCCAGGAAGCCCGACGGGTCGCCGGCCGCCACCTGCGTCGATTGCCACGGCGACGCGCACTCAATTCTGCCCGCCAGCGATCCAAAGTCGCCGGTCAGCCACTCCAACATCCCCGCCACCTGCGGCGCCTGTCACGGCCAGAAGGTCCTGATGGAGTCGAACGGAGGCAGCTCGCAGGTCTTCGTCGCCTACCAGGACAGCGTCCACGGTCGCGCGGTGAAGAACGGCTCGCAGACCGCCGCCGTCTGCACGGATTGCCACGGCTCGCATCAGATTCTTCCCGCCAACGACGCCCGCTCGCTGGTCAACAAGTTCAACGTTCCCACCACCTGCGGCCGCTGCCACGCCGATATTCAGAGCGTCTTTATGCAGAGCATTCACGGCCAGGCAATCGCGCGCGGCAACGGCTTGGCCCCGGTCTGCACCGACTGCCACGGAATCCACACCATCAAGGCGCCCTCCGATCCCAACTCGTCGGTCTCCGATCGGAATCTCTCCACCACCACCTGCGCGCGCTGTCACCAGGGTGTCCGTCTCACCCAGGAGTTTGGAGTGGCGGGAAGCCGCGTCTCCACTTACCTGGACAGCTACCACGGGCTCGCCTCGCAGGGCGGTTCGGTGGTAGTCGCCAACTGCGCCAGTTGTCACGGAGTACACAACATTCTGCCCTCCAGCGATCCGCGCTCCACCATCAACCCCGCCAACCTCGATGCCACCTGCGGCCAGTGCCACAAGGGAGTCACCGAGAACTTCACCCGCTACAAGGTGCATGTGGACGTGGTGGGCGGGCGGGCCATGGACAAGGGAACGCTCGCGGTCCGCTGGATCAGGTGGTTCTATCTTCCCCTAATCCTGCTGGTCATCGGTGGGATGTTCCTGCACAACGCGATCCTGTGGCGCGCCAAAGCAATGGCACGGCGCAGGGCGATGGGGCCCAGCGTGCTGCGCATGACGCCCAACCAGCGCTGGCAGCACCTGATTCTGCTCACCAGCTTCTTCGTCCTCGTCGTCACCGGCTTCGCGCTCAAGTATCCCGACTCCTGGTTCGCCGTGGTCCTCGGCCTGGGCGAGCGGTGGCGAAGCATCATCCATCGCACCGCCGGAGTACTGCTGATCGGCGACGGCATCTACCACATCTTCTATGCCGCATTCACCCGCGATGGTCGGCGTCTGGTTCGCGACCTGCTGCCCACGCCGAAGGACGCGCTCGGCGCATGGGGGACAATGCTCTTCTACCTCGGCCTGCGCAACCGAAAGCCGAAGTTCGGTCGCTTCAGCTACGCCGAGAAAGCCGAGTACTGGGCATTGGTATGGGGCACGGCGCTCATGGCCGTCACCGGAATCATGCTCTGGGCCAAGGTCTCGGTCGGCAATCTGCTGGCGCGCTGGTGGGTGGACGCGGCAACCGCGGTACACTTCTACGAGGCGGTCCTGGCGACGCTGGCGATCTTGGTCTGGCACTTCTATCAGGTCTTCTTCGATCCCGACGTCTATCCCATGAACTGGGCCTGGCGCGATGGCAAGATGTCCGTCGAGCACTACAAGGAAGAGCACGAATTGGACACGGAAACCCTGGCGGAGACCGATGCAGAGCCCGCTGTGGAACCCAACCCAGCCGCGGCGAACGTCGCCGGGGCCAAGCCTGAAAGCAGGCCGGAACACGAATAGAAACAGAACAACAAACGCAGCTTCAACATTTCAAGAAAGAGGTAGACCATGAAACTCCGCATTGCACCCGTACTTCTGGCCTCCGTCTCCATGCTGGCGTGGATGCAGGCCCCAGCGCAGGACGGCAGCACGCTCTTCAAGACCAAATGCGCCATGTGTCACGGCGATCAGGGACAGGGTAAGCCACCAATGGCTCCCAAGATCGCCGGCTCGACGAAAGTTGTGGAAGTACTCACCAAGGGCGGCCAGCCCAAGGCACCGCACATCAACCCCATGAGCGCGCTGACCCCCGCTCAGGTCTCTGCCCTTGCGGCGTTTGTAAAGGCACTGTAGTAGCCAACATTCATCCCCTCCATCGCGGCCCTGCGTCACTGCGCGCAGGCTGCGATGGACGTTGACCGCCGCAACCCGGTACCATGGTCTCAAGGAGATCCATGCCCTCAACTGAAAGCTATCAACTGCTGCTGGCAGCGGCAGCAGCCTGCGAAGACAAAAAAGCCGAGGACGTCCGCATCCTCGCCCTCGACCCCTCCGAGAGCGGCCTCACCGACTACTTCCTCATCTGCAACGGCACCAATGAACGCCAGAACGCCGCCATCACCGACGAGATCGAGCTGCGCCTCAAGCGCGAGTTCGGCACCTACCCCAACTCGGTCGAGGGCCGCCGCCAGGCCGAGTGGATACTGATGGACTATGTGGACTTCATCGTCCACGTCTTCTCCAGGGAGAAGCGCGCATTCTATGGACTGGAGCGCCTGCGCAAGTCCGCCACCACCATCAGCATCGCCACGCTCAACGCCGAGTTGAAGGCAAAGATCACCAGCGCCCGCACCAGGGAGAAGGTCAGCCGGAAGCCACCCGTCGTCTCCGCCAAGGCCCCTTCGCCAGCCCCACCGAAGGCGAGGAAGCCGAAGGCCGCGCCCAGAAAGATTGCTTCCGGCAAGACTGCTGCGAAAGCTGCGTCGGCTGTGGGCAAAGCCGCTCCGAAGGCCGTGGGAGTCAGGAAGGCCGCTCCCAAAAAATCTGCAAAGAAGTCAGCCCGCGTGACGAAGTCATAGCTCGCCGCCGGTCTGCTCCTTGTTGCTGATCGACTCCTTGCACTTCGGCGAAGAACACACCGCTTGTCACACCCAGTTAAACAGAACCGGCGCCCTTTCGGGCGCCGGTTCTGTTTTGGAGTACCAGTAAGTTAGAAGATCAACTTCGCCGAAAGCTGCATGGTGCGTCCGTTGGAGTTGAACGTGTACTGCGGCTGGCCGAAGAACTTGTTGTTCTCGCCCACGACCTGGAAGTTGGTCGAAAGCGTGTTGGTCGCGTTCGTGTTGATATTGTCCAACGAACCCGGGATGTACTGCGGGTGGTTGATTAGATTGAACGCCTGCGCCTGGAACTCAAACGCATAACGGTCCGTGAAGTTGATCCGCTTCACCGCCGACAGGTCGACGTTGTCGATGGGCCGAATCGGCAGTGTGTTCCGAGCTGAGTTGGGAAGCGTTCCTAAGCCAGCCTGGATGTAGTAGGCGTTCGGATTGTCAGCCACATAACTGAGGAGATTCTTAGGGCAGATGTACGTTCCACCGACTAGGGTGTTTGTTGATCCGTCCGGGTTTACTGCGGGGCAGGCCAGTGCAGCGTTGCTGCTATACACCCCCTGAACTTTGGAGCTCGTTCCCGGTACGCCGTACGGATTGATGATGGTGCGGTCAATGCCGCCGCCTTCACCGTTCAGGTTGGAGTTGACACCCGACAGCACGGTCGCATATTCAGGCGACTCATACACGTAGATGGGCGAAAACTCCCAGTTGCCTGCCACGTTCTTCATCACGTAGTTCGAGTGCTTGAAGTAGGGCAGATCGTAGACCACGGCAACACTCAGCCGTTGCGTGCGGTCCAAGGCCGACCGGCTGTAATCGCAAGAGACGCACTGTGAGTTCTGCGGACGGCGTGGTGTCAATACGGTGGCGAAGACCTCCGCCGTCGCATCGTCCATCGTCCTGCTCCAGGTGTAGGCAGTGTTGACCGCAAGTCCATTGTTGAACCGCCGGATCAGGCTGAGCGATAGGGCCCTGTAGCCCGACTGAGAGTACGGCTGGTAGGAGGTGATCTTGCTGTTGAAGCTGTAGGCACTATATGCCGGCAGTATGTTCGACAGACCTTGGAGATTCGCCAGGGTCTCCGCACTGGCCGAGCTGGATACAACCCGTGGTCCGGTCGCGGCCGCTCCACTGAAGCTCGTGCTGAGTTGATTGGCTGTGGTCACCCTGGGCTGGACGTTGATCTGGTCCTGGGTTGGCAGGTGAATGCCGCGCGTACCTGTAAAGCGGGCCTCAGCCGTGTAGTTGGAGCCGATCAGCCGCTGCACCCCGAAGGTAAAGGTCTCCGTGTAGGGAAGCACCTGGTTCGGAAGATAGGCCGAGGTTGCCGCACGCTGCGCCGCAAAAGAATTGAAGGTCTGAAGTGTTCCCGTACCGGCGGGCAGACCGCCGTTCTTCAGGAAGTTAGGATCGCCATAGTTCGGGGCCGAGCCCGTTCCTACGTCGGTCGTCGACGAGTACTGCGGTGGGTCGGAGAGCAGGCCCAAATTGTCGAACAGAACATCGTTCGCCATGCTGAAGCCGGTACGGATCTGCGTCTTGTCGTTGATCGAGTAGGAAACGCCGATGCGCGGTTCATAGTTCCGGTACTGCGGCCGAGGCGCGCTGAATGAGATGAGTCCGGGAATGCTTGCGCCAATGTTCAAGCTCTGAGCGCGCTCGCCAACCGGCACCGACGTGAACTCGTAGCGGATGCCATAGTTGATGGTCAGCTTTGGTGACGCGCGCCATGTGTCGTTGGCATAGCCGTACAGTGCCGTCTGGTCGCCGTAGTAGATGAAGTTGCCGGTCGAACGCTCGCCAGAGTAGGTCGGCGCCAGGTCGTGCAGGAACTCGGTCAGGTTGTCCCACTCATAGTCGCCACGCACGCGCTGCGTGAAGGTCTGCGGCGCAATATACTTGCGGCCATCAAACCCGATCTTGATGCTGTGCGCCTTGTGCGTGTAAATGATGTTATCCGTAACCTGGTACATGTTCTGGATCGTCGACTGCGGAGCATCAGAGTCCGGGCCATAGTTGAGTCCACCCTGGTCGTAGATGGTAATGTTCGGGAACATATCCAGACCCGGGTAGGTGAAGGAACCGGCGAGGTACGCGGTTTGATATCGGTTATATCCGAGACGAGCTTCATTGGTGAGGTTCGTCGTAAAAGTGTGGTATTCGCTCAGCGCGATCAGGTGGTATTTGAAAGGTGTCTGCAGGAAGAAGGTTCCAAGAGTAGCCAAGTCATCCGTCTGCGAGACGTTGTTGTAGATGTACCGCGCCCGGAAGCTGTCCTTCGGGGAGATCGTCCAGTCGCCGCTGGTGGTCAGGATGCTTTCATTGGTGAAGACCGGCGCGGAGACCAGGTAATTTCCCAGTGGGATGCTGGTCGGCGTTCCTGAGCCAAATACCGGTGCCCCAGTCTCTCCTGGAGGTGTATTGCCAACATTTGCAGTTCCAGGGTACATCAACAGTGACTGCGCGCCGGAGGGCTGGTTGCCGCAGGCAAAGTCGTTAGATGCGTCGATCCCGGTCGCCCCAGGAGCCACTGGCGTGTACAGGAGGTATTGCGCCAAGTTGGTTGCGCTCAGCCCAGGGACGGAACTCAGCAAGGTGATGCCGGCAGCCGTCGGCGTGCAGACGGGGTACTGAACATTCTGTCCCGTGGTCTGCCGTTCAAAGTTGCCGAAAAAGAACAGCTTGTTCGTCTTGATCGGGCCGCCAATCTGTCCGCCGTAGCGGTTGAAGTCGTAACGCGGCTTGGGTTGTTCCGCAGCAGTCACACCAGCCGGAACATTCATTGCGTTCAGGTTGCGGTTCTGGAAGAACTCGTACGCTGCCCCGTGGAAGCTGTTGGTTCCGCTCTTGATGTTGGTGTTGAACTGGCCGCCAGAGGAGTGTCCGAACTCCGGAGAGAACTGGCCGGCGATCAACGAGAAGTCACCGACCGCATCGCTGGGCACGTAAACCAGCGGCCCCGTAACGCCCTTGTCGTTGTTGTCGATGCCTTCAATCGTGAAGTTGTTGTTGCGCGGACGGTTGCCATCCACCGACGGGCCAGTTCCAATGCCGATGCCGCCGCTCGAAGCCACGTTCGGGCTTAGTAGGGAGACGTTCAAGACGCCCTGACCCACCGTAGCGCTGGGGAGAACCGACAATTGGTTCGGCAGAAAATTCTGCGTCAGGTTGGTCGTCGTCGTGTCCAGCGTTGAGCCGGCCTCTGCTGAAACCTCAACCGTGGCCGTCGCGCTGCCCACACTCAGGCGCACAGGCACACTCGACGTCTTGTTCAAGTCCACCATAACCCCTCGCAGGATGTAGGGCTGGAATCCCTTGGCCGCGACCGTCAAGTCGTAGGAGTCCGGAAGCAGGTTCTGAACCTGGAACTCGCCGGTCCCGTTCGTGGTCGCCGTAGCCGTAGCTCCGGTCACCTCGTTTATCACCGAGATGCTCGCGTTTGCGACGACCGCACCGGTGGCATCCTTGACGATGCCGGAGATGCCGCCACTCGTTACCTGACCCCATGCCACGCTGCTGCAAAACAGCAACAACGCTACCAGAACTCCACCTATTGACAGCTTCTTCATCGAGCTCTCCTTGAACAACATACGACCCGTCCGCCAAAGGCGGAGTTACAGCCTGTCCACCTACAACACACAGCTTCGGTTATGAATGTTTACCAGCAATTTGCCCTCCAAAGTGAGCAGAAATGAGACCACTCGGAATTGACTTTTTAACTCAATGTTTACAGTTATCTACATGCTGTTCGTCCGGTTTGGCAACAGACCTGCTTTATGGTTTACGGATTCATTATCCAATAAACCATATTCTCGGGGATGCATTTCTTTTACATCTTGCAGTACCCTCATAGAGTGAAGCTTGTCCTTGCGTCCATCTCCCCAAACCGCACGCGCGCCAAGTCCGATGCTGCCGCAACTCTTGCGGCGGATTTCCTTGCCCGCGCCTCGCGCTACGCCACCTGCGAGGCACAGGCCCACGGCTCTGAAGCCGCACTGCTGGCGTGGCTGGATCGCCAATCCGCCCGCACATCGCCGTTCCTCATCCTGCTGGACAGCCGCGGCAGGCAGCTCACGTCGCAGGAATTCGCCGCGCAGATCGGCAGGCATCGCGACAACGGAACGCAAACGCTGGTGCTGGCCATCGGGCCGGCTGACGGCTGGTCGGACGCTGCCCGTGCACGCGCCGGCCTGCTGCTCTCGTTTGGCGCCATCACGCTACCCCATGAGCTCGCACGCGTCGTGTTGGCCGAGCAGATCTACCGCGCGCTGACCATTCTCGCCGGACATCCCTACCACTCCGGCCACTGAGCGGGACCGGCCACTGAGCGCACGAAACTTTCCACCGCGCTTCCATCTATAACTAAATCTATGCCCGACTCCGCACCCACCTCCGAAGCTGTCCGCCGTGGCCTGATCCTGATCAACACCGGCCCCGGCAAGGGCAAGACCACCGCCGCGCTGGGAACCGCGATGCGCGCGGCTGGCAACGGCATGCGCGTCCTGATCCTGCAGTTCCTCAAAGGCTCATGGCACTACGGCGAGCTGGACGCGGCCGCCGCGCTGAACGCCGCTCTGGGCAGCTCGGAGAGTGAGGCAATCGGCTCCGAGCCCGCGCGGAACTTTGTCATCCGGCAGCTTGGCCGCGGCTTCGTCAAAGTCGGCGGCGCCCAGACCGACCCCGAAGACATCCGCCTGGTCGAGGCCGCGTGGGCGGAGGCTGCCGCCGCCATCCTCTCCGACGATTGGGACCTGGTTGTGCTGGACGAGATCAACTACGCCATCGGCTACAAGATGCTCGCGCCCGAGGCGGTCGCCGAAGTCCTCCGCCGCAAGCCGGAGATGGTCCACGTCATCCTCACCGGACGCAACGCGCATCCGCTGCTGGTCGAACTCGCGGACACTGTTACCGAGATGCGCGAGGTGAAACACGCCTACCAGCGCGGCATTCTGGCCCAGCGCGGCATCGAGTTCTAGAGGACCGATTCTCCTTTGTGGGGTACCCCCCCCACTTTACCGTGCCTCATAAGTTATTCAGAATCATCAACTTATGAGTTTTAACCTGCAGTGTACCTTAAATAAAGGAGTTGTAGGTAAGAATAAGAAAACAAATGTGAAAAGCCAGGTGGCGATTCCCCGAGCCTTTCTCTTTCTTATCCGACCTAGTTAAATTATAGCAGGTTGAGGAAACTAGTATGCCAAGTTTATCTCTATTGGTATGAGTCGGTTAGGTGGTTTTGGGGCTTGACACGCGATTTTGCTGGGTTTTTGAGGGGTTAAATCCTACCCATCCTCACCCCCGAGAGGTTCGTGGTCTCCCACCCTTCGCTAGAAAAAAGCGAAGGATGGGGCACCCAAGACGGTTTTATGTGTGGGCCACTCGCCTGCACTTTGATAAAGACAAGCCGACTTGAACGAAGCCGCTGGCGCGGCGGACGCTTTCGCGTGTGGCTGATCCGGCATTTGAGGCTGTTGGGATAGTTTGGTTCGCAGAGAAGGAGGATTCTCTGTGACCCAACTACGTCAACTCATGCTGGAGGAGTTGCAGCGTCGCAACTTCGCCGATACAACCATCCGCTCATATCTTCACGGTGTGGCGCACTTCAGCCGGTACTTCCGCCGTCCGCCCGATCAGCTTGGCCCGGAGGAGATTCGCAAGTACCAGGCGATGCTGTTCACCAAGTTGAAGTACAGTCCCAACACCGTCATCCTACGGCTGGCGGCTCTGCGCTTCTTCTATATCCACGTGTTGAAGCGTGGCTGGAGCATTGCCGAGACGCCCTATCCGAAGAAGGTGCGTCACCTTCCAGAGGTACTCAGTCAGGAAGAAGTCGCGCGACTGATTGAGGCGGCGGATACACCCTTCCATCGCATCCTGCTGATGACGATGTATGCCACCGGCGCACGTCGCGCGGAAGCGGCCCACCTGAAGGTCAGCGACATCGACAGCCAACGGATGGTGGTTCATATCCGGGAGGGCAAGGGCGGCAAGGACCGCGATGTCATGCTCAGCCCGAAGCTGCTCGATGCACTGCGCATCTACTGGCGCGGTCTCCGCCGCAAGCCGAAGGAGTGGCTCTTCCCCGGCAACCGCTGGCACACATCCAGCCAACCTGTGACCACCAAGGTCCTGTGGAGTGCCTGCCAGATTGCTGCGGAACGCGCTGGCCTCGACAACAGGCGCATTCATCCCCACACGTTGCGCCACTGTTTCGCGACCCACCTTCTTGAAGCTGGCGCTGACCTGCGCACCATCCAGATCCTGCTCGGCCATCGCGACCTCGAAGTAACGACCGTCTACCTGCATCTGTCCCAACGGCATCTCAGCGCCACCGCCAGCCCGCTGGATGCACTGACGTTCTCTTCACAAGGAGCACACCAGCACCGCTCATGAGCCGCCCTCTCCTGGAGATGGCCGACATCGTTCGCTACGCAGGGCAGGGCTTCATCGAACGCAGCCGCAGATGGATCAACGGACAGCATGAGAAGGTGCTGACCGCCATCATGCGTTGCCGCACCGCCGCTCTGGGCGGCCATCGCGACCGCTGCACCGGCTGTGGACATACGACCGCCATCTCCTACAACTCGTGTCGCAACAGACATTGCCCACGCTGCCAGGGCAACGCGCGCCGACGCTGGCTCCAGGCGCGCGAGCGGGAACTGCTGCCCACTCGCTACGTCCATGCCGTCTTCACCCTGCCGCGCGAACTGGCTCCGCTCGCCCTGCAGAACAAGCGGCTCATCTACACCCTGCTCTTTCACGCCAGTGCTGAGACCCTGCTTGAAGTCGCCCGCGATCCACGCCACCTCGGTGCCGAGATCGGTTTCTTCAGCGTGCTCCACAGCTGGAATCAGCGCCTGCAGTTTCATCCTCACATCCACTGCGTGATTGCTGCCGGCGGCCTCGCTCCGGATCACTCAGGCTGGATCTCCGCCCGGCGTTCCTTCTTCCTGCCCATCGGCGTACTGAGCCGTGTCTTCCGCGGCAAGTTCGTCGCCGGACTTCGCGACGCCTTCCAGCGAGGTGAACTCCAGTTCCACGGCAGCTTGCTGCCTCTGGCCCAGCCGCGCGCCTTCGCTGCCTGGCTGCGGTTGCTGTTCCGCCACGACTGGGTCGTTTACTCCAAACGGCCCCTCGGCGGCCCAGAACATGTGCTGCGTTATCTCAGTGCCTACACCCATCGCGTCGCCATCTCGAACTCCAGGCTGATCGCTCTCTCCAAGAACAACGTTACCTTCCGTTGGCGCGACTCCGCCCACGGCAACAAGAAAAGGCTCATGACCCTGGATGTCGAAGAGTTTCTGCGCCGCTTTCTGCTCCACCTGCTGCCGCCGGGCTTCGTGCGCATCCGCAACTTCGGCTTCCTCGCCAACCGCAACCGCGCCACACTCCTGCAGCTCTGCTTCCAACTGCTCGGCGGCGTAGAGAAGACAACTGCTTCGAAAACTTCACCGACCACCAACCAGATTCACTCACTCTGGAACTGTCCTGTCTGTGGCGGAACCATGCGCGTCGTCGAACGGCTCTCCGCCGCGCAACTCCTGCTCCGTTCTCCACCTCAACCACACCGCTACGCAGCATGAAGATCTATCCGCATCCCCGGCCTCTGCCCGTGCTTCGGCGCGCACGCAGATCCCTTGTCTCATCCGGCCAAAACCCTGCGGATGCAGCTCTCCCCAGCCTCCATATCGGGCCTCGGCACGCCACTGCGCCGCTCCATCCGGCCTTCAGAAAAACGGATCCTGCCCAACTCAGTCTCTGCCTAATCCCCCTGCACCCACTCAGACCGATTCAAAGTACATAGCCCTCCATGAGGGCGGCTTCCTTCAAGTCGCTGTATCAGAAGCGCCCCGCTAACTCCATGCGGCTGCCCACTGATGCGTGATGGGGCGCTCCAGATACAGCACTAAGACATATCGGTACTGATCGGCTTTCGATGATTGCACAGGTGATTTTGCAACAGTCGATGGTTCTTCCAGGAGACATTGGTGTTGCCTGTCCCGATCATGAAGATAGGTCGCTGTGCTTGATGTGGCCAGATGTTGTTGTGATCCTCGGCTATTCGTAAAACCCCGCAGTTTGCGGGGTTAGAAGTGGAAGCGAAAGCGGAGTTCGGTGTAGAGCTGGCGGGGATCGTTGTAGTGGAAGCCTCCGAAGGTGAGCGAGTTGTCGAGCAGGGTGCGGCGGTTGGTGATGTTGGCGGCAGTGATGGAGGCGGAGATGCGTTCGGTGATGGACTTGCCGAGGGCGAGATCGAAGGTGGTGTGCTGGGGCAGGTAGGGATTCGGGTAGGGAGTGGTGGGGTCGGGTGAGCCGTTGGTGAAGCCGGAGCCGTAGTAGACGTTGGTGGAGGCGTAGGTGTGCGTGGGGAGCGTGGCGTTGAAGCCGAGGTTGAGCGTGTTGCGCTGGTCGTGATCGACGGGGCTGTAGGCGAAGCCTGCATCGCAGGCGGGGTCGCCGATGGGGATGCAGATGAGACCGCCGGTGATGTTGCCGCGTTGCTGGGCGATCTGGTTGGAGTAGGCAAGGTGGGCCTGACCGAAGTGAGCGATGCGTGGCGAGCGGAGGGTCAGCTCCCAGGCGCGGACGAGAGCTCCGTCGACGGTGACGGGGAGGTAGATGCTGGAGTCGCCGATGTTGGAGTGGTCGAGGAAGTTGTTGACGCGGGTCTTGAAGGTGTCGGCGTCGAGCAGCCAGCCGCGATAGGGAATCTGCACGCCGAACTGGTGCTCCTCGTCGCGCTCTCCGTGTAGCGGGACGAGTGTGGTGTTGTTGGCGTTGGCGAAGTTGACGACAGGGCCGGAGGCGGTGATGAGCGGCGGAGGCTGATAGAAGCGTCCGTAGAAGCCGCGCAAGACCCAGTTGAGATGCGGGATGCGCAGAGCTACGCCGAAGCGTGGATCGACCTCGTTCTCGGTGAAGGAGCTTTGGAAGTGGGCCAGGCGCAGACCCGCGTCGAGGGTGAGCCAGTCGGTGGGCTTGTAGCTGTCGGAGAGGTACTCCTCGACTACGCCGCCGGCTGTGGCGTCGTTCTCGTGGATGGGCGCGGTGCCGCTGCCGTCGTTGAAGAGGACGGCGAAGCGATAGCTGTCGTGCTGGCCGAAGGAGTAGATGCCGGCCTGGAGCGTGTTACGCGCGATGGTAGTCGTAATTCTGGCCTGTGCGCCTGCGTAGTTGGAGGTGCGATCGACGGTGGTGGCTGTGGGCGCGTCGCTGGGCGCTGAGTCGTAGTTCGCCGTATTGCTGTGGAAGAAGGGCGAGAGTTGGATGACGTTCTGCGGATTGATGGTGTGCATCCAGGTGAAGGCTGTGGCGGCGTCGCGCTCATGCTGAGTGTCGCGGAGCTGGCTGGAGTCGAATTGCTGGGCCTCGAAGTCGGTGGAGCTGGGGTCGTAGGGAATCTGGAAGAAGTCCTCGCGAAGCTCGGCGATGAGGCGGAGCTGATCCTTCGGCGTGCGGTTGAAGAGGAGCGATGCGAAGCCGCCGACGCCGTTGGTGGCGTCGTGATGCACCGCGCCGATGGGCGGGGCGAGGCCGTAGTCGCTGCGGTTGGCGTTGAGGCTGACGTAGTAGGCACCGCGTTCGTTGTGATCGCCGAGGCTGAGCTGGTCGTTAGTCTGGAGGAAGTTTCCGGCGGAGAGGACGAGCTCGGCTGCGCGGTCTCGCTCGAAGCCGGTGCGCGGGACGACGTTGAAGATGCCGTAGGTGCGGTCGCCGAGGTCGGCGGTGTAGCTGCCGCGCTGGACTTCGAGGTAGTCGATGTCTTTGGGGTCGATCTGGGCGGCGAGGTTGCTGGCGATGTTGGTGTTAGGAATCTCGACGCCGTCGATGAGCCATGCGACCTGATGGCCTCCGCGCATGTGCAGCATGTCGTGCGTCATGTAAGCGCCTGGGACGTAGTCGGTGATGATGGCCATGCTGTTGGTGCGATCTGCGCCGGGAGTTTGGGCGATGTCGATGCGGTCGACGAGCGTTGTGGGGGTTACGGTGTCGATACTCGCGGCCTGCGAGGTGACGTTGACCGTCTGCGAAACGTTGGCGATCTGAAGCTGAAGATGCAGTATGGGCGTGGTGTCCGAGTGGACGGTAAGCGACTGCTGCAGCGTTGCAAAGCCCGCGTGAGTGACGGTGACGGTGTAGTCGCCGAGTGGGATGTTGGGCAGGATGAACGCGCCTTCGCCGTTACTCTCGGTGGAGAGCGTGAAGGCGGAGTGGGCGGCGGCGAGAATGATGTGCGCGGCGGCAAGCGGACGATGCTGCGGATCGTGGACGACGCCCCGTAGCTGCGAGAAGACAGTGGCGTGTGCAATGGATGCTGAAAGCAGGTAGAGTGCGAGTGCCAGCGAGAGTTTCTGAAGGGAAGATTGCATGATGCTCCGTGGTCACGAGCTCGTGACGATGCAGGGGCGCAGGTCGTCTGTGCGACGGGGCCGTGTGAGGCTGAATCAGATTTTGCGACGGTTCAGGCGGAGCGCGTCGGAGGGCCGCGGGTGAAGCGCGACGGCGCGAGAATGAGTTTGGCGCGGAGCGGGGTTGCTGTTGGTGGCGCGGGTTCGCGATGGATTGCGATAGAGAGCGGCGGCCGCGCGGCGATGTACGCGGGCGTGATGCGCACGGGCGCGGCTGCGGTGGGATAGAGCGGGCAGGGCGGAGTGGTGAGTGCCGGGCCGCTGGAGGCGGCGAGCATCGCCATCATCGCCATCGTCATATTGCAGTGGTGCTTTCCGTGACGGCGGCAGCAGGCAGGGAGCGAGGCTTCGGGATCGGCGATTGCAGCGAAAAGTGGCAGAACGAAAGGCGAGACGAAGGTCAGCAACAAAGCAATGGCCAGCGGTCGACGGGCGAGCAATCGGCGCATGGAGTGATGCTTGCGGATTGTCGGCTGAGTTGCGGACATTATTCAAGTAGATTGTTTTCAATGCGCATGGGATGCAAGTTTAAGCGAAGGAAAACGCAAGGACTTTACTCTGGTGCCTATGCACCGATAGGTACTGGGAAACGCCGTTCTCGTCCTCTGCGCTCGGCGAACATCTCTGTTGGAGTCCTCTACTTCTTAACTACCGGCGCGATCGGATAGGACACGCCCGAGGGCTCCACGCTAACCACCGGGCCGCCGTCCGCGAGGGGACCGATCTCTCGAATCAGTCCGGGAACCTTTCCCTCCAGGATCCAAACAAAAACATCCTTCGGTTGCTTCCCAATCACGGGGGCCACAACGCCGGCTACACCGCCGAGTTCGGAATGGATGCGAAAAACAGTCGCTTTTCGGTGTACGCCAAGCACTGGGGAGAAAGGCTCCTCGCCTTCGAGGCTGACGGATAGTTGAATGAGACGCCCCTTCCCCGTAGGAGCAACGAGGCCGAGTTTGAAAGGCGCAGAGCTTGGAGGTGCATTCATGAGTAAGATGCCTGTGAAGCCGTTGGAGACGTCGGGAGGAAGGTCGATGTGGCTTGTTTCAATCGTCTCCTTGCCATCACTTTTTACCGTACGGATAGTAACATCGCCGCTTGACTCAACCATGCAGTCCACGGGCTTGGAGAAGAATGGCCCGTTTTGTATATGGTGATCGCTCACGAGATGAAAGATCCCGCGCTGGGAGAATATGGCGGTGTCGTCATCGACCGAACCATCGCGAAAACGATAGGTAAGGCGAGAGCTGACACGTTCGCCTCGAACGAGCTCAAGAAGCTCACCATAACCCAGAACATCACCAGATTCAGCACGAATCACCAGAAAAGCATGGCTCGAGCCTTGAACATAGTGAACGGCCAACGCATTTGGCTGCTGAGCGATAGCATTGGCACGGGCGAACAGGGAAAGGAGAACGAGGGCAAGCGTAAACGTGGCCCTCGGGCTGCGGGTGTGGATTGTCAGGCATCTTTGAAGCGTCATGTCGTCCCTCGTTCTCTTAGATGCAGACGGGAGAGCGACTTCGGATGATTAAATAATTGAACAGGTCACGGGAGCCATCTCCACATTCTCGGCAACAAATGCCGGAAGGGTGTTTTTGAGCGGTGGGATGATGAACGAAGCAGGCTCCGATTGGTACCGAGAAACGTTAGGTTCCTATCGGGACTGCCCCGGCAGACGAGGCGGGGTTGAGCCGGGATCTTTCGTCCGGGGCAGTTTCGATAGGATCGTTTGAACTGAGCCGCTGGCGTTTGCGGCGGATGCGGTGATCTACCTATGCAATTTCAATGACGCCAGCACACTGATTGTGGCCATTGAGGGCGCGGAATTGGACCAGCGGAGTCTGTGAATCCCCGTAAGTGAGCAGAACGGAATCCTGCAAACAGTGGGCAAGTGCCGTAAATAGGGTGCTTGGGCAGCTTGTGGGCACACGAGAGCCTTGCATGGGCGAGCATGCCATCGGGGACAGGGGTAGAGCCGTGGTAAGCGATAGCTATTTTATGAGCTGTCAACGCTGCACCTCTGTGGGGTGGCGAGGTTCGGGTCTGGCCGGAAGTAAAGTTGAGCGCTGGTGATCCGTTCGATGACCAGCATGGTGCCGGAGCAGGCGGGGCAACGCAGCAGGTTGGTTGTTTCGGGGCGATCTGGGCACGCAGCAGCGCCGAGCAACTGGCGGCAGCGTGCGAGGGCGCTTTGCCGGCTTCGGTTGGCAAAGAAGCCGAAGTGGCGGATGCGGACCAGGCCTTTGGGCAAAACGTGAAGAAGAAATCTGCGCAGGAACTCATCTGCTGAAACGGTCATGACCTTCTGCTTGCCGCCATGGGCATAGTCTCGCCAGCGGAAGGAGACGCGATCGTTCTCGAAGGCTACGAGTCGATGGTTGGAGATGGCGACGCGATGAGTGTAGCGGGCCAGGTAGTTGAGAACGTGTTCGGCGCCGCCGAAAGGTGGCTTGGCGTAGACGACCCAGTCCTGCCGGAACAGTTGCCGCAAAAAGTTGGCGAAGCATCCGGGAGTAGCCAAATACTGTTGCGCGCCATGAAACTGAAGCTTGTTCTGAGCGGCGAGTTGCTTCAGTTCGGCGACGAACTTGCCGCGGAAGACGCGGCTCAGTGCGTGGACCGGCAGGAAGAATCTGCGCGAGGAATCGATCCATCTGGAGCCGTCGGGAGCCAGGCCGCCGGCGGGAACGATGTAGTGGACATGAGGATGATGCTGAAGGTTCTGTCCCCACGTATGGAGCACACCAAGACCGCCGATATCGGCTCCGAGGTGCTTGGGATTACGAGCCAGTTCGAGCATCGCTGCGGCGCTTGAGCGGAAGAGCAGATCGTAGAGCAGCCGCTTGTTCCCGAGTGCAAGTGCGGAGAGTTCATGCGGCAGCGTGAAGACTATATGGAAGTAGGGCACGGGCAATAACTCAGCCGAGCGCGCGGCCAGCCACTTGGCACGCGCGTTTCCCTGGCACTTCGGGCAGTGCCGTGATCGGCATGAGTTGTAGGAGATGGCCTGATGGCCGCAGCGGATGCACTGATCCAGATGACCACCCAGTGCCGCAGTGCGGCAGCGAACGATGGCATCGAGCACCTTGCGATGCGTCCACGCAAGGTGTGACCTGTTCTTCTCCCAGAATCTGTTGCCCGCTGCGCGGACGATGTCGGCCACCTCGAGGGTGGGCCGGCTCATCGCTTGATCTTCCTCCTGGAGCGCTTCACCTCGTCGGGTCTGGAAACCTCGATGGCTTCCAGTGGACTGGCAACCGCCTGCAGATGGCGGCGGGACAGATGCAGGTAGAGTGCGGTATCGCCGATCTTGGCATGGCCGAGCAATACCTGAATGGTGCGCAGGTCGGCGCCGGCTTCCAGCATATGAGTCGCGAAGCTGTGGCGAAGAAGGTGCGGCGCCACGCGCTTGCTGATGTCGGCGCGCTTGCCCGCCTCGTTTACGGCCTTCCACACAACCTTCGGAGTAATGGGCACATCCGCACGCCAGTTGTTCACCGTGCCGGGGAACAGGTAGGTCTTGGGCTTCATCCAACGCCAGTACTCACGCAGAGTCTCCAACAGCTTGGGGCACAAGAGAACATCGCGATCTCGGCCGCCCTTGCCCTTGTGGACATGAATGACCATGCGTTCGCTGTCGACGTCGGAGACCTTGAGATGGCACAGTTCCGAGCAGCGGATGCCGGTCGAGTACAGCGTCATCACCATGGTGCGGCGCATCAGGTTCTCTGCTGAGTCAATCACCCGCTCGACCTCTTTTGGACTGAGGATGACGGGCAATTGCCTGGGACGCTTGGGAAATGGGATGTGCTCGGGCAGATACGGGCGTCGCAGCGTCTTGACGTAGAGAAAACGTAAAGCCGCGGTGCAGCATGCAACCGTCCCTGCCTGGAGTTTGCGTTCGCGAAACAGATAGGCCTGATACTGCCGAATATGATCAGGTCCCAGCCGGTCTGGAGAGCGGTGAAAGTACCTGGCAAAC
>Ga0224555_1001128_pt1 | contig 38771 bp, 36 predicted proteins | sample 714S23034metaG_FD_180687 | JGI IMG/M metagenome (GOLD analysis project Ga0224555, IMG submission 180687) | Peat soil microbial communities from Stordalen Mire, Sweden - 717 S2 30-34 | ecosystem: Environmental > Terrestrial > Soil > Wetlands > Peat | place: Sweden: Norrbotten County, Stordalen... | reverse complement strand
GATTTTGTGAATACGTATGAAGCAAAATATCCCAAAGCGGCCCAGTGCCTGGAAAAGGATCGGGATGCTTTGTTTACCTTTTATGATTTCCCCGCTGAACACTGGCGTCACATTCGAACCACGAATCTGATTTTGGGCTTTTTCGCAACTTCCCGAAGTCAGTCAATTTACCTCTTAAGTCATCCTAATATAAAGTGTTTTCCATTGTTTCTGTTTTAGATTCTATCAGGTCGTTTTAGCCCAATTTAGCTCTCTCATGGACACTATATGGACACCAGATTTAGTTATATTTTTTATTGGAGGGATTCTCATGATAGAAAAAGTTTTAGTTTATCAAATCATTCTATAAAACTTTTATTGACATTTTAATATAATGCGCATAATGTAAGCGCATAATTATTTAAGGAGATGGAAAAATGAGAATAACGGCAAACATTCCCGACAACATTGGAAGGGTCGTTAAAACTTTCGCAGACAATGAAAAAAAGTCTGTATCTTCAGTGATAACTGATGCTGTCCAGAATTACGTTCTTCTAAAAAAGAAAAGGGAAAGTGGAATGAAAGTTTTAGGTCTTATCGGCAAGGCGCGTGTTTCCAAAGACATTCATAAAGACATAGAAACCATGAGGGCCGAGTCGCATGATAGGTATTGATACCGGCTTTTTTATCGAGCTTATCAAAGGCAATAAGCAGACTTCGGAAGTATGGAATGAAATATTGGAGGGGGAGGACTCCGTTGTCTCCTGCATTTCTTTGTATGAGCTGAAAAAGCTTGCCCTTAAAGGTTCAATTGATAGTCATTCCGTTGATACTTTATTGGAAGCTATAAAGAATATTTGCAACATTGCTTGGCTAGACGATTTGGAAATATTTATGACAGCTGCCAATCTATCTCATGGCCTCGGTCTTCATATGTCTGACTCCTTAATACTCTCCGGCTTTATAAAATATAACGCCGCGATAATTTATACCGTTGATCCACATCTTTGTCTGTACAAAAAAAAAGGTGTGAATGTCATCCTGATAAATTCAGTTTTGTAATAGGATTCTGTCAAAAAAAAGACGAAAAAATGAAAAAACAAGGTATGGAAAAGAAATCAAAAACAGATTGGCCTCCGATTAATGCTATGAAAGATGAGGATATAGATTATTCAGATATTCCTTCGTTAGATGCCAATTTTTTTGAAAAAGCCATAATATGGAAACCGAGAAAAAACCGCCTTTTATAACTTGCGAGAAAGGATAGGAGTCATCCTGCGGAGACCTGTTTTGACAAAATTTTTTGCGAGGATTAAGTTGTTTCAATCAGGGAATATTTAGATCAGGGTTTGCAACACGGGTACCGTAGCATCTGTGCCCTCGTATATCATTTTCCCTCTATTACTAACGAATATGTTATAAAACCTATCGAAAAGCATTTTTTCTAAATCAGTGTTGAAAAAAGAAGAATATGCTTTGTGTGGTAAATTGCGCGTATCCTTGATACTTCTATAATTATCTTCCGAATATGAAATAAGTTTGTTCATAGCGGTAGACAAGGCTGCCGGCATTCCAATTTTTTTTCGCGAAGCAATATCATTTAATAGTTGACAGTCGGATTTATGGGCATATCTTTTCAAGACTAATTTTGTGTTATTTTTATCCTTTACTTTATTTTCAATAGGTAGAGAGAGTGCCCAATCTCTAATATCATCATATAAATAAAATGGTCTTGCTTCAAAAGAGAATGCGGAGCTTGATCGATCAACGCTCCACAGGTGGCAGTTTGTTAATCCTGGACCCATCAAGATATCGAATATTTCTCTCTGCATTTCTTTTTCTTTAGAATCATCTGGCGGAAATTTATCCATTATATATTCATTGATCTTTGTTTTCCCATAATTGACTTTTTTTGATCTCATACGGATTCTGTCGGCAAAACCAAGAGGATGTGTATGCATCCAATAGTAACCGCCAAAGAGCTCATCCGCGCCTTCACCACAGTAAGCTACTTTAAATTTCTTACTAATCTGATATGACAATAAATGAAAGGCAAGACTACCAAGTACATTAAAAATACCATCAGTTACCAGTGACTCATAATGATAGAGATAATGGTCAAAAAAATTTAAGCATTCCGCCACATTTGTTTTGTGTTCAACATGGTCTGTTTTAAAAGCTTTGGAGACCAAAGCGGCATAGCGCCTGTCTTCGTTGTTTTCTGAATCGAATAAATTATATGTATAAATAGTATCCGCTGAATTTTTCCGCATGAAATATGTCATCAATGCAGAATCAATACCACCGGAAAGATAGATTGCTTGAGGATGCTTGGAATGATTAATCTGACATTGGGTTGATTTATCCATAAGGTTGCTGAAATCATCGATGAATATTTTCTCTGCAATCTTATCATCATAATATGAAGACTTTAGAGTATGAAACCGCTCAGTGCTTATTTTGTTATCTTGATATTTGATGAAACATCCCGGACGTATCTGTTTAATCCCTTTAAACATCGTTTTTTCCAGATCAAATATAAAACCAAAAACCGCTGTTTCAGCTAAAGCCTCATCATCTATTTCAATCATGTCATCTTTTATTCTGAGCAATGCTTTTATCTCTGAGGCAAAATATATACAATTATTAGCGGTATAGTAGACAAGAGGTTTAATACCAACAGCGTCTCGCGCTAAAAAGATTTTGTCGGGGGCCATGATCGCGATTGCGAACATACCTTTAAGCATTGTGAAGCATTGTTCACCAAACAATAGATATAATTCTAAAATAAGAGAGGCTTCATCATTGATTTGCTTATAGGCAGGAAGTTTTGATATGAGTTCTTTGAAATTGTAAATCTCGCCATTAAAAACTATTGCTGTTTTCCCATCACTGGAAAGTGCCGGCTGATTAATGCCAGAAGCGCCAAAGATATCTAACCTGCAAAACCCAAGAGCACCCCATGGGTAAATCGCAATGTTGCTGCCATCGGGACCACGATGGCTTATTGCATTTAACATTACGGTCGTTTTTTCAGGGTTATTATTGCCCCATAATCCACATATGCCGCACATTAAACTAATTCCATGATGCCGGCATAAAGTTTTTCGTATTCATTTATGGCCTCTTGGTCAGTTAATCCGGCAATATAATCACATATCCCCCGAGTAAGTATACTTTTCCAGAATGGGGTGGGATTAAGAAAGGGATTGTCAAGAATGGCTCTGAATTTACCTAAATATTCATTTAAACTCCCGATGTCCTTATCTTTATCGCTGTTCAAGTATTTCTGCAATTTACTTTTATCTTTTTTCATTTGCCGAATGAATTCATATAGCTTCCATCTATTGTCTAAAGCTGCTTTAATTTCACTGGAAACATTTTCCTTAAGATCATCAAATTCATCTTTAGTAATTTTCATAAATTTGGCGGATTTAATTTTAGCCATTTTCTCGTTTGTTTGACTACTTTCTGGTAAAGTCTTTTTCAAATTACTTAATATGTCTTCAAATTTTTCATTTTCTTTTTGTTTTAATTTATCACATATTTTTTCATTCTGAAGGGTGTTAAATATCATTTTGAGACCCATATCTGGTAATTGGTGTGAGTTGGATATATAAGCTTTAAATAATCTCGTTAAGATGTAACCTGCTTTACCGTCATTTTTTTCCACAGATTCACTTTTTAATATCGTGTTTTTTTGTTTTTCTTTAAAATCATCTATCTTTGCTTGTTTTTCATCGTTTTTAAAAACAAATTGCACATAATTATTTAGTACTTTATGACCATCATTGCCCAAAATTTCCTTCCATCTTAGAAATGCCTGCCTTGTTTTATATCCATCATTTCCATAGGCAAATTTTGTAAGATCTCTGGCACATATAATTGTATTTTCCCCTATGAAACACTTTTTATGAATTTTTGATAATGTGTAAAACTGGGGCAAATTCAACGTACCAAGATTTTTCCATGGTGTTTTATCCTTATTTTGGAAAAATACTTTACTTTCTTTTGTATAAGCATTCTTCAAATAATCCCGCATATTATCTAATGCAAGGATAAAATGGTAATTCAGTATGCTTGAACTACTTTTAACATAGTCGCATGCGATATCTTTACATGAAAGCTTATTGGAATCTGACGGTTTTATCTTCATTAATCGGCTTATAATTTTTTTTATTTTTGATATATATAATTCGCTACTGATAATATCTTTAATGTTTTTCTCAATACTTTCCAATTTATTCTTCGCTTTTGCTCTTTTTTTATTTATTTTTACGTGAGATATGAATAAACAAAGGATTTTAGACAAATTCTTTGAATATCCGTATATCTTAATTTGATTTTCCAGATGATCATAGATCGTAAGATATAGATATCCAATATCGTAATTAGGCCTGAATACGCGACTCCCAATAATCTTATTCGTAAGATGTTTTTTTTCAGTATTATTAAGAACAGGTGATTTCAGCTCCTCTATAAGCCATTTGCTTTTATGACTTAGGTTGTCTGACATATAATAGAGAATATTGAGCAAGCTATATATATTTATCAACTGAGGATTTATTTCTTTGCCAAAATAAGCGAAATATTTCATAGATCCAGCTACAATCAATTCGATATAGAAGTCAACTAGCAGTTTGCCTAGCTTATCTGGCTTCACTATTTCAGTAAGTTCTTTTGAAAGTTTTTTGATTTTTTGGTTTTCAGAATCAAATATTTTTAGTAATTTTCTAATATGTTCTTTCGTATCACTGAAAGATAGTAATCCTTTGCTAATTCCATCTTCGAGGTCTTGTTGCCTTTGTGCAATTTCATCTGCCTGACAGACAATTTGTGCTTCCACTGTAACATAATCTGATTTACTATTTTTACCATTAATTTTATTGGCAAAGAAGTCATGCACACCGCCAGCATAGAAGCTATTAGGAAATGGATGATCATATAAATAATGGTATTGACGATAGCTCTTAAAATTTGCTTGTTTGTATTTCCAGAGTTTTGCCATATAGCATTGATGAGAACAATATATCTTCTCAACAAATTCTCTTCTAATTGGTTCCTTTTTTAAATAGTCTTGGGTTGTTTCTCCATTATACAGAACGTTCTCTGTGACATCATCCTTATTATCTACAATTGGAAGATTTGCGCAGTACCAAGGCTTACAAATTGAATTATTCTCAGAAGCTATTATTTTGCTTTTCTTTTTCTGTATATTACGTTTACATTCCTTTTTTTCATCGTAATAACATACATGAACCCAATTACAATGGCTAGAGGATATTAATATCTCATAATCAATACCTGAATATGATTTTGACCACGTCATATTTGTATGGTTTAAAGCACCCCATAATATGGGCGACCAAATATCATTTTTTGTACATATCTGCTCCAAATCTGTCAATACGCGGAAACTTTGTAAATTATGCTTAAATCCAGAGTTTGCAAAATCACAATCACTGATTTTACCTCCTAGAGTATTGCAACCACACATGATTTCCCTAAGCGTTCTTTCCCCCACATGACCAAAAGGAGTATGTCCTATATCATGAGCTAGGGCAATGGCTTCTGCAAGATCAGCATTTAAATCAAGTCGACTGCATATTTCTTTTGCAATTCTTGAAACCTCGATAGTGTGGGTAAGTCGTGTCCTAACATCCGGACCAGCCAATGATAATATTACTTGGGTCTTACCAGCTAGCTTTCTGAAGGACAGGGTATTCATAATTAGATTAATGCAGTCCGAAATGTCTTTCCGATTTTCTTGCGGAAATGCGAAATCTCTTAAAGAGTAGGCGCTGCCAAATTTTCGATCCATTCAAATATCCTCTGTATAAGTTTTCTATCCAATGCATTCAGATCTTGAGGACGCAAGCCTTTATTTGCGTGATGGAAATCTGACCCTACAATAGGGGCAAGCTTTAATTCATCACAAAGTCCCAAAAGATGTTCCAGCTCTTCTTGGTTGCTGTTCCAAGAGTATACATCAACACCTTTTATTCCTGCATTAGCGAGTTCTCTAATTTTATTTTCTACAGTTTCTTTTTTTTCTCGACCATCCTTGCCTTGTGAACACCTATAAGGGTGTGCTAAAACTGGCACAGCATTCCAGCCATTAATGTTCTTTATTATTTCTTCTGGATTAAAAGGTTCAGGGCGTGTGCCATCGGGCATTGCTCTTTTTTGTCTTCTCACAATATCTTCTGCGTCTTCTTGTGCAATGTCAGATGCTTTTGAGACTGCTTCCGCAAATCCAGGAAGGCCGAGAATATTTTCAGGGTGGGCTCGCAGTTTAAGGGCTTCATTATAGGGTTTAAGCCGGGGGTTATCCTTTCTGAATTCTTCATACAGAGTATGCATACAGCTTTTTTCAGTTGCGCGACGTGCTTTCATATATTGATAGAATGCGTTGGGTACACCATCAAAGAAATAGGCTAATATATGGCAACCTGGCGCGAACCATTCAATACCCAAAACAGGCTTAATGCCCCTTTTATTTGCTTCTTTCTCAAACTCCGGCCATCCACCTATTGTCTCATGATCTGTTAATCCAGCAATGTCCCCCTCTGAAAACAAATCAAGAAGCTGCGGAATGGAATGTCTGCCATCAGGGCTATAATGACTGTGCAGATGTAGATCAATTATCATTTCAAGTTGCCCATGATCTGATCGACGACTTGCTTTAATGATATTTTGTCAGATTCTATTATGATTTCATCTTTAACCTTTCCGGCAGTTTTCTCGCAAGATTTATATAGTTTCTCAAGGATAATATCCGGCAAGGGATCCGTACCATCTCTTCTTGTCTTATTGCGTTTCTTTACTTCAGTAAACTTTGCCGTAAGATGAAAAATATGAATATCCGACTTGGGTAATATGTCCACATGGCTATGCTTAATTTTGTCAATCAGAAATTCTAAGTGCTGCGGAATATCAAATGTATATTCAATAATGATATCAAATTTATCACTTAGAAAACTTCGCGTAAGAATTGCTGCATTATACTTAGCTAGTTTCAGTTTGTCTTCACAAAGATTGCGCTGATCGATGTGGAGTAATTCATCAATGGAAATAAGTGCGATTTTCTTACTTTTGAGTTGCGAAACAAGTTTGCGCGCTGTAAATGACTTACCGACACCAGGTGACCCCTTCAGAATTATAACTCTGTTTGTCTTTGATGATTTTTTCATTTTTATACTCCTCATTTAAATTATTTTGTAGACCTATTGTGTAATGATCCATTTGATAAGGCGTACCTTTTGAATATTTACATCCTCCAAGACACTGATAAAAAAAAGAACAAGCATTTTTTGTATCGAAATCAACACATTTATCATTCCATAAAAAGCTACGGTACCTCTTAAACTCCTCCCATGTCTTCCAAAAGCTAGGCCATTTAACATCAATTATCGACGGACCAACTGCTGGACCGGTAGGGCAGAATTTAATTCCGCCATTATAATCGAGAGCCAGTTGCGCAATCCACATATAGCAACCACGATTCATTTTGTAGACTTCATTTAGCGTATTAGCTGAAATGTTGTTTTCTTTTGCTTTATGATTTATCCAGCAGAAAGGTGTCAATTCTGCATGAACATCAAACCCATATCTTCTTAGCATTGCAGCTTGTACTAGAAACTCAAACCATTCATCGTTTTCAAGAAATACGGATTGTGCCTTCTGTCCTCGTCCTATAGGCAGCAATCTGTTGATATCGAAATATTTAACCTCGTCACCGAAAAGTATTTTTATATATTCTGCAAGCTTCAGAATATCGCGGGATGAATTAAATCGATTAGGTGAGTATTGAATGAATGACGATATTCCAGCTAATATGCAATTTTGGAGACTTAATACAGCCTCTTGAAATGAACCCTTTCTGTTGGTAATCCTATCATGGACTGCTTCATCAGAAGAGTGAAAAGATATTCCAACCTCATCAAGGCCTTTCTCTTTAAAATCACGACATATATACGTATCTGTTAAGAAGCTGCCATTACTGACAGTGCGTTGGAAAATATTGTATTTCCTACCTGTCTCTAATATTTCAATGAAAGCAGGTAAAGAAAACGGCTCACCGCCTAAATAGAGAATCTCCTTTGTACCTGACAATCCGAGAATGGACACAATTTTTTTTAGATTATTTGGATCAGGCGAGCCACCATGGCCAATTGAGCTATCAGGGTTATAACAATAAATGCACCGATTGTTACAATCATTCGTGATGTCTAACATAACATTTACAGGGTGATCAGGTACATTAAACAACATACCCGGTCCAATGTCATTAGTGAAAATATGTGATAAGATCATAATTATCTACATTTCTATGTTATGTTGGTATAAAGATTGATATTATCATAAACGTATTTGTTAAATAAATCATCTTTTATATGGTTACATTCAACATCTTTTTTTTGAATAGTGAATTCAAATCCCATGATGTTATGTGCATCAAAATTTCTAATGAGACTAGAAAAACATTCTGGTATTTTTTCATTTCTTAGTTTTGCGGCAAATGCAGAGTTTACGATACAAGAAGTACCACTGTAAAGTGACTCCCAAATAATATTGGGGAAGTCTTCTACGTTCCCTTCTTCTTCCCATGCCCATACAAATTTACATGAGTTATAAATCAGAGGCATGTTTTCGGGTGGTACAAACTCCGAGATATGAATGAGCTCATCAATGCCATTAAAAGATATTTCCTCCAGCAATTTGTTCTTATAAAGCCCGCCAATAACAAAAAGAGCCTTAAGCTTATGTTCTTTAATGATCTCCAGCAATAACAATAAGCCCTTGTGTTGCCAATGATAATTAATTTTTCCTGTAAATAATATATGAAAAGGCTTTTCAGATTCGATATGTTTGAAAATTGACGGATCAGGTATGTATCGTTGCATAAGAAAAGTCTTGCTATCGAAGCCACATAATTTATTAACAAGTTTAACAGACGTACTGTTTGTAGCTATTGCAGATGCATGACTGAAATAGCTTTCCATAATCTCGAGGTATTCCTTATCCTTGCTAAATTTTATAATATCACTTCCGGCATGTCGGATAAGTAGTGGTTTTTTTAATATTTTAGAAATCAAAAGTGCATCTTTACAGAAAGGCCATAAGTAGTTTGTTTCAATCAAGTCTGGGCAGAAATCAAGCGCTATCTTTTTGGCTTCATTAATTAATCTATCATCCAGTAGATCTGTTTCCGGTATATGCCAAGGTGATTTTTTCTCATTTACGACGGTTACATTTGGATCGTTATGGTATTTATTTATAGTGTAAGCATCTGCTGCCACGGTTACTATTCTGAATTCAAAACCTTTCTTCTCAAGATATCTGTATAACCAGTAGGTTTTTGATGATATTCCACCCTGCAATGGTGGATATTTACCAATCAATAATATCTTCATAAACTGCATCCATTAAGCACATCCATTGTTTTGCTCCATCCCCAAAATATCCAAGACGAACCTTCTTCAATATAGTGCGTTGGGAATAAACCATTATTTAGTTGATTATTCTCAACCCAAGGAATCCCTTTTCTTAAAGACTTAATAATTATTTTATCTTTATTCAGTGAATATGAAAGAGCAAGAGCGCCCATACAGATACCTGTAATAAAGCAATCACTTTGCGCTGGATGATTTTTCCAAGGCCCCCAACCTCCATCATTTCTCTGCTCTTTAACTAAGTAATGAATGGTTTCATTAAATAATTCTTCAGAAAGCAATTTCGTGTGCACGTGATTCTTATAAGCAAGTAAATACCATGCAGCTTTGTAATTGAGCTTGAATGGGGATAAAATATCTTTCCTCCATTCCTTTTCTAGCCACTTACATGCCTCATGATTTAAATGATAATGTGAAAGAAAGTACAAGATTTGCGCAGTGATAGGAATACAAGGTTGATCTCTTTTGCAAAAGCCCCATCCTTTTTTTTTATTTCTTTCAGATTCAAGCCATAGCATTCCATTTTTAAATTTATTTTCATATTTTTCTATGTCTGAAAGATAAAAAAGCGACCATGCAGTGTCTTCACAATCAACCCAACCACCGTCATCATTTTGTTTTCTAACAAGACGGTTTTGAATTTTATCGCAAGTTGGTATTACAATATTACAGTCTTTTAAAAGTGAAGCAACAATGATAATTCTTCTTAATGGCAAGCGGCGGTCAAGAAAGTCATAGATTATATTAATTAATGCAGAGTATAGTTTATTTACTCTTTGATTGTTATCTGCAGCCATGGCAAGATGAGCATTGTCTGCAAGTTAATTTAGAATTTGATTTTTTTATTGCTTCAAACATGAATGTCATGTTTTTCTCCAGCTTAATTGCTGGTTTGATATAATCGGTGTCCTTTGTTTTAATCTTTCCTTCTTTAAGTTTTTTCATGAATTTAAATCTCCTTATTTGTCAATAAGTTATTTTCTTGCAAAACATCTATTAGCTCATCTATATCTTTTTTACAGAGATCTAAAGTAATATTATAATGGTTTGATAAAAATTCTGCAATCTCTTGTTTATCTTTGCCCATTTTTAAAAGCATTAGAATCTTGTAACTTGTTTTATTCAAGCTGAAATGCTTACCGCTACTGATACAGAAAAGATAATAACAATCAGTTCCCTCATCATGTTTTAAATAAACTTCTTCAGACAGTTCAATATTCAATTATTGTCCTTCCAACATTGAGGATCAGCTTCAAAATAATCACCAGTTATGGCATAGGCAAAAGCCCTGCATCCTCTGCAAACAGGAATATATTCGCAATGTTTGCATTTTCCTTTTAAATTATTCGGATCTCGGAACTCCCACAGGAGTGGATGAGTATACCAAATTTCATAAACACTATTTTTTAGTATATTTCCTAATTTAATGGGTAAACGCCTACATGGGAAAACATCACCATTAGGCATTATTGTTAAAGCATTGTTACCGACAGAGCATATTGCACCAATATGTTTGTCTTCAGGATTTAGCAGACAAAATAGAGTTCTGTATAAAAGCATTCTTGGCTTTAATGTATTTTTGAAATAGGAATAACATTTTTGATATATTTCTTTGATTTCAGTCGAATCTAAGACTGATTTTTTCATATCCGCACTTTGTCCTTCGGGGATAAATCTGTCCAGAATAAAAGATTCAACACCGACTTCTGCTAACTTTTCCGCCAAGGGGATGACCTCATCTTTATTATATTTTGCAATGGTCATCATAACACTTGTTTTTAATCCGCACATTGTTAGTTGTTTAATTTTACTAGTAATCACATCAAATGAACCGTTGCCTCGTATTTTATCATTAGTTTCTTCAAGTCCTTCTAAAGAAAACTGGATTCTTCTAATTTTTTTAAATCGTTTTAAATCGTTTATAATTCCCTGATCAATTAATGTTCCATTTGTTAAAATATCAATATGCCCTATCTCTTCTCTATTATCAAAAAAATCGAGTAATTGCATAACATCATCTTTTCTCATAAAAGGCTCTCCGCCAGTAATGCTAAAAGATCCAATTTTGCCCCAATTTTTAATTGCGTCACATAAATGTTCACCAATCTTTAATAATTGCGATGTATCGAGTCCAATTTCTTGATAATTATCATGATAACAGTGCTTACATCTCAGATTGCATCTATTTGTAATATGCCATTGAAAATAGAACTCCTTTTGATGATCTAATTCAGAATTGTCTAACATTAAGCTCACTTCAGCAAATTTATATTTGGGATAACATAAAATTTTTAAGACGCGTCGACCTATTTTACCCAATGCAACAGGTTACGGCTTATTTTCTCAATAGTGTTACAAAAGTTCAAATATTTATCTGTTATCCTCATCACTTTATAGAATACAAAATCCAAATTTTATTCCACATATCATAATTAGCACGGAAATCATAAACGATTCTGATGGGAGTCATTCACCCTCAATAGTGTTATCGATTTGTGCGGGATACTGACTATAAATTCTCTTTAAAGAAACGGACTGATTCACGATAGGACAGCCCGTCTTTATTTGTTTAAATCAGTGCTTCCTTGCCGATTTTATTTTGACAGTATATAATAAAACAGTTCTTGATTTGTGGATTTTTCCTATAAAACAAGTTCAAAACCTTGTTTTATTTTCTCCCATTCGCGCAATTCAGCCAAAAGCTGGTTCCAATGGGTGAACGCAAAGCCCACCAATCGTTTTATGGCTTACATAAGCCTCTTTTTTCTATTGCCTTTAAAAATATTTAGAATATTTATTTCTTTACTGACCCTTTACTTTACTTTTTATTATTACCATATTTGACGGCAATAGTTTAATTGGATATAATTGGATATAGTTAATTATATCCAATTATTATGAACAAAAAATTGAAAAAAAGCAGTGTTATTGAAAAGAAATTTTCAAAACGGCTCAATATAATTCCAACGGAAATAATTTCAAAGATTGCCAAAATTGATGAATTAAAAGGAAGTTGGATAACAGGCGCTCAGCTAAATCCGCAAGTTCTCGGACGTCTTAAACGTTCTGTTTTAATAACCTCGACTGGTGCCTCCACTCGCATTGAAGGGGCGCAGCTTTCAGATGAAGATATTGAGAAAGTGATGCGCGGCATAAAAATTCAAAAATTTGCTGATCGAGACAAACAAGAAGTTAGAGGTTATTATGAACTTTTGGAAAACATTTTTAATTCATGGAAAAATTTGAAATTTAGTGAAAGCTCAATCAAGCATTTTCATAAGGAGCTTCTAAAATATTCCGACAAAGACCAAAGACATCTGGGTGAATACAAGTTCGGCGAAAATAAAGTTGTGGCCTATGACAATCAAGGCAAGGAAGTTGGAATAATTTTTAATCCAACTCCTCCTCATCTTACATCGAAAGAAATGATGGAACTTGTAGAATCAACCAATCTATTGTTAGCTCAAAAAAAATATCATCCGTTGCTGGTGATTGCCAATTTTTTAGTTGAATTTTTAAAAATTCATCCTTTTCAGGATGGCAACGGTAGAATTTCCAGGATTCTGACAAACTTGCTATTGTTGCAAAGCGGCTATCTTTATATGCCTTATGTTTCCCACGAAAAACTCATAGAAGAAAACAAGGCAGAGTATTATCTCGCGCTCAGGCGCAGCCAGAAGACTTTTCACACTAAAAAGGAAGATGTTGCTCCGTGGCTCAATTTCTTTTTTACAATTTTATTGCAGCAATCCAAAACGGCGATTGAATTTTTGTCGAAAGAAAATATAGAGAAAATATTATCAGAAAAACAACTTATAGTCTGGGATTTTTTTGAACATGTTAATACAGCTGGAACAGGAGAAATTGCCCGTGAAACAAAAATTCCGCGACCGACCGTCAAACAGGCATTGGAAGTATTACTTAAACTGAAAAAAATAGAAAGAATCGGGCTTGGTAGAAGCACGAAATATAGAAAGGTTTCAAAAGGATAATTTTTTAGAAATCAAATAAAAAAACACTCTCTCACGTCTTGCCATAAACATAAACCCAAACGGAACACAAACACATAACATATAATGTATGGGAGAAAATAATTAAAAAAGAATTTTTCCTATGCATTAAGCAAAAAACTCTCCCTCAATTCTTTCCACTGTTTCAATTCAAGCATAATTTTTCTCCAACCAATGCGTCTGATGTGTGCCAGTTGTGCGGTAATGTCGAAACCGTCCATGTACCGATTTGTTTGACTATAGGAACTTCAATAATCACTGTTACAACCAGGGCAAGGATAAACAAAACCAATCCCATTAAGTACAAATAGAAAGTTAAAGGTCGCTGATTGTATGAAATAAATAGAACCGGAACTATCGACAATAGGGCAACCGGCGTCAAAATGGTCATGAGTGGCCCCATGTTTTTATTCATCCGATCTACGATATCCAAAAACACCTCCGGCTTAAATGTTTTAAACGACCGACTCAAAGCCTAGCCACGGCCCCCAGTACATACCGCCGACCAGATCCGACAGAATAATGCTTATAAGTTCAAATATTTTAAGAGTCATAATTTAATTTTGTTAAGAAATTTCCCGTCTATTTAGTGGTGAGATCAACACCTCGGTGGCACATGGGGCGTTAATTACTAAAGAATTATTCGACTTAGTTCAGAAACAAATTAAAAGTATGGGGTTATTTTATTCTACCGAACTAGCAACAAATTGACTGTTGTATAATGATTCATAAAAACCTTTTTCAGCTAGCAATTCTTTATGATTTCCTTGCTCGATAATACTTCCATCCTTCATTACTAAAATCAAATCGGCATCGCGAATTGTTGAAAGACGGTGGGCAATAACAAAACTTGTTTTACCTTTCATTAAGTTTTCCATCGCTTTTTGGATTAAAAGTTCGGTACGTGTATCAACTGAACTCGTTGCCTCGTCTAATATTAACATTGGAGCCTTGATCAGCATCGCCCTAGCTATTGTTAACAATTGCTTCTCGCCTTGAGAAATATTATCAGCTTCTTCATTCAATTTTAAATCATAACCCTGAGGCAAGGCGTGAATAAAATGATCTGCATGAGCAGCTTGGGATGCAGCGACTATCTCCTCATCAGTTGCATCCGGTTTGCCGTAAGCGATGTTTTCACGGATTGTTCCATTAAATAACCATGTGTCTTGTAATACCATACCAAATAATTTTCTGACCTCTACTCGTTTCATGTTACGAGTGTCAACTCCGTCAATTTTGATTGCGCCCACATTAACATCATAAAATCGCATTAATAGATTTACGATTGTAGTCTTGCCTGCGCCAGTTGGACCGACAATAGCAATTCTTTGTCCTGGTTTAATGTTGGCATTAAAGTCCCAAATAATGATTTTATCTGGGTCATAACCAAATACTACTTTATCAAAGTCCACTTTCCCATTCATATTTTTTGGCACAACTTTTTTTGAATCTTCGACAGCTTCTTCTTTCTCATCCAAAAATTCAAACACACGTTCAGCTGCAGCGGCCGTTGACTGCATCACATTGGCGATACTTGCCGATTGAACGATTGGCTGATTGAACTGGTTGACGTATTGAATAAATGCCTGAATATCACCGATCTGTATTTTGCCTTGAATGACCAACCATCCACCAAGCACCGAGACTCCCACAAAACCCAAATTGCCGACGAAGGTCGTGATCGGCATCATTAACCCGGATAAAAATTGTGACATCCAAGCACTGCAATAAAGTTTTGTATTAATTTTTTCAAACTTCTGGATTGATCGTTGTTCTCCATTAAAAACTCTCATCACGTTATGGCCAGCATACATCTCTTCGATATGACCATTGATTTCACCAAGGGAGTCCTGTTGTTCTTTGAAATAGTGCTGTGATTTTTTAACGATTACGGCCATTAAAATAAAACTAAGTGGAACCAGTATTAGCGAAACGAGAGTCATTTGCCATGAGATTGAAAACATCATAATCAGGATCCCGATGATCATCGTGACTGAGGTGACAATTTGAGTCAAGTTTTGATTTAGGGTCTGACTCATAGTATCAACATCATTTGTCACTCGCGATAAAACCTCGCCGAAAGTTCTTTTGTCAAAATATGCCAAAGGGAGACGGTTGATTTTTTCGGAAATGTCGCGGCGGAATCGATAAGTTATCTTCTGCGATACGCCGGTCATAATCCATCCTTGGATGTAACTGAAAATCGAGCTCAGAATATAAAGAATCGAAAGTTCGATAGCGAAATCCTTCAGCTTGTCAAAATTGATTGCCTTAGCGATAAAACCGTTGACAACTTGATTGGTCATATTGCCGAGAATTTTAGGACTTACAACAGCAAAAACCGTGCTGGCGATAGCAAAAAAAAGGACAAAAATTATTGAAACCCAAAATGGACTGGTATAGGAAACCAGTTTTTTCATTGTTGCCGAGAAGTTTTTCGGCTTTTCAATCAGCCCGATTTCACGCCCGGATCTACCCGGACCGATTGGCAGCGATGATTTTGGTTGACTTGCTCGAATATTTGTTGATTGTAATTTAGGATTTTCGCTCATGTTTTTAATTTTTGGCTTTCTCACGGTCAATGTTAATTTGATAAGATTTCAATTCGTTTTCCGAAAGTTGTGAGTAAGCGATTTCACGATAAATGCCGCAATCTTTGAATAATTGCTGATGAGTTCCAACACCCACAATCTTACCCTCGTCCAAAACGATAATTTTTTCTGCCGATAAAATAGTGGAAATTCTCTGTGCAACAATTAACACTGTTTTATGTTCGGTTTCGCTCTTCAATGCCTGGCGAAGCATCGCATCCGTTTTAAAATCAAGCGATGAGAAACTGTCGTCAAAAATATAAATCTCCGGTTTTCTGGCAATGGCTCGCGCAATCGCAAGTCGTTGCTTTTGACCGCCGGAAATATTAGATCCGCCTTCAGCAATTGAAGCATTAAATTTACCGTCAAGATTGTTTATGAATTCTTCCGCTTGTGAAATCTCAGAGAATTTTTTTACTTCATCGTTGGTCGCATTTGGCGCACCGTATTTGATATTTGATTCCACTGTTCCGGAAAACAAAACTCCCTTTTGCGGTACATAGCCAATTTTGGCATATAGGTCTTCAAGTTTATATTTGCGCACATCAACTCCGTCAATAATAATTTCGCCTGAATTTATATCGTAAAATCGCGGAATTAAATTTATCAAAGTTGACTTACCCGAACCAGTTGAGCCGATAATGGCAGTTGTCTCTCCAGAATTTGCTTTAAAAGAAATATTTTTTAAAACTGGCGTATCGGCACCGGGATAACAAAAAGTGACATTGTTAAATTCAACCATCCCGCCGTGGAGATTCTTAGTAGAAATTGGTTTTTTAGGATCTTTAATAATCGGCTCTGTATCAATCACTTCATTGACTCTTTCAGCTGAAACCGAAGCGCGCGGAACCATAATGAAAGCAAGTGAAATTATCAAGAAGGCCATGATCACTTGCATTGTATATTGCATAAACGCAATCATATTGCCGATTCCCAAATTACCGGAGTTAATTAGGTGCGATCCCATCCAAACGATTAGTACTGAGGCCAAGTTTAAAATTAACATCATAGCCGGTTGTATCACCACCATCAATCGGTTTACAAAAAGATTGGCTTCTGTTAAATCAACATTGGCTTTTTCAAATTTTTCCTGTTCAATTTTTTCATTATTAAAGGCGCGAATGACACGCAAGCCGGTCAAATTTTCCCTGGTTACAAGATTGAGTCGATCCACCAGTTTTTGTAAAATCTTGAATTTTGGTATGGCAACGGCAAACATTACAAAAATCACTCCAAGCACAACAGCAACAGCCAGAGCCATTATCCATGAAAGTGATGATGCCAAATTATATGCTTTGAAAATCGCCCAAATTCCCATAATTGGAGCTTGAAGGACTATTCTAAGAAGCAAAACCATTACTGTTTGGATTTGTTGAACATCGTTAGTCGAACGAGTTATTAAAGAAGCGGTTGAAAATTTATTAAATTCAACCAATGAAAAACTTTCTACACGGGAAAATACCTTGTTTCGAATATCCCGGCAAAATCCGGTTGCAATTTTTGAAGATAAAAAACCGATTCCGATGGTACAAATACCGCCACCAAAAGCGACCAGAAGCATTAAAAGTCCGCTATGAAAAATTACACTAGTATTCGAATTAACAATACCTTTGTCAATAATCGTAGCCATGTAATCCGGCAATTGAAGGGTTGCCACGACTGTACCAAAAACCAAAGCGATTAGCATGATCAACTGAAGAGTGTATGGTTTTAAGTATTTTAAAAGTTTAAACATTCAGTATCGGTTATAAGTTATAATTTTTTTTATATTATGATTTTGGGTATGACCTTGCTGGAAGCTACCGGGTGCCACTTCCTAATTGGTGAGTTTAACACCTCGACCGCCATACGGCTCGGATGGATAACGTGTCGCTGATGCTGGTTGTTGAATCGCCGAAAGGCTGCCGTGGAACGTGACGGCAAGGCTGGAAAGGGAAACATTGACGACGGTAGCATCCAGTTGGGACAGAAAAGAACCGGGCACTGCAATGGAACTGATCTTCCAAATCAATGGATCGAGCCGATCGGAGTCACGATGGGCTTCAACGGGACCTGGCATTTGAATCCTTGGGGGAGTTGCCGCCGTGGAAACGACCGAAGTTGCGCGCACTCATCAAGCCCATAAGAAGAAAACCCAATCCCAGGACCGCCACATGGGTCGTAGAGCGTAAGCTGAACTCTCCGACCTGACAGATCAGGACATAAGAAAACGCGAAGTTGAGGACACCCCAAAGCACGTTTACGGTCGAAGAAGAGAGTCCCTGACCCGGTGGCTTGGCAAAGGGGCTTTGAAAAGGACGCCCCGTCATTCCGCTGACAATATGCGGGATGGCGTTGGCGAGGAAAGCTCCTCCAAAAAAATAAGAGATATAGTTTGCCCAGTTCATATTGAGTTCCTCCTAAATTGGTTATTCCTGTTCAGAGATAAACGCATCCGTAGTGGTAATGCGCGCCACGCATGAGAAAAAGAAATCCTCATAGATCGACAAGTTTTTTTATGACTTCACCCGCCGCGAACAGCTTTTCCTGCTCTTTCTTGTCGAGTTTTTCTATAGCGTGAGCCAACCAGGTATGCTTGGCCTCTCGCGTATTTTTGCGCATGGTCTTACCTTTGGCGGTCAAAACAATGTTCATCCGGCGACCGTCAGTGGGGTGTGCCTTGCGCTCGACCAGCCCCATTTTTTCAAGCGTTGCAAGGGCCGTTCCCATGGACTGCGACTTTACTCCCTCGGCACGCGCAAGGTCTGCAGCGGTTGCCGGGCCGTCTTTATCAAGGCGAACGATGACGGACTTTTGAGTCCATGACATCTCATTCAATTCTGATGGAGCTGTCGCCCGAACGCGCCTCATGAGGGAACCCAAGGCAAGCGTCAGTTCGGTAGCTGCTGTTTCGATGTGTTTGGACGATGACATAAAACTATCATATCATATAGACAGCTAAACTGTCAAGTTAATCTTACAATTAGTCCCGTCTTATCCATGCCACATAGTCTGCTGGCTATTTGGCTTTCCATCAAGGGACTGGTCTTTTGATTGCTTAGCGCTTGATTTTGGCCGTGTCGGGCTGATAGGCAAGGACAGTTCCCAGTTCGTAGATTCATCCCGTCCGGGACACCCTCTGAGTTAAACTGAAGAATGCCTACTCCTTCATCTGGCTCTCGATGATGTCCAACTCATGTCAGGCGATAGACATCTTCGCCTTTTTTACCGCCGTTTCCAGCATCACATCAAACAGTAATAAAAAATAAGGCGTGTTTAAGCTTTGGTTGGTTTTGGTTATATTGCGTTTTTGAAATGGTTTTGCGAATAAAACAGTACGATTCAGCTCTAACCGGGCCTCTCTTGCTCTTTTTCCTATGCATTAAGCAAAAAACTCTCCCTCAACTCTTGCCAGTGTTTCAATTCCGTGATAATCTGGTTCCAATGGGTGAGCGAGTAGCCCACCACGAAACAGAGGTCTCTTTTATGAGGCTTCTTTTTTTAATATGTTATCTTGGCTTGGTTATGCGCTAACTAGCGGGGGATATTCAGGGCTGCTGGTAGGCAGGTTCTCCGAGTGAGTTTTTTCTTCAAGCCTACGCTTTCTTTCTTTTGCCATGTCTATTTGCCATTGCTCAAATATGATCTCAGCCAGCGAGTAAAGCTGGTCTCGAATTTCCAAGACCTCTTCATCCGACAAAGTAGGATCATCCAACAATTCTTTGGCTTGTTCCAAGGTTAGCATGGATTATTTGATTAATTATTATTCAACCTCTATTTTCATTATAGCGAGTTTGGGGGAGTTTTGTGACATTTAGAATTACATGGTAAAATATTGGTGTATCTTATTTATTAAATACAAAAAAATGAACAAAAAAATCGCTAGTGAAATTGCAATCGGAATTATTTTACTCTTGGCAATTTTTGTTGGACTATTATTTTGGATGCAGGGCGAAAATGGAAATAATATGACAGCAATACCGGATAACATATCCCCGCAAAAAGAAAGTAGTATAAATAAACAGACCTGGCATACGGAAAATGATAATACATATATTGATGAGTTATATAAATTTTCAGCACAATATCCAAAAGGATGGTTTTTGGAAGAAAGTCTGCCGATTGGACCAAATGATGGTGGATGGAAAAGAAGAATTGCTTTTTCAAATTATGACTTCAAAAATGACTTCAACATTAGTAATTCACCAAATGACTATAAAATTTTTGAATTTGTTCTTGATGGATCAGAGGATTGCAACAAAGCCGTTTTAAATGGATACGAGGTTACTACAGATATCAATAAGTGGAAAAAATCTTTTGATACTATTCGTGCTCAATCAAAAGAATATTCAAATCTTTCTGCAACCAAATTGTTTCAATTTAATTCTTTTTGCTTAAACGTGGACGCTTTTTATCCAGAAAATAATGGTGCCGATGTCAAAGCAGAGGAAAAAATCAATATTATCAGAAATTTTGCAAAATCTTTTCAATTCATAAATTAAAAAATAGTCCCAAATAATTTTTAATAAGGAGGATAAAAATTTTAATTACATCCGATAATAACGCATATCTAGCTAAGGTAAATATAAAAATTGAAACGGGCTAATCCACGATAGGACAGTCCGTTTTATTATTAATAGCATAATCCGTTATCCTTATACTATCTCTTGCCGATTTGATTTTTGTAGTTTATAATAAAACAGTTATTAAGTTTGCGAAATTTCCTATAAAGCAAGGCCAAAACCCTGCTTTATTTTCTCCCATTCTCGCAATTCGGCCAAAAGCTGGTTCCAATGGGCGAACGCAAAGACCACCACGAAACAGAGGTCTCTTTTATGAGGCTTCTTTTCTTTAGTATGTTATCTTGGCTTGGTTATGCGCTAACTAGCGGGGGATATTCAGGGCTGCTGGTAGGCAGATTCTCCGAGTGAGTTTTTTCTTCAAGCCTAAGCTTCTTTTTTTTCGCCATGTCTGCTTGCCATTGCTCGTAAATGATCTCAGCCAGACTATAGAGCTGGTCTCGAATTTCCAAGACCTCTTCATCCGACAAAGTAGGATCATCCAACAATTCTTTGGCTTGTTCCAAGGTTAGCATGGATTATTTTATTAATTATTATTCAACCTCTATTTTCATTATAGCGAGTTCGGGTGGATTTTGTGACATTTTGAGACATTAAGTTTATGCAAAGGCACGTCTAGCCTGTGCTTGCTAAGGATTATGCAACTGTTATAATAAAATTAATAAATTAATAATTAATATAACTAATAACTATGGATAAACGCGAATCATTCCCTACATTCCCTAAAGGAATGGACCAACAACGAATGAAAGGAGTAGCCGATGAAGTAATGAAAGACGAACCAGAACTATCAAAACTTTCTAAAATGCGCGAAAAAATGCTTGCTGCTTTAGAAAAAAAAGGTAAAAAAGGTTTCATTAATGATATTAGCAAGAATAGCGATGATCCAAATTGTCCAGGGTTGATTGAATGGAAATTAGAAGGCAACATAGACGGACACGAAATTTGTGTGGATTTATTAAATAGAACGTTAATACTTGATGGGAAAGATTTTTCAGAATTATATGAAAAATTTAACTCTGAATATGCTAATATCGCGTATCCTTTACGTAAGGAAAAGGGTATGTTAGAAGAGCGAAGTGAAAGACTTAACAATGAAAAAAGCTTAAAAGATGCTGCGGAAATATTATTTTAATAAAATTATAAAATTATTTAAATACAACACAAAAGATAAACGGGCTAATCCATGATAGGATAGCCCGTTTTTGTTTAAACTGATTCCTCTCTTGCCGATTTAGTTTTGACATTGTATAATAAAACAGTTCTTGATTTGTGGAAATTTCCTATAAAACAAGACTAAACTCTTGTTTTATTTTCTCCCATTCTCGCAATTCAGCCAAAAGCTGGTTCCAATGGGTGAACGCAAAGACCACCACGAAACAGAGGAGTCTCTTTATGAGGCTTCTTTTTTGTATCCTTTATTGATGTGGCTCCTAATTAGCTAGGCAGGTTCTCTAATTGAGTCTTTTCTTCAAGCCTAAGCTTCTTTTTTTTCGCCATGTCTACTTGCCATTGCTCGTAAATGATCTCAGCCAGACTATAGAGCTGGTCTCGAATTTCCAAGACCTCTTCATCCGACAAAGTAGGATCATTTAATGATTCTCTAGTTTTTTCCAGGGTTAGCATGGATTATTTTATTAATTATTATTCAATCTCTATTTTCATTATAGCGAGTTTGGGGGAGTTTTGTGACATTCTGTTTTTTACTTATTAATTTTTATTTATATTCAAAATTATTTATTCAGCTAATATTGACAATAATTTCAATATGTTATATAATGTATCGTCAGACTTATAGATGGTAGTTTTAACAACAAAATAAAGATTTAAAGCCAATAAAACAAGAACATTCCCCTTGCATCTAAAATTTCCATTTGCCATGGCAGGAAGCGATTTTCTCAATATCTTTTCCTGCTGTGGCAAATAAATTGCCAAATTCAACAGCAAATTTTTAAAGGCACATGTGCCAAAGGAGGAAGACATGTCTTCTTACAAAGAGGGGCAAGTCCATCAGTTGATGGAAAAATTTGAGGCAGAGGGATTTACAGCTGATGATATTACAAAACTCGGACAGTATAAGGATTTGGATAAGATAAAGCAGGTGCTTGATGGCTATGCGGAAATTATTCCGTTTAGTCATGTTGTTGATTGTGATGTGGCGCCAGAGATTCTCTCTGATTGGCAGAAAGAAGAGCACTTCAAAATGGGAAAATTAAAGTTGGAAAACCGCGATGGAAAGCTTTATGCCAATGGTCAAGAAGTCATTCGTTTTCTTTCAAAAAAACAGAAAGACGGAAAAACAATTGAAGGTTGCGAACTTCGGCTGGAATTGGCGAGCAAGTCAACATTAAATGCTTGCATATTGGACTATTTATTGAAACACCCCGAGCTTATCCCTGAGGAATGGAAAAAAGGTCTCACATATTTTTGGGGAACCATTTTCCGCGTCTCGGGTGGCGGCTTGTGCGTCGCTTACCTCCACTGGAATGGCCTCTGGTGGCACTGGAAATACAATTGGCTCGACAATGGGTGGGGCGGACATGGGCCAGCAGCCTGTCTCGGCAAGTAGCTAAAACCTTGGGACCTCGGATTTCTTAGAACTTTTGAAATCCTTGGTCCCTTTTTATTTTTATCTGTTAGGTGTTATATGAAAGATTAAAAACCCTTGCTCTTGCCGATTTAGTTTTGACATTGTATAATAAAACAGTTCTTGATTTGTGGATTTTTCCTATAAAACAAGACTAAACTCTTGTTTTATTTTCTCCCATTCGCGCAATTCAGTCAAAATCTGGTTCCAATGGGCGAACGCAAAGACCACCACGAAACAGAGGAGCCTCTTTATGAGACTTCTTTTTTTGTATTTTATCTTGATAGGACCCCCTAACTAGCGGGGATATTCAGGGCCGTTAGTAGGCACGTTCTCTGATTGAGTCTTTTCTTCAAGCCTACGCTTCTTTTCTTTTGCTATGTCTATTTGCCATTGCTCAAATATGATCTCAGCCAGCGAGTAAAGCTGGTCTCTAATCTCCAAGACCTCTTCATCTGACAAAGTAGGATCATTTAATGATTCTCTAGTTTGTTCTAGGGTTAGCATGGATTATTTTATTAATTATTATTCAACCTCTATTTTTATTATAGCGAGTTTGGGTGGATTTTGTGACATTTTTGAATAATATCTATTAATTTGCGCATTCGCTATCCTATGTTAAAATGAATACATAAGAAATTCTGATAATTAATTAAATCAAAAATATGAATATGCTAGAAAAAACGACACATAGTGAAAAGGTAGACGAGAAATTAGAAAACGCAGACAAGATAATGAGATTACTAGGACGCATCACGAGGGGAGAACAAGATATGACCATGTTCGAGTCATCATTCTCTGAAATTATAAGTGGATGGGAACGAATTAACGAAGAAGTAAAATCAGTAACGATAGAGGCATTTCCTGAAATAAACCAAATTTTAGCTAAAGAAAAATTGAAAAAATTATTTGACAAAGACTACCCAAGATATGCAAGTGGTGAATTTAAATAAATCGCCGAAATTATTAAATATAAACAAGAAAAGCGAAACGGGATAGTTCATTATAGGGAAGCCCGTTTTTGTTTAAACTGATTCCTCTCTTGCCGATTTAGTTTTGGCATTATATAATAAAGCAGTTCTTGATTTGTGGATTTTTCCTATAAAACAAGTTCAAAACCTTGTTTTATTTTCTCCCATTCTCGCAATTCGGCCAAAAGCTGGTTCCAATGGGTGAACGCAAAGACCACCAGAAGGGATTTTTCAGTCCCACAAGTCCTGTTAAGTTCGTAAATAAGCCCCAATTTGGCGGTTCCAAATCCTTCATTTCTTTTATATGAAATTCCTTCCGGAAATACCATTTTTTGGAACCGCAAATGAGAAGTGGCTAAATCAAGCCATTGTCTACCAAGATCGGCAATAAAATTATTTGCGTAAGATAATACGCCTTCAATATCAAACTGATCAATCCTTGTTTCATTCAAGGATATTTTTATTGCCATAATTTGATTTTCAATTTCTTCTTTTCGCTCTTTAAATTCTTCGGGTGTGTACGATCCTTCTTCCCGCATTTCAAAAATTCTTTTCCGCTTTCCATCTAATACCGCCAATTGCTTTTCATAGTTTTGGGCTTCTGTTTTTAAGTCTAAATCTTGTCTGTTCCACAAACTCAAAACAACCGCCTTGAATACATCCAAGAAATCTTTTTTTGGTGTAATCTCTTTCAGATATTCGACAAAATCATCTTCCAGTTTTTGTTTGCTTATAGCCTTGCCGTACATTGAACATTCTTTATTGAAACAATGGTAGTAATAATATTTCTCGTTTCTACCAGTTGAACAGCTTCCAGTTAATGGCTGTCCGCAACATCCGCATTTAACAGTTTGCCTCAATAGGAAATTAGGATTTTTCCTGATTCTTTTAACTCTGTTTGATTTTCCTGATAAGATAAAATGTATTTTAAAATATTCTTCTTTGGTTATCATCGACTCGTGTATGCCTTGAACTTCTTCGTTAGTCCAGGGATTCACGATGATGCCAGCATAATATTTAAGATACTTAACGAAAATTTTACTGACTAACTGCGGACTTGTTTTTTGGCCTCTGATTTTGCTTAAGCCCAGCTTATCTAAAAGCCGGATCATATCTACTTGCGTATATATTCCTTTGGAAAATTCTTGTAATGCCTTTTGAATGATAGGGAATATTTGCGTATCCGGTTTATCGGCTACAAGTTTCTTTTCGCCTCTTTTTCTTGCATGTTGGCATTCATAGCCAATAGGCGGTCTGAAAGGAGTTATGCCCTGATTGATTTTGGCTATCATTCCACTCACGCTTCTTTGAGCTCTGACGGCATTGTCAAATTCGGCGCTTCCGGCTAAAACAGTTTCAATAAATTTCTCTGCCGGATTGTTGCCGATGGGTTCAGTTACGGAATGCAAAGTCACTCCGTATTCAATTAGCATTTTTCTAACGAAAAAATGATCTTCGGTGTTCCTGGCAAACCGATCCACTTTATAGACTACAAAAGCATCAACCTTGCCTTTGTTCTTCCGGCAGAATTCAATGGATCGTAAAAACTCGGCTCGCTGGGCTGTTTTAGCTGAGGCTCCTTCTTCGCGATAAATACCTAAAACCTCAATGCCCTTATTTTTACAATAGGCACGGCAAAGCTCATCCTGATTTTCCAAGGATGTGCCTTTGACTTGTTCTTCGCTTGATACTCTTACATAAATTATTCCTTTCATATTTTTGTTTTTTAACAACTTAAAAGGACAGTCTGACTACCCAAATCAGTTTCTCCGAAGATCAACATCATTGGCAGACTGTCCGTTTAGGACAACGATGTTGATAAAAAAATCGGAGATTAATTTGATTTGGGTAGTAAATTAATTATATGATAAAATAGATTTTTGAGCAAAGCGAAATGCGAATAAAAATATTTTGATCAATGTTACGTGTGGTAGGCTGTGCGTTAGTCCGTCTCGTCGATATGCTTGTTAGGCCAAATATGGCTTTTCATCCTGCGACTATAAGTTGGCATAAGGCTTTGCCCGTAGATTGTATCTATCAGTCTTGTTTGAAGTTCAACGTGAAAAGCATTAAGATCGTCATACAGATGCTTTTCATGGCTCTTCAAGTTTTCATAGTTTTGTCTGTTAAGGACAGATGACAACTGAGTTTTTCTATATTCTAACAACGCATCATGTTCCCGACGCAGGACTGACTTGCATAGTTTTATTGGGTTGTAAAAGAAACCACATGTTGATATCACCGCACCTATGGCGAATATGATAGCCCAAAGGTTTGTTCCATTGTTCCCATCTATATCTGTATAAAAATTATTCACGCCATGCAAGAACATAAATAGACAGCTTAGCGGAGGGAGTCCTGGTGGCTCCGTCTGAGTGTAAAATTTGATGCCTGCAAAAACAAGGATGCCAATGCCAATGGATATTAGCAAGACTCGATTCCAAACGCATGACCTATACAAGGAAAATGGTATCATTCTAATTTGTGTTCCGTACAAAGTGAACATTAGTCCTAAGATTGATGCTATGCCACTTGCAAAGGCAAACCATGATGTTTGAGAGGACTTGTCGAATATGCTGTTCATGGCATCGGGTGTGTTGCCGCCAGAAGCTACAGTGAAGTTGTGTCCAGGACTGACATAGACGATACCCCCATCGTTTACACCACTACTGGCATGACCGATACCCGTGCGTCCAGTAACTTGGACACTACTGGGATTATGCATTGGCGATGGATTGGTGTTTGGAAGAGTTTGCGTCATAGATGGATTGTTTGGAAGAGTTTGCGTCATACCGTAAGTATCGGCATGTGCACTAACTCCCGAAGCAAGACTAGCCAGCATCAAGGCCACATAAACTTTGCTCATTTTCATGATATTCAATTCCTGAAGTTTATTGGTAACAAGAATTAGCTTTTACCGAAAGGTAGTTTAGGGAAATCATTTTTGTATGTCAATGAAAAACTAACCATAAATATGAGGTCGATGTTTGTCGTCGTGTGAATTAGAAAAATAAGAAGAACAATATTACAGTATTCGATATGTCTTGGCAATCACTGCATGGTCAAGTTCTGTTCAGGACAAAAGAAACGGGCTAATCCATGATAGGACAGCCCGTTGTTGTTTATTCAAACCGGAAGTAATTCATTTTGTTTTCTGCCATCTGAATTGCCAGCGGTTTTACAAGTGGTTCATCGACGAGCAAAACAATGTGCTCTACTTGATGTAAAAGTTCAAGCTGTGTATCGGAAAGATAGGGCAGTCCGAAATTGCAGACGCATTGCCTTCCACTCTCAATGTTATAGACGCAACGGAACATATCAGTTGTGAAATGCACTGGCTCGCTGAAATCAATGTTGCAGAAATTGTAAAGATACAATTCGGGATTGAAGCTATTGTGAAATACCGCTTTGCCATCTTTCATTTTTATTCCGTAATAGGCGACTTTCATTCCTTTGGTATCCCTAACCGCAAAGGCGACGCTTCCGGCAAGCATGGTCTTGCCTTTGGGAACTCCGATCTCAAGCAACTTACACATCTCTTCTTCGATGCCCTTTGACTTGATGAAATCGTTATAAAACAATTCATAGTTGATATTGAGTTCTTCTGTGATCCTCTTGGCGTGGTTACTGCGGGCTTTGAGTAAAAACTCATTAGCGGCATCCCAATCAATATCCTTTATTTTCATAACCAGGGAAATGATATGGCCGCTTGATTTGCACTTCGGGCAGTAGTAAAGATTTTTCTTGTCGCCGTATTCTTTGATCGCGGCTTTACAGTCACAATTAGGTTGAGGGCAAGCGAATTTCGCATAAGCTCCCTGTGACTCAAATTCGATGCCGATCAAGCCTAAAGCTTTTTCGGTATCAATGCTTTTTAAAGTTTCTTTGTAGTTCATAGTTTTCCTCCTGTGGGTAGATTTATCTCAATCTTATCCATTGCCTTCCTGATGCCATAAGTTGTGATATGAAAATTTCTTAGACTTACGGCATAGAAGCAATGACTTCGCCTCAATGGGCTTCTCCCAGCCCTCTTGCGAGGGCAGGAGTCCCATAGTCCTTTAGAATTGCGTGTCATTCTTTCGCCAAAAACACGTTTTCCATGTTTGCCATGCGAAAGTCCTTTTCAGCATCGGCCTATCGGTATTTCTACCAAATGGTTTTCGCCCTCAATCGTTAAAAGGGGCTACTAGCAAACACCTTTCAGCCCTCATTGTGATTCAGGCTGGTTGGTAGGACTCCATCGTAAACCAAGATGGCTTAGCTTTGCGTTGGGGTTCTACCGATATCGGCTTAATTACATTTTACCCGCCTGTTTGATTTCTGGCCTGTCCTCCTGCAAGATCAGCTTTAAAACCTTTTCGGTATCGCTGAGAACTTGCAGACATGCGGTAACGGGGGTTAGTCCGGCTTCAACTGCGTATCTCTCAATGTACTTGTAGCAATTGCCAGTCGTTGACTGAAGCCCGAAAATTCTTGAAAGGGCTTCGGCTGATAATTCAGCCACAATTTCCTGTTTCCAGTCCTGACCGTCTTTGAGTTCACCAAGCACAAGTTTATGGGCGTGGTGCGATAACTCATGGAAAAAGACTGATTCTTCGGGTGTGGCCAGTTTTATTTCTTTCCCGTTGTATGCTCCCCAATACCTGCCGTTGCCGGAAACGGCGTGGACATCCAGCCCCCATTCTTCGGCTTTCTCAATCAAGTGGAAAGAGTTGATCTCCGTTTTCTTGTAATTGAGCGGTTCGCCTTCCGTGTCCTCATAACAGAAGACCGGAACTTGCAGAAAACCTAATAAACTAAAATCTTCATCGCCGTTTTCTTTCTTTTCCTTTACCATCCGGGGCGCGAAAATGTGAAAAGCGGTTGCGCCTTTTTTAACATGCCTCCCGACTTCTTCCCATTGGCGGTAGCCTCTGGCATCATGAGTTCCGTTCAGCCACATAATAATGCGGTTCAGGTAACTCCACTGCTCAGAGGGAATATCGAAAGATGGAAAGGCCGCATAGGAAACGGCTTCGGGTATCTGCCCGGATTTAAAAATTTCGAGAATTCCACAGAGGGTTTCGTTTATCTTTTTCGTCATTGTTTTTTTTCTCCTTTCTTTGATTATTTTCGATTTCATTTTTGATCATGCGATTAACCAAGGCCGTCATAGAGACGCCTTCGCTTTTCGCCCATTGGTAAAGATAGGGAATGAACTCTTCACTTATTTTGGGTGAATACATAAAACCTCCTTTCTAATAATTTGATTAATGGTTAAAAGGTTTTAGCTTCGCCTGTCCTTTGCGATTGAAAACGGTTCCGTCTTCAAGGTAGCTGGTATAACAGGCTCCTAAAACCTTGTTAGGCTGGTGGGGAAACACCTTGCTTGAAATTTGAAATACTTTCCTGAGCCTTTCGGCTTCGAGATGCGGACATTCGCGGTGCCGCATTATAAAAATGAGTTGGACGTTGAGGTGGGAGTAATACTTAACCAACTTTTCTTCGAGCTGGATGCCGCTCATGTGGCCGTTGTCCAGTTCAAAGCGGTACTGCCGGATAGAGGCGTCGGCTGGTTTCTCGAAAGAAACCTCCTGCATTCCTCTGTCGTGCAGAAACTTTCCGATAATATTTCTAACACAAACGTCATGGTTGAATAAGAAGGTCGGCAAAGTCTTGGACAGCATCGTATAGGCGAAGTGGCCGTCCTGGTTCCTGATCCGCTTGAGGCGGAGCGTCCTGTCTTTTACTGTCTGCATTTCAGACAGTTCCGACGAATAGACGCGGCTTCGGTCGCTGCCTCCTCTGCCCTCCATGAAATAGGCAACATTGCGGGGAGTCGCCCAATGAACCTCTTTGATAAACCACCTGATCAGGTCTCTTTTTGTTGCCATAATTTAAGAAGACGGGGCAAGGGGTCTGTGGGCGGAAGCCCCAGCAAATAGGTTCGTGTTGTCGGAGCGTCCGAAGCTATTTGCTGGGGATTTGTAATGCTCTGCTTACAAGCCCCAGACTCCCTTTGCCCCAACATAAAACACGGATAGGACGCCATTTTAACTGGTTAAAAGTGCCGTGCGGGAAAACAACAATGGTTAAGCGGCAGTAGCCTCAGTTACCGCCGGTAATACTGTCTTTTCTACTGTACCAATCTTCCAGTTCCGGGGGGTTTTTGCCCGGCAGTTTCCCAGCCGCTTTGTCCTGCTGCCATTTCTCATAAATGATTTCAGCCAAGGCATAAAGCTGGTCGCGGATTTCCAAAACCTGCTCGTCGGGAATAGACGGATCGTCCAGCAGTTTTTTCATTTGTTCGAGAGTAAGCATCAGTTTAGGTAAAAATTTCTTAATTTAACCAAGGCGCGCTGAAAGGCTTTCCTTTCGGTGGGGGTTAACTGGCATTCGGTCAGCTTTTTGACTATCGCCCTTTTCTCATTCGTGGCAAAAAAGCCTTGTTTGAAGAGTCGCGAGAGATCGGCCTTGATACCAATATAATCGGTATCCATCTCGCAATAGAGTCCCAACTTATATTCGAATAAAGTGGACTCGTCTTCGTCATTCTCCTTCTCCCGCAGTTCATCCAAAGAAATTTCCTCCACGGGAAAGCGTTTGTGGATGTTCATATATTTTGAGTGAAGAATTAGAAAAATTGAGAACAAAAAAAGCCGTTGATAACAAGAAAAAGATGCTCCGCGTAAGTTATACTGGTGAAGTACGTTTTTTTATTACCACTGGCTTGTCGTTATGCTAAGAATTCTAAAGGCAATAAAGAAAAGTCCTTCCCGACGAGATTTTTATAACCATGTCAGTTTTGATTTTTTTATTACCGTAGGCTTCTTATAGGGCATATAAAGCCACTTTGGGGCGGTAAAGCCGCAAAGGGTAAGATGTATGGGTTTGATAAGGTGCAGAATGAAACTTGGAATTATAGAGGATAGGCGGGATTCGTCAAGACTGGCGAGCTTGCTTTCCTCACCTGTATTTTCATTATAGCGAGTTTGGAGGAGTTTTGTGACATCTGACTTTTTGTGATATGTGAGAAGATATAAGAATTACAAAAATAAAAGACAATTTAAAAGCTCTGAAAGCGCTGAGAGATTTTAATCTTAAATTTGGAATTTGTATTGGGTTATTTATCGGCTTTTGGCTTGGATGGTTCGCGGGCATATAATGCCCAGCATATTATTCTTTTATCCCAATTAACCAAATTGGACATTTCAATCCAATTGCTGGCAAAGTATTTTTTGCTATATTGAAGTATGCCATTCCGCCTATAGCATTTTTTCTATGTGTGAAGTAATCATATGGTTCAGATAAAACTATTTCTATTCCTAATGATAATCTTTTCTCGTATCTTGCTATTCTGAACCCACAGAAGTCTTTGAACATGGATTCAACCTTACCAAACTGAGCTTCAATCTGAACTAGTTGAGAGTCATATACCCTTGCAAAATCACAATGCCAAGAGGCATCTAATGTTGTTGATGTAATACAAAGGAAACGATTATTGTTATTCTTTGTTTCTGACATAGTCACATTTCTAACATTGATTCCTTCCGGTGGAAAATCTGATGTTCCACCTATAGTATCAAACGACCATCCTCTGGATGTCAGTAACCAAAACAAGTCATTATTTATTTCTGTTTGAATCTGTCTTTTAGGTAAGTATGAAATGACTTTTATAATTTCGTCATAAAGATTAGGATTGATAAAATCTATGGACTCCTTGGAACAATTGTAAAAATAATTGTCGTTGTTCATAATGGTTATCCATGATTTTTAGAGCCGTGTTGAATTGTTAAGATGCTCTCTTTTTTTATTTATCACTATTTGTATATGATATCTACTGTGAAATAATAAGATAGATTCTATAATGTTTTAATACTTGACTTCAAATTATTTTAAGAAGTATATATTATCACATTTATATTATTAATGTTCCTTGAGTTCTCAGAAAAAAGAAGGATTATTTTGAATGAATGAGATCCTACGTTTTATAGCGGAAAATACTGGTGGAACATATTATAAGTCCTTCAGGTATTCTTTCGAAGGTGTAGAAGTCCCAACTGTTGTTTATGACGATAATAGAGTTATCATCATGAGCCCAGATAAAATATGTGAAACAGATAAAACCATAAGAACAAGCAAATCAGTAGAAGACTTAGCTAATAAAATTATGCGAGATAATAAACCTCTCTTTAGATATTTTCTGGATGGCACCAGAAGGACTTACAAAGTAGATGATATTTCTTATGGTGAACGTATATATCCCATAATTGCTGGGCAGATTCTAGTGGGTTGTTGTAAACGATCCCAACCAGATATATTCAAATCATCCCTTCTTGAAAAGCAAATCGTATTAGTCTTGCCTGATTGTGCTGATAAAGACGATAAGAAAACTCTATTTTTTAATTCACTTGCAGACAAGATAAATAATCTTAGTGTTATTAAAAAAAGAGGGATGTCATTTCAGAAAGTGCTGAGCTATCCAGATGTAGAGTTAAAAGAGGGAGAAAAATATGAAAATAAAGGGATAGCTAAAATACAAGATGAAATGGTTGAAGCTGAAAAAAGAATGGTGGTACAACTTGTTAAAGAAAAAAAGCTCAATAATGAATCATATCTGATTAAAGATGGATCAATAGAATATAAAAAAATAGGAACTGACGATTACAGAGACCTCTCAGCAATCAAAAGTAATTATAGATGTGTAGTTGGTGTCTCAAAAACTTTTAACCCTGAACTTTTTAAAGATAAACGCCATAAGACTTTGGCAAAAAGAATTGCTGAACTACCTTTATTTCATAGAACGCAGGCATTCAGGTATACAAATGAAAGAGCTCCTGGTGTTGAATTTTGTATTTGGTATCTGCGAATCAGATCAACTGAAAGGACGGTTGGCCTTTTTGACGGCGTTGTAAAGGTTGAAAAGATTCTTGTTTCAGATGAGGAACAAGAAAAAGGGTTAGATTCAGATGAGATCGATCTTATAAGCGCTAATCTCGTTAATGAACGTAATCCAACATGTTATGGATTAGATACTAGGTGGGCAAATCACCTATATCCCGTTTATCTCACTGAGAAATATATTAAAAGTAATTACATTAGTGAAGTACAATTCCTTAACCTGTTTTAGTTGTATCAAATTGTTAGGAGAAGAATCATGGCTAAATTAATAGGTAGAGTTGCTGCGACTGAAAAAATTCCGACTACAATTGATGAATTCTATTTTTGGACTGACAAAGAAAAAATTCTAAATCCTTTTGATGTTATAAAAGCAAAACACATACAAGATTCTTACACTTTCGGAGTAGTTGAAGAAATTTCACATATAACCGATGCTCCAAGCTATTTAGCAAGCTACATTTCAAGCGATTTTGGTGATGTATCATATAAAACTAATACACAAAGAGTTGGACTAAATTTCGTGAAAGCTAAAGTTATAGGCAACACTAAAGATATATATACTCCCGTGCTAGATGGCAGTGAAGTCAGCTTAGGTGATGAAAAAGAGGTGCAAAAGGCGTTAGGCCTCGATGAAGTAAAGAATCCGTTAGCATGTGGATATATAGAGATGTATGAAGCAAAAGATAAGATTAGACTTCCGGTTTTTCTTAATTCCGATTTTTTATTAGGACCTGAAGGAGCACACTTGAATATATCTGGCATTTCTGGTTTAGCAGCCAAAACCTCATATAGCATGTTTTTGATTAAGGCGGTCCAGCAGAGATATTTGCAAAGAGATATTCCCAAAAATGAAAGTGTTGCATTTGTATTGTTTAACATTAAAGGCAGAGATTTACTAGCCATCGATGAGCGGAATGATGAATTATCTGAAAAAGATAAGGAACTGTACCGCAATCTTAAATTAGATGATCAACCTTTTAAGAATGCAACATATTTCTATCCATATGATAAGGATGATTCGACAAATACTTATGCAAAAAAGAAAGATGTAGAGGCACAAATAGATGCTGAAAAAGCTTTCAAATACAAATACCTCTATGAAGAAGACAAAGATTGCATGGAACTATTTTTTTCCAATATTGATGATCCTCAGGAAACAATGAGTTCGATTATCAATTTAATTCTTAACGGAGAAGCTAATTTTGGAGGCATTAGAAGTTGGGGAGATTTTGTAGAAGAAGTTAAATCTTACACTGAAAAAAATGCCTCCGGGAAAGACAAATCAATTAGTGTACTAAGTTGGCGAAAATTCCTTCGGATAATTAAAAAATCACTAACCAATCCAATCTTTGCCAAAAGGGTAGATCCAAAAAAGAACGAAACCAGACTGAGAGAACATATAACTCAAAAAATAAAAAAGGATGATGTTTATGTCATTGACATCGCAAAATTAGGTGAAGATATGCAAGCCTTTGTCTTTGGTGACGTTGTTAATAGTATATATGAGATGAAATTAGGGCAGGTTGGAGATAGAGAACCAGATGAAATACCTTCAAAGATTGTTATTTTTGTTGATGAATTAAATAAATATGCTTCAGGAGATGTGCCTAAGAATTCCCCAATATTAAGAAAAATAATCGAAATTACCGAGAGAGGTCGATCATTAGGGTTAATCTTATTTTCCGCTGAGCAATTTAAAAGTGCAATTCATGACAGGGTGAAAGGCAATTGCTCTACTCATGCGTATGGAAGAACAAATGCAATTGAAGTATCAAAAAATGATTACAGGTATCTGCCCACTGTTTATAAAGGAATGATGACCCGTTTGCCACAGGGTGAGTATATTATTCAAAATCCCGTTCTCAGGTCTTTATTAAATATAAAATTCCCAAACCCGGTTTATAAGCAATTTAAAAATGGATAAAAATAAAACAACAATAGGCAAAGACGTTATTGAATCACTTACATCAGGAATGTATGAGGATTCAAAATTTATTTTCAGAGAGTACATCCAAAATGCGGTTGACCAGATTGACAAGGCAATCGAGAGTGGAATTATAGCTACGACACAAGGCGGAAACGTATGGATAAATATCAATAAAAATGAGCGAAAAATAAGTATTGAAGACGATGCCACTGGAATAAAATCTAATGAGGCATCAGATATTTTACGCAATATTGCACAATCGACAAAGAAGAGAGGAGTTGATCGAGGTTTCAGGGGTATAGGTAGACTTGGAGGTCTAGGATATTGTGAGCAGCTAACTTTTGAGACATCTTTTAAAGGTGAAAAATCAAAATCAATTATGTTGTGGGATGCAAAAGAACTGAAAAAGATAATAAATGACAGGACACAGAAAGAAGAAGCATCCCATGTAATAGATAGAGTAACAGCTTTTGATATCGAACCTGAAGACATTGATAAACACTATTTCAAGGTAACATTAGAGCAAGTCAGTAATGATGCTTTATTTGATAAAAAGGCAATAACTGATTATCTGGAAATGGTTGCACCTGCCCCATTCCATACAAGATTCCTTTTTAAAGATGCTATTTCCAACAAACTGAAAGAAAATGGACTAAATATTAACGAATATAAAATCTTTGTAAATGCGGATCAGATTTATAAAGCATACACTACCAGCATATATGATGATAATAAAAGAAGAATTGATAATATTTTCGATATTAAAAATTGTAGAATAGAAAGTCATAAAAGTGAATTATTGGGTTGGGGATGGTATGGACTGTCAACCTTTAATGGAGCATTGCCCGAAGCAAATCTGGCGAGAGGGCTTAGATTAAGAAAAGATAATATTCAAATTGGCTCAGCAGATACTCTTGCTAGATTGCACAAACAGAAAAAGAACAATTTTTATTTTATTGGTGAAATACATGCGTTTAACCAAGATCTTATTCCAAATTCCAGAAGAGATTATTTTGTTGAAAATGAATGTTTATTCCAATTTGAAGATGAATTAAAAAAAATATTTGAATCAGAACTTAAACCGCTATTTAATGCAGCTTCAAAAATAAGAAGCGCTCAAAATACAATAATAAGTTTTCGCAATAAGAAGAAAGAAATAGATGAAGTGGTGAAAAAGGGAATTACAAGTAAAGAAGACAAACAAAGACTAGAAGATGAGGTTGAACAAAAGAGAAAAAAAGCTGAAGACGGAAAAAAATTACTTGAAAAAATGGAGGCTAAATTTGAAAGTGAGCAAGACCCCATAAAAAAAATATTCTCTAGAATAGTAGAAAAGGAGCTTGAAGTTTCAGATAGTACATCAACCAAAAAAAAGATTGGTGAAATGACTTTCAGAACAGATAAGTATAGTAAACTATCAAAAAATGAGAGAAAGCTGATATCTAAAATATTTCAAATTATTGATGACGTTTTAAATAAAGAATTAGCTGAAAATCTTAAATGCAAGATTGATGAAAAATTTGAATAAAAAAAAAAGAGAGGTTCTCCTATTAGAACCAAATTACCATAATAAGTATCCACCGATAGGGTTAATGAAAATAGCAACCTACCATAGGAAGTTAGGTGATAATGTGACTTTCTATAAGGGAGATCTAAAAAAGTTCATACTTGATCAAATATCCATTGAGTGCATTGAAAAACTTCAAAGAATTGATGATTCAATCAATTGGTCTGTAGAAAAAAAAAGTATAACTGATCGTATATGTTTCGGGAAGAAGACTCTTCTGGAGAAGGACTATATTGTCCAATCAAAAAACAGACCACTAATTAAAGATTGTTTGGAATACTACAGATCATATTATATCCAAGGAAAATATAAGCAAGAACCCAAATGGGATAGGGTTTGTGTTACAACACTATTCACCTTTTATTGGAATATTACTATCAAGACAATCGAATTTTCTAAATATCTCGTCAAGGATCTAAATGAATTAAAAGTCGGCGGGATTATGGCGTCACTTCTTCCCAGGGAAATCGAAAAAGAAACAGGTATAAAACCATTCAAAGGGTTGCTCGATAAACCATTTACTCTTGATCCAAGCGTTAACCTAATCATTGACGATCTTCCATTGGATTATTCAATAATGGATGAGATAGACTATGAGTATTCAAATACAAGTGCCTATTACACACACATGACAAGAGGATGCGTGAATAAATGTGGTTTCTGCGCAGTGCCTAAAATTGAACCTATATTTAAAGAAAAAGTACCTGCGCTTGTAAAATTTAATCATATTAAAAAGGTTTATGGAGATCAACAGAACCTTATACTAATGGACAATAATGTTTTTGCCTCACCTAAATTTGATAATATCATTAAAGAAATAAAAAAAATGGGCTTTAAAGAAGGCGCTGTTTATATTGAACCTAACCAGTTGCAGATTTCAATAGAAAATCTAAAAAAAGGATTGAATGATAAGGCTTATATAAGAAAATCTTACAAGCTCATTCATAAAATACTTATTAGGTTAAAAGGAAAAACTGCTCAAAATTTCTATAATATATTAGATAAATATTCTTTGATGAGCAGCGATACAACAACGAAAGGAAATTTAATTTCATGTTATCCTGAAATAAAAGACACATATGAACGTATGCGTTCAAAAAAACCTATGCCAAGATATGTTGACTTTAATCAAGGTACAGATTGTTATTTTGTTACTGAAGAAAAAATGAAACTGCTGAGTGAGATACCTATTAATCCATTAAGAATTGCTTTTGATGATATCAAAATGAAAGCGCCATATGTGAAAGCTATAGAATTATCAGCCCAATATGGCATTAAGAGACTGTCTAATTACATACTTTACAACTACAAGGATTCTCCAGAAGATCTTTATGAACGATTAAAGATAAACATCGACTTATGTGAAAAATTAGATTTACACATATATTCATTTCCGATGAAATATATTCCAATATATGGGGAAGAAGCAAAAAAAAGGGACTATGTTGGACCAAAATGGAACAAAAAATTTCTTGGAGCCATTCAAGCTATATTAAATGTCAATAAAGGCATTGTTGTGCCTCCAAATAACAATGATGGTAAGGGTAGAAGTTTTTTTGAGAAAGCATTTGGAGAGAACTTAACAGAGTTCAGAGAACTCTTATATATGCCCGAACCATATATTATTTATCGCAAAATATGTGAAGAAAAATTAGATTATACAAATAAGTGGCGTGAAGCATTTAAAAATATAGAATCTTCTGAATTGAAAAAAGTTAAAACAATGATTGAAAATGAAGACTTCAGAAAATCATATCCAGAAATTAAAAATAAAAAAACACTAAAACTACTTAAGCACTATAATATTAAGAGAGATGATATAGAAAAGTATGAATACAAAGAGACTGTAAATATTTAAATAATTTCAAAAAATAATTTTTTATTCCCTTCATCTGATTCAGAAATACAGCACGCACCATGATGAAAGACAAGTCCCTTCAATTATCATTTATTAAATACTGCGCACACAGTCCTTCGGGTAAACTTACAGTATGTTTTACCATAGCCAATATCGTTCCGCCGATCCTATCCAGCCTGTTACGAAAACACAAGATGTAGCAAATAAGGTTATTTTTAAGGAAATATTAGACCATTATTTATTGAAATCTTGCATATTGACTATTCCGCTTAAATCTCCACCCTAATCCACAGGAAAGGAACACCCAATTCCGGAGGAAGTCGCCACCCCCCTGATCGGAGCGAAGCGACGCGGGTTTTTTAGTTCTTTCTCATAAATATTTTA